>Ga0256826_1000467_pt1 | contig 24487 bp, 21 predicted proteins | sample CV79metaG_FD_185975 | JGI IMG/M metagenome (GOLD analysis project Ga0256826, IMG submission 185975) | Hydrothermal vent microbial communities from East Pacific Rise, Pacific Ocean - CV79 | ecosystem: Environmental > Aquatic > Marine > Hydrothermal vents | place: Pacific Ocean: East Pacific Rise...
TTATCATCTTTTACAACAATAACAGAATATGGACTTCCAATTTGAAAAGCACTTAAGCCTTTTAAATCATTTTCTTTTATAGTATCTTTTATATCATCTATTAATGTAAATAATTCTTCATTGAAAAATCTTACTGGTGCATTAAATTCTATTGATGGAGTTTGTGGGTATTTGATTAGTTCTTTTATCATATTATTTTCTTTTATATTAAAACAATAAATTTAAAAAAATCAAATTTATATTTAAATTTTTTAAATCTATTAAATTAAAGTAGAGAGATTCTCTACTTTAAATTCTAACTAGTGACTTTTACTTACAACTACTAACATTTTAATATTAATAGCTAAAAATCTAACAAATTGCCAAATGATACAAGTTCTCATTGATTTAGCAAATTTACCTGGAATCATTGTTAAGTTAAATGCTTCACTTTTTGCAAAGTTAATTTCTTCTTTTTTCATAATTATTTCCTTTTTATTTTTAAGTTTTTATTTTTAATAAAAATTAATATTTTATCCTAAATCAAGGCAAAACATTGTGAAGTTTACGTAAGTAAATGAACAATGTTTTAACGCAGATTTAGGTTAAAAGATTTGTTTTTATTCTGGGATTAGTGTCCAACCTGGTTTAAGCTGAGCTTTCCAGATAAACATATAATGTAATATATGTTTAATCCAGTGACCAGCAAGACCAATTTCACCAAATGTATACTCAGTATCTCTACCAGTTCCTGGGTATTTTTCAAAATCTGGAACAACAGGATAAACAGTCATTGCTGCTGCTGTTCCACTTAAGATACCTTTACCAGCAGATGCAACACATGCAGCTCCCATATCAGCCATAGATGCTTCATGTAAATGAGCTCCATCACCTTTAGTCATAAGATCACAAACACTATGAGCAACAGCTTTACCAATAATTCCAGCAGGCATACCTGTTCTTGGAGGAGTAGGATTAATTGGAGTACCATTTACAGATGACATTGGTTTAGAAATTAAATGTGGTGGTGCAAAAGCAATACCAGCAGCAAACATATTTCCATATGTAGGATTTTGGTAAGTTTTAGGCCAATCACTTGCTTTCCAGTTTTCATAAGCACCTGCATCATATTTTGCATCAACTTTCATAAATCCATTTGGAGCAAAAATTGTTGCAGTAATATCTTCACCAGCTTTATCAAATGCTTTTAGTCCAACACCAGCAAAAGGAGGAATTAACATTGAGAAGTCAAATTCTTCAGTACCCATAGTTCCATCAAGTAATTCATACTCAATTTTTCCAGCTTCAACTTTAGAAACGTGAGCTCCAATTAACCATTCAATATCTCTTTCTGCATAAAGTGATTCAGCAAAAAGTTTAGAAGATACAACATATCCTCCAACTTTCATATGGAGTCCACCCATTCCGAAGTCACCTAAGAATGATTCATTAGAAATCCATTTAATATCTAACATATCTCTTACACCAGCTTTTTTAGCTTCATGTTCAATATTAAAGATATACTCAAATGCAGCACCTTGACAAGTACACATACCATGTCCAGTACCAATTAATAATTTTTGTCTAGTACCATTTTTAGCAGCATCAAAAATCTTTTTAAGTTCATGAGCAGCATGTTCAGCATGATCAGCTGTACATACAGAAACAGTATGTTCACCTAAGTTTGAACCTTCACCTAAACCAGGAGTTGCTCCAAAGTTAAGTTTAGGACCTGTTGCATTTACTAAATAATCATATTCAACTTCTTCAATTTCACCAGCTTTTGAAGGACTTGTATGTTCGATTACAACATAAGGTTTATCAGAACCTTCTTTTCCTTCAGGATGAATTTCAGTAGCTTTTGCTTGCTTATAAGTAATCCCACCTTTTTTATATACAGGAGCTAAATCAAAAGTAACATCCTCTTTTGTAAGTTCTCCAACTCCAACCCAAATATTTGATGGAATCCAGTTCCATTTTGCATTTGGTGTTACTACCATAACTTCATGTGATGATCCTAGCCATTTTGCTGCGAATGTTGCAGTTGTATGTCCAGCAACACCTCCACCTAAAACAATAAGTCTTGCCATAAGTATTCCTTAAATTTTTATTAACTATTTGTTATACATAATATATATAATAATTTGCCTAAAGTATAGTAAGAAAAAAATTAAATCTTTCTTAAAGTATTATAATTTTAACTTATTATAAATATTACACCACTCTTATTTTGTTAAGTTAATCCTAATATTTAATTCGTTAGTATTTATTTAAATTAAATTTAAGGGAATTAAAATGATTGAAAATAGAGATGTAAAACAAGATTTAGAGCAATTAGATTCTATATTAAAAGATCAAGGTATTTCAAGAAGAAATGCAATAAAGATGATGGGGCTTGGTGGAACTGCATTTATGGTTGGAGGAACAGAAGCAGAAGCTGCAACTGCAATAAATGCAAGTTCTGCAACTGGTCATGTTGTAATTGTTGGAGGAGGACTTGCCGGTATGAGTACTGCTGCTAGATTAAGAAATAGCGCATCTGACCTTAAAATCACAGTTATTGAACCTGAATCAAACTCTGTATCATACCAACCAGGACAAACACTTGTAGGTGCTGGTCTTTGGGAAAAAAGTGATATTGTTTATAAAAGAGATGAGCATACACCTTCTGATGTAACAGTTATTAAAGAAAAAGCAGTTACTTTTAATCCCCAAAACAATAGTCTTACTACTGAAAAAGGTACTACTATAAAATATGATGCATTAGTAATTGCTGCTGGTGTTGAATTAAATTATGGAGCTATTAAAGGTCTTGAAGAAGTTGCTGCTTTATACTCTGCTGGTAACAACTCTGCTGCAGTTGCTGCAATGAATGCAAAAGGAGTATCATCAATCTATACTGCTGACGGTGCTGAGCAAACTTGGAAAAATATGTCTAAATTTGTTGATGATGCTAAAGGTGGTAAAAAAGTTAAAGGTGTATTTACGCACCCTAACACACCAATTAAATGTGGTGGAGCTCCAAAGAAAATCATGTATCTTACAAACGCAAGATTAAATGAAGCTGGAGCAGCTGCTAGAGCAAATGCAGATTTACATTTCTACCCAAATGGTGGTGGAATGTTTGGAATTAAAAATTATCATACAGCTATTGTAAACCAATTTGAAGCAAGAGATATGAAATATACATATAAACATAACTTAGTAGAAATTAAAAATGGTGTTGCTATATTTGATAATCATGGAACTAAAAAAGGTGCTTATGATGCAGATTTAGAAGAATATGAAATGATTACTACTCATAAAAAAGTTGAAGCAGAATTTGACTTTATTCATGTAACTCCACCAATGAGAGCAGCTTCTGAAATTGCAAATTCACCATTAGGTTCTTCTAAAGGCTGGGTTCCTGTTAATAAAGAAACATTACAACATGTAAAATTTGATAATGTATTTGCATTAGGTGATATTGCAGCTGTACCTATGGGTAAAACTGGTGGATCTGCTAGAAAACAATATAAAGTTGTTGTAAACAATGTAATTTCTGTATTAGAATCTGGAAAAATTCCAGCTTCTAATGCTAAATATGCAGGTTATACTGTATGCCCATTAATTACAGATATTGGTACAGTAATGCTTGCTGAATTTAACTGGGCTTCTAAAAAAACTGGTGATGGTTCAAATGCAGCAATGATACCTTTCCTTGATCCCACGCAAGAAAGATATATGTGGTGGTTATTAAAAATTTATTTATTAAAACCTATGACTGTTATGGGAATGTTAACAGGTAGAGCATAGTCTTTAATTTAGTTAATAAAATAAAAGCCCTAGACCATTTTGGTTTAGGGCTTTTTTATTATAGATAGTATAAAATGGGAAAAATTATCATAAAGGTTTACAATGAAAAAAGAATTGATTATATATATAGGTTTATTTTTATTTTTAGCAATAGGTATGCATTTTGCACAATGGACAGATCATCCAATAGAACATCTAATGAATTTGAAACATGGAGGAGCTTTTGGAGTTCCTGGTTATGCACATCCTTTTGTTTTTACATTTATTTTATATATTATTATTGGCATACCAAGAGTTATTTCAAAACTATTTTCAAAAAAAGCTAAATAAGTTACAATTTCTAAAACTACTTGTTAATAATAATTGATTTTATAAATATATTATTTTATCTTAGCTACAATTATAAAAATTATAAGGAGATAGTATGAAACTATTATTAAAATTAATGCTTGTTGGTGCATTTGCACTTACAATTGGAGCTACAACTGCATCTGCAAATGCAACAAAAGGTCAAAAGTTATTTGTTAAAAAACTTAAAGATTCTTGTGGATTTACTGGTGCTGTTATGGCGGGTAAACATTCTCAAGATGAATGGGAAGCTATTAATGATGATGGTAAACTTGAAGATGAAATCAAAAAGTTTTGTCCAAGTAAAGGTGATGTAAAAGATAAATTTTTACCTCATTATTATGACTTCTTCTATAAATATGCAAATGATTCAGGAAATGTTCCTTCTTGTTAATCTAAAATATAAAAAAGGTTAGTTTTAAAAACTAGCCTTTTTTTATGCCTAATTTATTTAATATAAAAATTGATTTGAGATTAACATATATTAAGTAAAAAAAATTTAAAATAAAATACAAACCAAAAAGGAATAATTATGAAAAAAATAATTGCATTATCAGCTATTGCAGCAATTGCAACTGTATCATTTGGATCGACAAATGTAGAAACTAGATTAGATAATATGGAAAAGAAAATTTCTAAACTAGAAAAGAAACTAAAAAAAGCAAATAAAAAACTAAATAAAGTTAAAGCTCATGATGCAGGAGATAATATCAAATGGGATGTTGACTTTAGAACATCAGTAGATAAAATTAATTATGACCATGCAGATGGGTCTACAAGTAAAAATAATTCTTTAATGACAAATAGACTTTTACTAGGTATGAAATTTAAAGCAGATGAAAATATTTTATTTTATGGTGCTTTAGGTTATAACAAAGCATATGGAGATACTGCAAATCATAGTCAATCTAATACAAATCCTGGATATGCAGACTTTGACTGGGTAACAAATGAAAATGCCACAGATAATACATTAAAAGTTAAAGAAGCGTATTGGCTATATATGAATAATACATTTATGGGTGCAAATATTCCTTGGACAGCTTCAGTTGGTAGACGTCCTAGTACAGGTGGTCTTGGTATAAACTTTAGAGAAGGTGATGCAAGAAAATCAGCTTTAGCACATACAGTAAACGTAGAGTTTGATGGAGCAAGTTTCAAATGGACTTTAGATAAAGTAACTCCACTAAAAGGTTCATGGTTTAAACTTTGTATGGGTAGAGGATTAACAAATACTGAGCAAAGATTCCAAAATGATGGATCAAGTTATGCTTCTAGTGATACAACTTCTCATACTGAAGATATAGATATGCTTGGTTTTATTTTTGTACCTTATGATGATGGACAGTATTCTGTTCATACAAATTATGCAGTTGCAAATGATTTAATAGGTTTTGCATCAAATGGAACAACTTATATGTCAGCTACAGGTAATTATGATGTAGATATGGCAACAAAATTTCCTGCTTTTAAAAGCTTCGGAGATATTACATTAGCAACTGCAATGTTTAAAGCTGATGGATTAGGTGATGGAATAAGCGATTACTTAGATGATACTATATTTTTTGCATCTTACGCTCAAAGTAAAACAGATCCAAAAAGCTTTGCTACAGGAGAAGTTGCTAGAATGTTAGGTTCAACTAAAAGTGAGACTGGTAATTCTGTTTGGATTGGAGCACAAATGCCATGTTTACTTACAGATGATGGAAGAATTGGTATTGAGTGGAATAAAGGTAGTAAATATTGGAGAAGTATGACTTATGCTGAAGATACTATGAGTGGTAGTAAAATTGCTACAAGAGGTACTGCTCTTGAAGTATATTGGTTAAAGCCACTTACAAAATCTTTATCTATGAATATTAGATATACTAAAATTAATTATGATTATACAGGAAGTCAAGCATTCTTTGGGGATGATGGAACTCCATTTGATATAGATTCAAGTACAGCAAAAGCTATGCAAGCTGTTAGTGAATCATCAGATTTAAGAATATCTATGAGATATAAATTCTAATATTAAATTTAAAGAAAAAAGGCTTACAATTATGTAAGCCTTTTTTTATATATTTTTTTGACCACTGGTCAGTTTTATTTTAATCTAAGTAATATTAATGTAATATTTCACAATTGACCATTGGTCAGAAAATGTAAAGGTTTTTATGGAAAATTTGACAAAAAAAGATATTAAAAGAAAAAATATTGCAAAATCTTGTTGTAATTTATTTATACAAAATGATTTTTTAGATATATCAATAAGTAAAATTGCCAAAACAGCTGGTATAGGTAAAGGTACGATATATGAATACTTTGAAAATAAAGAAGATATTGTATTTGAACTTATGTATTGTTTACAAGAAGATTATGATGGTAAATTTAACAAAAATTTAAAAATAGCCATATCTAAAGAAGATAAAATACTTAAACTTTTCAATCTATTTATTAGTAAAGAGAAAGATATTTTAATTCAAAAAGATATATATAAACAATTTTTACTTATTTGTATATCAAAGCCTAATGAGAAGATTATTGATTACAATACAAAATTAAGAGAAAAATATATATCAATACTTGAAAATATAATTAAAAATTATAAACAATCAGCTAGAATATATGATACTATTGTTGGATTTTTTATAGCATCTAATTCTTTAACCCAATATGATTTAGAATTTAGCATAAAAACTTTCATACACAATGAACTGAACAAAAATAAGGAAGAGAAATGAAAAACAAATTAACCCTATTGTTTTTACCAGCAATTTTGCTAGGAAATACAATTAGTTTTGATGAAGCATTAAATAAAACTATCTCAAATAATAAAAGCTTAAAAGCAAAAAAATTATCAATTGATTTAGCAAAACAAGATTTAAAAATTGCAAAAGGTTATAATTATGGAACATTAACTTTTAATGAAAATATTGCAAAAAGTAACAATGCCTTAAATGTATTTGGGATGAAATTGATGTCTAGAGAAGCAACATTTGGAGATTTTGGATTTAATACACAAGATTTTGGACAATTAAATACAATGATGCAAAATGGAGAAGAAATTGGAACAGAACAACCAGATGATTTAAACAATCCAGATGCGCGAGTTAACTATGAAACAAAACTATCATATGACTTACCAATTTTTACTGGATTTAAACTCTCAGCTGCAAAAACAATGTCACAACTTCAAGTAAAAGCCAATATTGCAAAATATAAATTTGATGAAAAACAAATGGGCTTAGAAGTATTAAAAGCATACAATGGTGCAGTTGCAGCAAAATATTTTATAGATGCAACTAAAAAAGCAAAAAAAGCAACTAAGTCTTTTGTTTATTTTGCTAGTGAAATGTATAAAGAAGGTTATGTAACTTCTATTGATGTAAAACAAGCAAAAGTTTATGATATGAAAATTAATTCACAACTTCTTGAATCACAAAATAAATATTCTCTTGCAATTGCTTATTTGAAATTTTTAACTTCAGATGAAACAATTACCGATGTTAAAGATTTTGTATCTATAAATATAAATGCAAAAAATACTTTAATAAAAAATGACTCATATTTAAATAGAGATGATTACAAATGGATGGAACAAAATACAAAAACAATGGATAAAAAAATTGATTTTGAAAAAAGTGCAAACTATCCTATGATTGGTGCTCATTTAGAATATGGATTTAATGATGACCAACTTAATAACTTAGATACTGATAAAGATTATTATGTTGCAGCTATTGGTCTTGAGTATAAAATATTTAATGGAAATAAAACATCTTCAGATGTTCAAAAAGCAAAAATTGAATTTGCAAAAACTAAACACTATTTAGAATATATGAAAGATGGTATTAAACTTCAAATTAAAAAAGCAACATTAACATTACAAACAAAACAATCAGTTCTAAAAGAGAAACTAAAAGCAAAAAATTTAGCTGATGAAGTTTTAGTTCAATCAAAAGAGATGTATGAAAACCAACTTATAAAAATGTCAGATTTACTTATGCAACAAGCTCAAACTCAAAAAGCAAGAGCAGAACTTATTATGGCTAAATATGAAAAGACTATAGCAGCGGCTCAATTAAAATTAGCACTTGGATATAGTCTTAAAAATTCAATTCATAATATTGAAATACCAAAACAAATTATTGAAGTAAAGTTAGATCAAAAAAATAATTTAATAAATACAGTAAATCAATTTAATTATTTTACAATTAAAGATAATGCGAACTTAAGAGATAAACCTTTTTTAAATTCAAAAATATTAAAAACTTTAAAACTACAAACAAAATTAAATATAGATAGTTGTAACAAATACAAATGGTGTAAACTAAAAGGCAAAGAAGAATATATATCTCAAACAGTAATAAGCAAAATAGAAAACAAAGGACAATAAATGAAAAACTTAAACAAACTAATCTTACTAATACTAATATCAATTAGTTCAATCAATGCACAAAATATAGAACTTAGTGCAACTATTATTTCAGATAATGAAAAGTATATCACAAGTAGATTTATGGGCTTTATTAAAGAGCTAAAAGTTTCAGAAGGTTCTATGGTAAAAAAAGGTCAACTTTTATATAAAATTGATACTACTGATATTGATGCTAAAAAATCTCAAGCTCAACTTCAAGTTTCTATGTATAAAACACAATTTGAAATTGTAAATAGAAACTATGAAAGATTTAAAAGGCTATACAAAAAAGGTTTAGTTTCTAAAGTAAAAGTTGAAGAGTTAGAGATGAACTATAGAAATTTAAATGATATGATAAAAGTTGCAAAAGCTCAACTAAGAGAAGTAAATAATCAATATAAATATCTTGCTATTAAAGCACCAAATAATGGTGTAGTAACAAGAAAAATGATTAAAGTTGGAGAGATGGCAATACCAGGTATGCCTGCACTTGTATTAACAGATCTTTCTGATTTAAAAATTAAAGCTGAAATATCAGAAGGTGATCTATTTAAAATAAAAGTTGGAGATAATGTAGATATACAAATTCCGTCTTTAAAATACGATACTATTGGTAAAATTACGTCAATTATTCCTAGTTCAAATCCTATGACTCATACTTTTATGATTAAAATATCATTTAAAAGTAATAGTAAAGTTTATCCAGGAATGTATGCAAAAGTAAATATTAGGATTAAATAATGAAAGAAAATGAAATTCAAAATATAGAAGTTAGAGATACTGCTGGTAAACTTGCTCGTAACTTCTTATATAATCCTTTAACAGCGTTACTTGCAATATTTTTACTAACAATTGGATATTTATCTTTACAAATAATGCCAAGAGAAGAAGATCCTCAAATTGCTATTAGTGGAGGTAGTATAATTGTACCAGCTCCTGGACTTAGTCCAAAAGAGGTTGAAAAAATCATAATTGAACCACTTGAACAAAAGCTAAGAGAGGTAAAAGGTATTGAGCATATTTATTCAGTAAGTGCTGCTAATGTTGGTATATTAAATGTTATGTATTATATTGGACAAGAAAGAGAGAGTTCAAATCTAAAGCTTTATGATAAAGTTATGCAAAATATGGATTTAATGCCAAAAAATATTATGCAACCACTTATTAAACCACTTGATATTGATATTGAAATTCCTATTGTAAATATTGCATTTTACAAAAAAGATGAAAAAATTTCATATAATAAATTTATCCAAACTATTGAAAATATGAAGAAAAAAATTAGCACAATCCAAAATGTTGCAAAAACTACTTTAAAAGGTTCAAAAAAAGAGCAATTTAATGTTGATGTTGATTTAGGAAAACTAAAAGCATACCATCTTTCACTTGGACAAATAGTTGAAGGTATCCAATCAATTGCTATAAATGTACCTGATGTTAAGGCTCAAACAAAAGATAATAAACTTGTAGTATTTGGAATAAAAAATGCAATTGAATCAGTTGATGATGTTGGAAATATAATTGTTGCTCAATATATGAATAGCCCAATTTATTTAAAAAATGTTGCAAAAATAACAAATGGATTAAATACACAAAATAAACAAAGTGCAAGTATAATTATCAAAGATGACCAAAGCATAAACTCTCATGAACAAATAACATTAAGTATTGCAAAACTTGCAGGAACAAATGCAGTATTTGTTGCTTCAGATGTTGATGAACTTTTAACATCTTATAAAGATGAGTTAAATAATGCAGGAATATATTATACAATTACAAGAAACTATGGAGAAAGAGCAAATGAAGCAGTTAATGAGCTTATTCATCACCTTGTAATTACAATTTTAATTATTGCTGTTATGTTAGTATTTTTCCTAGGATGGAAAGAATCTTTAATTGTAACATTTTCCGTACCAGCAATTTTAGCAATTACATTATTTATAGCATATATGACTGACCAAACTATAAATCGGATTACCCTATTTGCATTTTTACTTTCACTTGGACTTCTTGTGGATGCTGCTATTATTGTAATTGAAAATATACATAGACATATGCATGCACATGATTCTACTCATAAAAACATGGATGAATTATTGATAAAAGCAACTGATGAGATAGGGGCACCTACAAATGTTGCAACACTTGCAATCATACTTACAATGGTACCTATGATGTTTGTAGGAGGTATGATGGGAGAGTTTATGAAACCTATTCCATATAATGTACCAGTAGCTTTAGTTGCATCACTATTTGTAGCATATATATTTACACCATATTTAGGTAGAAAACTATTAAAAATGGATGATGATGGCGCACATAAACATAAACAACATATAAGTAAAGAGGATAAGTAATGAGTACACATCATAAAACAAATAGATTTGAAGAATTTATTTTTGCATCTATTTCACGTACAAGTAGAAGAGTAGCTATAATCTTAGTAGTATTAGCCCTATTAGCAGGTTCTATTTTTATGTTCCCAACAAAACTAGTAAAAGCAAAAATGTTACCTGGGAAAAGTACAAATACATTTTCAATATATGTAGATACTCCTACAGGTAGTTCAATTACTCAAACAAGTTCTATAACACAATGTGTAACAAATATTATGCAAAAAGAATCTGCTGTTACAAATATGGAAGTATTTCTAGGGCAAGGTTCACCACTTGATTATGCTGGTCTTGTTAAAGGTAGTGGAATGAAACAAGGTGAACAATTTGCTGAAATAGTTGTAAATCTTACAGATAAACATACAAGAGAAGAAGCATCTTTTTTAATGGTACAAAGATTAAGACCAATTATCCAACAAACATGTTCTCATATAGTAAAAGGGACAAATATCAAAATGATAGAAATGCCTGCAGGTCCTCCTACTTTAGCTTCAATTGTTGTTGAAGTTTATGGAGATAATAATGCAAAAGTGATCTCTCTAAGTAAAGAAGTAGCTTCAATACTTTCTAAAACTAAAGGATTAGTTGATGTTGATGTTATGGCAGATGAAGTTTATAAAAAATATGAACTAGTACCATTAAAAGATAAGATATCTAGAAGTGGATTAAGTGTTGAACAAATAAATAAAATACTATATTTAGCATTTGAAGGTATGGCCGTTGCATCAAAAAATACAATAGAATTAAATGATCAAGTTTCAATTTTTGTATCTTTAAGTAATAAAAGTCAAGAATTAGAAGAGAATACTTTAGATAATTTAAGAAATAAACTTTCTGCACTTAGTCTTATGAATAAAAAAGGATTAATGATCCCATTAACAGAAGTTGTCACTATAAAAGAAACACAAAGTGAACCTACAATTTTTCATAAAAATTTACAAACTATGGTAAATGTTGTTGCAGAAACGGACATGGTAAGTCAAGTTTATCCTTTACTTGATGCAAGAGAAAAAATGATTGAATATTTTTCTAAAGATTATGAAGTAACTAAAGTACCTGGAATTACAACTTATATGTTTGATTTAAATTTAAAAAATAAAATTACCGGTGAAAAATATCTTCTAAGATGGGATGGAGAGATGAAAGTAACACTTGATACATTTAGAGATTTAGGGGGAGCATTTATTGCCGCACTTATTCTTATATTTTTACTTCTTGTTGTTTATTATAAATCATTTGCATTAAGTGGAATTATTTTAGGTGGAAGTTTTTTATCTATAATTGGTGTAATTGTTGGACATTGGTTTATTGATCTATTTACAGAACAAACATTCTTTTTAACAGCCACTTCACTAATTGGATTTATTGCTTTAATGGGAATTAGCTCAAGAAACTCTTTACTTTTAATCGATTTTGCAAAAGATTTAATTGAAAATAAAAATATTGAAAAAAATAGAGCTATTGCTATTGCAAGTGCAACAAGAGCAAAACCAATTATGCTTACTGCTATTGCTATTATTCTGGGATCTGCTCTTCTAGCTTCTGATCCTGTATTTGGGGGACTTGGAATTGCTCTTATTTCTGGTACCATTGCTGCAGTTGTAATTTCTTTAATGTTTATTCCTGTACTACTTGCAAATACAAAGGCTATCTAGAATTTAAGTAAAAGGTATCTCTAGGTATCTTTTATTTAATAAAATTAAGTTATAATAATAGTTATATATATAAATAGGCTTATTAAATGGATAACACAATAAAAATTCTTGGTGCTTATGGTGCGAAGACTGTAGATACTGCAATGACTTGTATTCAAGTTGATCATGAAATATTAATAGATGCAGGTAATATAATGCACTCTCTAGAAGAAGGTGCAAAAGATATAAATCATATATTTTTATCACATACTCATTTAGATCATATTGTAGATATCCCATTTTTAATGGATATTTATTTTGATTCTAGAACAAAACCACTAATTGTATATGGATTAGAAGGTTCAATTGAAAACTTAAAAAAATATATTTTCAATTGGAATATATGGCCAGATTTTTCTACTATTGATTTACCAGATTCAAAACAAGCTAGTTTAGTATTTAAGGTTTTAAAATTAAATGAAGAAATAACAATAAATAACTCAACATTAAAGCCTATTAAAACAGAACATACTGATTCTAGTTGTGGATATGTTATTACAAAAGATAATGCCTCTGTACTATTTACATCTGATACATTCAAGTCCCAAAATATATGGGATGAATTAAATAGTAATAAAACTATTAAATCTCTAATTATTGATGTATCATTTCCTTCAGCATTAAATCAACTTGCAATTGATAGTAAACATTTTACTCCAGAATTTTTAAATGAAGATTTAAAAAATCTAAAAAGGGATGATGTTAAAATATATATTAACCACTTAAAACCAATTTTCATTGAAGAGATAAAAGATGAGATTAAAACAAAATATCCAGATCTTTTAAATGGGGGTCAAATTTTAGTTGATGGTGATACATTAAGCCTAAAAGATTCTATTATCAAAGCTTTCCCTACAAGACAAGAGATAAATAAACAACACATGAGTATGTTAATTAATATTGGTCACTCACTTACAAGTGAGAAAGATTTTGACTCATTGATGGAAAAAATATTATTAGGTGCAAAACAATTATCAAATGCTGATGGTGGGACACTATATATGCTTAGTGATGATGAAAAATCTTTAGGATTTAATGTTGTACAAACTGATTCATTAAATATTAAGATGGGTGGAACATCAGGACAAATTACATGGCCTCCTGTACAATTATATAATGAAGATGGAGCTCAAAATTGGGAACAAGTTGCAGCTTTATGTTCACTTACTGCTAAACTTATTAATATTCCTGATGTTTATGAAGCAGAAGGTTTTAACTTTGAAGGAACTAAAAACTTTGATAAAGGGACAGGATATAGAACAACTTCAATGCTAGTTGTACCAATGATTAATCATGAAAATGATGTAATTGGTGTATTACAACTTTTAAATAAACAAGATGCATATGGCAAAATAATCCCATTTAATAAAGAAGATGAAGATTTAATTCAATCTATGTCATCTCAAGCAGCTGTTTCTATTACAAATACAAGACTTATTGAAGGTCTTGAAAAATTATTAATGGACTTTATTAAATCAACTGCTGATGCTATTAGTGAAAAGTCAAAATATACAGGTGGTCATATTAATAGAGTTGCAGAAATTTCAAGTTTAATTGCAAGAGAATTAAATAATACTACTGAAGGTAAATATAAAGATGTTAAATTTAGCCCAGATGATTTAAAACAAATTGATATTGCAGCATGGATGCATGATATTGGGAAAATTACAACTCCAGAGTATGTTGTAGACAAAGCAACAAAACTAGAAACTATTCATGATAGAATTCATACAGTAATTGCAAAATTTGAAATATACAAAAGAGATAAAGAGATTGAATATTTAAAAGCTACAATGAATGCTAAATCTCAAAAAGAAAAAGATGATCTTAAAAAATCATATGAAAAACAAATATTAAAAATTGAAGAAGATTTAGCAGTTGTAAAAAAATCAAATAAAGGTAGTGAATTTATGCCAGATAGTGATTCTCAAAAAATCAAAGCACTTGCAAAATACCCACTAGTAATTGATAATGAAAAAACTTCATTATTATCAGATAATGAACTGTATAATTTATCAATAAAAAAAGGTACTTTAACAATTGAAGAGAGACAAACCATTAATAATCATGTTGTCGTTTCATATAAAATGTTAAATAAACTTACATTCCCTAAAAAACTTGCAAGAGTTCCTATTATTGCAGGATCTCATCATAAAACTATATATACTGACCAAAATGGAAAGCATGGTGGATATGGAGCTCCTGAAATTATGTATGAACCAATGAGCTTAGAAGATCGAATCTTAGCTGTTGCAGATGTATTTGAAGCAGTAACAGCAAGTGATAGGCCTTATAAAGAGCCAAATAGTTTAAATCAATCTTTAAATATATTAAACTTTATGGTTAAAGATCAAGAACTTGATAGAGACTTAGTAAAATTCTTTGTAGATAATAAAATTTATGAAAAATATACAAAAGATAATTTAAAACCAGAACAACTAGATGAAGTAACAGTTAAAATTGAATAGGTTATTTTTTAATATAACCTAATTCATCTAACTTATCATATATCTTACTCACAATAGCTCCAGCTGCACTTCCTCCATGTCCACCATGTTCAACTAAAACAGTTACAACATATTGTGGATTTTTATATGGAGCATAAGTTGTAAGCCAAGCATGAGATCTATTAAAATATTTTAATTCATGCTCTTTCATCCGTTTCTTCTCTTCTTGAGGGATACCAACAACCTGTGCTGTTCCCGTTTTTGCAGCTACCACAATTTTATGTTTTGGTTTTATATAATGTACAGCTGTACCACCATATTTATTTGCAACTTCATACATACCTCTTTGTATTATTTTTAAATTTCGTTTAGATATATTAGTATCTATATTTTCAATCATAGAATTATCTTTAAGAAGGTGTGGTCTTGGTAGTTTATTTGTTGCAAGAGATGCAGTATATCTTGCAATTTGCATAGGAGTAACCAATATAAATCCTTGTCCAATAGAAGATACAATTGTTTCACCTACATACCAAGAATCATGTAGTTTTTTTCTTTTCCATTGTTTATTTGGATTTATTCCAGCTGATTCATTTGGTTGGTCAATTCCAGTTCTATGACCTATTCCAAATCTATCAAGAGTATTTGATATATTATTTATACCAACTTTTAAACTTCCTTTATAAAAAAAATCATCACAAGATTCCCTAATAGCTTTGACAAATCCAGTTCTTTTATGTCCTCTTTTTTTCCAACATCTAAAATTCCTTTTCCCTACAATAAGTGAAGCATTACAGTCAACATGAAAATAAGGACTAATTTTATTTTCTAAAAATGATACTGCAACACCCATTTTCATTACTGACCCTGGAGGATATTTCCCATTTACTAATTTATTTGTAAAGGGATGATTAAAATCTTTTATAATACTATCCCAATTTTTATGGCTAATTCCATTTACAAAAATATTATTATCAAATTCAGGAAAAGATGATGCTGCTAATAGCTCTCCATTTTTAACATCCATAACAACAATAGCACCAGCTTTTTTATCAAATACATTATGTACAAATTTTTGAAGTCTAATATCTATTGTGGTATGTATATCTTGTGACTTTGGTTCTATTTCATCTAAAACTTCAATCACTTTATATACTGCATTTACTTTAACAGTCTTTACCCCTAGTGAACCATTTAATTTATCATTATAAAATTTTTCTAATCCACTTCTACCTTTTATAGAATAGTGTTTATCAGTTTTATTAGTTTTTACATCTCTTAAATTTACTCTACCCGTATATCCAATAATATGTGCCGCAACATCATTATAGGGATAATATCTTTTTGTTGCAGATTTTATCTCTATATTTTCTTTTGAATTAAAAATAGAATAATATTTAAAGAACTCATCATATGCAATATAATCAACAACTTTTATATAGTCATGTTTATAAACACTATCTTGTTTTTTATATTTTTTATATAATTTTTTATAAGTATATTTTGGGAAATATTTTTCAATTAAATTTAGATTCTCTTTTAAACTTTTTATATATTTATGTTTTCTCATATGAGGTTTAATATTTATAGAAAATCCAATTTTGTTAATAGCTAGATATTTGCCATTTCTATCTAAAATAGCCCCTCTAGGAGCAGTGGAATATATTTTTTTATTATAGTTTTGAACAGATAACTCTTCATAGTATGTATTTGATTTTATACTTAAAAAATATACTCGTATTAAAAGTAAAATACAAATAGCAACAATAAAATAAATAATACCTTTTAATCTCATATCAAAATTCCTACAATAAAAATATCTAAAATATAATTGAACATCAGTTTAGTTAAAAATAAAATATTTATATTTGCAAATAAAGAAAACAATACAACAATTCCAATATAAAATATTAATATAATAGAAATTGTATATAAACTAATAGAACTAAGCAGTGTTTTAATTTTTGGAATAATAAATATATAAATAAAAAAAGACAATAAAGATAAAGATAATAGCTTTAAACCTTGTGAACTTTCAATTATAAAAAATGTAAAAATAACCAAAGAAAGTGAATAATAATATTTTTTTTCAACACATCTATTAAATGCCATAAAAACTACACCAGCTAAAAGTACTGATATAAAATGTACTGATAAAATAATATTAGTAAAACATACCAATAAAAATAATAAAAATACCGCTAATGGATTATCAAATAAACTGTTTCTATACATAGGTGAAATTATAGCGAATTATTTCAAGATTTACTTTATGAATATGATCTTTTATATCATTTCCATTTGGAGTATTTGTTTGTTTATTTATCCATTCCAGTGGAGAATAGTCTAATATTTTATTAAAAATATTATTTAACAATTCTTTATTGATATTTTTGTTTTTATTGTAAATAATATCAACTTTAATTTGTTCATTAAATAATATTATATCTTTTTTAAAACTTTCAAAAAATTCTACTATCTCTTCTATATTTAGATTATATATATTTGATAAAATATTTTTATTTTTTATTAAAAATTTTACTTTTTTTTGTAATTTTATTGGTAAATTTATATCAAATTGATTTGTATAACAATCAATATATAAAATCGTATACTTTACAGTGTCAGAATATTTTGAAGTTTTACTAAGTAAAGATATTATTTTTTTAAATTTATTATTTAATACCAGCTTATAAATTATTGGAAATAATTCTTCTAAAACATCCAACTCTAAAAGTGTTTGAAAAAATATATAAAAATCATCTAAAAGAAAAACTTTTTTTATCTCTTTATATACCCTATCTTTTTGTAAATATTTTAGCTCATTTTTCATACTAAGTACTAGTTCTGTTGTAGAATTGTCTATTGTAAAATCTTTAAATTTAGTTTGAAATCGTGCAAGTCTTAAAACTCGTAAAGGGTCTTCTTTAAATGCAATTGTAGTATGTTTTAATATTTTTTGTTTAATATCTTTTATTCCATCAAATGGGTCGATTAAAATATCATTTTGAACATCATATGCAATTGAGTTTATAGTAAGGTCTCGTCTACTTAAATCTTCGTTTAAACTTACATTTAATATATCACTTGTAAAATCATTATATCCATGTCCATTCTTTCTTTCTCTTCTTGCTAGTGCTATCTCTTCATTATTTTTATTTAAAAATACAGGAAAATCTTTCCCAATTTTTTCATAATCTTTAAAATCTTCTTCGCTATATCCAACAGCTAACCAATCTATATCTGAATTTTCAATACCTAATAACTTATCTCTAACACATCCACCTACTTGATATAATTTTTTCTCTTCCATATAAATTTCTTACCTAAACTTTTTAATATCATTAATAGTAAGTTTTTTACTGTTTATTATTTTATTATTTTTATAAATAGTACCAACATCTTCTTTTAGTTTTTCATTATTTGTATAATAAACAGTTAATCCATCAAGAGTAAAAATAGTTAGTTCATCTTCAATATAATCAATACTTACTTCTGATTTTTCTTTTATAGTTCTATTACTCATATACTTATAATATGTTCTTATTGCCTTATACATATTCTCATCTTGTTGTTTTTGTATATGGTCAAATTTATATTGTAAATAGTGTGACTTATATCCTAATTTAAAATCATAAATTTTATACAATTTATTATTATTAAATATGTAACTATCATCAATTTCTCCACTAATAAAATAATAATTGATATATTTTAATTGTTCTTTCTCGTTATAACATTTTGCTATTGCTATTGCATCATGATTTTTATATGTTTTAAATATAGTTTTAGAACATTGTTTAAATTTCAACTTTATGCTATTGTTATTTAGAGTAGTTTTTATACTATTAATTACATTAGCTCCTATTAAAAATGCAACCATACCTATGGCCATAGATTTAAGCCATTTTATACTTCGAATTTGTCTTTGTTCTTTAATAGATAATTTTTCATATTCATGAAATGCATTTGTTGAAGTACTTGTATAATGTAAGCTTATTAATGTTGCCATTAAAGCTATAACTATACTATTTGATTCATTTAAATACCCAACAACTGCTCCAAGTATTCCTGCAATATATATAAATACTATTGAGCGAAACGAATACTTTACCCAAGGATGTGATACTACTAAATAGCCATGTATAATAAACCCTGCCATAAAAAAAGAATCAAATTTATCATATGTATAGATTTGACAAATATATCCAATTAGCCCTATAAGTGGAAATAATATAATTGCCATTAACCAAGAGGTGAAATATTTTTGTTTTATTTTCATCTGTTTATCTCTAATTTATTTTTATTTTTATCTAATGTTTGTCCAATTTTCACTTTTAAAAGTAAGTTAGAAATATTATTTAATGGATAATAAGTTCTTACACTATTATCTATTTGTTGAGAATTTCCAATAATATTTACCCTTTTATATTTTTGCAAAATAGCAGGAATATATAAGGCTCCTTTTGCTGTATTTTTATCAACTAATATATCTAAAGGTACAGTATTATCAAGGATATACTCTTTTTTCATAAAATAATTTTCTTCATCATTTTTTGTCTTTACTATCAATATTTTTTTATCTTTTTCATCTTTACTAAAAGCACTAATAATATTTATAATACTACTTACAAGTCCACCCTCATTTCCTCTTAGATCTAATACAATTTTTTTATACTTATTTTGTTTTATTATTTTTTTTAATTCTTTATATATATTATTTGAGAAATAGTATATTTTTATATTTAATACCTCATCAAAAAGAGTATATTCTATAGTTTTTGGTTGTTTTTTTCTAGAAGTTTTTTTATTTTCTATAAGTTCTACTTTTCCATATGTGTATTTTTCTAAAGTATGATTTACTTCAGAGATAAACTGCTCTTTTTCTTGTGCTTGTATAGTGTATATTTCACTTAATAGTTTAAGAAGATTATCTTTATCTTCTATATCATACATATTTATTAATATAGATTTTATACTTCTTAGATGTTCTTTTGGATTAAATTTTGTTTTTGATACTAAATAATCATAATGAGAGATTATCTCTTCATTGTTGTTTGATTTTTCTATTAATGAAGGATATTCTTCTTGTGGCTTTTTATATTGATTATTTTTTACTAAGCCCCATAGATATGTATCTTGATATGCAATATTATTTGGAAAAACTTCATATAAAAGCTTAGCAATATTCAATCCCTTTTTAAATAGTTTATAATTGTATGAATACTTATCTAGATATATATAAGCTTGATAGTTTAATAGTGGTGCATTTAAAACAACAAACTCTATTTGTTGTTTTTTGTCTTTGCTATATAATGTATCCATAAGATTACTAGGAAGAAGAGCTTGAATCATTTTTAAAAACTCAATATTTTGTTCTTTAGTAAAATCCTCAAAACCTTTAATATCTTCTTCTATTTGTTTTAAATTTTGTACTTGAATTTTATAGTTATTTATAACTTCTATAGGTAAAGAAGGATAACTATTTGTTAAACTATTATTTTGTCCATTTAAATAAACTACTACAATAAAACCGATTAACAATATTTTACTAAACATTTTATCCCTCTAATACTTTTTATTTTTTATTATTTTAAATTCTTTATATAGTTGAGTATATAATAAATTTGATTTATACATATCATTATATATTTCTAATACCTTAGTTCTATGTGATTTTAAGAAATACATTTTTTTATACTTTGTTGCAATATTTATATAGTCATACCTTGTATTATGGCTATATATAACTGGTATAGCTTCTAGTTTACTATTTAATATTATTTTATCTTTTCTTACCCTCTTATAATTTTTCACTAAAGATAAAAATGTTTGAGAATATGTGATATATGGCATATATGCTTCATATTGGTAATAATATTTTTTACCATCTAAAATTATTGGATTTAGTTTTTTTATTTTATTATTTAAATTTGATTGTAAAAAATGTAATCGCTTCCATATTTGTAATAATTTTTTTATATCTTGATATTTTTTCTCTTTTTTATAATCATACTTGAACTTATTGGCATTTATTTCAAACTCATCTAAAATATCATTTAAGTATATATATCCATATCTATTTTGTAAAACCTTTATATAAATATGTTCTAAACTTTGTTGCATTACAAATGACATTTTTTTATATACTTTTTGTTTTTTAGCTTCTTGATTTTTTAGATACTCTTTTACCTCTTCTTTTTGTTTTAATTCATTTAGATATAAAGATGTATCACTCCATATAATACTTCTCATATCATTTGCAAAATATAATGGCTTTACAATATACTCCCAAGTATCAATTTGTCTATATACTAACTGAGATAAGTTTTTCAATATATCTTTTATATTTTTTTCATCTTTTAACTCTTCATATAAAAAGTTTAAATCTATTTTATCATATAGAGTTATATATGTTTTTCCTAAAGTAAACTCTTTTTGTTTTAATATATAGTATTTTGTATTTTTTTTGTATATAGTATAAAAGTATTCATCATCTTTTAAAATCTTTACTGATAATCCTTGTGGACTTATTGCTATTGCTTTTGATGTATCTTGTAAAAATATAAACTTTCCATCAAATATATTATTTTTAATAAGTATATAGTTTACTAATGGATTTAAAACTAAATATAAAGCTATAGTATAAAATATATACCTTAGATAATATAATATTGCCTTAGTTTGTTTATATTTTAACTTTATCGCATCTTTTAATATACCTATTTTCTTTTCTTTATAAAAATCTAAAATATAAGATGAGTTTTCTTTTGGTTTATCTTGTGGAGTAAATGTATTTGCATAACCATAAGAAGTGATAAAATCTGTAAGTTCTTTGTACTTCGAAGCAAAAGAAAAAGTATGATTATCTTGCAACACAATTGTATCATGTATATGCATCTCAAATGTAATTGTAGTATAGTTATATATACCGTCTGAATAGTTTATAACAATATGAACAGAAGATATATCTTTTTTGTATATCTTACACTCTTTGATTAATACATCATTATCATAGATATACCACTTTATAATTTTTTCATTTGCTTTTATAGTTAGTTTTCTAGAAACTAAAAACATATATCCTAAAGAACGAATATATACGATAAGCAACCAAGCAAAAAGTAAACCCATAAATACAAAAATTGTATCCCAGTTTAGTAAACCAAATATCATCAATACAAATGATACTGGTATCATCAAAAGATTAAAACCAAATTCTTTTCTATATTGTAAATTAAAACTATCTAACTTTTTATTCATAAAATTATTTATTTGTACTACTTAATAATACTCCAGCACCGATAAAAACTCCACCTGTTATACGATTGAAAAACTTTGCTCTTCCATTTTGTAAAAACCATTTTGAACTTTTTGAACCCATATATGAATATAATATAAGCCAAGATATTTCAGGTATTGCAAATGTTGTTACAAGGATGATGTATTGAGTAAATAGGGGAGCTAATGGATCTATAAATTGAGGAAGCAATGCTATAAAAAAGATTATTGCTTTTGGATTACTTACACCTACAAGAAATCCTTTTATAAATAAGCTTAATTTTACTTTTGAACTCTTTTCTTCTTTTGGCATTTCATAATTTTCTTGCTTAGAAGTCAGTGCTTTATATCCTAGATATATTAAATAAGCTGCCCCACTGTATTTTATAATATCAAACAAAATTTGTGAAGATTGAACAATCAGTCCAAGTCCAGTAAAAGATAAAGTAAGTATCCCAATAATTGCTAACAATCCACCAAAAGCAGAATATATTGCAGATGAAAAACCATCTTTAATAGAAGTAGTTACACAAAGTAAAACCATAGGACCAGGACTAGCAGTAAGTAACAATATTGCTAAAGTATAATAAATCCAAACTTGTAATTCCATAGTAACTCCTTATTCTATAAATTCAACAATATCTTCAAAAGGTATTCTTAGTTGTTTTGATTGTTCATTTTTTCTATATCCAAGTGGTAATATAACTGATACTTGGAATTTATTTGTATCTAGTTTTAGAAGTTTTTCTACTTTTTCTTTTTCAAACCCTTCAATTGGGCATGAATCAATTCCTATAAACGCTGCTGCACTCATCATATTTCCTAAAGCAATATATGTTTGTTTTGAAGTCCAATTGTATGTGTGCTTATTTGTATCTAAAGTATCTTTTAAATGAGAAGAATAAAGATCAAGATAAAAATCTAACTTTTCTTGAGGCATCTCTCTTCTTGAAAATCTTTTTAGTGGAATTTTAGATTCTACTTTAACTGCTTCAATAGCACTTAATATTACAACTAAATGGGAACAAGATGTAATTTGAACTTGGTTCCAACATAATGGTCTTAACTCTCCTTTTAGTTTTTCATTTGTTATTACTAAAAATTTCCAAGGCTCCATCCCAAAAGATGAAGGAGATTTTCTTGCAACTTGCATAATATAATTTATATCATCGTTACTAATCTTTTTTGAACTATCAAACTCTTTACAAGCATGTCTAAAATCCATTGCTTTTAAAAACTCATTTTTCATATCTTTCCTTTTATATTATTATATAAAACTTTATATCTTAAGAAGCTTTCCAACTCCACCTTTTATATAATATTCTTTATAATGTTCTTCAAATAATTTTATTGCTTCATCACCTGTACAGTGTGTTGGGACTACTTTTTTTATTCCCATTTTTTTTAAAGATTTTATTACTCCTAATATATCTTTTGTATCTTTGTCCATTAGATGAAAACCTCCTATTGCTGTTGTGATTTTTTTATCTATTATTTCATTTGCTACTTGTGTAATTTTTAGTATTCCTATATGTCCACAACCTGTTATTACTTTTGGATTATTATCATTTATTAATAGAGATTGTTCTGGCATTTTTTTACCTATTAGCCCTGTAGTATAAATATTTTCAAATAGATGCATTGGTTGTTCTGTACATATAACTACATTTTTTACCATTGATTTTAAGTCTTTTAATAAATATTTTGGGAGTGATTGCGGTACAAAAAGTGTAATATTTGAGTTTAACTCAAGTATAGAATCTAATCCTCCTATATGATCCCAATGAGAATGGGTGATAAATATATATTTTAATTGTTTAATATCAATATCTAACTCTTTTAGATTTTGAACTAATACCCTTCCATTACTTCCAGTATCAAAAAGTAAATTGTATTTTTCTAAATAGATTGAAAATCCCCAAAGAGATTTACAGCATGAGTTGTGATTGTAGTTGTCAAATGTTATTTTCATTCTTCATTATATCTATTTTTTCAATATTTTTGTTATAATCACAAATATAATAATCATAAGGAATAAGTTTGATTAAAAAAGCTACAAAAAAAGATATAGAATTTATCAAAGAACATTTTATTGCTACATATGGCGATGCTGTTACTGAACTAAACTATACAAATGACTATGAACTT
>Ga0256826_1000468_pt1 | contig 24463 bp, 20 predicted proteins | sample CV79metaG_FD_185975 | JGI IMG/M metagenome (GOLD analysis project Ga0256826, IMG submission 185975) | Hydrothermal vent microbial communities from East Pacific Rise, Pacific Ocean - CV79 | ecosystem: Environmental > Aquatic > Marine > Hydrothermal vents | place: Pacific Ocean: East Pacific Rise...
TCTCCCTCCTATCTAAGGTTGAACTTTTTACAACATTAAGGCAAAAACTCTTTGTTTTTGTCTTACTTCTTTTTATATTTTTCATATCTCTTTTTTCACACTACTTACAATACCAAAAACTAATAGAATTTGATGATTATATAACTACTGCCTTAGTTCAAAAACAGTATAAAAAGAATAATGCATGGGTGTTAAAACTACAAAGTACAGATGGTTTTAGTTTTTATACAACATCAAAGTCAGACTTAAAAGGTTTAAGTGGATATAAACTTGATATAAGACTTTTTGTTAAAGATTTGGACTTTTTGTCATATTTAAAAGGTTTTTACTCTCCTTCTATTATTTTATCAAGGCATGAGTTTAAGCAAAGTAGATATCAGTTAATTCAAAAGCTAGATACTATTCATGATAAAGAAATTAGTTCTGTTTTCTCAGCTCTTTTTCTTGCTGGAAATATACCTATAAGTTTAAGGGAAAAACTTTCTACCTTAGGTATAAATCATCTGTTAGCTATTAGTGGTTTTCATTTAGCTGTTTTGTCAATGGTACTATTTTTTATTTTAAAACTATTTTATAAACCATTGCAAAATAGGTATTTTCCTTATAAAAATTCGCATAAAGATATAGCTTTTGTAGTATTTATTATCTTATTTTTTTATATGTCTTATCTTGAATTTGTGCCATCTGTTTTAAGAGCTTTTTCTATGAGTTTATTTGCTTACTTCTTATATGATAGAGGTATAAAAATATTATCTTTTTCTTCTATGTTTATAGTTATAGCTTTTTTAATTGCTTTATGGCCTAAACTACTGTTTAGTTTAGGGTTCTTTTTTTCAATATTTGGAGTATTTTTTATCTTTTTATTTCTTCATCATTTTAAGGATTTAAAGGTTTGGCAAAGTTTTATTCTTTTGCATCTATGGGTGTATTTAGCAATGATTCCTATAGTTCACTTCTTTTTCGGAACCTTTTCTTATTATCAACTCTTATCGCCTTTTTTAACTATGGCTTTTATAGTTTTTTATCCACTTGAACTTTTTTTGCATCTGTTATTTAATGGAGATGAACTTGATTTTATTTTAAAATTTATTTTAGACTTAGATATAAAAAGTGTTGAGATTAAGTTTTCATTTTTGGTATTTATATTTTATTTAGGATTGAGTTTATTGTCTATATTTTCAAAAAAAGTATTTTATTTACTTCTTCTTTTTAGTCTTAGTAGTTTTACCTACTGTCTCTATAGTATGGCATAGTTTTAAGCCATAGATAAATATCATCCAAGAAAGATATATCCATAAAAAGAAAAATATTAAAGTAGAAAAAGAACCATATATAGTTGTGTATGTTTTGTTGTCAATGATATATGCGATAAATCCTAATTTAGCTAAGTACCAAGTTAAAGATGCAAAAAATGAGCTTATCAAAGCAGCTCTATTTGATATATTTATATTTGCAGATATCTTATAAATCATAAAAAATAGAGCCCAAATTATAAGATATGGAAAAATCTCTACAAAATTTATAGTTTGAGTTAATCTATTTGATCCTAAAAAATCTTGAAATTGTGCAGATAAATAAAATGAAAAAGTAAGTGCTATTGGAGTTAATGTCATTAAAGTCCAGTATGTTGTTAATGACTGCCAAAATGAGCGAGGTTTAGTTTTGAAAATTTTATTTACTATGTACTCAAAGTTTTGAAAAAAAAGAATTGAAGATATTATTACAGAAGTAACTCCAATAAGACCTAGTTTTGTAGAGTTTTGCATAAAACTATCCATATATTCAGAAATTACATTTGATGAGACAGGAAGTATATTTTGCATAATAAAACTTTTGATATTAGTATAAAAGATATCAAAGCTATCAAAAGAAGTTGCTATTGAAATAGTTATTAAAAGTATAGGAATTAGAGTGAAAAGTGTATAAAAACTAAGGCTAGATGCATAAAAGGTGATCTCTCTATCAAAAAGAGAAATTATATAAGTGCGTAAAATTTTGTAAGATAAAGAAAAAACTTTAAACACTTAAACTCCTATATTTTTAGTTAAGCCCCATTTTATGAGGGTTTAAAATATTATTTGGATCGAATGCTTTTTTGATAGTATTAAAAAGATTCATCTCTTCATCCGTAAAAGCCATATGCATATAAGGTGCTTTTGCAATACCAATGCCATGTTCTCCACTTAGAGTTCCACCAAGATCAATCGTAGCTTGAAAAACTTCTTCTATAGCCTGATATGCGATTTTAACTTGTTCCGGATCAGCGCCATCTACCATTACATTAGTATGAACGTTTCCATCTCCTGTATGACCAAAACATGGGATATTGATTTCATACTTATCTGCGATTGCATAAAATTTCTCAAGTAGTTCTGGTAAAACCGCTCTTGGGACTGTTACATCTTCATTTAGTTTTTTACTTCCATAAATCGAAAGACATTGACTAGCATTTCTTCTTGCGAACCATAGGTCTGCTGCTTCTTTCTCATCTGCTGCTCTTTTAAACTCTGAACAACCATTTTCTTTAAATATTTTTTCAATTAGGTCTAGTTGGAAGTTTAAATCATCTTCAAGGTTTCCATCAACATCTGTTACTAAAATAGCACCTGCATCTACTGGAAGACCTTTACCATAAGTTTGCTCAACTGCTCTAATTGTAAGATTGTCTAAAAATTCCATAGCAACTGGAGTAACACCGCCAGCCATAGTCTTATAAACAGCTTCCATAGCTTGAGTTACTGTGTCAAAAATACCCATAGCTGTTTTTGTCATCTTTGGTTTTGAAAGAAGTTTCATTGTAACTTCTGTAGTAACTGCTAAAGTTCCTTCAGATGCAATCAAAATACCTGAAATATTGTAACCAGCAACGTCTTTAATAGTACGTTTTCCAGCTTTAATAATATCTCCATTTGGAAGAACTGCACGAATTGCCATTACGTAATCTTTAGTGATTCCGTATTTTGCAGCTCGCATTCCACCTGCATTTTCATTTACATTTCCACCAATAGTAGAATAGTCTTGACTAGCTGGATCTGGTGGATAAAAAAGTCCTACCTCTTCAGCAGCTTTTTGTAAGTCCATATTTATAACACCAGGTTGAACTACTGCAACCATATTTTTCATATCAATTTCTAAAATTTTATTCATATGTTTTTCAAAGGCTAAAACTATACCACCTTCAGAAGGCAAGGCTCCACCTGTAAAACCAGAACCAGCTCCACGAGGAACTATAACAATATGATGTTCATTACAGTATTTTAAGATATTTGATATATCATCTTCATTTCTTGGAAAAAGAACTGCATCTGGCTCAAAATGCTCTCTAGTTGCGTCATAAGAATAGGCAATTAAATGTGCCTTGTCTTCATAAATATTTTCTTCGCCTACAATATTTTTGAAGTGATTAAAATGTTTTGTATCCATTAATCATCCTCGTGGTCATCAAAGCCTATACTAACATTCAGTCCATCAAATAAAGATGAAAACCAATTACTTTCATCACTACCTAAAGCAGCTTCTCTATTGTGCTTGTATTTTTTAATCCATTCATTTTTTGGATTATATTCAACAAGTAAGTTAATATAATATCTATCATAATCTTCAATTTCATTGCTTCCATCACCAAACCAATTTGCTTCAATATTTGGAACTCTTGAATAAAAAGGAACTTGTGATTCTTTACTTTGAACTGAAGTAGATTTGTTTTTAAGTATTTTAAAAGTTTGGCAATCTACTGTTATTATTGATTTATCAAACATAAAAGCTATAGTTCCAATATTGTTCTGCCTACACATAGAAGTAAAATCTTCTTTCAAAGGAGATGGGTGCCCATTGTATGATAAATGAGAAGCAAAAACATCTGGGTGTATCCAAGTTCTATCTCTATGGTATGAAGTTATTTTTCTATAAATACTAGGAGTAGGTGCAATTAAAAGTGCTCTTTGGTAGTTATAACCTATAACAACATCATCTCCAATTTTTGGCTCCCATGTGCCATTAGGAAGTGCGCTTTGCTCAAGTGCAAGAATTGGAGTTAGTTTTAAAGTAGTAATATCTCCATCGATTTTTTTAATTTCTACCCATGAAAGAGCGATAGAGTGTGATTTGTCAAACCAATGTGAAACTACACCATACATACCAACTTGAGTATTAGACAATGTTTTAATAGTAAGTTTTTCTGACTCTTTGTCTACACCTGTTACAGGTGTATGAATTGGAGCATTAATAAGTGCTAAAAGATAGCTTGAAATAAGTGAAATTAAAAAAATAAAACGCATATGTTCCTCTGTATGTTAAAAATTAGTTGGATTATACTGCCAATACGATTAAAATGTCATTAGAAAATATTTTTCTTTAATTTATCGCAAGATAAGTGTAGATTGGATACCCTTTCTTAATTTTTTTAATGAAGGCTTATATTTTATGTATAAAATCTTAGTATTAGTTCTATTGCCTTTAGTTTTGTTCTCATCTGAAGTAGAATTTACAAAGTGGAAAAAAGGCGAATCTTTTTTAAATTTTTTGGATAGACAAAATCTTCCGCAAAAAATATATTATAATTTAGATAAAAGTGATCAAACAATAACGGAAGAGATATATGCAGGTGTAAGTATTCAAATTATGCGTGATTCAAATGAAACAATAACTCAAGTACTTATTCCAATTAGTGAAGAACTACAGCTCCATATATACAAAGACAAAGATAAATATGCTTTGGAGTCAATTCCACTGTTATATACAAAAAAACAAGAAGCTTTTACTGTTGTAATTGAAAATTCTCCATACTATGATATTGAGAAAGAAACAGGTTCAAAAAGATTAGCTCATCAATTTGTAAATGCCTTTAAAAACTCACTAAATTTTAGAAGAGATTTACGAAAAGGCGATAGATTAGTAATGGTTTATGAACAAAAGTATAGGCTGGGTCGTACTTATGCAATGCCAACTCTTCAAGTTGCAATGATAGAAATGAGACAAAAACAGCATTATATTTATCTAAATGATGATGGTAGATATTATGATGAAAAAGGCATAGAAGCAGAAGGCTTTATGTTAAATCGTCCTGTTCGAAATGCAAGAATTAGTTCTAGTTTTACTCTTAGAAGGTATCACCCAATTTTAAAAAGATATAGAGCTCATTTAGGTATTGATTATGCTGCAAGACCAGGTACTCCTATTATGGCAGCTGGAAGTGGTACAGTGATTTTTGCTGGTTATACTCGTGGATATGGAAAGCTTACTAAGATTAGACATAGTGATGGATATATGACCCTTTATGCTCATCAAAGGGCCTTTAGAAAAGGAATAAGACGTGGTAAACATGTTAAAAAAGGTCAAGTTATTGGTTATGTAGGAACTACAGGGCTTTCAACTGGCCCGCATCTACACTTTGGCCTTTATAAAAATGGACACGCAAGAAATCCAGCACGAGTAATTCGAATAACAACAAACAAACTAAAAGGTAAAAAATTAAAAGCTTTTAAGTTGTTGAAAAAAGATTATAATGCAATGGTTCAACTCCATTTAGAAGCAAAAACCCTAGCTAAAAAAGAAGATAATTTTAAAAATGTATATATCTTAGATCCAGACACTTTTAAACAAAAAAATAAGTTAGACGATGCACAAATTTAGTGAGATGATGCACTCTTTTGAGATGTATTTACAAGATCCTCAAGAAAATAATCTTCATCCAAGTGATATAGCTGATTTATTAATTAAGATTAGAAAAAAAGAGTCAAAAGAAGAGTTCTTAGAATTACTTTCTCAAGTTCCATCTGATATTTTAGGAGATGTTTTACTTGAGTTTCCTGAAAAGATTAAAGATGAAGCACTAGAAGATTTATCTACGGAAGAATTAGCTCGCGCTATTGAAGATCTTGAGTCTGATGACGCAACTGACCTTGTTCAAGATATTGATGATTTAGATGAAAATAAAGGTGAGGCAGTTATCGCTCATCTTGATGAAGAAGATAGAGAAGATATTGATAAACTTAGGCGTTATGAAGAGAACCAAGCTGGTGCGTGGATGCAAACAGAGCTTTTTGATGCAAAACTTCAAGAGAGTGTTCAAGAAGCTATTGATAGACTTAGACAGTTAAAACTTGAGGGTGAGTTGGAAAATATTTACCAACTTTTCTTGGTTGATGATAATAATCGTCTTTTAGCAGGAATTTCTCTTGAAGACTTGATTGTCATGGACTTTTCTAGAAAATTTGTTGATATTGTAGCTGAAGATGAATTTTCTTTTTTCTCTGTTGAAGCGACAAAAGATATAGAAGATGTAGCTAAACTTTTTGAAAAGTATGATCTTTCTGTTTTGCCTGTTTTAGATTGGCAAGGTAAGTTAGTTGGTCGTATTACATCAGATGATATATATGATGTTATGGAAGAAAAAGCAACTGAGCAGATATATAATCTTGCTGGAGTTGATGATGATGCCGAGCAAGAAGAAAAGCTTTTAGGTGTTTTTCAAAAAAGAGCTTCATGGTTAGGTCTAAATCTTTTAACTGCGATATTAGCATCTGTAGTTATTGGCTTTTTTGATGAAACGTTAGCTGCTTTTATACCTCTTGCTATTTTAATGCCAATTGTAGCGTCAATGGGTGGAAATGCAGGAACTCAAACACTCACCGTAATGGTAAGGCAGATGGCTTTAGGTGATATTGACTCTGAAAATGCAAAAGAGGCTGTTAAAAAAGAAGTTATAGTTGCTTTTTTTAATGGTTTGGTCTTTTCTATAGTTATAGGGATAGTTGCTTATTTATGGTTTGGCATCGAAAAACTTGGTTTTGTTATAGCGCTTGCTATGATTATAAACCTTTTAATAGCAGGCCTTTTTGGAGCACTTATACCACTGTTTTTAAAGAGATTAGATATTGATCCAGCTGTTGGCTCAACTGTTCTGTTAACAACAGCTACAGATGTTTTAGGCTTTTTTAGTTTCTTAGGCTTAGCAAGTGTTATTTTATGATTAAAGATATAAAGTTAAGTGCTTTAGAAGATGCAAAATTTGTAAAAACACAAAAGATAACTTATACTCAAAAAAATATACAAAAGACATGGGAAATGGTCGAAGTTCATGATAGTGTAGCCATACTTATTTATCATAAAGATAAGGACTCTTTTGTTTTAGTTAAACAGTTTAGGCCACCTGTATATCTTAAAAATAAAGATGGCATGACTGTTGAACTTTGTGCGGGCATAGTAGATAAAAATTTAAGTTTAGAAAATATTGCTATAGAAGAGATAGATGAAGAATGTGGATATAAAGTCAAAAACTTAGAAAAAATAACATCTTTTTATACAGCAGTAGGTTTTGCAGGTTCTTTGCAAACACTTTTTTATGCTGAGGTAGATAATAGTATGAAAATTCATGATGGTGGTGGAATAGACGCTGAAGAAATAGAAGTAATATATCTAAAAATATCAGATGCAAAAGAGTTTATCCTAGATGAATTAAAGGCAAAAACACCAGGTATTATGTATGCCATGATGTGGTGGTTTTCTAAACACTAAACTACAAAGTAAGTTTATTGAATTTGTATAGTTATTTAAAGCTTGAAAATTTGTAAAAATGAGGTGTGGTTGGTGACCCCAAGGAGATTTGAACTCCTATGGCATGGATGAAAACCATGAATCCTAACCATTAGATGATGGGGCCGTTTTAACAATATTTTTTCTTAAAAGTTTAAGAAAAATGGTGTCCTGTGATGGATTCGAACCATCGGCATCCTCATTAAAAGTGAGATGCTCTACCAACTGAGCTAACAAGACATTTTACAAGCACTAAGTGTTTGTGGACGGGAATTATAGGAGATTTTATCTTTAATGTCAAGGGTTTTTAAAGTAAATATGTAAATTTAAATATTAACACTCTTTTCACACACAAATTTATATAAAATAATACCTTGTACGCTTCTCTTGAACTTATACTATTTACAAAAGGTTCATCGAACTATTTTTGAAGGTTTACTATTATTTCTTTAAAAATTTCTTTTTCTAAATGGCTTTATTTCCACACATTATTCACACAAAAAAAATTTAAAATTCATGTCTGAAAGTAGAAATAAAAATTTATTAGATATAATAACATTAATTATAAAAGTATTAGGAATTATCAAAATGAACGAAAAAATAGACTTAATAAAAAAAGAAGTTGCAAAAGTAGTTATAGGTCAAGAAAAGATGATTGATGGTCTTTTGATAGGTCTTTTATGTGAAGGACATATCTTAATAGAAGGTATTCCAGGACTTGCAAAAACAACAACTGTAAATGCTCTTTCAACAGCTTTAGGGCTTAAGTTTAAACGTGTTCAGTTTACTCCTGACCTTTTGCCATCAGATATTTTAGGTGCAGAAATTTATGATCCTTCATCAAATAAATTTAAGATTAAACAAGGCCCTGTTTTTACAAACCTTTTACTAGCAGATGAGATAAATCGTGCTCCAGCAAAAGTACAGTCAGCTCTTCTTGAAGTTATGCAAGAAAAGCAAGTTACAATTGGAGAAGAGTCTTTTAAATTAGAGCCTCCATTTTTTGTAATGGCAACTCAAAATCCAGTTGAACAAGAAGGTGTTTATCAACTTCCAGAAGCTCAACTTGATCGTTTTATGATGAAATTAGTTGTTGGATATAACACTAAAGAAGAAGAACTTGAAATAGCAAGACGAATATCAAATAAAACAAGTGAAACAATTAATCCTGTAATTACTCATGAAGAGTTAGAGGTTCTTAAAAAAGAAGTTTCTTCTATTCATATGGATGAAGAGGTTGAAAAGTATATGATAGAGCTCGTTTCTGCAACTAGATATCCAACTGAATATGGCTTAGAAGATATAGCAGATTATATTTTCTTTGGCGCTAGTCCTCGTGTAAGTATTGATATTTTCAAGGCTGTAAAAGCTATGGCCTTTTTACGTGGAAAAGATTATGTTTCTCCTGTGGACATTGCTTATATTCTTAAAGAGATTATGCGTCATAGACTTATTCTTACTTATGAAGCAGAGGCAGAAGGCATAACAACAGATCAAGTAATTGATAAAATTTTAGAAGCAGTTGCGATTCCTTAGTGTCTAAATTACAAAAAATTCTAGTTCGAGCAAGACGTCAAGTCTTCTCAGAGCTTATCGGGAACAATCCTTCTATCTTTCAAGGTGAAGGTTACGACTTTATAGAACTTCGTGAGTATATGCCTGGAGATGATATACGACGCATTGATTGGAATGTTACAGCTAAGATGCAACGTCCATATATAAAGGTTTTTAGAGAAGAAAGAGAACTTAACGTAGTAATAGCAACTATGCTAAATGGTTCTGTACATTTTGGCTCAAAGAAGTTTAAACAAGATTTTATTGCTGAAATATCAGCACTCTTGTCTTTTTCTACACTTAGAAATGGCGATTTGTTAAGCTCTTTTATATTTGCAGACAAGTTATATAAACAGTCTAAACCATCAAAAAAGATTCATGCAGTACAAGCATTAGTTGATGATGTTTTAAATTTTAACGCTTTACATAAACTTGCTGATTATAAAGAACTTACTTCATCTTTGATGAAAAGATTAAAAAGAAAATCTTTAATAATAGTAGTAGCTGATTATTTTGATATTCCTGATTTTAGAGTTTTAGCAAAAAAACATGAAGTTATAGCCATAATTATTCGTGACAAGATGGAAGAACATCCTCCTGCCTTTGGTTTTTCAACATTGCAAGATCCTGAAAGTGGGACTGAATTAGAAGGTGATTTTAACAAATCAACTATAAAAGCCTATGAAAAGAAAATAACTGAGCATGATCATGCCTTATATGAAAAACTTAGAAAAGATCAGGTTAGATTTGTAAAAATTTATACAGATGAACAGCCTGTTGTTAAGTTGAAAAAACTATTTGAAGGGAACGTTTAGATGCAAGATATTCCTTTACATGATATCAAAGGTTTAGTAGAAGTTCCTGATAACTCTTTTATTTTATTAATGATAATTGTTGTTGTTTTAGGTTTAGTCATTTTTAGTGTTTTAGGTGTTTTTATATATAAATTTTATAATAAAAATCGTTCATTAAATCTTAGAAAAGTATATCTTCAAAAAATTCATGAAGTAAATATACAAGATGCAAAGACTGCAGCTTATGAGATAAGTTTATATGGAAGACTTTTAGCTCAATCTGATAGAGAGATAGAGATGCTAGATAGTTTAGATCAAAGACTTCAGAAGTATAAGTATAAAAAAGATGTAGAAAAACTAGATGATGATACTTTGTCTTACTACCAACTGTTTTTAGAGGTTGTAGATGCTTCTTGAGTTTCCTTTTCTTTTAGTTTTAATATTAGTTTTTATTTTGTGTTCTGTAGTTTGTAAGTATAGACAAGAATCTTTGCTATTTCCTCACATGAAAATGTTTAGCTCTACTATAGTAGGTTCATCACTGCTTTTAAAACTTTTGAAGTGGGTTGGAATTATAAGTATTGTTATTTCAATAGCATCTCCATATACTGAAAAAGAGATAGAATTGGACCCAAAAGAGGGTTATGACATAGTGTTGATGTTAGATGCAAGTGATTCTATGAGAAGACGTGGTTTTGATGATACAAACAGAAATCTTAATCGTTTTGAAGTTATTCAAAATATAGTTAATAAGTTTGTCTTAGAACGTTCAAATGATAATCTAGGAATGATAGTCTTTGGCTCTTATGCCTTTGTTGCGTCTCCAATAACTTATGATAAAAAGATTTTAGCAAAGCTGTTAAAACAGTTACATATTGGAGTTGCTGGACCAAATACTGCAATGTTTGACGCAATAGCACAGTCTGTTACTTTGATGCATGAAAATGAAGCAAAATCAAAGATAGCTATTTTACTAACAGATGGTAGAAATACAGCAGGAAATATACCTTATCAAGCGGCAATGGAACTTGCTAAGAGAGAAGGATTAAAGATTTATACAATTGGAATTGGTCGTTCTGGTGAGTTTGATGAAGTTACTTTATCTAAAATTGCCCAAGAGACTGGAGCAAAAGCATTTTCTGCATACTCTGCTGAGCAGTTAGAAGATATATATAAAGAGATAAATTCATTAGAAAAGTCTGAATTAAAATCTCAAAAATATCTTCACAAAACATACTTTTATATCTACTTTTTATTTGTAGGTTTGATGTCTTTGATGTTGTATTTAGTACTACGTTCTAAGAAGGGATGGGCATGAGTTTTTTATATCCGAGTTTTATTTATTTTATGCTTCCTATAATTTTGATACTTTTCTTTTTTATATTTACAGGTACAAAGAAAAACTTTGAAATGTTTGATAAAGATGTACTTGATAAGTTACGTTTTGAGAGTAAAAGTTTAAGTTTAAATGCACGATATGCACTTTTTTTAACTGCATTTATATTGATGATATTTGCTCTTGCTCAACCTGTTATAAAAGAAGGAGAAGTGAAAGTAGAGGCTAAGTCAGCTGATATACTTATTGGTATTGATATATCAGACTCTATGAAAGCTGAAGATTTTTATCCATCAAGACTTTCTTTTGCAAAAAATAAGGCTATTTCACTTATTAAACAAGCTCCACATAATCGCATCGGAGTTATTGCTTTTGCAAAACATGATTATATTGTTTCTCCTTTGAGTTTTGATCATAGCTCAGTTGCTTTTTTATTATCAAAGGTTAGAACTGAAAATATAACAGAAAAAGGAACGCATTTAGACTCTCTTCTTAACTCTGCGCTTGCAATGCTAGAACATTCAAAACAAAAAAATATACTTCTGTTTACTGATGGTGGTGATAAAGAAGACTTTTCAGATGAGATAGACCTTGCAAAAGAAAATAATCTAAAAGTATTTGTAATAGCTGTTGCATCTTCAAAGGGTAGTCCTGTAAAAAGTGAAAATGGTGAGTTTATAAAACATAATGGAAATATTTTAATATCAAAATTAAATCCAGCGCTTTCAAGTTTAGCAACTGAAACAGGTGGTATTTATATAGAAGCGTCTATATCAAATGCAGATATAGATTTAATGTTAAAAGAGATAGAAAAAATTGCACAAAAAGCAACTTTAAAAGAAGAAACGATACCAAGATATACACAACTCTTTTATTATCCTCTTGGATTAGCACTATTTTTCTTATTGCTCGCATTTTCTTCTTTTCCTAAGAGAAAAAGTGCTGTTGGGTTAGTGTCTGTTTTATCTGTACTGTTTTTAGCATCTGTAGATGCTAGAGCAGGTTTATTAGACTTTCAAGATTTAACTAAAGCAAAAGAAGCCTATAAAGTACAAGATTTTAATACAAGTTCTAAGATATACGAGGATTATGCAAGAGGATCAGATGAAGCTGTTTATAACTTAGCAAATAGTCTTTATAAAAATAAAGATTATGAAAGAGCTATTAAAATATATGATGAGGTCAAAAAGCCTGAGCTAAAAGCTAAATCGCTTTATAACAAAGCAAATGCCCATGTTAAACTTAAGCAGTATGAAGAAGCTTTGAAAGAATATGAAAAAGCACTTAAAATTAAAGATGATAAAGATACAAAAGAAAACTATGAAGCTGTTAAAAAATTTTTAGAGAAAAAGAAGAAAGAAAAACAGAAGAAAAAAAATCAAAATAAGAATGATAAAAAAGATAAGAAAAAACAAGATAAAGATAAACAAAAGTCGGATGATAAGAAGAACAAAGACTCTAAACAAAATAAAAAAGATAAACAAAAATCAGATGATAAACAAAAGAAAGACTCTAAAAAGAAAAAAGATTCAAAAGATAAAGAGAAGTCTAAAAATAAAGATAAAAAAGAAGAACAAAAGAAAAAAGAAGAAGCTAAACAAAAAGAAGAAAAAAAGAAAGCAGAACAAAAAGATAAGGGTAAAAAAGAAAAAGTAAAAAAAGGTTCTGTAACAAAACAAAAAATGAGTGACTTAGAAGCAAAAAAATGGTTAAAAATGATTAAACAATCACAACAAGGCCATCTTTATAAGATGGAGCAAACACAACATAAAGAGGATGAAAATGAAAAACCTTGGTAAGATAATTTTACTTTTTATAATGACTTTTCCAGTTTATGCTGATGTAAACTTAAGTGTAGATAATGATACTGTAACTAGAGGTGAAAGAGTTTTAGTTACTTTGAGTATAAGTGGTCAAGGAAAGGTTAAAATACCTCCTTTTGATGAACTTTGTGGATATTCTATTGAGGGTAGACAAGAGAGACGAAATGAGACATATAACAATGGAAAGTATGTTCAAGAACTTTCATTAATTTACTCTATTTTACCTCAAAAATCTTGTGTAATAGAGTCTTTTCCAGTTAGTGTTAATGATGTTAAGTTTGAAACAAAACCGATTAATATTACTGTTTCAAAGATGACAATTAAAAAGAATGACCCTTTTGTTGCAGTTATTAATACTCCTAAAAAATCAGTTTATGTTGGTGAACCTTTTGAGATGACGATGGAGCTAAAACAGCGTAGAAATGTACCTGTTTTAAAAGATGCTATCTCTTTACCTGAAAGTAAAAACTTATGGGTAAAAAGTCAAAATAAGCCAAAAGTATATTCAGATGCACAGTACAAAATAAAAGAAAGCACCTTTGCAATGTCAGCCCAACAAAGTGGAAAATTATCTCTTGGCCCATTGCGATGGGATTTAAAAGTACGTTCAAGAACAAGAGATTCTTGGGGAATGTTTTTAAACACAGCAAAAGTAAGTACAGTGTTTTCTAATGAAGTAAATATTGAAGTTAAAGAGTTGCCTGAAGGAGTTAATCTTGTAGGTGATTTAAGTATAAGTGCTGAGGTAGATAAGGCTGAAATAAATGCTGGTGAAGCTGTAAATATAACTATATCTGTACAAGGTCGTGCAAATATAGAAGATATTCAAGCCTTTACTTTTCATCTTGAAGATGCACAAGCTTTTAATGAAGAACCAAAGGTGAAACATTATTTAGAGTCTGGGAAATATTTTGGTACATTTATTCAAAAGTCAGCAATAGTGGCTCAAAGAGCTTTTACAATTCCATCTTTTGAGCTTACTTATATGGATACAAAAACAGACACAGTAAAAACAATTAAAACTGAACCAATACAGATAAAAGTATTAAATCCAATTGCAAAAGAAAAAGAAGAATTAAAAGTTTCTAGACCTAAAGATGATGTTTCAAAAGTAGATGCAAAAAAATCTTTAGATACTTTACAAATGGTATTTTTAGTTTTAGGTGGATTTATTTTAGGACTTATAGTTAGTTTATTACCAATAAAAAGCTTGTTTAGTAGAGAAAAAACGAAACAAAATATATCTGCTAAAGAGTCAAAAGAGACACTTCAATTGTTAATGAGTAATATGTCTAATGATAATGAGATAGAAAGATTAGTTAAGGATTTATCTGAAAATCTATATGAAGGAAAATTAAATCCTATAGATAAAAAACGCTTAAAAGAGATAGTTAAAAGACTACAAAAGTAGTCTTACTTTAGTATGTCGTGTAGAGAGTTCGCATGAAGCATTTTATTATCAAGTTCTTGCCACTTCTCTTCTTGTATCATCTTTTTCATCTTAGATAGCTCATCCTCGAAGTAAGATAAAGAGTCTAAAAGATGCTCTTTATTTTGTCGGAAAATATCTCCCCACATATTTGGAGAGGACTTAGCTAAACGGCTCATTGAACGAAAACCACCAGCTGCAAGATTTAAAATATTTTCATGTTCTTCATGTTTTAAAACAGCATTTGCTAAAGAGTACGATATTAGGTGTGGCATATGTGATATAAAAGCAACATGTAAGTCATGCTCATGTGCTTTCATATATACAAGTTTCATATGTATTTGAGAAAATAGACGAACTGCAGTCTCTTGTTGTAATTCACCAGAATTTTCTAAGTCACAAAGAACTACGACTTTTTCTTTATATAAATCATCAAGTGCGGCAGAAGGACCAAACTTCTCTGTTCCCGTCATTGGATGCGCAGCTACAACATTTTGTCTTATTTTAGTTGGAATTTCTTTTACAATTTTTTCTTTTGTTGAACCAAGATCAATAATCGTAGTTCTTGCATCTACATCTTCTAAGTCTTTTAAACAAGCAATAATTCCATCTACTGGTATAGCTAAGATAATAATATCTGCTTTTTTAATATCTTCAAAAGTAACAATCTTATCTACAAGATTTAGACTAAGTGCCTCTTTCTCGTGTGTTTTGTTGTGGTCAAAGCCTATGATTTCTTTTATCATAGGAAGTTTTTTTATAGCCATAGCTAAAGACCCACCCATTAATCCAAGTCCAATAATTGCAGTTGTCATTTATACTCTTTTATTTAAAGTATCGCAATTATAGCAAAGTTGGTATAATAGTAAAAAAAATAGGATATATATGCCATATTCACATCTATTTGAAAAAGATAAAGTTTTATGCTCATGTAACCATATAACAATAGGTGAGGCTGTGAAATTTGTAAAAGAAAATAATATCACCACAGTTGAGCAGTGGATGGATTCAGATGAACAACATGTTGGAAATAAGTGTGAAGCCTGTATAGAAGATGGAACAGACAATGATGGAGTTGTTTTAGCTACTATACTTTCTCAGGTTAAGAAGGGTAAGTTATAAATGAAATTATTTAAAAATAACTATATTATAATATCTATTATAACTTTAACTATTTTTACAAGTTATAGCTATTTTGAACCAAGTGATCATCAATATAATGGAATTATAATTCCTTTTTTATGGACTATTATTATGCTTTTTTTTCAATATAAAAAGAACCTAATACTTTCAATAAATAGTTATTTTATTTTTATGTTAATGCTTTTGTCTGATAAGTTGAATTTTGGAATTATTCCTAGTCAGAATGTGATGGCTTATTCCTTTTTAGCAATAACGTTAAGTTTTATCTTTTTATTATTATATAAACTATTAAAATATCCAAAAATTGCTACTACTATAAGTTCTATAATTTCATTTTTTATATATTTACTTCCATTAGTGATTATTATATATATATTAAATTTTGCAGTAAAAATAAATGAATCTACTTTATTTGCTGTTTATCAATCTAACTTTAATGAATCAATGGCGTATATAATTGAATTTATACCTATTGAGTTTCTTTTAGTATTTGTATTGATTCCTATCTTAATTGGTTTTTTATTTAATAAGCAAAAAAAACATGAAGAAGAAACTGTTCATGATACTTCATTTTTAATTTTAATTATTATAGTTTTAATTATGTTACTTCCTTCTTATAAGAGTGATTTGCGTATATTTAACTTTATCGTTGATGGAATAGAAGTTTATAAAAAAGAATTAAAACTATTTCATGAAGTGCAAGAAAAAAGAAAGTCTGGAAAAATTAAGTTCACTTCAAGTAAAGATAAAAAAGGTGAAACTTATATTGTAGTAATAGGAGAATCTTTAAATAAACATCATATGGGAATATATGGATATTTTAGAAATACAACACCTCACTTATCAAAAATGAAAAAAAATGGAGAATTAATTATTTTTGATAGTGTGTACTCGAGTCATACACATACAATGCCTGTATTAAGTTATTCTCTAACTGAAGCCAATCAATATAATAATAAAAATTATTATGATTCTTTATCAATTATAAATATTTTAAATAAAGCGAATATAGAGACGTATTGGTTAAGTAACCAAGTTATGTATGGTGCATGGGATAATCTAGTTTCTGTTATTGCAAATGAATCAGACAATGTATTTTCTTTAAACTCTAATGTTGGAAAAAAGTTTCAAACTCAAAGTTATGATGGCTCTTTAATTGCTAAGCTAAATAATATTTTATCTAAGCAAAGTGATAAAAATAGAGTTATATTTGTACACTTGATGGGAAGTCATGTGGCATATAATTCTAGATATCCAAAGGATAAATTTTCAAAATATAATGAAAAATTGAATATTGGAGAATTTGGTACTAGATTTTTAAAGAATCCTATAATAAATAGTTATGATAACAGTGTTGTATATAACGATTTTATTATTAATTCAATTCTTAATAGTTTAAAAAATATTAAAGGTAGAAATGGTCTTATATATTTTTCTGATCATGCGGATGATGTTATGTCTATGCTAGGACATAACTCTGCACAATTTACTTTTAATATGACAGAAATACCTATGATAATGTGGTTTAGTGATGAATACAAAGAAGAATACACTTCTAAATATAATACACTTTATAAAAGAGACTTAACCTTATATTCAAATGATATGATGTTTGATACTATGATAGGTATATTTGATATAAAAACTGATAGATATAATCCATTGTATGATTTGAGCTCTGTAGAATATAAACTAGACTCAAGTAAAGCAGTTACTTTAAATGGAAAGTATTTATATACAGATAAAAGAAATTATGTTTATTGGCAAAAAAATAATACTAAATTTTTGTTAGATATAAACCAATCATCAAGAGTCTTTCCTCATAGAGTAGACTCTGTTGGTAAGTTACATGATATATGGCAAGATGGTTTCAGGTCATTTGAACTAGATACAATGTTTATTGATGATAAAACAAAATATTTCCGCGTAGGACATAATAAAGGAGTTATGGGTATTAAGCTAAGTGTATTCTTATCTTCAGTTGAATACACTAAAATTGAAAGAATTTGGATGGACTTTAAAAATTTAAATATAAATACTTCAAATGACTCTTTAGCAGCTTTAGAAAAATTAGATAAAAAATTTCATTTAAAGAAAAAAATAATAGTAGAGTCTGGTACATTAAATAAAACTTTTAAAAATTTTAATAAAGCAGGTTGGCATACTTCATATTATCTTCCAACACAAAAAATTATAAAGCTTTTAAATATGAAAAATATTACTAAGCTGAAGTCATTAGCAGAAATAATATCAACTCAGACTAAAGTTCAGTCTGTTTCTGCAGTGTCTTTTGATGATAGATTATATCCATTTGTGAAAAAATATTTAGAACCTTTACTTTCTAAAGATATTATGTACCATGTTTGGTATGCTCCCTCATTATTTGATAATAATTTTAAAAATAAATTATTAAAAAATAGTATGTATAAAGATAGTAGAGTTAAAACATTACTATCAAGATATGAATCAAAATATAATTTATAGTTTTTTCATAAATTCCAAAATATATTCTTTAAAATCTTGCATAAGCATTGTAGGAACTCTTTTTTTATTAAAAATCAACGAAAACTCTCTCATAAATTTTTGATTTTTAATATTAACTCTAAATAATTTTCCTTCTTGAATTTCTTTAGCTACAGAAATTCTAGGCAAACATGAAATGTAATCTTTGTCAAGTAATAAAAAACTTTTTATAGCTTCCGTATGCTCTAGCTCTAAGACTATATTTAACTCTTTATCAACAGGTTTTATCTGTTCTAAAAATACAGATCTTGTTCCAGAACCTTTTTCTCTTAGTACCCATTTTTTATTTGCTAAATTATCTATAAAATATTCATTTTCTAGATATTTGTTTGAACTAACTACTATTAGTTCATCTTGTGCAATTACTTCTTGTGATATTGAAGATGATTCTACCCTGTCTTCTATAATACCTAGGTCTATTTGTGCTTCTTCCACAAGTTTCACTATTTCTTTTGTATTTGCCATTTTTAAATTTACAGATACTTCTGGATGCTCTTGCATATAATTTATCATAAGTTTTGGAAGTATATAATGTGCAGTTGTCATACTAGCCCCAACTTGAATTTTTCCATGAAAATGATTTTGAGTAAACTTATGATGAAGATCGTTTAAATCTATAAAAAGTGGTTGTACTTCTTCTAAAAAAACTCTTCCTCTTTCGTTTAAGACTAGCTTCTTTCCAACACGGTCAAAAAGTTTTTCATTTAAATTTGTTTCAAGCTCTTTTAAAGACATAGAAATCGCAGATTGACTCATATTAAACTTATTTGCAACATCAATTAAAGTTTGGGCTTGTGAAACACTTATAAAGAGTTCAATTTGGCGTAATGAAAACATAAATAATAAGCCTTTGATAAATAATTTTTAATATTATAGTATTAATATTATATTATTTTTATTATATATGAATATTAACTTTTATATACTAAAATACAATAATGTAGATGAATTATATAAATTAATGGAGAAGAATATGCAAAATATAAATATAGGAAAAACATCTTTAGTAGTAGCTGTCTTATTACTTGGAACGCTATTTTTTACAGATGATATTATAAAATTATATGACCATAGAAATGATTTGAGTCTAGATATAAAAGATATGGAATATACAAAAAAAGGTTTTGATTCTATGGATATTGAAGATAAAACAAAACTTGTAGAGGAAATATCAATGTCTTGCATTAGAAAACATACTATTGATAAGCTAAGTTGTTCAGATACATCTTATTGGTTAGCAAATTCATTAGAAAAAAAAGGTGTTGAAATTGATCTTTCTATTGAGTGGATGTCAATATGTATAAAGTCTTGTGAGACAAGAAAAATGCCAAAGATGTTATTAGAAAAGGAGATTAAAAGTGGTAATAAAAAAACTAAATCTGTATCAAAACATACTCAGTGGTTCTGGGAAAATTAGACTTTAGGTTACAAAATAATAATAATTTTTAAAATTCTTTGCATACTTTACCATCATTTAACAAGATAAAAGATAGAATCTTAGACTTTATAATAATATAACTTTATTTCAAGGGTCTAATGAATGAGAATTTGGTTTTTAATAACTGTTTTATGTGTAGGGCTTTTACAAGCAAAAACTATAGCTGATATACAATTTGATGGTCTTATACATCTTTCGGAACCAGTGGCAAAAGAAAGTCTTGGTTTTGAAACTGGCGATCAAATGTCAAAAAGAAAAATAGATAAAGCTATTAAGCGATTTTATGGTTATGGCTACTTCACTGACATCTGGGTAAGTGAAAAAAATGGTGTTATGATTTTTCACTTTGCAGAAAAATCAGTTATTTCTCGTATCGAAATAGATGGGTATGGACAGGGTGATGAAGATGAAAATGCGGAACTTTTACATCTAAGAAAAGGTACTTTGTACGATAAGAAAAAGATTAGTAAAGCAAAAAGCCGTTTACTAGAAGTTATTTCACAAGAAGGCTATATAGATACAATTGTTGAAGTAGAAAAAGAAGTTTTAGATAATGGAAGTATAGAACTTACTTTTAAGGTAAATAAAGGTGAAAATATAATTATTGAGACTATGTCATTTCAAGGAATGACAGCCTTTGAACCTTCTGCTTTTGATGAAATTATTGCGAATAAAGAACATGAGTGGGCTGGTTGGTTCTGGGGCCGTAATGATGGAGAAATGAAGCTTGGTGAATTACAATATGATCCTTTACGTATTCGTGATTTATATATGCAACATGGCTATCTTGACTCAAAAGTAGATGATCCTTTTGTTCGTGTTGATTTTAATCAGTATATAGCAGATATGTCTTATACAATGTATGAGGGTGGTGTATACCGCGTAAGTGATATTATCATTGAACAATCAACAGAGGTTATTGAGGTAGAAGCAATTCGCGAAAGAATTAGACTTGAATTAAATAAAGCTTTTAATATTAAAACTTTTAGAGAAGATTCAGACCGTATAAAAACAATAATTGCTGACCTTGGTTATGCTTATGTTAAAGTGTCTCCAGATTTAAGAAAAGATAGAAAAACTCATACTGTTGATGTTGTTTATAAAATTAGACCTGGTAAAAAAGTATATATTAGAGATGTTAAAATTGCTGGAAATACACGTACTCTTGACAGAGTAACTAGACGTGAAATCTATCTTGCTCCTGGAGATCTTTATAGTTTGACAGATGTTAAAGATTCACGTGGTTCACTTCAAAGAACTGGTTATTTTGAATCAACTACTATAGAAGAAAAACGTATTGATGATCATACTATGGATCTTATCGTTAAGGTAAAAGAAACACAAACTGGTACTATTCAGCTTGGTGGTGGATATGGTAGTTTTGGTGGTATCTTGATATCTGCGTCTGTCTCTGATAGAAATATTTTTGGATCAGGTATTAATATGGGATTCTCAATTGAGGCATCTGAAAGAACAAAAAGTGGAAGTATAAATATTAGTAATCCACGATTAAATGATAGTGACTATTCAGGTTTTGCATCTATATACTTAAATGAAACGGAATATGATGATTATACAATTGAGACAAATGGTTTAAGTTTTGGTTTAGGTCGTAGACTATCTCGTTTTCTATCAGCATCTATTGGATATTCTTACTCTGAATCATCTTATAGTGATATATCAGAATTACAGACTGCTAGTATTAATGAAGCTGACCAGATTCTTTTTGAAGATTTTGAAAAGTCTGCTATTACTCCTGCTCTTAGTTGGGATAATACGGATGATTACTATGTACCAAGAAATGGATTTGCTGCTAGTACAAGTTTGGAATTTGCTGGTATAGGTGGAACTGCTAAGTTTATTAAAAGTAATACTACATTTAAAGCATACAAAGGTGTTTCTGAATATGTTGGTTTTGATCTAATTTTTAGATATAAAGCTCGGTTGTCTTATATATATTATGATGATGATTATAAATCTTCTAGAGAAGATTTGCCTACAGCAGAGAGACTATACATGGGTGGCGTAGGTTCTGTACGTGGCTTTGAGTCATATACTCTTTCACCAAGAGATGGACAAGGAAGACGTATTGGTGGGGACGCAATGTTTGTAAATTCACTTGAAGCTAGTTTTCCTCTATTACCTAAGGCTAAGTTAAGATTAACAGCATTTTACGATTATGGAATTTTACAAGGAAAAGGACAAACTCCTTATCTTTATGATCCATCTTTAACGAGTTATACTAATAGAAATGGGTTGACATCTAATGGAGCAGTACGTGCAAATGATTCTGCTTTATCTGATTATATTGTAACTGGACAAAATGTTACAGATGAATCAATAAAACGTTCATCTTATGGATTAGCTGTGGAGTGGTTCTCTCCAATGGGTCCAATTCAATTAATCTTTGCTCAAGCCTTAGATGATGAATCTACAGATCAAACATCTACTTTCGAGTTTACTATTGGACAGAGATTCTAGATTTACTTCTTAATACTCTTGCTTAAGCGCAAGAGTTCTTTAATTATAAAACTTCGTTAATTTACACTAATATCTAATAAATTGCTTTTTAGGCTTGATAACTTATCTTCTATAAGATACGAATACTTAGCCTCTATATTAAGTTTTTTATCTTTAAGTGTTAAAATTACTTCTTGATTTATTTCACCAAAAATTATTTTATTTAAACTCATAAGATAGATTAATGTATTAATCTCTTTTTCTTCAGGTAAGTATTTAGAATACTTTTTTAGATGCGAAGAAGATATAAAACCCTTTTCTTGAAATCTAACTAAAGTAGATATAAGAATAGTACTTTGATGTGAAAATCCATAGTTTAGATTGTTTAGTAATGTGTAGTAAGCATGTCTTTGTGCATTATAGAAGTTGAGTTCTTCTCCAATATGACTAATCTTATTTGCTTGTAAAAAACTTTCTTTATATGAAGGATTTATATTTAGTGTTTCTGCTAATAAATTAAATAGTTTTTTTGCACCATAGTTAGTGTCATTTTTTATTGTATCAAATCTATCTGTTAAACTTTTTATACTTGGATTAAAGTTATGTGGGAATTTATCTGCATTTGTTCTTAATAAGTCAGATAAGAATAAACCTTCCCTTACCCCAACACCTGAGCTTATTATATGTTTTGCTTGTATATGTTGGATTAAAGTTGATAAGATAAGAATTCCTGGTTTAATAACATCAAGTCTCTCTTTCTTCACACCAATTAACTTTAGTTCTTCTTCATTTGAATTTAGAAGTTTATTAGAAAATTTTTCTTCATCTTCTATTTTATAAGAAAAAGCATGTAGTTTGTTAAATGGAACTTTATTCTTATCTGATATCATCTTACTAAAAGCTCTTAAAGTACCGCCTATACCAATAATGTTTTCACATTTGAACTCAGCATCTAGTTTATTAAATTCAGCCTTTATATACTCTATAGCACCTTTAATATCATTAGTATCAAAAAAAAGTTCTTTAAGTCTAACCGTCCCTAAGTTTAAAGATATAGTTTTAATAACTTTTTTATTTTTATATAAGGCTAATTCAGTTGATCCACCGCCAATATCAATAGTTAATGCATCCTTTAAGTATAAAAGGTTTGCGGCAGCTATACCACCTAGATAAGCTTCTTTTTGTCCATCAATAACTTTTATTTTTAAACCAATATCTTTTTTAACCTTAGATATAAATTCTTTTTTATTAGGAGCGTCTCTTAGTGCAGAAGTTGCTATACATAATGTTTTAGTAACTTTATACTTTTTTATTATTTCTTGAAATTCTTCAAGTACATTAAAAGCACGTTTTAAAGGTTTTGGTTGTAGGTAGTTATTATTTTTGTAGGCATTTTCACTAATTCTAACGCGTGATTTTGCTTCATGCAGAAGATGAAAAGCAAAACGAGAAGTTTTTTCAAATATAATCATTCTTACTGAATTAGATCCAATATCAATGATTGCGGTTCGTTTTGCCATTATAGACCTTTATTAGGTATTATAACTCTTCTTTTTGAATATTTGCATATTTGAATTTTAATTCTGCAATAGTTTCAACATTATCTTTGTCTGCAACAAAACAGTCTACAGGACATACTGCGATACAAGCAGGCTCATCATAGTCACCAACACACTCTGTACATCTATCTGGATCTATCACATAGATAGGATCACCTTCTTCAATAGCAGTTGTAGGACACTCATCTCTACACGCGTCACAAGCAATACATTCGTCATTTATAAGTAAAGACATTTAGAACCTTTATAATACTAATTATAAGTAAATATGTATAATTAATACAGGGCTATTTTCGCCCTTTAATTTAATAAGGATTTATATCAAAATAAAGCTTGAAGTTATTTGAAATTTATATATAAGTTTACTTATTTGTAGGAAGAGCACAAGATAAAGAAGAAGTTAGCTCTAAGCTTGCAATAGTTCCTTCTATTCCATCTGTTCTATTTTTAATACTAATTTTTGCATTTAGAGCATCTGCTGCTGATTTTGATAAAAATAGACCAAGTCCAACTCCTCCTTTATTTCCAGAACGCTTAAATGGAGCAAAATGATCAAAACTTTCATCAACTCCAACACCTTCATCAATAACTTGTATACATAAACCTCTTTTACTTTGAAAACTTTTTAAAAGAACATGTTTTTCAGATGGAGTAAATTTAAGTGCATTTTGCAAAAAGTTTTGAATAACTTGGTTTAGTAAAGAACTTTGCAACGTTGCAGTAAAAGAGTCAGGTTTAAATTCCATATTAAGCTCTTTGCCTTCATTTTCAGCTAATAGCTTGAAATCATTTCCTTTATTGCGAAGATAGGCAATAACGTCTATCTCTTGTGGCGTTTCAAGCTGTGCACCTTCTTGTCTACCAATATTTA
>Ga0256826_1000469_pt1 | contig 24457 bp, 17 predicted proteins | sample CV79metaG_FD_185975 | JGI IMG/M metagenome (GOLD analysis project Ga0256826, IMG submission 185975) | Hydrothermal vent microbial communities from East Pacific Rise, Pacific Ocean - CV79 | ecosystem: Environmental > Aquatic > Marine > Hydrothermal vents | place: Pacific Ocean: East Pacific Rise...
TTGAGCATGTTTTTTTCTTCTTCGGTAGATTGGTCACCTGTTGTAAGTTCAATAGCATCATCTAATTCACTTTTACTAATATCATGCCCTTTTTTTGTTATTCTTCTATCGACTATTGCTGTGCTAAAAGCAAGTATTTTACTCAGAGGTTTTACAAACTGATGAATAAAATATATAGGAATAGCCACTTGCATGGCAAATTTCTTATTATACTGATTAGCATATACTTTAGGAGTTATTTCGCCTAATAATAAAAGAATGAAAGTAACTAATACTACTTCAATTATAAAACCTAAAATAGGATATTGACTAAAATCAAACAGTATTCCTGTTATATAAGCTGATAGTATTACAATGGCTACGTTCACAAAATTATTAGCAATAAGAATGGTTGCTAAAAGCTGTTTAGGTTTGTTCAAAAGCTTAATAATTTTTTTACTTTGTGAATTGTCGTGGCCATCAATATCTTCTAATTGTGCACTCGAAAGTGAAAAGAAAGCCGTTTCGCTACCAGAAATAAGGGCAGAAAGCATTAATAATAAGACAAGTGCAACAAGACTTATGTACAAACTATAGCTTGTGGGTGTTTGTGATATAGAATCCAGAATGATGAATAAACCCGGTAAAGGATCGTCGGCTTGTTCCAAAATTATTTATTGTTTGATTAGTGTGGCAAAAATAATGGTTTTTTTGGGAATGATCTATTTTAGTCTTTTATTTTTTTGTGAATCTGAAATAAACCTCTATGGTAATGAAATTGAGCCCAGTTAGTCGCCTTATTTACCAATTGCGAAATAGACTAACAGCAGAAAAAATTTTGGGCAGGAAGAATGTAAGCCAACACGAAAAATTGCGTTTTATTAATGAATACTCCAAAATCAGTAATTTACAGATAAGAAACACTTTAGAATGAAAAAATATATTTTGTAATTTCGCAAATTAGTAAAAAAATAAAATTAAATATTATGTATAAAGGTTTCCAAGAATATTTACAAAAAGAGCTCAACGATATTCAAAATGCAGGTTTATTTAAAGATGAACGGGTAATTACTAGTCCACAAGGCGCAGTAATAAATGTTTCTACTGGTCAGGAAGTGATGAATTTTTGTGCTAATAATTATTTAGGATTGTCCAATAACCCTCAATTAGTTCAAGCCGCAAAAGATGCTTTAGACGAGCGTGGATATGGAATGTCCTCAGTTAGATTTATTTGTGGTACGCAAGATATTCACAAGACTTTAGAGAAAAAAATAGCCGAGTTTTTTGGAACAGAAGACACTATTTTATATGCTGCTGCATTTGATGCTAATGGAGGAGTGTTTGAACCATTACTCGGGCCGGAAGATGCAATAATCTCCGATTCATTGAATCATGCTTCAATTATTGATGGAGTTCGTTTGTGTAAAGCACAACGTTATCGTTATATCAATGCCAATATGGAAGATTTGGAAAAGCAATTAAAAGCAGCTCAGAAAAATCGTTTCCGCTTAATAGTTACTGATGGTGTTTTTTCAATGGACGGCAATGTGGCTCCTATGGATAAAATTGTTGAACTAGCAAACAAATACAACGCTATGGTAATGGTTGATGAGTGCCACTCTGCCGGAGTAGTTGGCGCAACAGGTAGAGGAGTTACTGAGCTTTTCAATATTAAGGGGAACTTAGAAATAATTACCGGTACTCTTGGGAAAGCATTTGGTGGAGCTGTAGGTGGATTTACAACTGGTAAAAAAGAAATTATTGCCATGCTACGCCAAAGGTCACGCCCTTATTTATTTTCTAATTCCTTACCTCCAATGGTAGTGAGTGCCGGAATTAAAATGTTTGATATGATGAGTGAAACTAACGAGTTGCAGGATAAACTTCATGCCAATACCGATTATTTTATGGAGAAAATGCTTTCTGCCGGTTTCGATATTAAACCTACAAAATCTGCTATTTGTGCAGTGATGCTATACGATGCCAAACTTTCACAGAATTTTGCAGCTAAGTTGTTAGATGAGGGTGTATATGTTATTGGGTTTTATTTTCCTGTTGTTCCTAAAGGTGAAGCCCGTATTCGTGTTCAGCTTTCTGCTGCCCATGATATTACTCATTTGGATAACGCAGTTAAAGCCTTCACTAAAGTAGGAAAAGAGTTGGGAGTGATTAAATAAAATATTACGCTTTTGAACTTATACCATCAAAAGACTTTTTTGTTTATTGGCATTAGTTTGATGCAAGGAATATTATAAACAATTTTTAAAACCGTAGATATTTTTTCTACGGTTTTTTTGTTTCATATTTTTCATTAAATTTGATAATGTCAATAAATACAACTATTACAAATATTGTTTCTGTTAAACTGAAGATGCTAGAGATATGAGCAAGAGAATTTGCGATGTTACGGGATTTGAGATTATTGAAAAGCCCGAATGGATATTTCATTCTAAGGAAGGAAACTATTCTGTTGAGATTTCTATTATTGATGGGAGTATTGTAAATTTAAAATCTATTGGTTTTACAAACGATGCTATTGCAAATACCATAAGACCTGCTGTTCTTAAAATTATTAATGAAAATGTAAAAACTGATAAATGGTATTTATTGCATGATTATGAGCAGTTAGAAGGGGGGAGCTATAAAGCTCGCCTTAGCTATTACGAGTTTATTAAATCACTCATAAATAAAATACAGGGTGTCTATTTTTATAATACCCATGATCGAATAAAAATTGCTCTCAAAGCTGTTAAGCTATTTGTTCCGGCTTTTTGGAAAATTTTCATTTTTAACGATTATAAATCTGCAATTACTCATCTCGTTAATAATAGGAACGATATTGCTTTAATGGCAAATCCTAAAGTAGAAAAGCTAGAGCTTCTTCAAGATATATCTGGTAATGATTGGGTAATAGGGAAAACCTTTATCACAAGCAAAGGTACTCAATATAGGATTACTAATAAATGGACTCATAAGTTTAGAGGCTACTCTATTACAACTGTATATTTTGAAAATGAACGTATTTTTGTGAGACTTTTGGAGGGTGTTTTCGATCATGCTTCATTTTATGATGTTGGAAATTCAATAGAGGAGATTATTGATGAGCTATCTCTAAACACGGAAAAGTTTCACATATATGTAGGCTATCATAGAATAACAAAAATGACCTATGAGTTCAGAAAAGACTCAGTGAAATGGTATTTGAAATATAAAGATCAACTCAATACCGTTGGATTCTTTTATTTGGAGCCACTCGATAAAATTTCAATTAAAATTGCTAAATCTTTTACTACAGATGATTTAAAGAGGAAAGTTTTTATTCTAGATTCTCCTCTCGAAATATTTGAAAAAGTGGAGACCTTTGAAAGCTACGGACAGGAAAAAGAAAAGTTGGAAGAAAGTCTACACTCCATGACAAAAGGAGAACTAATAAAAGAGATTCTAGAGCTTAAGAAATGTCAAGAGAATGAAATAAAGGATTTATATAATAAGCTGGGGCGAATATCTTGGAATGTATATGACAAAAGTAAGCATGATAAACTCGATTATAGAAAAACTCCTTTTGCCGATTTACATAATGCCATTTTAGTTATTCAAGGCGATGTGCAGGATATATTAATGAAAAGAGATTATTTAGTTGCAAAAGCTGAAGAATCTGATAAGTTAAAATCTGAGTTTTTGGCTAATATGAGCCATGAGATAAGGACCCCTATGAATGCAATTATTGGCTTTACCACCCTTTTATTAGAGAGAGAAGATTTGGATAGGGAAGAAATGGAGTATGTTAAAATTATTAATAAAAGTGGTCATTTCCTTCTCTCTATCATTAACGATATAATTGATATTTCTAAAATAGAAGCTGGACAGTTTGAAAACCATAAGTCCCCAACCAATTTGAACAACCTCCTGCAAGAAGTGGTTGATGTTTTTGATGTCCAAAGAATAAATGGAATGCAAAAAGGTGTTCATATTCATTTGAATAACCAGCTTAATGAATTATTCCAAGACATAGAAACGGATCCTGTAAGATTGAAACAAGTATTGCATAACCTGATTTCAAATGCAGTAAAATTTACTAAAGAAGGAGGAGTGTTTATTGATGTTTTTGCTGAAAAGGAAGGGGTACATTTTATTATTAAAGATACTGGAATTGGAATATCTCAGGAAGATCAAAAAACATTATTTACCAGATTCTCGAGAAGTAAAAATCAAGAAAAAAATATAAATCACCCGGGAACTGGTTTGGGACTAGTTATTTCAAAAGCGTGTGTGGATATGCTTGGAGGAAAAATTTGGGTAACTTCGGAGCTGGGCCTTGGGAGTGAATTCCATTTTACAATTCCTCAGGTATAAAAAAAAGAGACCGGCTTTTATTAAGACAGTCTCTTTTGTGAATTAATACCTTGAGATTATTTCAACCATTTGTCTAACCAATTATAAAACCTTCTTTGCCATAAAATACCATTTTGTGGTTTCAATACCCAATGGTTTTCATCTGGAAAATATAGATACTCTGCAGGAATACCACGTAGCACTGCAGCATTATAAGCACTCATACCTTGCGAAGCTACTATCCTGTAATCTTTCTCGCTATGTATTACCATGATTGGTGTATTCCAATATTGTACAAATTTATGAGGAGAGTTGGCATATGATTTTTGCGCAGTTTGATTATAAGTCTCCCAAAATGGACCACCTAAATCCCAATTTACAAACCACATTTCTTCTGTTTCTAAATATTGGGCTTCAAAGTTAAACATACCATCATGAGCAATAAATGCTTTAAAACGATTCTCGTGATGCCCTGCCAACCAATAAACTGAGAAACCACCATAACTGGCTCCTACAGCGCCTAATCTGTTTTCATCTAACCATTTCTCTTTTTTTACTGCATCAATAGCACTTAAATAATCTTTCATGTTTTGACCGCCATAGTCACCACTAATCTGCTCCAACCACTCTTGGCCAAAACCAGGAAGGCCTCGGCGGTTGGGTGCAACAATAATATAATCATTGGCCGCCATCATTTGGAAATTCCAGCGATAGCTCCAAAACTGACTCACTGTTCCTTGTGGCCCACCTTGGCAGTACAATAATCCGGGATATACTTTATTGACATCAAAATGAGGAGGAAAAATAACCCAAACCAGCATTTGTTTATGATCGGTTGTTTCTACCCAGCGTTTTGTAACTTCACCAAAAGTAAGTTGGTCAAGAAGGTGTTTGTTTTCAAAAGAAAGCTCGGTGTCTTTACCTGTCTCGATATCAACTGCATATATTTCATTGGGTTTACTCATGGATACTCTGGTAGCAATTAGTTTTTTGCCCACTTCTACAGCAGAACGATAATTATGAATTCCTTCAGTAATTTTCCTGATTTCACCATTTTTTAAAGTTAATTGATAAATTTCGTCAGTAGCATGCCAATCGCTTATAAAAAAGATAGATTTGCCATCTGCTGAAAAACTTAATCCATGTGCCATTTGATCGAAGTCTTTAGTATGGTATGTTTTTTCTCCACTTTTTAAATTCATGGTAAAAAGTCTTTGTTTGTCTGACTCGTAGCCATCACGTTCCATGCTTTCCCACGCCATTATTGAGCCATCAGGTGAAAATACAGGGTTTTGATCATATCCCATCATGCCTTCGGTCATATTGGTAGTCTTCCCATTTTCAAGGTTATAAAAATAGATATCGGAATTGGTACTTATCGCATATTCTTTTCCAGTTTTCTTTCTGCAAGAGTAGGCAATTGTTTTGCTATCTGGAGTCCATGAAATTTGTTCCAATCCTCCAAAGGGTTTCATGGGCGATTCCCAATGCTCGCCCTCCATAATATCTTTGGCCGGAGCTATTCTTCCAAGTATATAATCAGCTACAAAAATATGGGTATAACTATCAACCCAAGTGTCCCAATGGCGATACATGAGATCGTTATTTACTCTTCCGGAAGAGGCAGGTAGATCAGGATAAACATCGGCAACAGTTTTTTCTAATTTTACTTCTTTAATGAAAAGAACTTTTGTTTGGTCGGGGCTGTATTTAAATCCGTCTACTCCTCCTTCAACGAATGAAATCTGTTCTCTGTTTTCTCCATTTAAGTCCATTTCCCATATCTGCATATCGCCACCAGCTGCGCAAAGAAATCCAATTTTTTTACCATCAGGACGCCAAAGACCATTATATTCTCCAAAAGCAGTGTTGGTAATCTGTTTTTTGTTTTTACCATTTATGTCCATCACAAATAATTCGCGATTACCTTTGTTTTGGTCTTTTGAATAATAGCTTACACCATATAGAATATGTTTCCCGTCGGGTGATACTTGTACATCACCTAAACGACCAAAAGCCCATAATACTTCTGGTGTCATAATATCCGATTCCAATTTGATATCATGCTTGCCAATGATTTTGTTTTTTATAATGGCATCTTGGCTCGTTGCAGTTATAACTACAAGAGCCATTAATAAGGTTAATAAAGTAGTTTTTTTCATTTCTAATATTATTTGTTTGTTCTATTTTTTAATTTACAAAAGTAGTTTTTTCTTGCACTCATTTGTTTGTTCCGTTTTCAACTGCAATTTCAGCAGCTTTTTCCGAAGCACCACCGTCGCCAAGCTTTTCTTTTAATAATTTATATTTTTGTAATACAATTTCCCTAGGTGTACCAGTTAGGATTTTATTCAACTCTGTTTCTAAGTTTTTTGGATTGAAATTTTCTTGAATGAGTTCTGTAACTACTTCTTCATCCATGATTAAGTTCACCAAACTAATATATTTAATGTCTACTATGCGTTTAGCTATTTCATAGCTAAGTCTATTCCCTTTATAGCAAACTACCTCAGGTACTCCTATCAAAGCAGTTTCCAGAGTTGCTGTTCCGGATGTAACAAGTGCAGCATGTGAGTTCTGTAATAAACGATGGGTTTTGTCTTTAATAATGGAAACATTGTTATGACCTATTATCTCTTTATAAAAAGAATCCTCAATACTTGGTGCGGCAGCAATTATAAATTGATAATTTGGGAATAATTGAATTTGGCTAAGCATTATAAGTAACATTTTTTTTATTTCCTGCTTGCGACTTCCGGGTAATAATGCAATTATGGGTTTAGTCTTGAGTTGATGCTCTTTAATAAACTTTTGTTTATTAGAAATAGTAGTTGGCAAGGCATCTAAAAGAGGGTGGCCAACATAGGATACGGAATAATTGTATTTTGCATAAAACTCTTTTTCAAATGGAAGGATGACAATCATGTCATCTACAAATTTCTTGATTTTATGAACCCTATTTTTTTTCCAAGCCCAAATTTGTGGAGAGATATAGTAAACGATTTTGTAAGTTTTTTGATGTGCCCATTCAGCAATGCGCAGATTAAAGCCGGGATAGTCAACGAGTATGAGTACATCGGGTTGAAAGTTTTCGATATTTTTTTTACAAGTATTAATATTTGATAAAATAGTGCGGAGATTCATCAATACTTCGGCAAATCCCATGAATGCCAGTTCGCGATAATGCTTTTCTATCTTTGCACCTTGAGTTGCCATTAAGTCACCGCCCCATGCACAAATTTCTGCATGTTTGTCCTTAATCTTAATCTCTTTGATAAGATTGGATGCATGTAAGTCGCCTGAAGCTTCGCCAGCAATAATATAATATTTCACTAATCGTTATTTATTTTAAATACAATAAAAACTATTTACTCCTCCAAATATCTGAACTCGTCCATTGCTTTATAAGCAGTTAAATCAACTTGAACAGGGACTAAGGAAATATAAGCCCGATCAATGGCTTTTAAATCGGAATCTTCACCTTCATCATCCACAACAAAGCTTCCGGTTAACCAATGGTAATTCTCTCCTCTTGGATTAACTCTACTATCGAAACCTTCTTTCCAACTAGCTTTGGCTTGTCTACAAACTTTTATGCCTTTGATATTATCAGTATGTGGGATATTAATATTTAAGCAGATATCTTTCGGCATTCCTTTGTCAATAATTCCTTGAACAATTTTTTTTATAAATGGTCTGGAAGGCTCAAAATCTACATCGTTTTTATAAGTATCAATTGAAAAACCAATTGCAGGAATTTCATCAATACAAGCCTCGAGAACAGCAGCCATTGTACCACTATAAATAATGTTAATAGCAGCATTGCTCCCATGATTAACACCCGAAACAACTAAATCTGGTTTTTTATCAAGGATTACATTTTCGCCTAATTTAATACAATCTACCGGTGTTCCATTACAACTGTATTCTTTATAATGGTCTGTTTGGGTAATTGTTTTTATTTTAAGGGGTTCTGAGAAAGTAATTGCATGACCTGTGCCCGATTGTGGTTTGTCGGGAGCCATAATTGCAATGTTGCCATAGTCTTTCATTACATCAATTAAAAACCGAATTCCCGGTGCACTTATTCCATCATCGTTGGTAATTAGTATTTGTAGTTTGTTCATCTATTTGGTTTTATTTTTATAAATTGTTGGTCTTAAATCCACTATTCGCTTTACTTTGCCTTCTTTTCATTTACATGAGTAACTCCTCCGCTTACAATAAATTTCATGACTTCGGTAGCAGGTTGTTTTATCGGTTTAATCATTTCTTTTTTTACCACTACAACTGTTCCCATCACTCCATAGGAATAGGGTAGGTATACAAACACATAATCATCAGAAATGTCCATTTCTTCCATTCCTTGCCTAGTTACAAATCCAATCCTTTGTAATCCTGTTTCGTTCATAATAACAAGAACAGGCTGGTTAAATTTCTTTTTATTTCCCACAAAAGCTGATAGTAAGTCCTTTATTGCCGAGTAAATATCTTTAATTAAAGGGGCTTTATTTATCAGTTTTTCAATTAATCCTATAAGAGGTCTAAAAATGATTGATGAGCCTAAAAATCCAATCAATACAATAAAAACGGCCAGAATTACCATACCAAATCCGGGTATCTCGAATCCTAGATATTGGGTTTCATAAGGCTTGGTAAGACTGTCTAAATAATTAAAGGCAAATACAATTACCCAGATAGTTAAGCTTATAGGAACCAAGTATAATAGGCCTTGAATAAAATAATTAATAATAGACTTCCAAAATTTCATAAGTACTTGCTTTAGTTGGTGAAATTACATAATTCCAAATAAAGTTTCTGAATTGGTAGTCCCATTACATTATAAAAAGAACCCTCAATGCTCTCCACTCCAATTTTTCCAATCCACTCTTGTATGCCATAGGCTCCGGCTTTATCAAAAGGTTGGTATTGATTAATATAGTAGTTTATTTCTTGCTCTGTGAGGTTTTTAAATTTTACTGTTGTACTTGAACTAAAAGAGGAGGAGTGCTTTAAAGATTTTATACTTACTCCGGTAATTACTTCATGTGATCTCCCGGATAGCATTTGAAGCATTTGAAAAGCATCTTTTTCATTATCAGGTTTTCCTAAAATAATTTTGTCGATGGTCACTATTGTATCAGCAGTAATTATTAGCGAATTGTCTTTTATTTTGTTTTCAGGGTATCCAGCAATCTTCTGATTACTGATATATTCGGCTACTTCGGAAACAGGAATATTATCTGGAAACACTTCTTTTATATCTAAAGCACTTACCCTAAATTTAATATCGAGCTGCCGCAACAGAGCTTGCCTTCTTGATGAGCGTGAAGCCAATATGATATCGAATTGGTTTATTCTGTCTATAATAGAATTCATGATTAGTAGTTTATGTAGAAGATTTGCATACTGAGGATTCCGGCCACCATTATTATTTTTGCTAATGTACTTAATTCTTTAAAATCGTCTTTTTTTTCTGCTTTTTGCAAGTAATAGAAAAAGTAGAGAAGAGGAAAAACAACCGCAATAATAAAGTAGCTGCTTAGTTTAAACCATGAGTGAGTATAGCTGTAATAAGCTGCCAATGAAATAAGTACAAGCATGATAATAGAGAGAAAAGAAACAAGGAGTTTGGATTTTTTTATACCATAAACAACCGCAAAAGTTTGGAGTTCCTTTTCGCTATCACCCTTTATATCTTCAATATCTTTTATTATTTCTCTCATCAAGCTTAGTAAAAATGCAAAAGCTGCATATGCTGTAACGGTGGTATTTAAAAAAGGAATGATTCTTCTGGCATCAATCATCATTACCGGATTGTTTGTGAGTACAACCAAATGATAAATCCATACAATAAATATACTCATTGCTGTAAATAAGCTGATAAGGATATTTCCGCTTAATACCTTTCGTTGAAATTGCTTTGAATAAAAATAGAGGCCTCCTGCAATTATCAGGTGAATAAAAATCAATTGAATCATTTGTAGAATCATGGAAAGATATAATGCAAGCATCAAAGAAAAGACTAAAAAGCTCATATAGATCAGTTTCCCGGATTTTTTACTAATTATTACATCAATTATTCTATTGTCGTTTTTATTTATTTTATCTACTCCTATATCTTGAACATCATTATAAACATAACCAAAAGCAGCCATCAGAACAGTACTCATCATTAATAAAATAAAATGAAAATCTCCTAATGGAGATTCCATTTGTATCAATTTAAATACATGAGAAATGAGCATATATTGCAAAAGCAATTGGGCCAATATAATCATGATTATGTTGGGCCATCTTATGAGTTTAAAGAATGACTTTAGTTTATTCATAAATTCTTTATCAAAGTTTTGTTGGCTATCAAATACTACCAATAAAAAGCTTCATCGTCAAACCATTTGCCTTGAAGTTTCATAACTTGTCGCAAAATGTCACGTACAGCTCCTTTTCCACCTGGTCTGTGGCTTATGTAGTCCACTATTTCCAGTATTTCCTCAGCTGCATCAGCAGGGCAAGTAGCAACTCCAACAATTTTTAATAACTGATAGTCAGGGATATCATCGCCCATATAGAGTATTTCTTCTATTTTTAAACTGTGTTTTTCAACAAACTTGTCAAAAACTTCTTTTTTATTATGAACACCCAAATAGACATCTTCAATTTTTAGAGCAGCCATTCTTTTCTCCATACTATTGGATTTCCCACCGGAGATAATAGCAATTCTATATCCTTTTTTCACGGCTAGTTGAAGTGCATACCCATCTTTAACATTTGCCGATCGCATCATGTCGCCATCTATTGTTGGATACACAGTGCCGTCTGTTAAAACTCCGTCATAATCGAAAATAAATGTTGTGATTTTTTGTAGCTTTTCTTTATAATTCATAGGGTATTATTTCTTTCGTGATTTAATAATATGTTCGCTCATAATCTTGTAAATTTCATGATATTCAGGGATTTCAATGAGCTCTTGCAAATGTCTGCTAATGGTTTCTTGATCATTTCGAACTGCAGGCCCGGTTTGTGCATGATAAGGATGGAGTTCTTTTAATTTTTCTACAGTTTCTTCTATCAAAGGTTGAATAACTCCAAATGGAATGTCCTCCTTGCTTAATAAATCGGCAGCAATATGGAAAAGATAATTTGTAAAATTGCTAGAGAAAATAGCTGCAATATGTATTTTTTTTCGTTGTGTGGAGTTAATTTGGTAAACCTTATCGCTAATCGATTGGGCTAGTTGTTCCAATAATAAAACATCTTCTTCTTGTTTAGCTTCCAGCATTATAGGGATATTCCTATAATTTAGTTTTTTGCTTTTACTAAATGTTTGTAATGGGTAAAAAACCCCTACTCTTGCACCGGTAAGAATGTTTATATCCATGCTTCCTGAAGTATGTACAGTTAAAATATTTGTTTGAGGAATATGCATCAAGACATCGTTCATTGCATTATCGGGAACAGAAATAATAATAATATCTGCTATATTGATATCAATTTCGCTTAGATTTCCCCATTTTGCGTGATGCTTTTTAGCAAGAACAGAAGCTGTTTCACTTTTGCGACTATATATACCTAAGATTTCCAAACCTGCATTAATAGCAGCTTGAGCCAAATGTGTTGCCACATTGCCACTACCTATAAAAACAACTTTTTTAATCCTATGCATAGTGCAAAAATAGAGGATTTTGCCTGATAATTTATTTAATTAATCTTAAGTTTCTTTTTTCTAATTTTGGGAATTATTAGTAAAAAGAAGATGGAATATAAGAAGATTGCAATAATTGGTGGTTCTGGCTTGGAAAAACTGGATTTATTTGAAAATGCAGAATACATAAAAGTGGAGACAGAGTATGGTAGCCCTAGCTCCGATATTCTTTATGGTCGAATAGAAAATAAAGATGTGTATATAATTTCCCGTCATGGACATGAGCATACCGTAACTCCTACTCACGTTAATAATAGAGCGCATATAAAGGCGATTGAGCAATTGGCTTGCGATGTTATTATTGCCACTACTGCCTGCGGAAGTTTGAGAGAGGAAATAGAACCCGGTCACCTGATTTTCCCTAATCAAGTAATTGATTTTACACGATTTCGTAAAATTACATTTTTTGATGAATTTAACCCCGGTGAGTTTAATCATACCCCATTTGCCGATCCTTTTAATCAAGAGTTAATAGACCAACTTAAAGGAAAAGCCAAAGATTTAAATGTGAATTATCATGAGGATAAAACATTAATTACTATTGAGGGCCCTCGTTTTTCTAGCCGTGCTGAAAGCCATATGTTTCGTAAGTGGGGAGCAGATATTATTAATATGAGTACGGCCCCTGAAGTGGTATTAGCTAATGAACTTAATATTCCTTATGCCGCTATAGCAATGAGTACCGATTATGATTGCTGGAAGACTGATATAGAGCCTGTAAATGCTGACGCTGTATTGGATACATTTAGGCAAAATGCTAAAAATGTGACAGATTTATTATTGGCTTTTATTTCATCAAAGTAGAGGCTGTGATGCATAAAAAAAGCGATTCCCAATTTGGAAATCGCTTTTTATTAATTTTTTTATTTGTGATTATTCACAAGGGTCAACTACAGAGAATATTAACTGAACTTGAGGATCGGCCTCATCAACCCAGAAAATGATACCAGCATAACCTCCTGGAGGTACTTCGTAGTTAGCTCCATTTGCCATTACGTTATTGTAAATGTCAAGAGCAGCTCCTGTTGGAGTAAAAGAAGCGGCATCAGTGATACCCCAGATTACATTTTGAACTAGCATAGCGTCAGTTGGGTTGTCATATGACCAACCTGGAATATAATCAGGAATATGATTGAAGAAATAATTAACATAAACAATCTCGTCTTCTGTTAATGGGAAGTTTCCGGGAAGTGTATTTGATAAAGAATTATAAGCAGATACACTAGTATAAGTTGAGTTTAATTGGATGTGGTGATTTAAATCAGCACAATAGATACCGTAAGAACCATCAGCTATTATAAAACCATCACCAATACCTGATAAAGTAATGTCAAAATAAGTACCGTTATTACCTGGAGCGCTTGATCCAGTTTCCATAGTAAAAGTATCGTTTGGTAAATTCATCCAATATTCAAATTCATAATCGGCATTTTGATACTGGCAACTTCCTAATACAAAGTCAACAACACCATCGTTTCCGGCGTCAGGACCAAATTCGTCTTGTACATCCCAAGTATTAATTAATACATAGTCAAAATCGTTTCCTACAGGAAGTAATACCCATAATTCAAAAGTAAAGTTATCAACTTGGTTTAAGTTATTTGGCCAGTAAACTTCAGTACAACTTCCAACACCTAACCACGCTGTATTATCAAAAACCCTCATAGGATCAGTTTCACCTTCTCTATAAACTTTTACTTGGAAAATAGCAGGCATATCCATTTGAATTCCTTCCGGTTGTTGTGCGTATAAACTACCGTCAAAATCGCTTAAACAACCTGTACAGATGTCACCAAAAACACATGTTCTCTCAATTTTGATATCATTTATCTCAAACCAAGTGAAACCAAAAGACTCATAATATAGGTCTTCAAAACATAATACATCAATTTCAATTTGTTTCTTGTAAAAAGCGTCTACAGTAATGTCAAGATTTAATTTATTTGTCATTAAATCCCAATACTCACTATTAGCTGCTGGAGAAGCTTTAACTAATATGTCATCAGTTAAATCATTTGGTGTACCATTATTATTATAAACTAAAAAGCTTGTAAGTTGGTAAGTACCAATAGGAAGCTTAATAACTTCTGTTAATATTTCACCATTAACAGTGTACAAATCTGTTGTGTATGTTGTACCACCAATTTCAAATACGGCATAATCCATGTCAATATCCATACACTCAGGAACGTCATCGTTTGTTCCTTTGAAGAAATTAGCTTGTTCTACTTTAAACTCGAAGCTTGATTCTGCTGGAGTTTGTTCTTGTTCTTTGTCTTTGTTGCAAGCAGTAAATCCTAATAATGTAACTGCAAACAAAAATAAAATCATTTTTTTCATAATAAAACTTTTAATTAAATTTATATAGTCCAACTTGTTTTTTCTCACATGCCATACATTAAATATGATGCCACAAATGTAAAGTGCAAAAAATGAGACATGTATGACGCGAGTGAGTTTTGAGAACGTGTCCACCGAATGGACAATGAAATCGAAATGAGAATTAATGAACAAGCAATTGTTAATAACATAGATGCTTTTGGGCTACAGAAAATAATTTTAATTTGTCTCCATCTCCATTGATAGTTTAAATAAAATGGAAGTAAAAAGTTGTACAAAAATGTACTAAAGTGTTCGTTCTCGGTCAATAATAAATAAAAGAGTATGAGTCTGTTAATATTATTAAAAAAGAGTGCTGGCAAGTATTCTACTCTCGATTATTATCTTTATTTTTGGCCCTTATACATAATCAAATTGTACAAAATATGAATAAGAATTTAGTGATTACCATTCTGGCAATTATAGTATTGGGAATTATTTCTTTTTTAGCAATGAATTATTTTTCAAGTAAGAAAGAGGAGCTTGTAATACCAAAAGTAGAAATGAAACTACCATTAGTAAAAACCCAAGTTGTTAGCTATTCAAATGCCTTAGTAGATATTGAGCAAACTGGCAGATTGATGTCAACAGGACGTGTTGATTTAATAGCAGAGGTAAGTGGTAAAATGTTGGCAGGCGATGTGCCCTTGATAATTGGTCAATCATTTAAAAAAGGTGATATTGTATTGCATATTTTTAAGGAAGAAGCCGAACTAACCTTGCAAGCAGCTAAAAGTAGGTATTTAAGCAGCATTGCTAATGTATTACCCGACTTGAAATATGATTTCCCTGATAATTACGATAATTGGTTGACTTTTTTTAACGCGATAAAAATAAAAGAACCATTACCTAAATTTCCTAAAATTACTTCAGAGAATGAAAGAATTTATTTGGCAAGTAAAAATATATTGAATGATTATTTTTCTATCCAACGTAGCGAGATTACTTTAACAAAGTATACATTAAAAGCTCCTTTTGATGGAGCATTCACCAATGTGAGCCTAGAAGTGGGCTCTATTGCCAACCCGGGAAGTAGAATTGCTAAAATGATTCGTACAGATGTTTTGGAATTACAAGTGCCCATTGGTATTGAGGAAATTGCATACGTGAAGAAAGGAGATGAAGTTGATGTGCATTATAAAGGAAATAGTATGACAGGTACAGTAAATAGAATATCTGATTTTGTCGACCCAACCAGCCAGTCAATCTTAGCCTATGTTGAGCTGATTAACTCATCTAAAATGCCTCTTTACGAAGGAATGTACATGAAAGCATATTTTGCAAAAAACGAATTGCATAATGTTATGAAAATTCCTAGAGAAGCATTATTTAATTTTGATGAAGTTTATACGGTAGAGAATGAAAAATTGTCTAAAACAAGAGTAAATGTGGTAAAGGTGGATGAGTATTTTGCATATATCAATGGCCTTAAAGATGGAAGTTTATTAGTAGCCGAATCCTTAGTGAATGCTACTGATCAAATGAAAGTGAGAATTGCAAAGTAGTCCAGACACAAAAAACATATCATAATGAGAAAACTAATCAGCACTTTTGTTAAGTATCCTTTTTACGCCAACGTTATTATCGTTTTATTAATACTTGCCGGAGGCTTTTCTATCTATAACATGAAGAAATCTTTCTTTCCCGAAAGAAGCACTACACATATATTTGTGAATGTATTTTATCCTGGAGCATCCCCTAAGGAAATGGAGGAAAGTATTACAGTGCGAGTGGAAGAAGCATTACGAGGCTTAGTAGGAATTAAAGAAGTAACATCATCTTCGTCCGAGAATTTTGCTTCTGTTGATATAGAAACCACAGGAAAATACGATATTGATGAAACTTTGGCTGAAGTAAAAAATGCAGTAGATGGTATTTCTTCTTTTCCAGTAGATGCAGAAAAACCTGTTGTCTTTAAACAACGCTCCGTTACACAAGCCGGTTATATAGGATTAAGTGGAGATGTGGATTTACTAACCTTAAAAAAACTCTCCGATAAAGTGGAGAATGATTTTTATGCCAGTGGGATTATTTCGCAAATGGCTATTACAGGATTGCCAAAACTTGAAATTGCAGTTGATGTTTCGGAAGAAAACCTATTGCGATATGGTTTAACAATATCTGAAATAGCTGCCGCTATCCGAAATAATAATCAGGATATTAGTGGAGGATTAATACGTAACGATGATGAAGAGATACTTATCTTGTCAAGATATAGGAGCGTAGACCCAGATAAAATTGCTGATATTACGATAAGAGGTAATGTGGAAGGTACAGTACTCAAAATTCGTGATGTTGCAACAGTGAAACAACAATTCTCAGAAACGCCTCAAGTTTCATTGCAATCAGGAAAACCTTCAGTTTCCTTTTTAATCAATAAGTTAGGAGAAGAAGATTTAAAAGAGATATCAGATTATCTAAACAATTATATCGTTGAGTTTAATGCCAAGCATGATAACGTAAAAATGGCATTTACATTTGATTTCCTGTCTATGTTAAATAGCAGACTAGATTTGCTATATCGTAATGGTGGAATGGGATTGATTTTGGTACTAATTGCCTTGGGTTTATTTTTAAATATCAGATTGTCTTTATGGGTGGCTTGGGGAATTCCTTCTGCTTTTCTTGGAATGTTTGTTTTTGCTGCCATGTTAGGAATTACTATTAATATGATTTCTTTATTTGGAATGATCTTGGTCATTGGAATTTTAGTTGATGATGGAATCGTAATTGCAGAGAATATATACTCCCATTTTGAATTGGGGAAATCTCCTATGAAAGCAGCAGTAGACGGAACTATGGAAGTGGTTCCTGCTGTAATTACATCAGTATTAACTACTTTAGTGGCTTTTTCTCCTCTGTTTTTTATCACAGGTCGTATGGAAATGATGTACGAAATGGCTGTAGTAGTAGTTTTTAGTTTGGGAATCTCTTTATTTGAAGCTTTCTTTGTGCTACCATCACATCTGGGAAACCCTAAAGTATTGCGCAGATCCAATGGAAGTAAAGGACAATCGATAAGAAAAATCTTAGAGAATTTTGTTGATTTTTTAAGATATAAACTCTACGCACCTATTCTACGTATGGTTATCAGGTATAAATATGTAATGATATTTGCTCCCGTTTTTCTAATAATGATTACCGTAGGATTATTAAAAGGAGGCTATATCAATTATACCTTTTTCCCAGCTATGGAATTTGATCAAATTCAAATTGATTTAGCTTATAAGCCTGGTTCAGGTGAAGTGAAAACCCTCGCCAGCCTAAAAAAAATAGAATCATTAGCTTGGGAAGTAAATCAAGAAGTAATGGATGAGTTCGGTGATACGGCAACATTTATCACCTATACTTTTGTAAAATTAGGTAGCGCATTTAGTGGTACCGAGAATGGAGCACATTCAGGTAATATATTTATTACCATGCGTGATATGGAAGGAAGTCCTATAAAAACATCGGAAATAGCCGATAGGATTAAGAAAAAAGTAGGACAAATTCCCGGTGTCGAGAAACTGAATATTGGTGGCCGAAATCGTTGGGGACGACCTGTTTCTATCAGTTTGTTGGGATCTAATTTAGAGGAGTTAAGCCATGCAAAAACATTTTTGCTAAACAAACTAAGCGAAATGGGTGATCTTAAAAATATTGCCGAGAATAACTCAGTTGGGAAACGTGAAGTGCGTTTGAAACTAAAGCCAAAGGCTTATTTATTGGGATTAAATCAAAACCAAATTGCTTCACAAGTACGACAAGGTTTTTATGGTGCACAAGCACAAAGATTACAACATGGGAAAGATGAACTGAGAGTATGGGTTCGATATCCTAAAACAGACAGAATGAATTTGAGCCAGCTTGAGAATATGCGAATCAGAACCGTAGCTGGAGAATTTCCTTTGCGTGAGTTAGCAAATTACGATATTGAAAGGGGGCCGGTTAGTATTAAGCATTATAACGGTAAAAGAGAAATTAGAATTGATGCAGACCTGCAAGATTTGTATGCACCGGTTCCTCCTATTCTGGAAAAAATAAGCCAGACAGTTATTCCTGAACTGGAACATAAATACAGTGGTGTTACAATTCAATATCAAGGTCAACAGAAAGATAGCAAGGAAGCAGGACAACAAATGGCCAAATATTTTGGTATTGCTTTTATGATAATGGTTTTTATCATCATGATACATTTTAGGTCTTTTACTCAGGGAGTTATCATATTATTAATGATCCCTTTGGGTTGGCTTGGAGCTATTTGGGGGCATGGTTTGGAAGGTAAAGTAGTTTCTATGCTCTCAGCATGGGGCATGGTTGCACTATCGGGGGTAGTGATTAATGATGCAGTGGTTTATTTGGCTAAGTATAATAGTCTTTTAATTGAGGGTTTTAGGCCTAAAGAAGCCGTATTTAAAGCAGGAATTGCTCGTTTTAGAGCTATCATGCTTACAACAATAACTACAGTTTTGGGTTTGTATCCACTTATTTTAGAAAAAAGTTTTCAAGCTCAATTCTTAATTCCTATGGGCATTTCATTGGCTTATGGAGTTTTATTTGGAACCAGTTTTATTCTCTTATTTTTTCCTTCAATAATCTTAGTACTTAACGATATAAAACGGGGATACTTAGCCTTGAAAAGATTCCTATTCCCTAGAAAAACTTTAGTAGATGGAGTCATGACAGAGATACCTTTCGAATGGCCTAGTGACTACGAAGTAGAACCTGCAGTGAGGGATAGTAAAAGAATTATTGAATAAAAAAGAGTGAATGTTTGCTCAGTACTTGAGCTAAAAGCAAAAGAAAAATTAAATGAAAACATTAAAAATATTCTTAGTTTTAATATTGGTATTGTCATTAAGTTATGGCTCAAAAGCACAACAAATTACAAACCTTTCTCTTGAAGATGCTGTAAGTATTGCTTTAGAGAAAAATTTTGATATTCAGATTAATCAGAAAAATGTGGAGGCATCTCAAGTAAATAATACTTGGGCTAGTGCCGGTATGTTCCCTAGCGTGAGTGTGGGTTTATCCCAAACCAATCGATATGATAATAATGAAGCTCAAACCAGCGATGATAGAAGCGAAACATCAAATTCGGGAGTAAGGCCATATATACAACTTCAGTGGGTATTGTTTAATGGTTTGTCTGTTTATATTACTAAGGATAAACTGAATTTGGTTGAGCAGTTATCCGAAGGAAATGCAGCTTTGGTTGTGGAGAACAAAGTACAAGCTGTTGTGTTAGCGTACTATTCTACATTACGTAGTAGAGAAAAATTAAATACTATTGAAAAAGTAAAGAAATTGAGTAGAGATAGATATAATTATGTGCAAACAAAAAAGAACTTTGGAAGTGCTGTGAGTTACGATGTTCTCCAAGCAAAGAATGCTTATTTGAGTGACTCAACAAACTATCTCTTACAAAGCTTAGATCTTAAAAAATCTGAACTAAATTTAAATCTACTAATGGGTGTGGATAAAGACGCGGTTTATAATCTAACCACCGATTTTAAAGCTATATCAGAGGATTATAAATATTATGACTTAGAGGACAAAATGTTTGCAAATAACAAAACATTACTAAATCAATATATCAATCAAGAAATCTTAAAGAAAAATGAAAATCTTGCTAAATCATTAATTTGGCCCAACCTAAGTATGACTGCCGGCAGTGATTACTCATCTAGTTATGTTAGATATTCCGGAGTGGACCCTAATAGCAATTATTCCTATGATTTTTATGTAAATTTTAGTCTTAATTTTAATTTATATAACGGTGGCAAAACTCGTAGAGCAATCCAACAAGCAAGTATTCAAAGAGAAATAGGAGATATTCAAGAAAGCCAGATTAAACAAGTATTAGCTAATGGTTTGTTAACCGTATACGAAATGTATCAAATCCGTAAACAACTATTGGTGGTTGCTGATGCCAGCTTGGAAACAGCACAGCTTAATTTGGATTTATCAACCGAAAAATTTAAAAATGGAAGCATTAACTCCTTTAATTTTAGAGATATTCAAATCCAGTTTATCAATTCCGAATTTAATCGCCTAGAGGCTGTTTATAACCTCATTGATACTCATACTGAATTACTCAGAGCAACTGGTGGGATTATATCAGAATTTGAAAAATAGTGCTTCGTTAGTTGCAAATAGTTGTGTTAAGGCTTTGGATGGATAAGAATGATTTTTTGTGATAACTTAATTTGTATTCTATATAACCCAAACTCAGGAGGCTAGTAGCAAAGAAGATCTAAAAATAAAGGAAAACTATACGGGCAATATTCAAATAAATCATTAAACCCATTATGTCGTTAACAGTGGTAATAAAAGGACCCGTTGCCAAGGCTGGGTCAATATTAAATTTATTCAAAATAAGCGGTGTCAAAGTACCAAATAAGGAAGCAAAAATAATGACTACAAAGAGTGAAATGCTTACAGATATGGTTAGTGGATAAGAGTTATTATAAAAATATGAATAAGTAAAAATGAGTATTGACAAAATAACTCCATTTAAAAAAGCTACAGCCAATTCTTTCAATAATTTTGACCCAATATTATCAATACCTAAATTGCCCGAAGCAATACTTTGCACTATAATCGAAGACGATTGAACACCGGCATTTCCACCCATAGCTGCTATCAGTGGTAAAAATAAAGCAAGACCCGCAAATTTTATCATATCTCCCTCAAACAAGCCAATAACACCTGCACCCAAAATACCACCAAAAAGGCCAATAAGTAACCAAGGAAAACGTGCTCGTGTAAGCTTGTAAACACTGTCGCTTGATTCTACATCATCAGTTAAACCAGAAATCATTTGGTAATCTTTCTCTGCTTCATCCTTAATTACATCAACTATGTCATCAATAGTAATTCTACCAAGTAAAAGACCATCAAAGCTTACTACTGGAAGTGCAATAAGGTCGTACTTATGCATCATATTCGCCACATCTTCCGATTTCTCCTCTGCCTGAACTGTGATAACATCTGTATTGCAAAGATTTTTAACCTTAGTTTGTGTAGGAGCTGTTAGTAAAGCTTTTAATGAAAGGGTACCTACAATTTTATCCTCGTTATCTATCACATAAATATAATAGACTTGGTCTACTCCCTCAGCTTGTTTACGAAGTTCTACCAAACATTCACGAACAGTCAAATTGTGATGAATAGCAAATAGCTCTTTGGCCATCAGACCGCCTGCAGTATCTTCATCATAGGTTAATAGTTCTTTAATATCTTCAACATGCTCTTCGTCTTCAATATGAGACAAAACTCTATCCCGTTTTTTGTCAGGGAGCTCCTGCATCACGTCAACTGCATCGTCAGTGTCCATGTTTTCAATAAAACGCTTCGCCAATACATCCGATGGAACTTCTTTCAAAAACCTTGTTCTGTCATCTTCCTCTAGCTCTGCCAAAACATCAGCAGCTATTTCTTGATCTAATAATAGAAAGGTGTATTTAGCTTCTTCAAGATTTAACTCCTCATATATTTCAGCGATATCTGCAGGGTGTAATTCTTCAAGTATATGCTTGACTTGATCAGCATTTTTTGATTCAATATAGGACTGTAACTCGCTGATAAATTCGCGAGTGAGCTCAAATTGATTATAGGCAATATTTTCTGACATCAGCGCAAAATTAATATTTATTTTGGATTAATGGTTTTATTAAACTTGATTGAATTGACAACTTTTATTCAAAAAAATTGTCAGTTAAATATGGCTATCTTTGAGAACCAGAAAATATAAACATGAAAAAAATAAAAATTGGATTATCATTATTATTAATATCAGGAATCCTATTATCGTTTTATTATCGCTCGAAACAAGAAACGCTAATAGCAAAAAACCAAATGCCCTCACAGTGGTTTTATCAGCAAAGAGCGTTTCCTTTTGATAAAATTAATAAACAAGCCTATCATAATGCACTAAAGCAGGCAATTCAATTGCAAAGCAATGAAAAAAGTAGTTTTCAATGGACTTCTGTAGGCCCTTCCAATATAGGTGGCAGGTTAACAGACGTTGAGTTAAACCCCCAAAATCCTTCACAGATTTATCTTGGTACTGCAAGCGGAGGTGTTTATAAATCTACTAATAATGGGGCATCCTACTTCCCAATTTTTGACGAAAGCTTGAGCTTATCTATTGGTGATATTGCTATTTCTCCAAGTGAACCAAATGTAGTTTATGTGGGCACCGGCGAAGCTAATCCGGGAGGAGGGTCCATGGCCTACGATGGAAATGGGATTTATAAAAGCATGGACAATGGCGAAACTTGGCAACAAATGGGATTAAATGAGATTGGTTCGGTGGGTCGAATCGCCGTGTCTCCTCAAGATGCAAATATAGCTTATGTGGCGGCTATGGGCTATCTATTTGAAAACAATAGTGATAGAGGAGTGTTTAAAACCGAAGATGGTGGCCAAAACTGGGATCGTATTCTTTATTTAAACGATTCAACAGGGGCCGTTGATATAGCTATTCATCCGCAAAATACCGATACTGTTTATGCTGCAATGTGGCAAAGGGTTCGCCGATTGGAGTCCTATGTTTATGGTGGTTTGTCTTGTGGAATTTATCGCTCTGTAAATGGAGGTAATAGTTGGGAAGAACTAAGTAATGGTTTGCCCTCAGGTAGTAATATTGGAAGAATAGGTATTGATATTTCCGATAGTGACCCTAATGTTTTATATGCTATTTATGCAGATAGAACGGGATATTTTCTAGGTTTGTACAAAAGTGAAGATGCAGGGAATTCTTGGGCACAAACCAATGATAATAGCCTAAGTAATATGTATTCAAGTTATGGATGGTGGTTTGGACGATTAAAAATAGACCCAAATAACTCGCAAATAGTTTATGCTATTGGTTTTGATTTGTATAAAACTTCCAATGGTGGTAATACTTGGAGTATGATTTCATCAAGTGTTCATGTAGATCATCATGAAGTGGCTATTTCGCCTGAAAATTCTAATCGAGTTTTATTAGCAAATGATGGTGGGTTATTTACCTCAAGCAGTGCAGGGAATTCTTGGACAAAGCAATTAAATTTGCCAATCACACAGTTTTATACTTGTGCCATTGATGCCAGCATACCAAGCAGATTATATGGTGGAGCACAAGATAATGGAACCAATAGAACCCTTACAGGTAATGCAGACGATTGGAATTCTATATATTGGGGAGATGGCTTTTACTGCTTGGTAGATCCTTTGGATAATAGCTTTGTGTATGCCGAATATCAATATGGGAATTTTGCTCGGTCTACTAACCATGGAACTAGTTTTTCAGGAGCCACAACTGGAATTAGCAGCGGGGATAGAAAAAATTGGAATACTCCTGTGGTTATGAATCCTCTCAATTCTAAATCTTTGTATTACGGTGCAAACAGACTTTATAAATCCGTTAATAGAGCTGCAAACTGGCAAGCCATTTCAAATGATTTAACAAACGGTGCAAGTAGTGGCAACCAAAATTTTGGAACCATCAGCACAATAACTGTTTCTACCGCCGATACTAATGTTATTTATGTGGGTACCGATGATGCTAATGTTTGGATGACTCAGAATAATGGTCTTAATTGGATTAAGGTGAGCGATGATTTGCCTCAAAGATGGATTTCTAGGGTAGTAGCAGACCCATCAAATGCCAATATAGCTTATGTTTGTTTGTCGGGTTATAGAGAAAATGATTATTTGCCTCACATTTTTAAAACCGAGGATTATGGTTCTACTTGGTTTGATGTGTCACAGGGTTTGCCCGAAGCTCCTGTTAACGATTTAGTGATAGACCCGGATCAAACCAATCGCTTGATTGTCGCTACCGATATGGGTGTGTATTATACCGATGAGAATACTAATTCATGGCAGTCGCTAGATAATGGAATGCCTATGGTACCAATTACAGCTTTGGTGTTTCATGCATCAACAAATAAGTTGGTAGCAGCAACATACGGGCGTTCCATGTATATTTTGGATTTTACAGTAGGTACAGAGAAGATCACAAATACAAAAACTGTTAGTTTTGTGTTGTCGCCTAACCCCGCATCACAAAATGTACTTATATCTTTTAAT
>Ga0256826_1000470_pt1 | contig 24454 bp, 23 predicted proteins | sample CV79metaG_FD_185975 | JGI IMG/M metagenome (GOLD analysis project Ga0256826, IMG submission 185975) | Hydrothermal vent microbial communities from East Pacific Rise, Pacific Ocean - CV79 | ecosystem: Environmental > Aquatic > Marine > Hydrothermal vents | place: Pacific Ocean: East Pacific Rise...
GAAGTGATGCTAGAAATCGTGTGATTGCCAATGTTTTTAAAGAGTTGGGATTGATTGAGCAGTGGGGTAGTGGGATTGCTCGGATTAAATCTTCTTGTTTGGAGATTGGGTTGAAAGAGCCGAAGATTAGGGAGATGAATGATTTTGTAGATGTGGAGTTTTATCGACCTAATAATCAAACCGTTGTTAAACCGTCGGATACCGTCGGAAAAGTATCGGATAATCTAACGCTACAAGAAGAAAAAATTATTCAATATCTTGATGAGCATAAAAGAGTGGTATCTAAAAAGGTTGAGAAACTTTTAGGTATTAAAGAGAGTCGTACTCGTGAATTATTAAAAAGTATGGTTGATAGAGGTTTGATTGAGAGATTGGGGCGTGGGCGTAGTACTTATTATATTTTGAAAGGTAAATAGTGGAACTTGTTTATTTGTGGGTTGAGGATTATAAAAATGACTAAAGAAAAATTAGAGGAACTAATAAAACAAGAGGAAAATCCAAAATTAGATTTTAAACGAGATTATGAAGAAAAAAAAGAAAATACAGATTATATATCTGATATTGTTTCTATAGCAAATGGGAATATGGAGAATATAGGAGAGACAGGTTATCTAATTTTTGGAATACAAGAAAAGCCAAAAGAAATTTATGGTGTTGAGATAGATAAAGAACTTCAAGATATTAAAAGGCATTTAGCAGAAAAATTAAATAATCATATAACTCCCAATATTGCAAATATAGATGTAAAAGATTTTTATTTTGATTCTAAGAGAGTTATTGTTGTAATTATTCCTTTTCAAGAGTCTATTCTACTCTTAAAAAAGAATGTTAAACAAACAAGATATAAAGCGTTAGATTTTTTATATAGAATTGGCGATGGAATACTAGTTGTTTCTAATGCTATTGATTCAAAATCTGTTGATGAGTTTAAAATTAAAATAGATGAATACAAAGAAAATAAAAAAATATCAGAACAATTAAAATTATCAGGTGAAAACTTTGAATCTAAAAGAGAAATAGATGAGGAATATGGCTCATATAAAAATCAAAATGGTAAAGTTGCTCTTTTTGCTTCATTACCTATAATCAATAATTTAAAGGCTCGTTTAACGATTGAATGTGAAATAACTATTATTTTAGAAAATGGGACTAAAATAATAGTTACTGTTTCTGAAAAAGAAGTATTAGAGAGTTTATTTAGTGGGTATAGAGTTAAACCTACTAAAAAAAATAATAAGAGGAGATGGCTGATATTTTTTGATAAAAAAAGTAATTTATATACGATAGATATATCATCTACTAAAATAAATATTTCTCTTGAAATAGCTAAGATATTAAGTGAGATGTTAGATGATTTACAAGAAGTTTATGCCTCTAAGTTAAATAATATAGAGAATAAATTAAATTCTAAAAAATTTCCTTTTTCAGAAGAGTATAAAAATGGATTTGAGCTTTGTCAGATTGATTTAAAACTTTGGAATGAGATTCAAAAGTTTATATTAAATCATGATCATCTGCATGGAGATGGTCAATGGGATATTTTTGGTTATTCTCTTCATTCAATACTTATTTTTTTTAATAAAATGAGCTCGGATATAATGTTTCATTATAAATTAGAGAATAATATTATATCTCCTCGAGCTATTACAACTCCAAGTATTATAGTTATATGGGATACTTTATCATTAAATCATAGAGGTAATGATATTTCAGTCTCTGTTTATGAGGCATATAATTGGTTTGTTCATAAGTTAATTCCCCAAGTTAAAAAAGAGATTTATGAGGATGAAGAGAAAAAAAACAGTAGATGGTTCAATAAAAAAATAAAAAATAATGAATCTTTATATATTTATGATTTAAAATCTGATGAAGAGGATAATAGTTTATTAAATATAAGTGAAAGATTAGGAGGTTTTTTCTTTGATATAGAAGTTGAAATTTCAAAAGTGACTTTAAAAGATTTATATGAGGGACTTATTTTGCTTTTAAAAAAAAGTAAAAAGTTAAATTATGGATATTTATCTAAAAAGCTTTTACTCCTAGGAAATAAAAATAAAAAAGATTTAATAAAATATATAGAAGAAGAGATAAACGAGATAGATAAAAATGAAATATCTCTTGATATTTTACTTAGTAAACATAGAATATATCGTATTTTAGGATGTTATTTTATAATAATTAGAGATAACTTTGATTCTTATCCTGATACATTTATTTATGATATTGAGCAGAAATTAAAAGGGATTAAAGAAATTTATGATGTTCTAAAAATTGTAAGACGAAGATTAGGTTATATTTAATGATGATTTTTAAACCGATAGCAGATGAGTTAAATGTATCAAAAGAGCTAGGATTAAGATGAGAACGTTCGTAGGGTGCTGTTTTCAACGCACCAAAAAACCAAACACACATAAAATAACACCTCGCCGAAAGGCTTATTTAACTCTTTCCAAAAGGTTCTTCTTTTTGTCAAATATTGGTGTGATAGCAATTGCCCCCTACGTTAGAACCCTTTCGGGGAATCCTTTTTTTTTGCCGATTTTTATTTGTGGTGCGTTGAAAACAGCACCCTACGGGGGTTTTATAAATCAAGAGCATTTAAATAATAAAGAAACCATAGGATTATAAAATGTCAAATATAGAGACAACAGAATATAAAGAGTTTATACAACAGATAAAACAAAAAGCTAGAGAGGCTCAAATAAAAGCTTCTATAAGAGTTAATAGTACTTTAATAGAGTTTTATTGGGAGTTGGGTAGAGATATTACCCAAAAAGAGAAAACTGCTAATTGGGGAAGTGGTTTTCTTAAAAATTTGAGTCGTGATTTGATGCGTGAATTTCCTGATATTAAAGGGTTTTCGCATAGAAATATAAAATATATAAGACAGTGGTATCTTTTTTACTCTAAGAGTAGTGAAAAAGGGCAACAAGTTGTTGCCCTTTTAGCACAAATACCTTGGGGGCATAATCTTCATATTATTACAAAGTGCAAAGATATAAATTTGGCTCTTTTTTATGTAAATAAAACCATAGAAAACGGTTGGAGCAGAGCAGTTTTAGTTCATCAGATAGAGAGCCAACTTTTTGAAAGAAGTGGTAAGGCTATTACTAACTTTACCCATACTTTGCCAAAAACTCAATCAGATTTAGCCAATGAGTTAACCAAAGACCCCTATCAGTTTGATTTTTTGACACTTCGAGAAAAGCATGATGAACGAGAGTTAGAAGATGCGTTAATGACCCATATAACTAAGTTTTTAATGGAGTTGGGACAAGGGTTTGCTTTTGTAGGACGACAACATAAACTTAGTGTTGGAGAGAAAGATTTTTATATTGATTTACTCTTTTATCATCTAAAACTCTACTGTTATGTTGTGGTGGAGCTAAAGGTTGTTGATTTTGAACCTGAATTTGCAGGAAAATTAAATTTTTATATCTCGGCTGTTGATGGAGAGATAAAGAGTGAGAGAGATAATCCAACTATTGGTATATTGATATGTAAATCTAAAAATAAAACCATTGTTGAGTACTCTTTAAAAGATATAAATAAACCAATTGGAGTAAGTGAATTTAGATTGTCGGATATGATTCCTAAAGAGTTAAAATCTGCTTTGCCTTCAATTGAAGAGATAGAAGAGGAGTTACAAATATTATGAAAAGCCTTGTAGGGTGCTGTTTTCAACGCACCAAAAAACCAAACACGCATAAAATAACACCTCGCCGAAAGGCTTATTTAACCCTTTCTGAAAGGTTCTTCTTTTTATCAAATCTTGGTGCGATAGCAATCGCCCCCTACGTTAAAAGCCTTTCGGCGAGGCTCTTCTTTTTGCCAATTTTTATTTGTGGTGCGTTGAAAACAGCACCCTACAGGGCTTTTATAAATCAAGAGTATTACAATTTGACAGATTTTTCACATAAATTATTTTTTAATGTTAAAGTAAGAAAAAATCTAAAACTGACACCACTGGTGTCACAAATTGATATATAAAGGCAAAACGAATGCAAACGGAATCAGAAAATTTTGAAAAATTATTTAATGATATAAAAAATATAATAGAAGATTCAAGAAAAAAAACAACTGATGATATAGAAAAATCTCTCAAAGAGGTAGGCATAGAACCTACTACCAAAAATATATTAAAAGACCCACAAGTCTTAGAGTTTTTAGGATTGGAACAAAAAGTACAATACAATACAAATAACAAAAAGGACTTATTGTTATATACTCTAAAAGAGTTTTTATTAGAAATAGATAGAGGATTTGGACATATAGCTACAAGAGAATCTATATCTATAGAAAATAAACCATATTGTATTGATTTGGTCTTTTATAATCGACTGCTTCAATGTCATGTTCTTTTTGAGATAAAAACCCATAAACTAACCCATCATGATATGGGGCAACTTCAAATGTATGTGAACTATTATGATAGAGAGATTAAACTAGAGCGAGAGAGTCCAACTATTGGAGTTTTGTTGTGTTCTGATAAGAATGATTCTGTGGTTAAATATAGTCTACCACAAGATAATGAGACTATTTTAGCTTCTAAATATGAGTTTTATTTGCCTACAGAAGAGGAGCTTAAAAAGCTGTTGGAAGAAAAAAATTATGATAATTAATAAATGGAGAAGCCTCGTAGGGTGCTGTTTTCAACGCACCAAAAAACCAAATACGCATAAAATAACACCTCGCCAAAAGGCTTATTTAACCCTTTCCGAAAGGTTCTTCTTTTTACCAAATATTGGTGCGATAGCAATCACCCCCTACGTTAAAACCCTTTCGGGGAAGCTCTTCTTTTTGCCGATTTTTATTTTTGGTGCGTTGGAAACAGCACCTTACGGAGACCTCTATGAATTCTAACCAAATATACATGCAACAAGCCCTAAAAAAAGCTTGGCAATATCAACTACGAACTTATCCTAACCCTGCTGTGGGGTGTTTGGTTCTTTATAATAATGAAATTATTGCTCTTGAAGCTCATCAAAAAGCAGGGACTTCTCATGCTGAAGTTTTAGCTCTTTTATCGGCTTATGAGGCTCTTTCTCAGAAAAAGATAGAGTTTGATAGGTTTGATTCTCATAAGGTTCATGAGTTTCTTTATGCACTGCCTAAAGGCTTTTTTTCTGATTGTACACTTTTTGTGACGCTTGAACCTTGTTCTCATGTTGGGCAGACTCCTTCTTGTGCTTCTTTGGTTTCTCATATACAACCTAAAAAGGTTGTGATTGCTACGCTTGACCCGATTGAGGGGCATGATGGTGGAGTTAGACGACTGCAAGAGCAAGGGATAGAGGTCAAGGTAGGGGTTTGTCAAAAAGAGGCTCTTGAACTGCTTGAACCTTTTTTGATTTGGCAGAAGAGAGCCTTTGTATTGTTTAAGATAGCACAAACTTCTAATGGTCGGATTGGTGGGGGGTATTTGAGTTGTAAAGAGTCGCTTACTCATGTTCATCAGCTTCGTTCTGTCTGTACGCAAATGGTTATGGGGGGAAATACGATTCGGGTCGATAGACCTACACTTGATTGTCGGTTTACAGGGGATGATGCTCCTGATATTACTATCTATTCTAAAGAAGATAACTTTGATAGGGATATTCCTCTTTTTTCTGTAGTAAATCGAGATGTTACGCTTACGGATAGTTTGGATTTTTTGGATGAACCTTCATTTATACTTGTAGAAGGTGGAGGAGGAATGATGAATGCTCTGAAAGATAAGATTGATTGGTTGTTGCAGTATCAGACACCTAAACTTTCTTCTCATCGCTCTGCTTATAACATTGAGGTAAATATAGAGTTTCTGTTTCAAGATAAAAAAGGGGTTGATTTGATGTTATGGAGTAGATTTTGCAATAAATCTGAGCCAAAAATATCCAAATAATCCTGCACAAAGTGAGGCTACTAAGATTCCTACTTTGGCTTGAAAAATAAGCTCGGGGTTGTTTATAAATGCCAAGTCTGCCACAAAAATAGACATGGTAAACCCAATACCTCCTAGAAATGCCACACCAAAGATTTGATTCATGGTGCTTCCTTGGGGTAGAGTTGCTATTTTTAATTTGATGGCTAACCATGCTACTCCAAAGATTCCCAATACTTTTCCAAGGATAAGCCCCATAATTATTCCTAAGGATACAGGAGTCATAAGGGTTGCCCCCATAGAGCTAAAATCAATGGCTATACCTGCATTTGCTAAGGCAAAGAGAGGAATAACTATTAATGCCACAGGAAGATGTAAATCATGCTCTAATCGAGAAGCTGGAGTCCCTACAGCGTTAATACTGTCCTTGATATTTAGAAGTATTGCTTTTTGTCTTTCATGTATGGAGTGGTCAGCACATACAGGATAACTATCGTACTCATCCAAAAGGTTTTTTGTTCTTCTTGAAAAATCATGAGGTGCTTCTTTGGGTATAGAAGGTATTGCCATCGCTGCAATAACTCCTGCAATAGTTGCATGAACACCCGATTCAAGCATAAAGAACCACATAAAAAGCCCTATAATAAAGTAAGGTAGAATCATATGAATACCAAAACGGTTAAAGGCAACCAAAATTAAAAAAGAGCCTCCTGCCAGAGCTAAAGGCAACAGGTGTATCTGTTCGGTATAGAAAAGTGCAATAACCAAAACAGCCCCAAGGTCATCAACAATAGCAAGAGCAACTAAAAAGGTAACTAATGCAGGGGGAACACGTTTTCCTAGAAGTACCAATACCGAAATAGCAAAAGCAATATCGGTCGCCATTGGTATTCCCCAACCATTTGCCCCTGCTGTATTGGCATTGATTGCAAAATAGATAAGTGCAGGAAAAAGCATTCCACCAATGGCTGACAAGATAGGTAAAAGGGCAACTTTGATGCTTGAAAGCTCTCCAACTAAGATTTCTCTTTTTATCTCTAAACCAATAATAAAGAAAAATACAGCCATAAGACCATCATTAATCCAATGATGAATGGTATGAGAAAGTTCCCATGAACCTATATTTAAATCTATTTTTGTATGAAAAAAGTGAGCATAGTTTTCAGTGAATGGAGAGTTGGCAAGTAGAAGTGCCACAATGGTCATAAACATTAAAATCAGACCTGTTGTAGTTTGTGCATGGATAAAGTGTTCAAATGGAGTAGAGACCTTTTTAAAGGCTCTCTCCCATGGGGCGTATAGTTTCATAGTGTTTCTCTTTTTTGTTTAATTTTCTGCTTTTAAGATTACAGGTATTCGGTTGGCTTTAATGGAATGGTAGGTTGCAATGGCAATAAAGGCTATACCTACTGTTCCAACAATTACTTCATTAATAGGGAAGAAGATTTTAACCAACATAATTACAGCTAATGCTAAAATAGCATAGTGTGCACCGTGTTCTAGGTATCGGTACTCTGTTAATGTTTTATTTTTTAACATATAGATGGTTAAAGACCGTACAAACATTGCTCCTATTCCCAATCCTATCATAATAATGAAAATATCACTGCTTAAGGCAAATGCTCCGATAACACCATCGAAAGAAAATGATGCATCCAATACTTCTAAGTACAAGAATCCCATTATACCACTTCGTACTCCATTGGTATTAAAAAACTCATCCAGTGATGCAATAAGAGAATAGAGTAAAACACCTGTAAAATAAGCAAGAGAAATCTCATAGCTAGTAGTAATTGAGGTTATCATCAATCCAATGGTTATTGAAATCATCATATTTGAGCTTGATACTCTTCCCATTTTTTCAAGTACTTTGCTATTTTCTATACTCGTTATCCATTTCTCTTCTCTATCGGTATCAAATATAAAGCTCAAAAAGACCATCAGTAAAAATGACCCACCAAAAGCAAAAATAAGTTTTTCTACTGAAACCAATGTTTTATGATACGCATGTGGTTCATTAAGTGCGAGTTGGAATGTTTCCCAAACACCTAAACCACTAGCGATAGCAACAATTATAATAGGAAATACAAATCGCATTCCAAAAACAGCAACAGGAATACCCCATGTAATAAAACGCTCTTGCCATTTAGGCTCCATGGTCTCTAAAACCTTTGCATTTACCACGGCATTATCAAAAGATAATGATATTTCGAGTATGGCTAAAAGAGCCACAATGTAAAGAGCAGAGATTCCCCCCATGTATAGAGCCAACCCTAAACCTATAACCATCACGATAAGTGAACTTTTAAAATGTTTCATTCTATTCTCCTCAGAATCTATTTTGTAATTAAATTTACAGTCGAAAGTTTAGGAAAATAGTAAAAGTTTTGCAATAAAATTTTTTAGAACTTTATAAAACTTTTGGAATAAATGTTTCAAACCCATATTTGTGGGTAGTAATAATTTTTTTTTATAAACAATTCTATTAAAAATTAGTTTTTATTTTGTATAATTTATCGTGCAACTTTTACAACTTTTACAAAGGGATATGAATGGACAGTTTTACACAAAAGTTAAGGCTTATTTATAGCAAACTTTTTCATGAAGATATGGATAAGTTTACAGGGGAGTTTATAGATAGTAAAAAATTTGAGACAAATAGTCAACAGAGTCGTAAACAGTTTTTTTTGAATCGTAAAACCGTTCTTAGAAGATGGCTCAATAAAAAGATAAGTTGTACCAGTGATTTTCAAAAAAGTTTTAAAAACTATAAAATATCTCTCTATCAATTTAGAGGTCAACCCCTTTTTACTTTAGATGATTTTAGAAAAAGAGATTATTTAAAAGAGTTTGAAGAGAAACTTGATTTATATTTACAATATAAACAAGAGGTTTATGTGAATAAAGAGTATAAACATATCTATATCTTTTGTGAAGAGAGAGAAGAGGTGCTTCTTTATAGTATAGTAAAATGGGAAAAAAACCAAGAGAATAGAATCATTATTACTGTGGAGCAAAAGGAGAATATTTATAAAGGAACGTTCTCTTTAGAAGAAGGAAATAATGTTTTTTTAACTCTAAGAGTAGAAAATATAACATGTTACATGCTTTTTCATGACAGTAAAGACAGCAGTTGTGTCTATATTGTAGGAACAAGTATGGGCTATCTTGCCAAAGACAATAAAGTACCTCGTGCCCAAAAAGTTGTTTTTTCAAAAGAGGAACTTGACAAAGAAGAGATAGATTTACAGTTTATTTTAAATGAGACAGAAACTATTTCTGCAATTGAAAACAGAATTAACCCAAACAGCTCTGAAATAATAACTGAACATTTTGCTAAATACACCAGTAAATTTAAGAAATATCATACTTTTTTTAACCGTTTAATTAAAAAAAATTACTATCAAAATTTCTACCACCGTTTAGCATTTAGAGAGTTTTATGCATTTTATAGACTCTTTGAACGATTTTCAAAAAAAGAGACCTATTTTGTTATGAATTTTCAAAGGGCTTTTTTGGAAGCAATAAAGACCGTTGAATCTATTAAAAATATCTCTTTTCAGGTAGTTATGGAACTAAATGATGAGAGTCTCTTTTTTGCCGTGAGTGACAAAGAGTTTAAAATAAAAAGTAGATTTTTAAATCTATCTAGCTATGGTGTGGAGTGTACTATTATTTTTATTGTTGAAGATGATAAGAATCTTCCTACTAAGTATCAAACTCTTCTAAATGAAATGTCAAAAGAGTCACTGGTTGTAAGAGTGGCAAAAAAAGAGAAAGTAATTCATAAAGTAAACAGTTTGGATTTCTTTTTTATCTACATGGGCGATGAACGAGATTTTGTTTTGGCCGACCCCATACGAGATAACAAAGATGTCTTTAAACTTTTTATTAATGACGTGACTATGGATGAGTATCGAATTGATTATCGAAAGATTATTTATGAGAGTGTTATATATTTGGATAACTAAGAACTAATTTAGCCTTTTTATGGTTTAGTTCTATTGTAAAATTAGCTTATAAGGAATCCATTCATGATAGTACAAAAAAAAGAGGCTCAAAACATAACTCAACTGTTAGAAGAGTTGTTTAAAACTCACGGTTTTGAGTCAGAAGAGCATGAAGGATGGATTATTCCTAATAGTAGTGATTACGCAATGAAAAGCTATTGGTATCCTACAGCTACCGAGACTACAGGACAGTTAACTATTGAAGTTTTTATAAACTCTGAAATGATTATAGTAGAAAGCTTTGCTGGTCTAGGAGAGAGTGAAGTGGAAAAGCTTAAAAATGCTTTTGCAAGTTTCATTCATCATGATTTTTCTATGTTACTTTCATCGTTGTGGAATAAAAATATAGATTCTAATAAAAGAGAGTTATGGGAAATAGGCGAAAAAACCTATGAAGTTTCTAGTGGAGAACAGGGAGTTATCAACTACGATAAAGAGAAAAAGTTAGAGATTCCTACAAGCTATTCTGAACGTATCAAACGGTTAATACATCAAGAACCTTTAGATAAAGAGTTTCATTGGTTTACTTTTTTTTATGCTAATTTAAATGGGTTAGACCATTCAGCAGAAGTTTTAAAAGATAATATTAAGTGGATTGCAGGAGAGAACACACTCACTTCTCTCTCTTGGAAACGAAGTAATCACTATTATGCTGTGCGTCAATTTTTGATTTTAAAGAAAATTGGATAAGATTTCAATAATAAGAAGATAAATAAAGGAAAAGAATGAAAAATAGCGAAAAATTAAAAAACTTTTTAAACCAAGAGATTATCCCTGATTTAGAAGAGGCAATAGATGAGATGTTTTCGATGATAGAAAAAGCAAAAATGGCTTCGATTGCAGATAAAGAAGAGCTTCAAGATTTGCAAGAGATGCATGCTGAATGTAAAGATATTGTGAGTGAAATTGAAGCAGGAGAGATGCCTGAAGAAGAAGCAGAAGAGATTCTTAAAGAGTTTGTTGAGATGAAAACGGCTGACGAAGAGTAATCACGTGCAAAAAGCACTCTTTTTAGACCGTGATGGTATTATTAATATTGACCATGGTTATGTCTATAGAATAAAAGATTTTGAATTTACTAAAGGTATTTTTGAACTCTTAAAGCTTTTTATAAAAAAAGGCTATAAACTTTTTATTGTAACCAATCAATCGGGTATTGGTCGAGGATACTATACTCAAGAAAATTTTAATACTCTTACGCAATGGATGTTGGACAGATTTACAGAAGAGAACATTACTATAGAGTCTGTTGAACACTGTCCCCATGCTCCCGAAGAGAGTTGTCTTTGTAGAAAACCAAATACAGCTATGATAGAAGCAATTTTATCTAAATACCCTCTTGATTTGAAAAACTCATGGATGATTGGCGACAAACAAAGTGATATTGACCTAGCACACAATGCAAATATATATCATACTATTTCAATTGGAAACAGAAAGATTAAAAAAAGTGAACTCTCTTTTGCTTCTATAAGGGAATGTTATCTCTACTTAAAAGAAAATCAAGCTACAATAAAATAAAATTTTCATAGGATTTTTCATGGATAGAATACGTAAGAAACGACCCAGTATAGCAGTTATAGGCGATTTAATGATTGACCATTATATTTGGGGTTCATGTGAACGTATCTCTCCTGAAGCACCTGTTCAAGTGGTTTCTGTATCTAAAGAGAGTAGTATTTTAGGTGGTGCAGGAAATGTGGTTAGCAACTTACTTTCACTTGGAGCAGAAGTATCTATCTTTTCTGTCGTTGGAGAAGATGAAACAGCAAAAGAGATGGAAACTTTGCTTAAAGCATCAGCCATTAAACAAGTTTCATTAATTCATGAAAACAATCGAAGAACAACTAAAAAAAGTCGTATTATCGCTTCTAATCAACAGGTCATTCGTTATGATGATGAGACGATAAAAGATATTAATCCTCTCTCGGAAGAAGCACTATTAACTGTTTTTACAAAAGAGTTAGAAGAGTATGATGTGATTCTTCTCTCTGATTATGGAAAAGGCGTTTTAACAACCGAGTTAACTCAAAAGGTTATAAACGTAGTAAAAAAATCCAATAAACCTATTTTAATAGACCCAAAAGGTAAAGACTACAGCAAATATAGAGGGTCAACCCTCTTGACTCCCAATAAAAAAGAAGCTGTTATTGCTACAAATATTAATATTGGAAATAAAAAAGATTTACATAAAGCTCTAAAAAAATTAAAAGATGATTTAGACTTAACGTATTCAATTATTACATTAAGCGAAGAAGGAATAGGACTTTTAGATAAAAAAATGAGTGTTATCCCAACGGTAGCAAGAGAAGTTTTTGATGTAACAGGTGCAGGAGATACGGTATTGGCTTCACTGGCTGTAGCCATGGCATCGGGTTTAAACATTGTCGAAGCCTGTGAATTTTCAAACAAAGCAGCAGCCGTGGTGGTTGCAAAAGTTGGCTCAGCTACCGTTACCTTAAATGAAATAGAAGAGTATGAGCATTCACTGAACCAAGGAAAATCAGAGAGTAAAATAAAAAACTTCGAGCAGATAGAACGTATAGCCAAACGGTTAAAAGAACAAGGTCGAAAAATTATATTTACGAATGGTTGCTTTGATATTTTACATCGTGGTCATGCTACCTATTTACAAAAAGCTAAAGAGTTGGGCGATATACTTATTTTAGGACTAAATTCAGATGAGAGTATTCGTCGTTTAAAAGGAGAAGAGAGACCAGTTAATAATTTAGAAGATAGAGCCTTTTTAATAGGTGCTTTAGAGAGTATAGATTTTGTTGTTCCATTTTGGGAAGATACTCCTTATGAGTTAATAAAGTTGGTTAAGCCAAATATTTTAGTTAAAGGGGCAGATTATACAGGAAAAGAAGTTATAGGTTCAGATATCGCTGAAGAGGTGATTCTCATTGATTTTGTTAAAGGAAAGAGTACTACGAGTTTAATAGAAAAAATTTCAGGAAAAAAATTATGTTAAAAATGATAGAAAAAGAGTTGAACGCTCATAAACAAACCATAGAAAAAACCATAAAAGTTATGATACCTCAAATCGAAGAGGCTTCAAAATTAATAATAGAGACTCTAAAAAAGGGAAATAAAGTACTGCTTTGTGGAAATGGAGGAAGTGCCTCGGATGCACAACACATAGCTGCTGAGTTAACGGGACGTTATAAAAGAGAGCGAAAAGGGTTAGCAGGGATTGCACTAACTACAGACACTTCTGCATTAACAGCCATTGCCAATGATTATGGTTATGACAGAGTTTTTGACCGACAAGTAGAAGCACTAGCACGAGAGGGAGATTTACTCATTGGTATTTCAACATCGGGAAATTCTATGAATGTTATGTCTGCTTTTGCTGTTGCAAAACTTTTGGGTTGTCGAACCATTGGATTAAGTGGAAAAGAAGGGGGAGATATGAACCGTATTTGTCATCTAAACTTGATAGTTCCTTCAGACGATACCCCTCGTATCCAAGAGATGCATATTCTGATAGGACATATACTCTGTCAAGCTGTAGATGATGCATTTGCCTAGAATCTATAGAAAAATGTATCATGTAGCCTATTTTGTTTTGTTCCACTCAAAATAGGTTTTGGCTTTTGAGATGTTGCAGTATTCAAAACGCACATCTTCACCTTTTTTACTAATGGTAAAACCTGTTTTATCAGCAGAGGTTATTAGACCTCTCTCTTTATCTCCACCATTAATTTTGAACTTTACACGTTCATTAACAGCCGAAATAAAATGCATTGGATTTTCAAGTTTACGCTCAATTCCAGGGGAGCTTACTTCTAAAAAATATGCACCATGCATTGGTGGATTTACATCAAAAAATACCGAAAGCTCATGTGAAATATCGGCACATAAATCAAGCTTTATGCCACCCTCTTTTGTGATGTAAACTCTAAAAATAGTATTGCCATCTTCTTGAGCCGTCTCTGTTCCATAAAAAGATGCACCATTGGCTTTAACTATTTTTTCTATCTGTTCGTTAAGACTCATTAGATTCTCCTTTGTTTGGCTCTTCGCCTTCTTTATCATGTCGCTTACCAATCTCTTTAAAAAGTGCTTCTATGTTTGCTATCTGTTCAAGTTGAGTATCAAACTCAAAGGTAAACTTAGGAGCTTTATACCATCCTTCATTCTCACGAACATAAGTTGATAAATAACCAGAAACAGCTCGAAGTTGTTTTAATGCTTCGCCTTGCTCTTTCTCGGTTAAGTACGATTTATCAAGGTAAACTTTTGCATCGTAACGCCCACGTGAACAGACAACTGCTGTCACAGACAGTGAGTTTATACGATTATCATTCATTCCAGAGAAAGCCTCTGGAAGTAATTCGACCAAGCGTGACTCGGTTCGTTTTCTTTTTATCTCTTCTTCTCTCATTTGTACCCCATATAAATAGAGGGCAGACACAGAGGTCGCCCCTACCGTAAAATTAATCTAATTTTACTTGCTCTTCTACCATTTTGAAGGTTTCGATAACATCGCCATCTTTAATGTCGTTATAGTTATTAAGCATAATACCACACTCGAAACCATTCTTAACTTCTTTAACGTCATCGTTAAATCGTTTAAGAGATGAAATTGTTGTTGTGTAAATAACAACACCATCACGAATAAGTCTTGCACCAGCATTTCTAACAATAACACCATCAGAAACTTTACAACCTGCAATCGTTCCAACTTTAGCCACTGTAAATGTTTCACGTACTTCTGCTTGACCTGTAACCTCTTCTGAGATTGTAGGAGACATCATACCACCAAGAAGTGCTTTTACATCATCAAGAAGCTCGTAAATAATTGAGTATGTTTTAATCTCAACACCAAGCTCTTTTGCTTTTTTCTTAACAGCACCAGTAGGTCTAACGTTAAATCCTAAGATGATTGAGTGTTCAGAAGCATCAGCCAACTGAACATCAGACTCTGTAACTCCACCAACACCTTCATGAATAACGTTAACTTTAACCTCTTCATTTTTAAGCTCAGCCAATGTTCCTTTGATTGCTTCAAGAGAACCTTGAACATCTGTCTTAATAATAACTGGTAACGATTTAAGATTACCCTCTGCAATAATTGCAGATAAATCATCAATCGTAACTTTTGTACTCTTAGAAAGCTCTTTGGTTCTTGCGTACTCTGCTCTTTTATCTGCTAACTCTCTAGCATCTTTCTCAGAGTTCATAACCACAAGAACATCTCCTGCGTCAGGAACTTTTGAAAGCCCAACAACAGCAGCAGGAGTACTCGGTCCAATAGACTTGGTTCGTGTTCCATCATCTAAAATCAATGTTTTCACTTTACCAAAGGTTGTTCCTACTACAAAACAATCTCCAATACTCAATGTACCGTTATGAACAATCACGTTTGCTGTAGCACCAAAACCTTTTTCAAGAGAAGACTCAACAACCACTGCTTTTGCATTTCTTGATGCATCTGCTGAAAGCTCCATTACTTCTGCTGTAAGAAGAAGGGTATCAAGTAAATCATCAATTCCTGCACCTGTATGTGCTGAAACTTCTACAAACTCATGGTCTCCACCCCACTCAACAGGAGTAAGTTCAAGCTCTGCCAATTGTGATTTCGCCAACTCTGGGTTTGCACCCTCTTTATCCATTTTGTTGATAGCAACAACAATAGGAACACCTGCTGCTTTTGCATGAGATACTGCCTCTTTGGTCTGTTGTTTCACACCATCATCAGCAGCTACCACGATAATAACAATATCGGTTGCTTGAGCCCCTCTAGCACGCATTTCAGTAAACGCTGCGTGACCAGGAGTATCTATAAACGAAATCTTTTTACCATTTTTAGTAACTTGATACGCACCAACATGTTGTGTAATTCCACCTGCTTCTCTTGCAGCTACTTTTGTAGAACGAATTCTATCAAGAAGTGAAGTTTTACCGTGGTCAACATGACCCATAATAGTAATAACTGGTGGTCTCTCTGTTGGATTTTCATCTTCAATCTCATCATATACTTTTACATAATCTAAAGCATCTAATGGATCTATTGTATGCACTTCAACATCAAATTCTTCTGCAAGAATTTCAATAGAGTCTTTATCAAGGAAGTCATTTTGAGTAAACATTGTTCCCAATGTGAAAAGAACTTTAATTACATCTCCTGTACTTCGCCCCACTTTCTCAGCAAATTCGTAAACTCTTACGTTTTCAGGAATCTCAATAGAGGTAATTGGTCCTGTACTCTCTTCTCTAATGTACTTTTTACGTTTTCCACCACGTCTAAGTCCTGATGGTCTACGACGGAATCCACCACGACCACGGTTTTGTTGTTGTCCACCACCAGCGGCAGCTCTTTTTTTCGCCTCTTCTTTACGTTTAGCCTCTTGACGCATCATGTCTTCATAGATATTTTTATCAGAGAAATCAAGCATCAATACTTCTGGCTCTTCTTCTACCTCGGTTACTTGACCACGTCCATAGCCACCAAAACCAGAATTTGACATAAAGTTAAGCTTTTCGCCACTCTCTTTTGCTGTTGCAATTTTTTTAATCTTTTTCTTAGAAGGAGGTGTTGGCATTCCCATAGGTTTTTTACGTTGCACTTCAACAGGTTTACGCTCTTCTACAATACGAATTCTTGGTTTATTTCTATCTGCTTTTTTAATAACAGTAATACCAATACGTTTACGTTTTACTTTTGGTTTCTCTTCTACAACAGGAACTTCTTCTTTTTTCTCTTCAGTTGGCTTCTCTTCAACTGACTTTTTAGGAGTTGACTCTTCTGATTTTTTTTCAATAGGCTTAGTATCCTTTAGCTCTTTAGGCTTAGATACAGGAGTCTCTTCCTTTACCTTTTCTACAACAGGAACTTCTTTTACTTCTTCTTTAACAATCTTTGGCTTAACCATTTCAATAATAATAGGTCTTTTCTTTTGATTCTTAGGAGTAGCTGTAATAGAGCCTATTCTTCTTGAATTTCTTTTTGTTTTCTTTACTATAGGGGTCTCTTCTTTTTTAGTTTCTGTACTCTCTTTATTACTAACAACTTCTGTTGTAGTTTCTATTGTAGCTTCTGTTTTTTCAGATTTCTTAACCACAGAGACTTTTTTAAGTGCTTTAGGTTTATTCTTAGATTTTGGCTTTACACCATTGATTGCATATTCAATCAATATTCCTGCTTCTTCAACTGTTACCGTGCTACTTGAAACCTTAACATCATAACCCAACTCTTTAGCTTTCTCAATAAGTACTGCATTTGATGCACCTGCTTCATCTGCAATCTCTTGGATTTTAACTCTATCCATTCTTATCTAACTCCTTTAAATACTTAACAAACTGTTCACTATCTTCACTAGAGAGCCGAAAACGTTTTATTAAACCTTTTACTTTTTTTTCGTTTTCACGACAACTGTTACAAATATAAAAACTCCGACCCTGTCCAGAATAAGGAAAAATGTTACTGTTTTTCTCTTGTAGTCGAAGTAGTTTTTGTTGAAGTTCCCGTTCTCTACATGTTATACACATGCGTACTGGTTCATTTTTTCGCATAATTATACCTAACTTTTGTTATTAAAATTCTTGCATTAACCTATATTTCATAAATATCTCTTAGGATGAGTCAAATTTTATCGTAAAAATACTCTACTAACTCTTAGAAGTGACCCCATAATTGTCAAGAGTTTTGGTATAAACCCTATATTTTGGAAATTTTTGAGCCAAAGCATTGTGAATTTTAGGTGCATCATCTGCATAACAGAGGGTAAAAAATGTTGAACCAGAGCCCGACAGAGTACTCATTAACGCACCATTTGATAGTGCAGTCTTTTGAACTTCAAACAGTTCTGGCATCTGTTTCATTCTGCGTGTTTGATGAATTTTATCTTTTGAGGCAATTTTTAATAAATCCCACGATTCAGTCATAAATAGTGAGGTCATAAAAGAAGAACGAGACAAAGAGTAAATCATCTCTTCGGTTCTGTATAAATCAGGTAAAACTGTTCGAGATTTAGCCGTAGAGATGGTTTTATTGGGAATAACCAATACAGCTCTTAAATACTCAGGTACTTTTCGTTTTTTAGAGTAGACTTTTTTATCTTCTACACAGGCCACATTAAACCCACCCATTACAGCAGGTGTAATGTTGTCAGGATGTGGTTCATACTCTAAAGCTAAATTTAAAATTTTTCGTTTATTGTAACGTTCCCCTGCTGCTACATAAGCAGAAGTAAGAGCAGCCGTAATTACAGCTGATGAGCTTCCTAAACCTCTGGATATAGGTATCTTGTTCTTAAACTCAAATCGAAAATTTTCTTTTTTATTTGTTCCCTCTTTTGCTTTCAGTTTTTGGTACTGCTTATTAAAAATATTCATAAAAAGAATGTTTTTTCTAATATGTGCATTTTCTGCACCTTCCCCATGAGTGGAAACAGAAAAGAAACGAGAAGGTGTAATAATGATTTCATTACGAAGATTAATAGCTAAACCTAAGGTATCAAACCCTGGTCCTAGATTGGCTGATGTTGCAGGTACAGAGATAAACAAAGTTTTTCCTTTGCTGATGTCAAAACATTAGTTTATACGGCTGGTAAGATATACAGGGGTTTATTATCGTTTAAAACAGTTACTTCACTCAACATGGAAGGTAATTCAAACCGTTGCTCTACAGCCTCATCAAATTTTTTTGTTATTATAGTGTTATTTTCTTTGATAAAGTAGAGTTTTCCCATCGCTTTTATAGGTTTATTCGCATTTAAATCAAAAGCGTTACAGCCTGTAAAAGTAATCCCTTTTAAAATTTCTAAAGAACGTAAAGTAATGTAGGTTAATTTGATTGCCATATACGAACCTGGCCCATTGGTATAGAGAACCTGTGAATAGTTATATTTTATAGATAATTCCATTAAAATTTTCAAGAGAACTTCTGAAGTTTTTTGATTACTCTCAATTTTTTCAATTAAGAGTTCATCTTTATAGACCCCTATTAAAAGGGGGGAGGAGATAGAGATAATAAGAACTTTATAAGAATTAAGCAAAACTTTTTGCAAACTCCCGACTTTGAGCCTTGTTCAAGGCAACCATCTCATAGTTGGCTGTATCAGCAAGAAGAGCCACGGTTAACTCATGGTTTAGTTTATGACTTCCTGCAAAAGAGCTGTACGCTCCTAAAATATTATGACCCGTAACCATCATATCGCCCATAGCATCCAAAATTTTATGACGAGCAAATTCATTATCAAAACGTAAACCTTCTGGATTTAAAACTTTTTCATCGTCCAACCCAATAGCATTGTTCAAACTTGCCCCCAGTGCCAAGTTGATACTTTGCAAATATTGAATGTCTCGTGCAAAACCAAAGGTTCTAGCTCGTGCAATCTCTTCTAAAAAGGGTTTTGTTCCAAAAGAGTACGCTTGCGACTGTTGACCAATAACAGGATGTTCAAAATCAATTGCAAAATCAAAGGTAACGTGACGGCTAGGCTCTATACGAACAAATTTATCTCCATCTCTAACTTCAACAGTTTTCTTAATCCGAATTACTTGTTTTGCAACATTTTGTTCTTCTATCCCTGCTTCGTCCAACAAAAGACAAAAAGAGGCAGCTGAACCGTCCATAATTGGCATCTCATTTCCATTAACAACCACACGCATATTATCAATACCATAGGCATAAACAGCCGAAAGAAAATGTTCAATAGTCGAAATATAACCCTTGTCTGAACCAATAACTGTCGCCATTTGAGTATCAATAACTGAAGAGGGAGAGAGAGGGATAGAGAGAGCTAAATCTTCTCTATAAAAGATAATGCCAGCATCTGTACCTAATGGTTCGAGTCGGAGTTTTATTGGTTCGCCCTTATGCAAACCTATTCCAACAACTTCAACCGATTGACGAATGGTTCGTTGATTCATAGTTTATTCCTTATTCTTTTAGAAGCATATTATAACATAATTGTGAATTTTTTGTAAAATGTGAATTTTTCGCTATTTTTAGACCCTATTTAAGGTTATACAAAACTTTTATCTCATTACTTTTAACTAATCATGTTATATTGTCATTCAAATAGGAGTAAATTACTCCTATATAACTTAAAGGATATACCCTATGCACTATAATGACTTAAACTCTGAAGAGATACGAGTAATCGAAAACAAAGGTACAGAGATGCCTTTTTCTGGAAAATATGATAGTTTTTATGAAGCAGGTACGTACAATTGTCGTAAATGCAACACTCCTCTTTTTAGCTCAACAGCTAAATTTGATTCTGGGTCAGGTTGGCCAAGCTTTGATGATACACTTAAGGGTGCAGTAAAAGAGATTCCTGATGCAGATGGACGAAGAGTAGAGATTGTTTGTGCTACGTGTGATGGTCATTTGGGTCATGTGTTTCATGGCGAACAGATTACACCCAAAAGCACACGACACTGTGTAAACTCTGTTTCACTGAATTTTAAATCCCTAGCCAATGATGAAAAGTATAAAAAAGCCTATTTTGCATCAGGATGTTTTTGGGGTGTTGAGTATTGGTTTCAAAAAGCCGAAGGAGTATTTGATGCAGATTCAGGCTATATGGGTGGGCATACTACCAACCCAACCTACAGAGATATTTGTGGAAAACAGACAGGTCATTTAGAAACGGTAGAGGTTACCTATGATCCAAAGAGAGTTTCATTTGAAATACTCTGTAAACTTTTCTTTGAAACGCATAATCCAGAACAGATGAATGGACAAGGTCCAGATATTGGGCCACAGTATCTTTCTGCTATCTTTACTAACAATATAGAAGAGGAAAAGATTGCAACAAAACTCATTAATGAACTTGAAGCAAAAGGGTTGAAAATTGCCACTATGTTAAAAGATGCAGATGAACATACGTTCTATATTGCTGAACATGAACACCAAAACTACTATAAATTAAGAAATTCTAAGCCTTATTGTCATGCTTATACCAAAAGATTCTAAATTTATGCTAAGATAATGCCTAAAAACAAAAAGTAACCAACTTCGTTTTTATCAACTTGAATAAAAACGAAGTTTAAAGCATGTATAGGCAAAAAATAGATGAACTTTCTAAAAAAAATATTTAAAAAACGGCACACTCCTTTCCTAACAACACTCACTATCACTTCGGAAAATGGTTTCCACTTGAGACCTATTGCTAAATTTGTTAATGAGGTTAAACAGTTTAATGCAAACATTAGCTTGGTTGCAAATAATCAAGAGGTACTTGCAACACAAGTTCCTAAAATACTCTCTCTATCCTTAGAAAGAGGGGATAGTTTTATCTTAAAATGTCAAGGAGAAGAGGCACTTGAAGCTTCGGCTTACTTAAGCGATTTTTTTAATACAATGATGAAAGAAGATAAAGTTGTAGAAGAGATTGTACAGGTAGAAGAAAAATACGAAGCCATAGCAGTAAAAGGAAAAAGTATTGCTAAAGGTATCGCGATTGCTCCTTTGACCCTTTATGAAACACGTAAAATTTCACAAACAAAAGAGACAGGTTTGTCGATAAAAGATGCTATTAGACGAGCAAAAGAAGAGCTTTATAACTTGTACCAAGCCAATAAAAACCAGCATGAAGCTCAAATATTCTTGGCTCAAAAAGAGTTAATCTCTGCCGATATTTTTCGTTATGAGTGTGCTACAGTACGGAAGTTTTTAGAGATAATAAAAGAAGAGGTAAGCAGGTTAGAAAATACCAAATTTGCTTCACGAATTCCAGACTATCGTGATGTGGAACAACGTGTCTTAAAGCATTTGGGCATGACCAGTATTGTTGAAGTTCCAAGTAAACCCTACATCCTTTTAGCTGACGATTTGCTTCCTAGTGAAGTGATGAAACTTCAAGAGACTCTAATAGAGGGTGTTGTCTTGCAAAAAGGAACTCCCACTTCACATGCTTCTATTTTATTACGCTCTTTTGCTATTCCATCAATGATTGTTCATGAACCATTAAAAAGAACTCAAAGAGCTGTACTCGATGCGAACAGTGGAAACCTTATACTGCAACCAACAGCAAATGACCTAAGAAAAGCGATAAAAAAACAAAAACTCTTTAAGGAGTATCAACAAGAGAGCTATAAAAAACGTTTTGACAATACCAAAACAAAAGATGGAAAAATTATTAAAATTCTTGCTAATATCTCTAACCTTGAATCTGCAAATGAAGCAAAAGAACAAGGAGCAGACGGAATAGGACTTTTACGGACAGAGTTTTTGTTCAGAGAACAGAAGCCTTCACTGCAAGAACAAGTAAAATCATACACAGAGATATTTGAGCTTTTTAATCTTTTAACCGTAAGAACTCTTGATATAGGAGGCGATAAATCACTCCCTTACATCAATATCCCAAAAGAGACTAACCCCTTTTTAGGAGTTAGAGGCATTCGATTTTCATTACAAGAGCAGACACTTTTTAGAGAACAAATTCTCGCTATTTTCAAAGCCTTTGAACTTCTTATGCCCTCTGCAAAAAGTATTAAAATAATGTTTCCTATGATTTCAGAGGTTCAAGAGTTCAATTTAGCAAAAGAGATAGCTCTAAAAATTGCAAAAGAGCATAGTATCAACCTAAGTAATATTGAGTTTGGAATTATGATTGAAGTACCTTCGGTTATTTTTGCACTAGAAGAGTTTAATAAGGTTGTGGATTTTTACTCGGTAGGAACAAACGATTTAACTCAATATCTCTTTGCTATTGAGAGAACCCATCCTACTCTAGTAACCGATGCCACCTCTCCGATGATTCTCTCTGCTCTTAAAATGATTGCCCAAAAAGTAGACAAGCCTATCAGTATCTGTGGAGAACTTGCAGGATTAGAAGAGGTAACCGAAGAACTCTTAGAGATGGGGTATGAAACACTCTCTGTCTCTGCCAAACTTATACCATCACTAAAGGAGAAAATACGCCATGTTTAACCTCTTCCAAAAAATAGGAAAAGCCCTTATGACTCCTATAGCAGTTCTTCCAATCGCTGCTATTCTTCTGCGACTTGGATTTGGAGATATTCCTTTTATCACAGGCGACATTGCCAATATTATGAAAGTTGCAGGAGAGTCAATTTTCTCTAACCTCGACTTGCTCTTTGCTGTTGGAATTGCCTATGGATTAGCAAAAAATAACGATGGAGCAGCAGCTCTTGCAGGTGCTGTTGGTTTGCTGATTGCAAAAGCCGTCTATTTACAAATAGACCCCTCACTCAATATGGGTGTTTTTATTGGTATTATTATGGGAGTCGTAGCAGGAAGCCTCTATAACCGTTTTCATACCATTAAGCCCCCAGAGTTTTTAGGCTTTTTTGGAGGAAAACGCTTTGTTCCGATTATTACAGCTCTAAGTGCTATTCTAATTGGGGTCTTAGCAGGTTACTTTTGGCACTATGCTCAAAGTGGAATTGATACCTTTTCAAACACCATTATAAGTCTAAATGAAATAGGTTCATTTCTCTATGGAACACTTAACCGTCTGTTAATTCCCCTTGGCTTACATCATATCTTAAACTCTGTTTTTCTATTCCAAGTGGGGGATTATGAGTATGTAAAAGATGGAGTAACCCTAGTAGCCAACGGAGACCTGCACCGATTCTTTGCAGGAGACCCAACAGCAGGTGTCTACATGTCAGGATTCTATGTAACAATGATGTTTGGCTTACCATCAATGGCTCTTGCCATTTACGCAACCACACCAAAAGAGCAACGTAAAAAAGCAGGAGCAGTACTTTTTGGTGTAGCTCTAACCTCTTTTTTAACAGGAATTACCGAACCACTAGAGTTTCTATTTCTATTTGTAGCTCCTATTCTTTTCTTACTTCATGCAATTCTAACAGGTCTAGCTGTTGCATCAGCTCACTTTTTAGATATTCATCATGGCTACGGTTTTTCAGCAGGGCTTATTGATTATATTATTAACTATAAATTAGCTACTAATCCTCTACTTATTTTACCTCTTGGTTTGGTATTTGGTTTTATCTATTTTACACTCTCTTACTATATTATTAAAATTTTTAAATACAACATCTTTGCAGAGACAAAAGAAGAAAAAGAGATTCAAGAGGGAAATGAAGCCCTAGCCTTTATAGAAGCTCTTGGAGGAAAAGATAATATCATTTCAACCGATGCCTGCATTACCCGTTTACGAATGGAAGTAAAAGCATCTGAACATTTAGATGAAGATGCCTTTAAAAAGCTTGGAGCAAAAGGGGTCATAAAACCAAACAGCACAACCATTCAAGTGGTTTTAGGAACAAAAGCAGAGAGTGTAGCAGAGAGTATTAAGGGGGCATTATAAGACTACAACAAGCCGTTGAGTCACAGCCCTATCGGCTCGGCTTGCACTAAGCGTTCCACATAGAACATATTAGGAAAATAAACTAGAAATATATCAAATTGTACTATAATTTCTGAAAATTAGAAAAGAGAAACAGTCAATAACCTCCCCCAATCCTTGACGGATATGGAGGAGGCTTGATTGACCAGATTTAGTAGCTAGAGATAGCCAACTACGATATTTATGTTATCACACCTTGGGGTGCTTCTCCAGCTCCAAGCTCTGTGTAGGCTCTTTAAGTTGGGTTAAAGCCCTGTGAACCTAAGGACGATTTGCCATTGCAA
>Ga0256826_1000471_pt1 | contig 24451 bp, 23 predicted proteins | sample CV79metaG_FD_185975 | JGI IMG/M metagenome (GOLD analysis project Ga0256826, IMG submission 185975) | Hydrothermal vent microbial communities from East Pacific Rise, Pacific Ocean - CV79 | ecosystem: Environmental > Aquatic > Marine > Hydrothermal vents | place: Pacific Ocean: East Pacific Rise...
GGAATACCTAAAAGAGGATGGATCAAAACATTATCGATACGCTCAGTCATCGTCTTTCTTTCGATCTTCTGACGTCTCTCTTTAACAACTTCAGTAATAATACCGCGGTTGAATGCAGCATACTCCTCAGCAAAGATCTCTTTGATATCTTCACTATCATGATGCAGCTCAATATGCTTGTCTGCTTCAATCAGCATAGGCTGAAGTTCTGTCCACAGAGGGTTATCGTGTAAAACACGGTAGGTCTTCGTCTCATTTTGTAGTAGGTTTACTGCAATATTACGGTTGGAGATACTGGCTTTAAACTTATGTTTATCAAGATACTCCTTGATATTAGCTACCTCTTCTTCAACGGCTTCAGAGAAGATAAGCTTCGGCTCAACTGGGTCAGCCTCATGTACTTCTATGACAGCATTCATCAATGCATCAAGACCTAGTTTTGATACAGCAGAGACCGAGATCGCAGGAAGATCAAGAAGTTGAGAGAGATAAGGTGCATCGATCTCTATGCCCTCTTTTTCAGCTTCATCACTCATATTGAGCGCTAAGACCATCTTTTTACTCATGGTCATCAACTCTGCTGTAAGTTGTAAGTTTTTCTCTAAGTTGGTTGCATCGACAACATTGATAACTAAGTCATACTCTTCATTACACAAGAAGTCATGAGTCACCCGCTCTTCTATAGTATAGTTTGTAAAAGCATACGTTCCAGGAAGGTCAACGACCGTAAAGTGATAATCGTTGTAATCAAAAAGGACTTCTGTCTTCTCAACGGTCACACCCGTAAAGTTACCTACATGTAGGTGAGCATTAGAGATAGAGTTGATCAACATACTCTTACCCACATTAGGCTGACCAACAAGGGCTATCTTAATATGTTTAGCGATAACCGGACATGTTGGTGCATTAGTGGCTTGCATCATTAACCTCGATCATATCTGCTTCTTCTTTACGCAGTGCAAGACGCATCTTCCCCACTTTGATCTCTACTGTACTTTTACGAGGGGCATACTCTAAAAGCGTGACGCTTGCCCCTTTCATAATCCCAAAAGAGACAAGGCGCTGTTTTAATGGCCCCGTTGCGTGTAGTTTCAAAATTGTCGTCTTACACCCTCTTGGGCAGTTGGTTAATATGTTCATAATTTCTTTACAACTCTAGTATTTACGTAATGATAATAAAAATCAAATTAAATTTGGTTAAAAAATTCTGTTTATCTGACTGATGCTGCTTTAGACTGCAAGGGGAGTCTATATCTACCCATATTTTTAAACATACACTTTTTGCTTCGGCAGCTTTTTGCTATAATACCAGCTCAAAATAAGGAAAACAATGAAATTTCTCTACCGTGCAGATAGCCATTTTAACATGGCAAATATGTTTACATTTGGTAACTTGACTAGTGGTCTTATCGCCATGTACCTTGCGACACAAGGAAACTATGTTTGGGCTGTTGTCTTTTTATGGATTGGTGGAGGTTTCGATATCTTTGATGGCAAGATGGCCCGTAAGTATGGTCTCTCTAATGAATTTGGTATCCAACTTGACTCTTATGCGGACTTCTTATCTTTTGTCCTTACCCCTGTATTTATCATCTTTATCTCAATCATCAATCAGCCGGAAGTCTCTTCATTGACCTTTATACTTGGTGCAGCGGTCTCTCTTTACTACATCATCAGTGGTCTACGCCGCTTGATTCAGTTTAACATCAATGCTGAAGAGGGAGAGGTCGAAGAGTACTTTACAGGTCTACCAACACCTATGGGTGCCATTGTTTTATGGTTTATCTTTCTTGGCGGACTCTATATCTATCCACCTCTTGTCACCATCGCTCTTTTAGCCCTCTCAGGATGGCTTCTTAACTCCAACGTTAAGATCAAACACTTATAATCACTTCTTCTTAACATTAAGGTATCTAGTAGCGATACTTTAATGTCAACATTCCTATAAACTCCTCATACTCATAACGTTTATCTGTTGATTTTTCTTGTCGGTAATGAAGATCTAAGTTGCTACTCCAATGCTTTACGATCTTATACTTAGTATTGAGGTAGACACGATACCCTTCTGACTCTAACTTTGGCAGTGTAGTCAACTGGTTGTAAGCGTAAGAGTTCTGATAATCATACACATAGTAGTTAAGCTTCAAGGCACTACGGATCTTCTTCGTAAACTTATAACTATTGATCCATGAGATACGATGATAAAGGTAGTCACTATAACCTTGATTATCATCTTGACGATGAGAGAGCATATACTTCAGTTCCATCAAGTATGATTTTGTAAAGTTATAGTTTGCAAAAAGCTTAAGATCATTATACGTATAAACAACACCTGCAGGGCCTACAAGATCGATGCTTCCTGTAGGATCGATCTGATAAGATTTTCGCTCTCTATAATCACGCATCCTAAACTCATAATATCCACCTACGTGTGCTGCTTTATTGATCTGATATCCCCCTTGAAATTTTAAACGATAGTAATCATGATCAAGTGAAGACCATGAGTCTGGCTCTTCATAATCACGATGTTCATATCGTGCACGGATCAAGGTATCAAACGCTTTTCTCTCATACACATAAGCCATCTCTGCTCCTGCTTTCTTATACTGATAGCGGTTAGATTGGTCTCCTCCTATAGAGCTTTTAGGCTGCCCATCATCATGATCCACATAAATCTCATAGACATTTCCCACTAAAGCACGAAGATCGATACGGTTAATCTCTTTTTTGTACTTATTAAAACGAAAACGAACACCTGCACGGAGTTGTGTCTTGTATTGATTTGCATTTTGAAGATCATTGTTAACAAAGTATTTTCCACTGGCTTTTACATCTGCTAAAAGACGTATACGTTGTTTCCAACGGTACTCATAATCTGCTCTTAAAAAGAGAGGTACAAACATTCCAGAGATGATATTGGGTTGTACTAAAACACCTGCTCCACCATTTTGACTATAATCTATATAAGAGCTACTTGGAGTCAGATAAGGGTTAGAGTCATATCCCAAACCACTCTCAGCATACGCACCAACAAGGTGTTTACTCCTCTTTTTTCGCTTCTTTTTAGTTACTTTTTTAGACTTTTCAAATGTAGAGATTCCCTCTCTATTGTCTTCAACTGCCATACTCTCTACACTAAATGTTGTCAACAAGAGTGTACAAACCCCTACTCTTATGCTCTTAGTTACGTTCATTTTTTCCCCTTTTTTTAGTTTTTATTTTCTCGATCATCTTTAAAGCCACCCTGTTTTGAGGATCAAGTCTTAATACTTTTTGATACTCTAGCGTTGCGCTTTGATACTTTTTTGCACGATAATAAGCCCGTGCGTATGCCAATCGTGTCTTAATGTCTGCAGGATTTTGTTCTAGTAACTTTTGTAAGATCTCTATCGCTGCATCATGCTGTTTTAAAGCACTATAACTTTTAGCTAAGGCACGCGAAGCCTTTTGATTTTCTGGCTCTAGTTCTACCGCTTTTTCAAGCACATTTTTGGCTTGTTGATACGCTTTTTGTTGATAGTGTAAAAGCCCTAGGTTTAGCCATGCCGTAAAATAATATTGATCTTTTTGAAGGATCATCTCATAAAGGTCTTCTGCTTTTTGAGCGTGACCCACTTTACTATAACGTACCGCTAAGTTTAGTGCCACACGAAGATCATCTGGCTTGAGTTTTAGTAATGACTCATAAGCTTCGATTGCATGGGGGTTATCTTGAAGTTTTGTATAGACCAAGCCAAGATTATAATAGGCTTGTGCGTATCCTTTACGTAACCCTATTGCATCCTTAAAGTATGCCAGCGCATCATGCAACTTCTCCTCTTTCAATGCCAAGAGGCCAAGATTATAATAGGCTTGATAATACCCACTGTGCTTTTTTATCGCTTCCATATAGGCTCTTTTAGCCTGATCATATTGCTTTAACTTCACATAGAGTAAACCTCTATTGTTGTAAAGTTGTGATGACCCTTCTGGCTTGATGGCTAAGACCTTATCATAAGCATGAAGTGAAGCTTCATAATCACCTTTGTTATAATAGATGCGCCCTAAAAGAAAATATATCTTACTGTTTTGAGGTGCAATATTTTCCATCTCTTTGAGCATGACAAATGCCTCTTCTTCTTTATGCAGTTCCATCAACAATGTGATCACTTCAAATCTTAGATTCATATTGTTGGGCGCATATAAAAGAGCTTCGTTTAAGGCATGTAAGGCCTCTTTTTTCTTCTGCAAAGCCAGATAACTCTGCGCTATTGCACGATGAATCGTTACATTATCAGGTTCTAGTTCTAGCAATCTTTTATACTTATCCAAGCGGGCTAAATGGCCTTTTTGATTGGTAGGGTACTTTAATGTGATTAGTGCTAAACGTGCACCGATGTGGTTAGGTTTCAGACGGATAACTTGTTGATACGTTGCTTGAGCTTGTTGCAACTCAGCAGGCTTAGTATTTCGATAACTATTGGCCAGAAGATAGAGTGCTTTTATCTTTTTAGCACCATTACTCAGCTCTGCTGTACGACGAAATGCTACTATAGCAAGATCATACGCACCTGCTTTATAGTAAAGCAATCCCAGATTAAAATGACTCTTAACATGCGTTGCAAAATCTTCGATCACCTTTTCATAATCGCTGATTGCTTGATCTCTTTGCTCAAGCGCACTATAGGCCAAGGCACGATTGTAACGTGCACGATAATAAGAGGGAGATACCTTCAACGCATTGGAGAATGAAACCACTGCTTTAGTGTAACGCTCTTGCTTAAGATAGAGTGTTCCAAGCCAGTTATGCAGTTGTGCAGAAGGTGCTTCAGCCAAGATATCGAAGTAGATCGTCTCTGCTGCATCAAAAGCCCTTTTTTTGACCAATGCTTGGGCCTCAATGATACGAGGATCACTACTAAAGTCAATCTCAACAACCTCATCTTCTTTAGGATAGATACTATCGTCAACAGCACTCTGCATCGTAATATGAATAACCTGAGCTCTCTGGGCATCTTCTGTAGCGCGATACTCGACATACCATAATATCATGAAGATCATACTCAACAATAAGATGACAGGAAAGGCACTCTCTGTCAGTTTTTGACTTATAGTACGTCTCATAAGTAGTCCCTATCTACTGACTCTAATGGTACAATCAATCCTTCATCAGATATATTTTGGATCTCGATACCAGGTCTTGCATTGACCTCCAAAACCACAGGTCCATCAACACCTAAAGCAATATCAATCCCCAAGTAACCCAAAGGAATCACTTGAGCAGTTGCTTCGCACAGTGCTAATATCTCCTTGAAAAAAGGGATCTGTACATCAATCAAAGAGATACCCGTATCAGGATGTACCTCCACATTCTCACGTGCGATCTGTGCAGCAAAACTTCGCCCACTCAAAAGATCAATAGCAACACCAATACCCCCTTGATGTAGGTTTGCCTTACCATCAGAAGCTTTAGTAGCAATACGTAACATGGCTTTGACATTTTTTCCCTTATAGTTGATCATCCGGATATCGGCAAGGCCTAAAGGACTTAAGGCTGTAATATACTCATGTTGTTCAATACGTTCTTCAATGATCGCACAATCGTTCAGACCAAAAGAGAAGACACCAAAGATGATATCAGCAATATGTTTTCGAATCTTCTCAAGTGTATAAAGTTGCCCACTTACACTGATCCAGTGATCATCTTCATACCCTTTAATGACAATGATCCCATTCCCACCACTGCCCGAAGCAGGCTTAATAACAAAGCCTGTGAGTTGACGTAACTCAGGCTCTATACGCTGTAACTCGTAAAAGTAACGCACCGATATAAAGGTCTTAGGAACACTCAAACCTACTGCCTGCAAACTTTGTTTGGTTAGCATCTTATCATTGGCGTAAGCAAAAGCACTGCGTGGATTGTTAGGATAGACATACTCAAGGTTACGTTGGTTCATCCCCATCACTTTAGTGCAGTTATCTGCAATAGTATCAAAGTCAAAAAAGAGCCGTTTAAAGAGATTCATCTTGATCCTTTAAAGATCAATTTTCTAAAACGAACATACTCAGAAAGACGCATTCCTACCCACTTTCCAAGCCACAGGTTTAAGATGATCAAAAAGAGTAACAACTCAGGAAAAGCGATGATCAAACTCTGCATAAAGAGTGAACTCATCACCACATAAGCTGCAATGATCACAATAGCTGTCCAAAATGAGATACGAAGTGCTCTCAAAAAGCCTTGTTCTTCTTGCACAATGGCAAAGCGCTCTGCAGTGATCGCAAGAATAGCGATAGGAAAGAGAGAGATATGTGCCAGATCAAAGAGTGATGACTGCACTGCAACAATGGTCATTAACATCATCGAGATCACCACTACCGTCAGCATAATCGCCATCTTAGGAGAGTGCAACAGCTGCATATAATCTAAAAATTTTCTCACTAAAGCTGAGATCAAGATGATCATCAAAAATCCAAACAATCCCCACCAAAGCCCCGTTTCGCGAGCAGCAGTAGCGATCAAAGCAGGTAAAAAAGTACCAAAGGTCTCTAGACCAATTACATTACGAAAGATCACAACAACCAAAGCACCCAAAGGAATCATCAAGATGATCTTTAAAAGGTTTTGCGAGATTCCGATGCGCTCAAAGATCTTATACATATTGAACGCATTAAGAGGTGATGCATACATCGTCTCTCGCATCTCTTTACGTGGCACCAACTTTTTTGTAATGTGAAAAAGATACTTAAAGTTGATATTGGCACTGTGTTTAAAAAGAACCTTATCTCCATAATAGAGACGTAAATAGTTCTTAGGGAGTTCTGCAAAGTGGTTGTTGATGGTATCAAAAGGGACCCAATGTCCCCGTATATAAACTTCTACCCATTGGTGTGATGTTTTTTTACTTCCAGAGGTCAAGATAAGACCTCCTACTAACCGTGAAGGTAGCCCTAACTTGCGCGTTAGTGCCACAAAAAGACGACTCTTGCCATTACAACTGGCCTCTTTAAGTTTCAAAGCTGTTAAAGCATCTGTAAAGCCAGAAAAGTTTCGATTTTCAAACTGGTTTTGAAGATGATCATGAATGGTATAGAGTGCATGATAAACAGTTGATGATCCATCTACTCCTAGTTCTTGAAGTGTTGATGCAATCAACGGATCATTAACTTGTATCCCTTTTTCTGCTTTAAGATAAGGTTGCAGATAGCTAGGTAATCTATCTGCAATGGGAATATCTTTATCAATCGTATAAAGAAGGTGTTGGGTCTGAACAAAGTAACTGTAACGAACGAGGTGACTCCCCTTGACCTGTGGTGCACTCCATGAAACAATACGGTTTGGACCATCTATGCTAATCTGTGTCGCAAAAATATCTGGTTCATTACGTTCATCTGAGATACTTTGATGTGTTGTAGTCAGCGGAAGATAAGTAGAAAGTGAAAGTTTATCACCGTGACCATTCATCTCCATACTCACTTCAACCTCATACCCTACAGTAGGAATAAGATCTGCCAACTCATACTCTAAGATAAATAGTTTGTAACCCATCAATATCATGGTAATAGACAAAAGTGTGAAAAGTGTCACCTGATAAAAGAAGGATGGTGTTAAAAAATATTTCCGCATTTATCACCTTAAAATTAAAGTATTACTTATAACAAATATCTATTATACTCAAAGTTATAAGATATCATTGTAGTCTTTATAAAAGAGTATAAATGACTTTTATGAAGTTTAGATGAAGTTTTATCTTTTAAGCTGTGCTTGATTAAAAAATATTCTGTAAAAGGTCAGTATAAACCACGATATAGATCCCTGCAGTCTGTACCAAAGCGATACTCCAAAAGATGATCTGAAAGCTTCGTTTGGTGGTCTTATGCCAAAACAGTTGTTGCGCTACGATAGCGGCAGGTGTTGCCCCAAGAAAGGTGACTAAGTATAGCAGTGATTCAGGTACACGCAACCACCCTTTCAATGACAACCCTTTGTCTAATATATAGAGCAAAAAGCCTACCGCATTAATGGCAAGAGCGTAAGCAAGAAAAGCTTGAAGGTGTAGACGAAACTTCAACAAGAAGATCGCTAATGCGAACATAAGCACACTCATCAATGCATAACGTATAAACGCAGGACTTACCATGCTTAGGTCTCTACCTTAAAACGACATTCACCCACTGTAATCACCTTACCCTTGGTAGAAGCAGCTTTGATATAAGCTAAGGTCCCCTTTGCATCACCCTCTTTCATCTCATCATCGATCAACCTTATGGCCTCTTCATCACTTGTCTTTGTCCAGACCTTTTCATAAAGGAACTGGCTCATTAATTGCTTTTTAGTATTCATAAAACAATGATATACTATTTTTGTTTAAGTGTGCACCTTTTTTGTGTACTCAAAGCATCATATTTAGGAGTGAAAATGACTAAAGAGATTTTAAAAGATCTTCGTATTTTATATGTAGAAGATGAAGCTGATGTTCGCCGCAATGCCGTGGAGTATCTACGCCGTATCTGCAAAGAGGTCTTAGAGGCAGAAAATGGTAAAGAGGCGATCAAAATCTGGTCCGATGAGAAGCCAGACATCATCATCTCAGACATCAACATGCCCCGTTTAAATGGTCTTGACATGGCCCAGTATATCCGCTCAAAAGATCGTGATGTCCAGATCATCATCGCAACAGCTTACACCGACAAAGAGTACCTGATGCGCGCTGTTGAGCTCAACTTGGTCAAGTACCTTGTCAAACCCATCACCAAAGAGAAACTTTTGGGTGCGCTAACACAGTCCATTGAACAGATTACTGATGAAAATAAGTTCTCGGTAGCACTCTCTGCTGAGTGTAGTTATAATGCCTATACACAGTTTATTGAGTGTGCAGGTAAACAACAAAAACTGACTAAAAATGAACTCCTCTTTATGGATCTACTTGCGCATCACTCCAACCGTACTGTAACCTACCAAGAGATTGAAGATGCCATCTGGCCTTATGAAGGGATGAGCCAAGATGCTATTCGTTCTTTAGTACGTGGCCTTCGTAAAAAACTTCCAGATAGTGCCCTAGAAAATATCTCAGGTGTAGGGTATCGACTCAATATTTATACAACTACAAACACTTAGTACTTTAGGACCTTTGTTTAAGTACAAACAACATATAATCTCACATTTTAAAACACTGTAGTTTTCTACACCTAAAGGTCCCCCTAAAATGTACTTAAAATATGTTCTCATTTTCTTGAGTCTAGCACTACTCTCTGTCACGCTTCATGCTGAACCAATCTTAAACATTGATCAACCTATCAAAAAGTTACAACTCACCAATGCACAACTTCAAAGTGCAATTACCTCTGCAGCTGAGGCAGAAAAGTGGACGATCATGATCACTGGCGACAATGTGATGAGTGCAACGTATCATAAATCAAACTACATGGCTAAAGTCATCATCCGTTTTGCACCCACATTTTATACGATCAACTATGCAGATTCTCAACGTATGCGCTATAACGGAAAATCAATTCACCCTACTTATAACAAACTGATTCGTACACTACAAAGTCATATCGTTACAAACCTAAAATCAGGAAGCTATCCCTCAGCAGTAGCTGAGAGCAAAGATGCACCTATGAAGGTCGCACAGACCGATATAGAGACACCCGAAAACATTCATGATAAACTTGCCAATGTTAAAAAACTCTTTGATGAGGGGCTCATTACACAAGAAGAATATGACGTCAAACGTAAGTCTTTAATAGAAACTTATTAAAAATATTGTATTCTGTTATTAAAATTTCCAGGAGTAAGATTTGAACAAAATGAAAAAGTTAGCCTTAGCGCTATTGTTAAGTGTACCAATGATGGTTCACGCATCAGGAATGGGTTTTTATATCCCCGTAAGTGTTGGTGACACGAGTAACTTAACCGTTAGTGAAGATGGTTTATATGCTGACTATGATATGACTCAAAACTATGCTTCTACTGCAGGTATTGGTCTTGTTTTTGACTCTAATATTGGAAAAGATAAGCTTTTTAACTACCGTGTTGCACTTGAGTATCAATCAACAACAGTAGACTCAACTGAAGCTGCAGGCAGTACAGAAGACTGCAATACCTACCACTGTGAAAAAATTCGTTTAAATTTTGTTCAAACTTTTGGATTTGGGGTACTTCGCACTGAAACAGTTAGACTATGGGTTGGACCTAGAATCAATATGGCTTGGAATTCAAGAAGTGATAGTACTGACATTGGTTCTGGATACACTTTTACCGAAAGTGAATACGCACTTGAGCTTGGTATTGCTCCAGCAGTTGGTATCAATGTCAATCTTGGCCGTCTTGTCTCTTTAGGTGCTGATCTTGATTATAGATACGCTATTGCGAGTGGTGCTTGGGATGATTTTGGCAGTTCAGGTACCTATGTTGGTTCGACTACAGGTGCTACAGCACGTTTTTACGTTATGTTTAGATTTGGTGAGACGTTTCAGCCCGTTGCACAAACAACTGCTGTAGATAGCTCTCTATAAGCTTTTAATGTGTGAGTCTTGCTCACACATCTTCCTCAGAAAACTCTTATCAAAAACCTTTATACTCTAAAATATTTCCCCCTCATGCAACACCTTAAATCCCTTATTATCATTTTGGCTATTGTCTTTTTTTTGCTTGTAATGAACCCAAACCTATAGTCATGAGAAAATCTTCATGAGATGATGTTGCCAACACTAATAACGCATACACAGTGCGTTATGTAGAGAGTCCAAACTTAGAGGTACAAAGTTGGACAGATCAGTAGCACCTACAAAGTAATGATTCACCCGACTAGAGCATGATCTGCTCTAGCCTTTTAACACAATACTAAAACAGGCACCATCACTACTGTTTGATACACGTAACTCTCCATTAAGATGTTCTGTCACAATCGTCTTTGCCATGTAAAGGCCTAAACCTGTACCACTCTTGGCCTCTTTAGTGGAGAAGTAAGGTTCAAAGATCTTCTCTAAGTTTGCCTCTTCTACACCACCTCCATTATCGCAGATACTTACCTCTACATTATCATTGACCTCTGTGATCTCTATCTTGATAACACCCTCTTGAATCTCTTTTTCTACCAACACATCTTTTGCATTATTGATGATGTTTAAAAAGACCTGCATCAACTCATTGCGATAGATTGAAAGGGTACGACTACAAGAGACATCAAGAGAGATGCTAACATTGTGTGAATCGAGAGACTTTTGAACCAGATCGATCGTCTTTTGCATCACTTCGCATATCTTCTCATCACTCTTTGCTTTGTCTGGCTTAAAAAAGTTTTTAAAATCATCAATGGTATGAGACATATACTCTAAAAGGTTCGTCCCCTCTTTGATCTTCTCATCAAGATACTTTGGTGTCAACTCTTTATACTCATACGCGGCGTCAATATTCATCAAGACAAATGACATCTGGTTAAGAGGTTGTCTCCATTGGTGTGCAATCATAGAGATCATATCACCCATAGCAGCCATCTTTGACTGCTGGATCAGCATCTTATCTTTCTCCCTATACGCATCAAGAGCTTCTTGAACACGAACTTCTAATGAGCTGTTAAGTTCTTGAAGTTCATCTTCACGTTTTTGTAGCGCACTTTTGTACTCTTGTATGATCACAATGATACGACGCGTCACAATGAAGGTCAAGATAGCTACCAGCAGTGCGATCCCTATGGAAGCCAAGACGACAAACAAGACCTCATCATCAAAGTTAGCTTTCATCTTCATGTACTGCTCTTGCAACATATTGTTGAAGGTTGCTTTTTTAAACCCATACACAATGTACCAGTCAAAAGCTTGGATATAACGAATGTAAAGATGGGTCTCTCCATCGGCCATCTCAACCCAACCTTTCCTTTTGTTCAAGTAAGCAGTGATCTGGTTACGTTGTTGTGTTGAAAGCTCTTCTTCACGCTCTTCAGAGTTGTAGATCAACCTATTGTCTTCATACAAAAGGATGTAGCCTGAACGATCCTTAGGAGCATTAACAACTAAGTTATGGATGTTTCTCTTCTCTTTTTCAATCGCACGATCAAAATGCATCCCACTTCCAAAGAACCAACCAAAGTGCCCAAAGTCTTTGATCTTCATGATCTGCTTTGAACTCTCTTTAGAAAAACGTGTCGTGAGATACCCCTCACCTTTTTTTCGTGCCAGTTGTATCTCTTCTAAGATGATCGCACGGCCATCTGCATCACTATAGTGTAGTAGGTTTTTTTTGTTATATTTTTGAGCACCAGATAAGATGTTATTACCCTCATAGTCTGTAATGAAGATGTAGTTCTTTTTTCCATACCATGTCATTGCCGTCAATGCATCTTTGATATGTTCTTTGATCGCATGATCTTTAAGTTTTCCTTTGTACTTCTTGTAGATGATCTCTGCTGTATTGTAAGCAAGTGCAACGCGTTCATCTAACTCTTTTTTCATCTGCTCTTCAATACGGTTGGTCTTGTAATCACTTAGAAGGTAGATATCTCTGACGACCGCTTCACCTTGACTCTTTTCACTCTCAATATACTCAGCCAAATAACGTTGGGCATTTTGTTTGAAGTAAAACTCCATCTTGTCGATATAAAATGTGGTGATAACTACAGTCAATATGGCTAAGGCCACCATAGGAGTGATGATGATGAGGCGTAGTGTCCAACGTTCTGCTAACGTACTGGTTCTACTCATCATTGTCTCCTAATGTTGGGAGTTGCTTCTTAGGTTTGAGTCCTAACTTTTTCATGTTTTCAACCCGTCGTAGTAAGTTGCCTTTTCCACTACTCAGTTTATTTAAGGCTTTCTCATAACTCTCATTGGTCTTGTCAATCTGATCACCAATCTTAGTCAGATCTTCTACAAAGGCTGCAAATTTGTCATAAAGTGCTTCTGCTTGACGTGCGATCTCTTGTGTATTTTGTTCTTGTCTCTCATTGCGCCATATATGTTCTATGGTGCGTAGTGTCACTAAGAGTGTTGAGGGTGAAACGATCATGATGTTGGCATTAAAGGCCTTAGAGAAGAAACTACCATCTTGCTCAAGGGCTAGTAAAAAGGCCCCTTCAACCGGCATAAAAAGTAAAATAAAGTCTAAACTATTGACCCCTTCTAATTTCTCATACTTTTTCTCACTCAATCCTTTGATATGAGCATTTATAGAGAGAAGGTGTTCTTTAAGTGCTTGTTCTTTAATCTTGGGGTCATCTGCACTCATAAAACGCTCATACGCCACAAGAGAGACCTTAGAGTCAATGACAATATCTTTGTCTTGTGGTAAGTGAATCACAACATCCGGACGCAACGTCTGGCCACTTTCACTTTTGTATGAACCTTGCGTCTCATACTCCATCCCTTCGCGAAGTCCTGACTCCTCTAAGATACGCTCTAAAACGATCTCTCCCCAATTACCTTGTGTCTTGTTTTCACCTTTAAGTGCATTGGTCAAGTTTTTAGCATCTTGCGTGATTTGGACATTAAGATCTCTTAAGTTAGAGAGCTCCTTATGTAAAACAGCACGTTCTTTGTTCTCACTAAGAAAACGTTCTTCTGTCTGTTTAGCAAAGTTAGTGATCTGCTCTCTAAAAGGTTTAAGTAACTGCTGAAGACGTTCATTGGAACTAGACTCAAACTGCTTACTCTTTTTCTCAAATATTTCATTGGCCAAAGCATCAAATTGCTGCTTCATGTTCTCTTTCGCCTCATTTAAAAGTGCGATCTTCTCCTCATTCGCAACATTTGCCGTTTCATAACGGGTATGAAGTACTGCATAATCGCGTTCAAGTTCACTGTAGCTCTTACTTAAGGCTTTCAAAGTAGTTTGCTCTTGTTCTAATCTGGCATCATTGAGTTTTTTGAGTTGTTCACTCTGTTGCAAACGTTCTTGAAGTGCTGTGATGTTAGCACTTAAAGTACGTGTTTGAAGTAGTTTCAAAATAAATAGTATTAAAAATAGAAGTGACATCAATGTAAAAAATAATAGTAAAATAGTTGTCGTATTCAAAATCATGAAAATCCTTTGAGCGCCCACACTAAGCATATTGTTATACTTTTAGCAGGTGTATCTGTCTACTTATTATATCCTCTATTATAACAACGAGATTAAATAAATCAACTAAAGTAGGCAAGATACACTTATATAGGAATATTTCGCTATAATTTCAGAACTTAAACTTTAGAGCCAAAGTGCCATCCAAAGTTTAAAAAATAACTTGGACGCCTCTTCGAGCTATCTTATTGTGTTACTAAAGAACACTATGAAGGATTTTAATCCTTTTTAATTAGATAGCCTGCTATATGCCTATCGACACAAAAATATCTTGACTAACATCAGAGTAGAGAGATATTCACATTTTAGATGGTTTGTAAAGGTGTCCTCATAAAGAGAATATATGTCAGAAACACAAACACAAAACAAAACAATCGCTGAAGATCTTCCACTAGAAGAGACTTTTGAGCAGTTTAACCTTAACAGAGATATTATGCGCGCTATTGGTTATGCTGGTTTTAAGACACCAAGCCCGATCCAAAAACAAGCAATTCCTCTTGTCATGCAAGGTAAAGACGTTGTTGCACAAGCACACACAGGTACAGGTAAGACTGCGGCATTTGGTCTTCCAACTCTTCACAATGTAGATATCAAGCAAGGTGTACAAGTTCTTGTTATTACCCCAACACGTGAACTAGCAAACCAAGTCAGTGATGAGCTTTACACTTATGGTAAGCATATGGGTGTTCGTACAGTAACAGTTTACGGTGGCAGCTCTTATGGTCGTCAAATCGGTCTTATTGAGCGTGGAGCACAAGTTGTTATTGCTACTCCAGGTCGTCTAAAAGATATCCTTGCTCGTGATATGCTAAAAGAGTTTGCACCTAAAACTGTGATTTTAGATGAGGCAGATGAGATGCTTGATATGGGATTCTTAGATGATATCAATGAGATCTTTAGTTACCTTCCAACTGACCGTCAGACACTTCTTTTCTCTGCAACAATGCCAGCACCAATCAAGAAACTTGCTGAGCGTATCTTAGTAGAACCAGAGTTTATTTCTATCACTAAGAAAGAGACAACAAACACTGACATCGAGCAGAAATACTATGTTATTGAAGAAAATGAGCGTGATGATGCTATTGTCCGTCTTCTTGACTCTGAAGAGTCACAAAAATGTGTTATCTTCTGTCGTATGAAAAAAGAAGTTGACCGTGTTGCTGCAATGCTTTCAGGCATTGGATACAACGCTGTTGGTCTTCATGGTGATATGGAGCAGCGTCAACGTGAGGCAGTTATCAAGGGTCTTAAGCATGACTCTTATGAGATCCTAGTTGCAACAGACGTTGCATCACGTGGTATCCACATTAATGATGTAAGTCACGTATTTAACTACCATATTCCTTTTGATTCTGAGTCTTATGTACACCGTATTGGTCGTACAGGTCGTGCGGGTAACAAAGGTAAGGCAATCACTCTTGTTACACCACTTGAGTTTAAAGAACTGCAGCGTATTAAGTCTAAAGTTGGTACAAACATGGATCATGCATTCATCCCTTCTAAAGCTAATATTCAAAAAGCAAACTTCTCTAAGCTTGTTGACACGATTGAGCACCAAAAGATTTATGACGAAGCACATCTCATTATTGACTCACTACGTCAAGACATTGATGATGAACAGATCATGTACAAACTTGCTTCAATGATGATGGATCGTCAAGAAGTTCAAGGACCTAACGAGATCGGTATCTCTCCAGATCGTCTTGAGCAAGTTCTTGCAAGAATGGAACGTGGTGGAAATCGTGGTGGTGGAAACCGTCGTGGTGGTGGCGGTGGTTACCGTGGTAACCGTAGTCGCAGTGGCGGCGGCGGTGGCGGCGGTGGTTACCGTGGCAATCGTGATCGCAATGGCGGTGGCGGTGGAAATGGTGGCGGTAATGGCGGCGGTGGATACCGTGGTAACCGTGACCGTAAAAGAGACTAAACACTCTTTGGAGCTTCGGCTCCCTCTTTAACTTACTTCTTCATAACATCTAACACTATATACTTCTTACAATACTTACTTAGGATCATCATGGCCATTAGTGCAACCATCTATAAAACTGCTTTGAACATCGCTGACATGGACAGACACTACTATGCTGAACATAACTTAACCATTGCCAAACACCCTTCAGAGAGTGAACTACGTATCATGGTACGTCTTATTGCTTTTATATTGAATGCAGATGGGAGTCTCTCTTTTTCTAAAGGAATTTCCCAAGATGATGAACCAGACTTATGGAAAAAAGCATTAGACGGGAGTATTGAGCTGTGGATCGATATTGGTCAACCTGATGAGAAGCGTGTTAAAAAAGCATGTGGAAGATCTGAGAAGGTTATGATCTACACCTATCAAGATGGTGCAGCTCGTACATGGTTTAGCAGTGCACAAAAGACATTTAAACGTCTAAAAAATCTTACTGTTATGCGTCTGAATATAGAAGGTGACTTAGAAGCATTAGTCAGTAGAACAATGAATATACAGTGTAACATCAGTGATGCTGAGTTAATGCTTCTTGTTGATGAGCACAGTGTAAGTGTCACTAAAGAGTTGGTTTTATAACACTGCTAAAGCTTCAACAACCTCTGTACAAAAAAGCTCAAAATCCTTGAGTTGGTAACTGCCGTCACGTTGTTTTGTCCCCCACATAGGTTCTGGAAAAAAACTGTCTTCTTTAAAACGTGCCATAACATGCCAATGCACCTGAGGTACGTAGTTTCCAAAAGATGCTAAGTTAATCTTCTCAGGTTTATAAAATGACAACATCTTCTTTTCTATAAGATCAATAGCCTCTAAGATCATTAGCTTCTCTTGAGCAGTACATGCACTAAACTCTCTTCGATCCTCAACAGCAAATACTTTAAGCCAAGGGATCTCACTCTTTTCAATTTCCACACGAATCAAACTGTTTTCAAATATCAATGGTTGCCTACCTTATCATCTGCTCTACGTCTCTTATGGCGTCGTGACTTCTGTCCTTCTCTACGATCAGAACTATCATATCGTCGTTCCGGTTGACCCTCTTTATGGGCAAAAGCACTATGAGTACGTCTACCACGTATACTTTGTCTTCGATCTCTATCCCCTATGCGGCGTTTATGCTCACGCCTATCTTTTTCGCCGATATAAGGGTTACGAATCTTAAACCAATAGTAAGCAAAGACGACAGCTATGATAAAGGCAATATAAGCAAAGATCTTAATTAACATCTTATTTCCTTAAGAGGTATATATACCATGATACCTCTGTACCAATGATAAGACGATAGTGATAATAGTTTGATTAAAGTGGGTAAGATCGCAAAGAAGCGATTACTGTTTTGGAGCGAAAGGAACGAGTGCTGATCCCCAAGTAAGACCACCACCAAAGGCATCTAAAAGCATCATCTCGCCTGCTTTAAGTTCACCTTTTTCATAAATATCATTAATAGCCATAGGGATAGAAGCACCTGATGTGTTTCCATATTTATGTACCGTTAAAACGACTTGATCATCACGCATTTTCAGTGCATCACCCACTGCTTTAATGATACGGTAGTTTGCTTGGTGAGGAATGAAGTGTTCAATGGTATCAGCATCAATATTGTTCTCTGCTAAAATTTCAACAACATCTTTGGTTAAGGTACGTACAGCAACTTTAAAGGTCTCATTACCCTTCATCTCCATAAAACATGTTCCTGCTTCATGACTTACACCATCATACTCTGAGCCTGTTCCACCATTTGGTGTCATCAGTAGGTGACCAAAATCACCATCTGCTCCCGTATGAACATCTAAGATCGCTTCTTCTTTGTTCTCAGTTGCACAAATGACTGCAGCACCAGCACCATCACCAAACAAGATACATGTTCCGCGATCTTCATAATCAGTAATGGCACTTAACTTTTCTGCACCAATGATCAGTACGTTCTTTTTCATACCTGATTCTATAAATGCTTTAGCAATACTCAAAACATAGATAAAACCGGTACAAGCAGCAGAGATATCAAAAGCTGTTGCTTTAGGAAGCTTTAGCTTTTGTGCGATAACAGTTGCCGTGGATGGCATACAGAAGTAGTCAGGACTGATCGTCGCAACAATGATCATATCAATATCTTCTTTTTTAAGACCAGAACGTTCTATGGCTTGAGCTGCTGCTTTAACACCTAAATCAGATGTTAGTTCATTATCTGCCGCGATGCGACGTTCTTTAATACCTGTACGTTTGGTGATCCACTCATCAGTGGTATCTACCATTTTCGCCAAGTCGTCATTGGTTAAGACTTTTTCAGGAGCGTAAGCCCCGATTGAGCGAAATGCAGCGTACATTATTTTCCTTCAGCTATTTCTATTAAAGAACGTTCTATATGTTCATTGACACCCGTATCAACATAACGAATGGCTTGAAAAATGGCATTTTTGATCGCTTTAGGATTACTTTTACCATGTCCAACGATCGCACAACCTTTAATACCAATAAGTGGCGCACCACCCTCTTCTGCATAATCGATCTCTTTTTTCAAAAGTCTAAATACTTTACGCATTAAAAGTGCACCAGTAATAGCAACAGGAGATTTGCGGATGTAATCTTTTATAAAAAATGAGATTGTAGAAGCAACACCTTCTGCTGTTTTAAGGACTAGGTTTCCAATGAAGCCATCACAAACAACAACATCACACGCACCATTAAAGATATCACTACCTTCAACATTACCGATGAAACCTGTTGATCCCTCTAGCTTTTTATAAGCAGCTTTAGTGACTTCATTGCCCTTAGACTCTTCTTCACCATTGGCCAAGAGACCCACTCGAGGACTTTTGATGTTCAACATATCATGTGCGTAAAAACGTCCCATGACCGCAAACTGCTCTAAGTGCTCAGCTGTACAATCAACATTAGCACCAACATCAAGCATTACCGTACGGTTACTACCTTTTGAAGGCATCAACGTAACAAGTGCTGGACGAAGAACATGTTTAAGGCGACCAAGACGTAGCGTTGCAAGTGTCATCGTAGCACCACTGTGACCAGCAGAGACAACACCATCAGCTTCACCTTTTTTGACAAGGTCCACTGCTTTAAAGATCGAACTATTTTTGCGCTTAAGAGCATCCGTTGCAGCATCAGACATGTCAATGACATCATCTGCATCTACTATAGAAATTTTGTCTTTATAACCTTTTGGTAACAAAGATAAAATCTCATCTTTTTTTCCAACTAGAATTGGCTCGAACTTGCGCTCTTTAAGTGCTAATATACATCCCTTTACAATTGGCTCGGGACCAAAGTCCCCACCCATTGCGTCAATCGCAATTTTTACCATTGACTATTTATACTCACCCGTAGTTGGGTTGATGTGGTGTGGTAACTTGTAAGTTCCATCTTTGTCTTTCACTGGACGAGCCAATGTGATCTTGTAGTGTGTTCTACGCTTAGCTGAACGTGAGTGTGATACTCTTCTTTTAGGTACTGCCATGATTAATTCCTTTCTTGATTTTTACAGTCATTACAACTGTGGTAGTCGCTCTTAAACATCTCGACTTCAGAACGTAAAAGTTCATCAAAGTCGATCATCTCGTTGATCTCTACAACATCTAGAGTGTCATTAAAACCCTCATAGATACCATTTGCGATCAATAGCGCTATTTTTTCGTCTAACATTGTAGCGAAATCTTCTGCACATCTGTCACAAGTCAGTGATATTTCACCCGACAAATGTGCTTGGAGTATCGCTTGGTTACGCTCTTTAAAGGCGATTTCGCCTTTAAATGTCACACCATCTAAACTTACACTGAAGTCCGTCGGTGTAGAAGTGATCTTTCTGAACGGTATGTTCATCAATCGTTACGCAATTTCTCTTTCTGCAAAGAAGAAAGCGATCTCAATTGCTGCATTTTCAACAGAGTCAGAACCGTGTACCGCATTAGCATCAATACTCTCAGCGAAGTCAGCACGGATCGTACCAGCTTCAGCTTCAGCAGGGTTTGTAGCACCCATAAGGTCACGGTTCATCTTCATAGCACCTTCACCCTCAAGAACTGTAATAACAACAGGACCAGAAATCATGAAGTCTACAAGGTCTTTGAAGAAAGGACGCTCTGCGTGTACTGCGTAAAATGCTTCAGCATCTTGACGAGAAAGTTGAAGCTTTTTAGTTGCTGCAATACGAAGACCATTGTCTTCAAAACGAGAAAGGATCTTACCGATAACACCTTTAGCTACTGCATCTGGCTTGATAATTGATAGTGTACGTTCCATAAAGAACTCCTGCTATGTGAAAATTTTAGAGCGCGATTGTAGCAAAATAGATATATGATCTTGTTTAAATTGGGGAATTATATGAAATTAAAGGGTAAAGTTAGGAAAAAACGTATCGGCCAAGGCCAATACTAGTAGAAATTAGTCTACTACGTTCTCACGATTTTTACGCGCGTCATCAGAAACATCATCACGGAATGGCATTTCAGCATCAGCATCTTCAAGAACATAATCTTTACCATCTACATAGTTAGATCCGTTGAAGAACGCTTTATCATCACCAGCGAATTTAGCATCCCAAGTGATACAACCCTCTGTAGGACAAGATGTAGCACAAGCTGGCTCATCATGATGATCAACACACTCTACACATTTGTCTGGGTAAACGTAGTAAAGTTCCTCACCTGTTGGGTTATCGTCCTCGTCAACGATTGCTTCTACTGGACATTCGTCGATGCATGCACCACAGTTGATACAAGTGTCATTAATAAATACTGCCATATTCAGTCTCCTAATTAAAATTTAAATAACTATATCACAAAGATACTAATATTTTATAAAATATAGAGCTAACTTTTGAAGATGTGAATAAAGGTTACAATATCCCATAGAGCCCTAGCAGTAGGGAGTTGAGAGTCGTTATCAGTTCTTAAAATCATACTAATTTACTCCTATTTATTTTTTTGTACATTTATAAGCTCCTACTAAGGAGGGTGCTATTGGACATTTAGCACAATTTTGTAATATCATTTGGCTATCTCTACCTCTAATGCCATCACATATCCATTATCTTCTACTTCTTCCACTGTCTTGACTTTTTCATTTTGCGTAATACGGTCTTGTTCAAAACCTTTTGAATATAGGTACTGCTTAATGCTTTTACTACGCTGCAAGGCTAGGGTGTTTAGCTCTTGTACAGTAATGACTTGTATAGCAGTCAATGCCGCCACTTCTTCTCTAAAAAGCCGTTCATCAAGCACTTCATCTGCTTGCAATATTGCCTTACTTTTTTCATACATAAGCTCATAGGCTTTCTTAGAGAAATTTTTGAGATACAGTTTTTTGATAAAAGCATGCTTACTTGTACGTTCACTACTATTGTCAAACTTTTCTAAAGCCAATGCGTACAACTTTTGTCTTTGAAGTGCTTTAGTATCTTCCTCTTTAAGATAACTAGGAGTTAAACGCAATCCAAGTTCAGGACGTGTAGCAAAAACATTGATCAGGTTATCTAGCTTCTCTTTTTCAGGCGCTAAAAGTTTTGCACTTCCTAGATCAAAACTAATTTTTGCCATCTCTTCAGCATCAATACCTAGTGTCGATCCCAAAAACTTAAAAGGGGAACTTACAATACCAACGACCAAGTTACCAACAGCCTTCCAAGCCGCGGCACCATACTTAAAGTTTGGATCGTCTACATTCCCTTCTACTGGAACCGAAACATCTATATAACCATCGCCATCTTTTAAAAGTGCAATTGCGAGACCTACAGGTAAGTCACTTGCCTCGTCACTCTCAACTTCCTCTCCTAGTTCTAGATTCTTCATCTTGATCTTGTTATAACTTTTTAATACACTGTTATCAATCTTATATCCCAAATCAAGCCAAAGCTTTCCATTTTGGATTTTACGTCCAATAAACTTCCCACTATAGGGTGAAAATGCTGTGACATCTATGTTTTTAAAGTCTACCGTGATATTAGTACTCTTAGTCGGCTCAGCACTAATTAAACTACCCGCTATTCTTGCAATACCATAAGTATCAACGACACCATCAAGTTTGATATGCATCGTCTCGTTAGGATCAGATGAAATGGCAACAACATCTCCATCAAGATGATCAATATGAGTTTGAAACATCAATGGCAAGGAGAGATCAGAGAAGTCCATCTCACCTTCATTAACACGTACTTCCCCAACCATATAGACAAAATTTGACTCTTTTTGTTGACTTACTTTTTTCTTATTTTGTGGTGATGACAATTGCGCCTTTGGTATTAAACCATCAAAGTTTGTACTTCTATTTTCATCAATAGCAATCTTGTTGTAAGGTCGATGGATCAAAATTTTATTGATTTTCAGATAATTTTTTTGATATGCAAAAGCATCAATACGAATCTCATCCACGCGCATCAAGCGCTCTTTTTTAATAGCATGATAAAGATCGATCTTTTGAAGTGAGAGATCTCCTTTGACTGAGACGCGCATCCTTTTACCTTTGTTAAGATTCAGTTTAATGGTACTACTCAGATAACTACTCTTCATATCTAAGTTCACAAAAGGTTTAACATAAGGCATATAAGGTCGTAAATCAACCTGCTTGGCTTTGAGGTTGAGGTTGAGTCTAAATGGCTTCAGACGTACAACTCCCCACCCTTTAACATCTCCTTTAGATGGTGTAGCATGAGAGAAACTAAAAGGTATGTGTTGACGCTCATCTAAGGTCACATCTTTAATATGTGTATTAATATGCTTGATGCTCAAGTGTATTGGTTCATGACGAAGATCTTTAAAATCAAACCTCGAGTTTTTAAGTCTAATATCTTTAATAGTTAGTTTTGGCTTTAAACGCTTCATCGGCTTTTTTTGCTTTTTCATATCCGTTGAGGGTACAAAAAGATGGTTAAAGTCTGTTGTCAGATCAGCATAAAGGCTCATATTGACATGTGCCTTATCTAAAATGATCTTTGTAATATTATACTCTTGGTATGATGTATCGATCTGCAAATCATCCACCATGATTTTTTTCAACCTAACGATCTTTTTTCCACGATTGTCTAATGAAAGTTTATCACTCCTAAAAGAGGTGATATATGCTGATATATTTTGATCTTTTTTAACCAAAAGCTTTGGCATCTTAAGGGCTACTGTATTGATAGAGAGTTGGTTGCGAAGATCTTTGTAGTTTATATCATCTAAAGTGACATAAAAAGTATTTAACGAACTCTCTTCCTCCATACTCATATCAAACGTATCAAAACCTATCTTTATTGTGCTTAATGCGATAGCCTGTTTAGCTTGATCTTGATAGGCCAGGGTCTGAAGCCTTAATGCATAAGTATCTAGTTCAAGGTGTATTGGCTCGTGTGTCGCCTTCTTAAAAGTAACAGATGTCAGGTTGCTTTCTAAGGTTTTTAAAGATACTTTAGTACCTATCGTATTGCTATAGTTAAGATCATCGAGATGCAATTGATAACCTGAACTATCTATGCCAAATTGATCTTCTATCTTACTCATATGGATACGGTTGATACTACTCTGAAGCGTCTGAAATCCTATGGAGTGGTTGAGATCACTATAATGAAGTCTATCTATATTGATATTTGAGCCTATAACATCAAGATCAAGATGTCCGTTTCTATAGCTTACATCATAATCAAAAACAGCATTAACCCTATGGCCATCGAGTTTAAAGTCCACACTCTCTTTGATATAACTATATAGCTTATTGATATTAAAGTCACGAATACTAAAATCACCTTTGATTCCAAAAGGTTGTAAGGAGATAGAAGCAGTTGACTGTATGCTACCACTCTCATGCGTTGCAATCATAAAGTGCAACTTTCCTGCCTCGTTTAAAACGGTACTAAAGTCTCGTAACTCAAAGTCAAAAGGTCTTGTTTTTACACTAAAAGGCTCACCCATCGACTGATCTTCAAAAAGGATTCGTGCATCATCAATATGGAGTTTAGGAATGCGAATCCCTATTAGTGAGCTGTTAGTATCTTCTCTTACCTCATCATCTTCGCTATTGGCTGTAATGTGATCGATAATATGTTGAAAGTTATAACGCCCTGATACATCAATACGCATATCAACTTTGAGATGTTTAAGATATATATTTTTAAAAAGCAGCTTACCTTCCAATAGGTCATCCACATCAAAATCAACCTCTAACGTGTTGAACGAAACCAAACGTTTGGCTTTATCATCTTGAACTACTAAATGATTAAGAGAGAGCTGAAAGGTATAGGGATTAAAAGAAGTTTTATAAAGCGTGGCATGTGTGCCAAGTGTCTTATGGACTATGGTAGGTAAATAATGTTGTATAAGGTAAGGAACGAGTAAAAATCCCAATACTGTATATGTTAAGGTTATTAAGAAAAATATTTTAAAGTAAAGATTACGCATGATTGTTTGCATCACAGCTCTTTTAACATCATTAATAGACATATATTTTTACACCATATAACAATT
>Ga0256826_1000472_pt1 | contig 24422 bp, 15 predicted proteins | sample CV79metaG_FD_185975 | JGI IMG/M metagenome (GOLD analysis project Ga0256826, IMG submission 185975) | Hydrothermal vent microbial communities from East Pacific Rise, Pacific Ocean - CV79 | ecosystem: Environmental > Aquatic > Marine > Hydrothermal vents | place: Pacific Ocean: East Pacific Rise...
AACTAAACTTCCAGCAGCACTCCCTCGCCCTGGACCAACTGCAATGCCCATCTCTTTAGCAACTTTTACAAAATCCCAAACAATAAGCATATAACCCGGAAATTTCATGGAATTAATAATATCCATCTCAAACTCTAATCGTTCACGATACTCTTGATGCTTAGATTCCTCTACATGTAGAAGTCTATTTTCAAGTCCCAACTTACATCTATATGTAAAATACTCAGCATCATTTTTATCGGCACCTAAAAACCATTTTTTCTTTTCATCTTCTGTGGCATTTGCTGGTAATGGTGGTTCATCATCAACATGATTAATTTCAAGTCCATCATTTAATGAGTACTCTTTTGTAAATTTAAAGTGAGGTGGCGTTGGATTTTTAACAACTGGTACAAAATCTTCTATCTTGTTTACTATCTCTTGAGTATTACTTATTGCCTCTGGAATATCTGCAAATAAAAGTGCCATTTGTTCTGGAGATTTTAAGTAAAACTCATGAACAGAGTGACGCATACGATTTGGATCATCATAAAGTTTATTCATTCCAATACACATAAATGCTTCATGATATTGAGCATCATCATGATAAGTATAGTGGGTATCGTTTGTAGCAATTATTTTTATACCACTCTCTTGTGAAATTTTTAATATTTGCTCATCAATAAAAAGTTGATCACCAATACCATGACGCATAAGTTCAAGATAAAAATCATCACCAAAAATCTCTTTATATTCATTTGCAACTTCTAAAGCACCATCATAACCTAACGCACCATTACGAACATTTCTCTCGTTTGCTAGATTTAGATGCCAATTTACTTCACCTTGAAGACAAGCGCTCGTACAAATTAAACCCTCTGAATGTTCACGAAGTTCATTTTTATTTATTCTTGGAAAATAGTACATACCTTCAATAAAGGCTTTAGAAGAAAGGTACATAAGATTTTCATAACCTTTTTTATTTTTAGCAAAAAGGCAGATGTGGAAGCGTTGTTTAGTTGATTTGTCACCAATTGTTTCACCATTATGGATATAACCCTCCATACCAATAATAGGTTTAATGTCTGCAGCTTTCATCTGATGATAAAAATCAATAGCACCAAACATATTTCCATGGTCAGTCATAGCAACACTTGTCATACCAAGTTCTTTAACTTGCGTAACAAGATTTGTTAGTTTATTTGCACCATCTAGTAGTGAGTATTCTGTGTGTAAGTGCAAGTGGGTAAAGGGTTGTACGCTCAATTTTTATTTCCTTCTTTTGTATCTATTTCTATAATTTTAATCTCTTCATCACTCAAGTCATAAAGCTTATAAACCATTTTATCTATCTCATCTTCTAGTTTTTTAGTATCTATATTTTGCTCTTTTAATTTTATAATTTCATCTACCAAGATTTCAAATGGTTTTATGTCTTGTATATTTTTTATTTTTGGAAGTGGAAAAGGATTTAGGTAATCTGGTTTAAATCTAAAATAGTTATTTGTTAAAACTGTTCCAGTTTTTGTCAGATACCACCATAATAACTTCGAATTAAATATTGACATGTAAAACTTATAACTTTCTTTTATCTTATCAAATTTTCTATATCCGTAAAGTGTTGTTGTTTGGTAAAATTCACCTGCTTCATCATAAGAGAAATTTCCTCCTAATGATATATCTGGTTGAATTAATTTTTTATAATGAAATTGAATTAAATTTTTAGGGTATATATATTTATACCAAAAATCATCATTTTTTAATCTTCCTTTTTCTCTACCTCTTAAAATAGTTTCACACTGCTTAAGATAAGTATAGCCATTTGGAAACATTTTTTCAAGTTCATTTTCTGTATAGAGGATTGCTGTTTCTTTTTCATCTTTTATTTCTAGATAATATGGAAATATAACAACTTTATCTGTTGAGATTTTCTCATACCTATGAACATCATCACCTTTTAATAATGGTTTAGTTAATCCTTTTTCTATGATTATCTCTTTTTGAAGTTCATCTGAAAAGGCTTTTACTAATTCTCCATCATAGCGACACTTTTTTAAAAAATAAACACTATCTTTGCTTGTTGCTAAGCCTTGAAATATTTTCTCAAAGACATCTTTAACTCGTAACGGTTGTTCTTTCAACCTCTCCAAAATTTCATAAGTTTGCTTGTCTGTAAAAGTCCAATTTGCTGATGTTAAATCACTATTTTTTATCTTAGTGTAATCATCATCTTTTAAGTTAAACAGATAATTTTCTAACTCTTTGTTAGTATCTAAGTTTTTATCTAGTTCTATGTAGTTTAAGTGTTTGGTTGTTTTGTTATTTTGCCACCATACTAAAGATGTATAAGTAGAGGCATTAAATACTTGGTATGCTCCAAAAGATATAAAATTAGATACCTTATCTTTAGCTATTTCTCGTAAACCTTTACCAAAACTAGCATTTATCCATTTATGAGGCATTATGTAGTTTAGTATTCCATTTTTAGATAATAATTCTAATCCTTTTTCTGTAAATAAAACATATAAATCATAACTACCAGTAGCACTATTAAAAACTTTTTTATATTGATTAGATGACTCTTTGTTGATGCCTTGAACTCTAAGATACGGAGGATTACCAATAATCAAATCAAATCCACCTTTATCCATAACCTCTTTAAAATACAGTTTGTAGAAAAATAAATCTTGCGAATATCCCTTTGTGTTATACTCTTTTAAAACTTGAGTTAATAGAGATAATTTAGCAAAATTTTCTTCAAACTCTTTTAGCTCTTTTTTTGTTTTACTTTCAAATGTGCCTTGAGTATTGAACTTTTTAGTAGATGCACTGAGTATAGCTTTTATGTGGGTATCTATATCTTTTTTTAATCTACTCTTCTCACCTCTACATGTAGCACTAAAAAACTGATGAAATTTTTTATCTATCTCGTTTAACTCTCTTTTACTTTTAGCAGTTAATACATTTTTATCTAGTGGATCAAAACCATTTATAGTTTCTATAAGAGAGTTTCCTATGAGAATTTTATAGTCTAGATTTGGTAAAGGCTGTGGCTCTTTCTCATCCACAACTATACTTATCCAAAACCTAAGTTTAGCTATTTCTACTGCACTTTCTTCTATATCTATGCCGTAGATATTGTTTTCTATTATCTCTCTTTTCATCTTGGACAAATGAGTTTTATCACCTAATTTCACTCTTGTTTCTAGTAGCTCATGGAGTACACCCATAGGAAAAGCACCTGAACCGATTGCTGGGTCTAATGTTTTTATACTCCTTAAAGCAAATATCATAATTTTTTTTAGCTCATCTTGTGAAATTATTGAGTTATTTAGTAACTTGTTAATAGTTTTGTTGTAGTAGTCTTTATCTTTTAAAAATATCTTTAAAGAATCATCTGCTATACTATCAACATTAAAAGAGTTTTGAAACGTGGAAAGTCCTTTTTGGACAACTGCTTGCCGCGGAAGTTCTTCTACCTTAAATGTGGATAGCGGTTCTGGATGGAGGGAACGGCAGTCCTCCCTTAACTCTTTTATTTTAGAAAATACTTCACTATTAAAAGCAAAACTTTTCTCATTTAACTCATTTAAAGATTTATCAAACTTTTTCAACTTATTTTTTATAGCTCTTTGTCGTACTGGAAATATAGTAGTAAGTTCTAAATCGCCCCAAATATTTGGTAAAAATGCTAAAGTAAAGTAGCTTTTATCTATCTTTACATATTTAGTAATAGTTGGATAATGGTATATTTTTGAGAGTTTTATCTCTTTGTTTGAACCAAAATTTATATCTATAGTTTCATAGTTATGTTCTAGTATCTTTTTCCATATTGTTCTTGTAACAGTTGGATGTCCTCTATCTGTTTTTTTTCTTTGCCCTTTTACATCTAATCTAAAACCTTTTAGTTTAGCAACTATCCAAAAATCAATGACAAGATTTTTATATGGTAAAAGTTTAGTAAAGTAATTTTCAAGTTTTACAAATTTAACAGGATGACTCTGATAATACTGTAATATCTTCTCATCACTTAGTGAAACTTTTTTTAGAAATTCATCTACACTAAAATCATATCGATACTCTTTTACTTCTGTTTGAAGATAGTTCTCAATAGACTTTTTAGCCATATAGTGAACTATCTCTCGTGGAGTATAAAATGCCCCTTTATCTTTCCTGTCTTCTAGTAAATCTTCAAACACTCTCCCTAACATCTCGGGATCTATGGCTACTTCACTATCGTGTGGAGTATCTTCTATGATTGTAAAGTTGTAGCTATCAAATGTTTTAAATATATTTTCAAAATCACTATTTTCTAGTAAGATAAGTGGTTTGAAATTTTTTTCACTTACTATATCAAATTTTGTAGGAGAGAAAAGCCCACCATTTAAAAAAGGCATTTTACAATTTAGTAATTCAAAATAGTCATTATTCTTTTTTCTATCAATATTTAGTGCTTCAAAAAATATAGGATTTAAAATTTTTGCATAGAAGTCATTATTTGCATTATTTTCAAATAACTTTGACATAAATTTTTTATCACCATCGCCCCACTCTTTTTGTGAACCCAACCAACCTTTTTTTTGTAAAAAATATAAAAAGACTACACGCCCTAAAAGTTTTTTTGTAAATAGTTTTAAGTTCTCTTCTTCACCATCAAACAATGCAATTTCAGGCTCTAACCTTTTTATGAGAGTAGAGTATAACCCTTTATACTCTTTAAAAAAAATATTTGATATTTTCTCCGTTGCAAAAGCTTCTAAATATTGCTCAAGAGTTGATGATTTATGGAGTATAGACAACTGTTCAAGAGCTGTTTTATGTGGTACTGCTCCTAGTTCAAAAGTATATCGTTTTGATGATGTAATAGCTTTGTTTTTACTAAAAACTGCAAGTGATAGTTTCCAAACACTTAAATCATTTTCATTATATAGTGCCATTAAAACCATATCAGCATCATCAGCAATATTACTTTTTTCTATATAGTGATTAAACTTTACTCTAGCATTTAGTATATCATCTTCTGTTTTTAAAACAACTATTTTTATTTGGTTTCTTCCATCACTTAAAAAACTATTATCTAAAAGAGGTTTATACTCTATATTTCCTAGTGAGGTAAAGTCTACATGTAGAGTCTCTCCAAATCCAAGTGACTCTGCAATAAATTCTCTAAATCTGTCTATATTAAATGGTTTTTCTAAAAAATCTTCCAATATCATCTATTACCTTTTTTACTAAACTAAAACATATAGTTTGCTATCTACTTTTTTTGTATCTAATACTACAACACTTCCAATATTTTCACTTAGTATCTCTAATTTTTCGACTATTTTAGATGGCTCTTCATTTGATAGGAAAAGTATATCTTTGGCTATACTGGAACTCACTCTATCTTTTAAAAGTTTTTCAACTGAAGTATACAGAGTGCTATTTATTATTTTATCTTCTTGCAGCCATATTTTCAGTAGTATTATAGCTTCTTTTTCACTTTTTGTTTTCTTTACATGTAGAGATTTTGTAGCTTTATCAAGATTTATTTTATCTATATGATACTTAATACTATCATCTACATGTGAGGCTGTATCTCTATACTCTTTTAGTCTTTCTATATGCTCTATAAATGTCATAAAATCAGTACTATTATATTCTTCATTCTCTTTTTTATACATATAAGATATATCATTTATTTTAAAAAAAGATAGCTCTACATGTAGAGAGTTGTTATTTATATTTTTCACTGAAAAACCATCTTGTTTCTTGAGTTTTTCATAAAGAACTGGGCTATTTTTTTTGAACTCTCTTATAATATTTAAGTATTTTAACTCTTCGTCACCATCTTTATGTAAACCAAAACTTTCAACAACCTCTTCATCAAAAAGTATTTTAGAGTCTTCACCTAAAGTGTAGTGAAATGATTGTAGTTTTAAGAATGATTTTTCAAGTAAACCTATGATGTTATTACTCTCATCCGTTGGTTTAAAATTATAAATATGTAGTTTATCAAACTCTGTTCCTATCCTGTTGATTCGTCCCATTCTCTGCATTAATTTAGTAGAGTTCCAAGGTAAATCATAGTTAAAAAGAGTATCACTTCTGTGTAGGTTTACACCTTCTGCTAAAGTATCTGTTGTAATGATAAACTGGTATTTATCATCTTGATGCTCTTCTTCTATATTTGCATCAAAATTATTTGCTATATTAGTACCTAATTCATCTCTATTTTCTGATGTCACAAAGAGTGTTTTATCTTTTATGTTTTGTGGTAAGCTCCCTTTTAAGTAGTTTAAAGTATCTTTATATTCTGTAAATATAACTATTTTATGAGAACTTTTTTCATTAAGTTCTTTTATTAAAACTTCTTTTTTAGGGTCTATTTTTTTTCTATTTATCTCCCAAATATCTTTTAGTTTTTTAAGGTGTTCTTTCTCAATTTCTAAATCTTCTAAATATTTTTCTGAATCTATAAAATCTTTTTTTGAAAACACAGTACCTTTTAGAGTTATTTTCTGCTCATTTTCTTTACCAATATTTTTAATATAAGAGATACTAACTCCATCATAAATATACTCTCTTTTACTACTTTGTCTATTTAAATACTTTGTAGAGTCTTTACCTACATAGAGTCTATTATTTTGTAAATCATTTATAAAGAATTCTATTGTAGTTATAGCATTGATAATTGAAATATAAAAAGCTTCAAATGAACTTTCAAATCTTTTTATAAGTGAATATTTTGCTAGTGTTGATAAGTCATTCTTTTTGAAAATATTTTCACTCATAGTTGGATTATTTTTTTTATACTTATCTTGCCCTTTACTATTTAGATTGTTTAAAACTCTAAATCTATGAAATTCAAGAATACCATCAAGATATTTTACTGTTGTCTCGAAATCTTGTTTCATATCTCCTAAACTATAAGTTAAAGGATTCGATATATCTATAGTTGGAAACTTATCTATATCTTGATGATACATAGTATGTGATTCTATATCATCTCTAGTTCTTCTTATAATTAAGTGTTTTAAAACATTCTCTTTTATATCTTGAGACATAGCTTTAAGAGAATTAGTAACAAGCTCTCTATCTTCCTTATTTTTTAGTGTTTTAAATGTTGCTATATGTGGAGCAAAAAAGTTTCCTAAAGATACTATATTTGGAATATTTGAATTATTTTTATCTTGAAAAAGATATATTTGATTTGCTATATCTAGTGGAGAGTTATTTTGAAGCGTAGCAGATAGTAAGATAACTTTTTTTCTAAATGGTTCTTTACATATTTTTTCTATTTTTGTATATCTTGCTGATTTTTCATTTTTAAGTTTGTGAGACTCATCTATGAGTACAATTTTATAATCATTTTTAGTATTTTCATTTAAGTATTTATCTTCAAATGATTTAATAGTATAATCTGTTATATGAAAATCTTTTAGTGTATCTCTCCACTGTTTATGAATAGCTGGAGGTGCTATTATTAAAACTCTCTCTTTTAATATCTGTAAAATTCCAACAGCAATAACAGTTTTTCCAAGTCCAACAACATCACCTAAAATAACACCATTATATTTATTAATGCGAAATATTGCACTTAGAACTGCATCTTTTTGGTAGGTAAATAATTTAGTATCTGAGTTAATTTCCACTCTGTTATCTACAATATTACCAAAATATTCTATAAGTGATTTATGAAATATATCCTTACATGTAGAGATTACTTTAGGCTTTTTTATAAACTGTTTTATATATTTTTCTACATCATCTTCTGTAAGCTCAACAGCATCTTTATATAACTCTTCAAAAAGTATTACTCCATCTGTTATATGAGTAGTATCTGTTATCTCTGTATTTATTTCATAACTCTTTTCTAAACCATTATAGGTAAGATTGGATGAACCTATTATAATTTTACCATCATAATAGAACTCACCATTTATATCTTTTTGTCCATCATCTCTAAATATATATAACTTAGCATGAACATTTTTCTCTTTAGTTATTTTAATCTCTAATTTTTTCTTCTTTATTAATTGTTGAATTTTATCTACAAATATATATTCATCATTTAAATCTTCTATCTGCTCTTTTGAAAAGTATTCTGTGGTACTAGCCATATATATCTCTTTATCAGACTTCAGACCAACTAATATTCTTGTTTGAAAATTTTGAATATTATCAATAATATTTTTTAATCCACTCAATCTAATATAGCCAACTAAAAAATCTAAATGTGTAGTATTGTTTTTTATACCTTTTTCAAGATTATGATTTATTTGTCTTAGTAATGTATTTGTATTTTGATTTGTGAAAAATTTTGAGCTCATTAATATAACCTTACTAACACTTTTTATCTATTTAGTATTCTTCGAGGAATAAAAAAGAGGTCTCTCCATTCTAAAATGGAGAGATATTAATTTATTTAAGTAGTTTTTCCCATGCTTTTTCAATTTTAGCAGCAAGTTTTTTAGTTATACCTTTTACTTCTGTAAGTATAGAAGTATTTTGATGAATTACACCAACAACCTCTTCAGTACTTCCAAAATGCTCAACTATATTTTTAACTTTTTTCTTACCAATTCCATCTATAGAGGTTAAGAAATCATTTAACTCTTCATCTGAAATACTAGCATCTGTTTGTGAAGCTTCATTTGCTTCGTCACCTTTTGGTGCTGGAGTAAGTTTAGCTTTTTTCTTAGATTTTGAAGTATCTTTAGCTAAGTTATCTTGATAGTTCCATTTTTCACTTGGCCACTCTTCACTCCATCTTCTTTTTACAGCAGACATTTTGTATTCGGAGTCTAGTACATGTAGATATACTTCATTTTCTCCGAAAAGTTTTCTTTTCTTACCAAAATAATCACCATCAAAAGATGGGCTATATTTACCAAAAGTAATATGTCTAAGTGTACGAAGAATTGAAGCATCCATTTTACCAAGCTCTTCCCAGTTAAACATAGGAGCATGAGGTTTTCTAAATCTACCCTCACTAAGTAACCACATAATATACTGACCAATCCAGTCTCTTATATATGGAAATGCTGCAAACGCAGTAGCACACTCTAAAATACGAACTTTTCCATCTTTTCCATAAGCTACATCACAAGCCCAATACTCAGCTTTAGCAGCCTTAGATACTTTTACTGCTAAATCAAGAACATTTTTAGGTACATCCATATAGTCCATACTTCCACCTTGAGAAGTATTTGTAAGCCATTCACCCTCTGGTGCGCGACGCCAAAAAGCACAAACAGGTTTATGACCAATTAGCATTACACGAATATCTGCTTCCATAGGAACAAAATCTTGAAAATATTGTGGATGATATTTTTTCTCAGCATATAAATCTTTTGCTTCTTTATAGCTATCTACTTTATGAACAAAGTATCCACCATAATTTGATGGTCCATATGATTTTTTAATTATCTTTGGATATTCACATTTTTTCAAAAATTTATTTGCATTATCATGATTATAATAGATATATGTTTTAGGAATTGGAAGATCATATTTCCAAGCAAATCTAGTTACATTTTCTTTTGATTTATTTGAAAATTGCGTATCCATAGATGGAATAAAACGAACATGAGGAAGTTCTCGTGCAATTTCACGAAAAGTTTCATAAGCAGTCGCTGGAATATTACCAATAAGCACATCAATTTTTTTACGCTTTACCTCTTTAATAAATCTAGCTTTATCATTTTTCCAATGATAAGTTACTGTTTCTATCTTATTTGGCCAACCTTTAAAGTTAGAGTGGTCAAAAAATCTAAGTACATAATCAAGGTATAAAAACCCTATTTTAGGCAATTGTTTATTGTTTAATCCCATATTTATTCTCCCATATTTTAATTAGTTGTAATTATACTAAAATTTACACATATTTTAGCTTGATTGAAAATTCTGCACCAAAAAAAGTTTTATTATTCATACTAAATTTAGAATTTTTAACCTCAATTAAACCATCAAAATGTTGAACAACAATTTTCTTACTCATAAAAAGACCAATACCAGTACCTTGAGATTTATGCTTAGTTGTAAAATATGGATCAAAAACTTTAGTTATTATTTCATCTGGTATTCCACCAGCATTATCTTGAATCTTTACAACTGCAAACTCTTCATCTTTATAAATAGAAATTGAAACAACTTTTTCATTTTTATCGCTTAATGCATCTTTTGAATTATTTAAAATATTTAAAAACACTTGTGACAATTCACTAGCACTTCCACTCAGCATAATCTCTAAATTTTCATCTTTTTCTAAAGATATATTAATATTGTTGCTTTTGTAACTAGCCTCTACAAGTGATATAGATTTATTTAATACATCATAAATACTAAAAATTTCTTTTGTTTTATCTGCTTTGAAAAAATCTCTAAAATCATCTATAGTTTTTGATAAATATTGAGTATGATCTTTTATTTTAATAAAGACAGTATCTAACTCTTCATCTGTTATAAGATTATTTTTATATCTTAATTTTGCGCCAGATGCTATTGTACTTATGGAACTTAGAGGTTGTCTCCATTGATGCGCAATATTTCCTATCATCTCACCCATTACTGCAAATCTTGATTGTTGCATTATGAGAGTATCTTTTTCTTTCTCTTTTGTAATATCTTGAATATTTGCAACAACTATTCTACTATCATGATCTATTTTAACACCAAATGAGATTCTTATTGGAAAATAAACTCCATCTTTATGCTTCCCCTCTAGTTCAAAAACTACATCCTTATTTCTAAGTTTTCCAGTTTTCATGAAATTTTTAAGACCATCATTATGTTTATCTAAAAACTCTCTAGGAATAATTTTATCGTCAATTAATTTAGTTTTAATCATCTCTTTTGCACTATAACCAAACATATTTTCAGCACTTTTATTAAATGTAAGTATTCTAAATTGACTATCTACGGCAATAATTGCGTTTGTATTTATTTGAGTAATCATATGTGCATACTCTTTTTCATTTTCCAACTCTTTTGTTGCACTAATAATATTTCTATTTGCAGGTCTAAAAATAAATACAGCCTCTAAAAATAGTGTCAATAAAATAAATAAAACAATAAAAAATTCATTTTTATTTAGTTTTTCTGTTTTAGCTTCTGCATTTTTTTGATAAACCGTTACAGCCATATCTAAATCTTTTAAAAGTTTATTTGAGTTTTGCAACAGATACGATAAGCTTTTTCCATCCCTACTCTTTAAAAAGCTTCTAGCACTCAGTACATACTCTTTTACTTTTTTGTCTAGCATAATTGGTTTTGAAAAATATATTGTTTTTAATTCATCAGTCATGTTTAATGATAAAAGATATTTATGTGAGTTGTCCATTAAATCAACTGTTTCTTTTAGTGATTTTGTTTTATAATGAATAGCATAAAGTGCTATTTTTTGAGATAACATTCTTTGTTTACCACTTACATTTATAACTTTTGCATCATTTGATTGGGAGTCTATAAGATTTACAAGATTAAGATAAGATGATATAGAAAAAATAGCAATCAAAGAAAGAGCAAATACATACTTTTTAGTAAAAGATAAAGACAAGAAAAAACTACTCATTTATATATCTTTTTTAGGTTCAGAAAAATAAAATCCTTGATAGGTATCAATGCCAATATCTTTTAGTAGTAAAAACACATCTTTGCAATGAACATACTCTGCAACTGTTTTCATACCCAAAGAGTGTGCAAAACTATTTATTGTTTTAACAACAAGCAAAGAGTTTTTATCTATGTGTATATTTTTAACCAATGAGCCATCTATTTTTAAATACTCTGGTTTAAATTTTAAAAGATATGCAAAGTTTGAGTAACCGCTACCAAAGTCATCTATTGCTATTTTACAGCCCATCTCTCTCATAGTATCTATAAAAGCAATAACTTTTTCATAATCTTTTATACTTTCACTTTCTAAAAGTTCAAAAGTTATAAATTTAGAAATATTCTTTTCTATGAGTTGTTCTTTAATATAATTTATTAAATCATAATTTATAACATCTTCAATAGATAAGTTAATATTTATAGATATTTGTAACTCTTGAGCCTTTGAAAAAGCCTTATCTATAACTATTCTAGTAAGTTCTGAATAAAATTTTACTTTTTTTGCAATATCTAAAAAATGATATGGAGAATGTAGTTTTTCATCTTCAACTATTCTTATTAATGCTTCATATTTTATTATATTTTCATCTGCATCCACTATTGGTTGATAATATAAAATTACATTATTTGTTTTAATAGCATTTTCAATAATTTTAGTCCAAGATACATCATTTTCATACTCTTTATCTAAACTACATGCATCATCATAAATTATATATTTCAATCTATTGTTTTTTGCTTTTTTCAGTGCCATATCTGCACTCTCTAGCAAGTTTGTTGTCTGAGTTGAAATACCAAGCGTTACATCAACCCTAATCAGAATACCGTAATTATCTATATTTAGTGGTTTAGAATTTATCTCTTTAATAATCTTATCTACTGTACTCTTGCAAAGTTGTGCATCAAATAACACATTTTTCTTTACAAGTGCAAATTGGTCAGCACCAATTCTATATAGTTCCCAACCCTTGTCTTTAACAAACGCTTTTAAGATTGTTGAAACGGCATATATTACTAAATTTCCAACATGTTCACCATAAAGATCATTTATACTTTTAAATGCATCAATATCAACAATAACGATTAGAGGATTTTGAACTTTTTTAACATCTTTAAGTAATGATTTTCTATTTTTTAAGGAGGTTAATTCATCTGTATAAAGCTGATAGTTTAGTTGTTTATTTTGATTTATAAGCTCTTTATTTTTTTCTTCTATTTTTGCTTCCAAGCCTATATTTAGGTCTTCCAAAGAGGCTTTTAGTCTTTTATTTTCAACTAAAATCGAAGCTTTTTCTATGGCTTTTAGGAGTAATTCAATATCAATAGGCTTTACTATATAACCTGATATTGATTGTTCTATGGTTTTTCTAAGGTATTCATTATCGCTAAATGCAGTTGAGTATATTACGGGAATTATTAAATCATGTTTTCTTATTGCATCTATCATCTCAATACCATTCATTTTTGGCATTAAAATATCTGTAAGAATAACATCAATTTTATCTCGATGTTTTAAATAAACTTCTAAACCCTCTTCACCATCACTAACTCTAATAATCTCTTTTACAAAAGGCGATATATTTTGATATATATCCTCTTGCAAAGTAAGTTCATCTTCAGCATAAAGTATGGTAATATTTTTTAGAAGTTCAAAATTCATAACATTACTTAATTTTTTCTAGATACTCGCTATCTATAGTATTTACTTTAACCAAATCATCTACAACTACATGAAAAGGAACTTGAATAACTGCGCCAGTTTCTAGTGTAGCTGGTTTTTTACTACCAGAAGATGTGTCACCTTTAAAGTTTGGAGGAGTGTCAGTTACAACTAATTCCATAGTTTCAGGTGCTTGAACTGAGATGGCTTTGTTTTTGAAAAATACAATATCAACATTTATTCCATCTTTGAACCATTTTGAAGCATCATCACATTGCTCATAAGTTAAACCTAGTTGATCGTAAGTTTCATTATCCATAAACTGGTACATATCACCATCATCATATAGGTACTGCATAGTTTTAAAGTCAATCACTGGAACTTCAAATTTATCTCCAGCATGTACAGTTTTTTCAACTACTTTACCATTTAAAAAACTTTTCATTTTCATACGAACAAATGCAGCACCTTTACCTGGTTTTACATGTTGAAATTCAACAATTTTATAAGGTACTTCACCCACTATTAAACGAACATTTTTTTTAATATCACTCATACTTACAGTTGCCATAAATACTAATCCTTGATTTTATTTCATTATTAATTATCAATATTTTACACTAATTGGGCTTAGTCTAGACTTTTAAAGCATCACTTTAGTATATTTTTATCTAAAACATGATAAAATCTAATTTATGAAGAAATGTGGTAAAATATTATTTTATAATGAACAAAATGGTACTGGTATAGCTATTACTAAAGATAACAAAAAAATAAAGTTCGATATTGAAGAATGGAACAATTACGAAGTAATGCCGCATTTAGGTTTAGAAATATCGTTTATAGTAGAAAATGATATAGCAAAAAAAATCAATATATTTAAAAATAATACTCCAGAGATTGAAAAAACTCCAGAACTAGAAGAAAAAATAAGCAGTACTAAAATTGCAAAAACAGATAAATATAAAAATAAAGAAGTAGAAAAAATTGGTGATGAACTTAGTGCATTACTTAATAATTCTAATGATAATTTGGACTCTTTAAATAAAAAAATATCTCTTTCTATGAATATAAACTCAACAATGAGTGATTATTTTAACCATTTAAAAAAAGAACTAAATAAGCGTGAAGGATATAAAAAAGTAAATGGAAGATTAAACTATGCTTTTGCTAAAAGATTCTTATGGACAACCTTTAACAACCTAGTAGATATTGACAATAATATAGTTACATTAAGAATTAGCTCAATAAGTGATGATTTAAAATTTGTAAGTGCTTTAAAAGATGATTTTACTAAAAAAATAAAATATCCATTAACTGCTTTTCAAGATATTTTTCTTTCCTCACAAAAAGAATATATTTTAATAAAAAAAATAACAGCTGAGACTATTGAAAGATTAAACTTTCTAAAAAATAAAGAAGAATCAATTAATTTTGAAAAAGAAAAAAAGAAAGAAAAAATATTAAAGACTAAAGCTCTTGATGAAAAGAAAACACTTACAAGAGAACTGAAAATTTTAAATGGAACCTATGTTGACATTGTTCACATGATGGCTAAACTTCAAGAAATACACAAAAAAAATTCTAAAAGACTTCTTGAATTTGAAAGTTCACATAAAGAAGACTTTTATAAATCATTTAAAATTGAGGCAAGAAAACATCAAAAAAATATTACAAATATTTTAAATGCACAAACTTATCTCCTTGATTTTACATTGTGGAAAGAAGCAAAATCTTCACCTGCGATATTAAATTATTTTAAATCACTATCCGTAGATATAGAGTTAAATACAAAAACTTATCTAAAATATTATCTAGGTACCCTAGATGAAACTAAAGCAAATAAAGATACAAAAGATTTATTTGCTTTTTATAATTATCTAGTCGATATAAAAAAAGATTATATACTAATTGTGACAGCATCTTCTCAAGATGCCCTAGACTATAGTCAATATATACAAAGTATTGACAAAACATTAGTTGTAAAATCTTTTATAAGTGAATTAGAAAGTATAAAATGGGCAATGACAAATACTATAAAAATTATTGTTCTTGAATCTAGACTACTTTCAACTAATGCTAAAGAATATTTAGATTATTATCATAATAATATATTTTCAAAACCTAAAATCATTCTTATTGGTGATGATTTAGATATAAGATCAAACAATTATACAATTACAGAAACATTACCTAAAAATATCCAACCCCAAAAATTAGTTCAAACATTAAATAAAGTTCTTGATAGTAAGCTATCTTAAGCGAGTTTAATTAGTATTTCATATCTTATCTTATATACTTCTACAAATTATTTAGGATTATATTAATATGAAATTCACTTTAGAACACACTTCAGGCAAGGCTCGTGCTTGTACTATTAAAACAGCTCACTCAACTATAAAAACACCAGTATTTATGCCAGTTGGTACACTTGGAAGTGTTAAATCTTTAGATATGCAAGATGTTGTTGAGTTGCTTGGGGCTGAAATTATTTTAGCAAATACTTACCATACTTACTTACGACCAGGTGATAAAACAATTGCTAAAATGGGTAAACTTCATGGTTTTACAACATATCCTAAAAGCTTTTTAACAGATAGTGGTGGATTTCAAGCATTTTCACTCTCTGATATTAGCAAACCAAAAAGCGATGGAATTGAGTTTCGTTCACATGTAGACGGGAGTAAACACTTTTTTACACCTAAAAAAGTTATAGATATTCAACACAATCTTGGAAGTGATATTATGATGATATTAGATGATTTAGTAGCACTTCCAGCTACACAAGAACGCATAAAAATCTCTATTGAGCGCACTACTGCTTGGGCAAAAGAGAGCATAGAGTATTTTCGTGCTAAACAAAAAGAGGGTGTTGGAGTTGAGCAAAATATCTTTGCAATTATTCAAGGTGGTACAGACAAAGCTTTTCGCACAAAATCTGCAACTGAGCTATGTGCTTTAGATTATGATGGTTTTGCTATTGGTGGGTTATCTGTTGGAGAATTAAATGACGAAATGTATGATACAGTTGAGCATACGACTCAGTATATGCCAGAAGACAAACCGCGTTATTTAATGGGTGTTGGAACTCCTGAGGATTTAATAGAAAATATTGAACGCGGAATTGATATGTTTGATTGTGTTATGCCAACTCGTAATGCCAGAAATGGAACTCTATTTACTTCATTTGGTCGCATAAATATTAAAGGTGCAAAGTTTAAAGAAGATCTATCACCAATAGATAGTGAATGTGATTGTCTTACATGTAGACGATATAGCCGTTCTTACTTAAACCACCTATTTCGTGGGCGAGAGTTAAGTTACTTTAGGCTTGCTACAATTCATAATTTACATTATTATCTAAATCTTATGCGTGAAGTTCGTGAGGCTATTTTAGAAGATAAATTTGTTGAATATAAAGAAGAATTTTACAGAAAAAGAAGAAGTTAATCTTCTTCATTTCCACGGCGTTTTAATATCTCCGGTTGAACAAAATGTCTAAAATACTCACTATTTATAGGTTTTCTTAAAAATCTATGGACACCATTATCTTTCATTTTCATAAATGCGTCACGATTTTCATCACCACTTATGGCAAAAAATGAGCTTTTTAATTCTGGCGATATTTTAAAAACCTCTTTAGCAAATCTATAACCACTCATCTGTGGCATATTTATATCTGAAAAAACTACATCAGCTCCATTTTTAGATATAAAAATCAATGCATCAACACCATTTTCAAATGAAAATATTTCATCCTCTTTTACACCCAAATCTTCTAAATAAGCTTCTAGAATCATTCTTATAGTCATTGAATCATCAAGTATAATTATTTTCATTTTATCCTCTAAAAGTCATAATAACTTCACCATTTAGTATTTCATTGTTATACAAAGATTGCGCATTATTAACTTTACTCTCTACATGTAGAGAAAACAACATAGCCTCTGCTTTTTGACCAACTTTTATGAGTCCTGCCTCTCTTTTAATAGTTTTTGCAGTATTTTGCACTGTTAGTTTTACAAGTTCGCTCATGCTAATTAAACCTGTCTTTACAAGTTTTGTATAGTAAAGTGAAATCGCATCTGCTAAAGATTCACAACCATAATCAGCATCATAAAAAGCCACCTCTTTATTTACTGGAGAACTTGGTTGATGGAGTGTTGTTAAACAGTCTATTTGATTATTTTTCAAAGCTTTTTGAAGTAAAAGCATATCTGAATATGAAGCTAAAGCTGGATCAAGTTTTGCCGTAGTATTGAAGTTTTCACAAGCCTCATCTGAATTTATAAGATGATGAATTGAGACTTCACATTTAACATCAACACCATCTTTTTTTGCTTGATTTATAAGGTAGATTGAACGGGGTGATGCTATAGATTTAAAAAGAATTTTAATTTTAAAATGTCTAGCAATCTCTATCATACGAGATACATGTAAAACTTCACTCAAATCAGGAATACCTGCTAGACCAAGTTTAGCGCTTATATCTCCATCTAACATCACACCACTTTTTATAAGTGAATTATCTTCAGCCTTACAAAAAAGCGTGACGCCATACATTTGCGTATATTCAGCTATTTTAATAGCTACATCATTTTTAGCAATGGTACTCATATATGGAGCTATAGCACCTCTTTTTAGAAGTATTGCAATATTACTTAAAGTATTATCTTCTTTTAAAGTATTTATCATCAATTCTACATTAGCTCCAGATAAATCAGCTAAACCATTTTGAGCAAACTCTAGAACTATCTCACTATCTATTGCTGGTGAACTATCTGCATTTAGAACTACACACCCTACTCCACCTTTTATTGCTTCATCTGAAATAGTTTTAATATTTTTTGAATTTAGTGTCGAGTCTTGAAGCCTTATGTTCAAGTCTAATAAAAGCGGCATAAAGTAAGCACCTTTAGCATCAACAATCTCATCAGAAATAAGATTTGCACCTATCTCTGTAATAATTCCATCATCTATGCGAACATCTTCTTCTCTTTCACCATTAGCATCACATATAATTGTATTAGTTATAACCATTATTTCAGACCACCTTAGATATAATGTTAAAATTATATTGTATTGTGACTTAGTAGGAGATTTACTTGAAGATATTAGTTTCAGCACTTGAACACTCTGCCAATATGCACCTTAAATCTCTAAAAAAAGAGTTAAGTGATACTACTGAATTTGTTGGTATTTTTGACGATGCACTTGGCAAACCAATAGTAGACCTTAGAAGTTTAGCAATTATGGGATTTGTAGATGCTCTTAAAAAACTTCGTTTCTTTTTTAAACTAGCAGATGAGATGGTTGAACTCTGTAAAGAAGTTGATAAAGTTTTACTTATAGACTCTTCAGGATTTAATCTACCTCTTGCTAAAAAAATCAAAAAAAAGTATCCAGATATTGAGATAATTTACTACATTCTTCCGCAAGCATGGGCGTGGAAACCAAAACGAATACCAGTACTTGAGAGAACCATAGACCATCTGGCTTCTATACTTCCTTTTGAAAAAGATTATTACTCAAAAAATGCACCTATTACTTATGTTGGACATCCTCTTTTAGATATCATAACAAAATCAAAAACTGATATAAAAACACTTGTAGAGAAGATTACCTTTATGCCAGGAAGTAGAAAAGGTGAGATAAAAAAACTTATGCCTGTTTTTATAACAGTTCGTAAAAAGCTAAATATGCCAGCTACTATTATAATTCCTAAGCACTTTAGTAAAGATGATATTAAAGAGTTATATGGTGATTTAGATGGTTTTAGTATAGTTCATGATGCACATAAAACTTTACTTGAATCTGATTTTGCTTTTATCTGCTCAGGAACGGCAACTCTTGAGGCTGCACTTATTGGCATACCATTTTTACTAGCATATATTGCAAAACCTCTTGATTATTTTATAGCTAGTCGTATGGTTAAGCTAGATTATTTAGGGCTTAGCAACATTATGTTTACGCAGTTTAATGAAGAACAATTACATCCTGAGTTTATCCAAGATGATGTAACTACTGAAAATTTAGTAAAATGTTTTAAAGAGTACGATAGAGAAAAATTTTTAAAAAACTCAAAATCACTCCGTGGATATTTAGAAAAAGGAAGCTCAAAAACAGTAGCACAAATGCTAGAGGGAAATTATGAATTTAAGTATTAGAGTATTTGGTAAAGTTCTAGCACTTATTTTAGTAATAATATTTTTTAGTTTTATCTACTTCATAAACTCTTTATACAATACTGTAAAAGAGGAACAAATCACAAAAACAATGAAGTACAAAATGATAATGAAATCTGACGAGCTTAGAAGAAGTTCAAATTATCTAACAAGATTTGCAAGAAACTATGTTGTAACTTCCGATATACAATACAAAAAAGATTACTACAAAGTTTTAAATATAAGGGATGGTAAAGATTTTAAACCTGAGGGTTACAATAGAGTTTACTGGAATTTAGCAAGAGAATATAGAAATAAAATACATCCAGATTCAAACATAAAATCAGCACTAATTGATGAAATAAAAAAACTTCCATATACAAAAAAACAGCTTACCCTATTAAAGGATTCACTAAATAAATCTCAAGAACTCGTAAAACTAGAGATAAAAGCTTTTAAAATGATGGAATTTCATAATCAAAATTTAGCAAAAGATATATTATTTTCAGATGAATATAAAATGGCTAAACATAATATTATGATACCATTAAACGAATTGCTTGAGTTAACTTATACAGATTTTAAAACCTATCAAGAAAAGACTCAAGATAAAATAAATAATCTATTTAAAATTATATTTATACTTGTTATATCTGGAATAAGCATATTTTTCATTGCCCTATTCTCTCTTAGAAAAAAGGTATTAATCCCAATAGAATACCTAATGGGCGTTATAAATAAAATAAAACATGATAAAAATGATTTTGAAAAAATCATATACTGTAACGATGAAATAGGTGTATTTACTGAGCAACTTTTTGAGATGAAAGAGCAAAGAGATAAAGATTTTGAAAAATTAAAACAATTATCTATAACCGATTCATTAACAGGAATTAAAAACAGACGCTCATTTTTTGAATCATCCGATAAGTTTTTTAAACTAGCACGACGAAAAGAGTTAGCACTTAGTATTATTATGTTAGATATAGATTTTTTTAAAAAAGTAAATGACAATTATGGACATCTTGTTGGTGATGAGATTCTTAAATTTCTAGTAAAAACTGTAAATAAAGAGCTTAGAGATAGTGATATCTTTGCTCGTTATGGAGGGGAAGAATTTATAATATTACTTCCTTATACAGATATAGACGGTGCCTATAAAACAGCAAATAAACTAAGAGAAATTGTTGAAAAAACTCCATACGCTGGTGATGAAAATATTTTTACAACCATCAGTCTTGGAATTGCTCAATTAAGCAATGAAAAAACATTAAACGAACTTATTAAAAAAGCTGATGAAGCTTTATATAAAGCAAAAGATAGTGGTAGAAATATTGCCATAAAAGCATCTTAAAACTCAAAGGAAAATCATGAATGACACAACTGATGTAACAACACTAAGTATAAGAATCTTAATATTTGTAGTTATAGCCGGAATATTTTACTTTGTCTTAAAATCTAAAAAAGATTAAAAACAAAATATTTATAAATATTTTGGAATTAAACTTTTTATTTTTTTATATATTTTAAAAAAATCGCTTGAGTGAACTCTAGTTTGAGCTATACTTGTTATAAAATTAGTATCTCGCTCCCAACGAGGGACTAAATGCATATGAATATGCTCAGCAATCCCAGCTCCACCTGCTTTACCAAGATTCATCCCAATATTTACACCTTGAGCATTAAAACCCTCTTTTAAAAGCTTTACACATTTTTGAGCCAAACTACTCATATGTAACCAAACTTTAGAATCAAGTTCTTCTAATTTATCTGTATGAGTATGTGGAATTATCATAAAGTGACCAGGTGTATATGGGTATTTATTCATAACTATAAAACAAAACTCATCACGATAAAGCACACTTAAATCTTCATCTTCCTCTACATGTAGAGATATGTGACAAAACACACAACCTTCTATTTTTTGATTTGTTACATATTCATCTCGCCAAGGGGCGTAGAGTATATCTTGCATAATAAATTCCTTTTTTTTAATAATAAATATAATGACTAGACTGCCTATAGCGTTCTAACTAGCCACCAATCACAGTGAAATCTTTCAAACTTAGATACAATGGCAGCGCATATTCAACCCACTCTGTTTTGTTAGATGACTTTAAAATAAATCTATTTTTTCTTTTATTTTTTCAACTAAAACTTCTTCTCTTTTTTCTAATTCTTCCATTTCCCATTTATCATTTTCTAAGACTTTTTGAGTAATTCTAAATGATGTTTCAACATTATCTTTATCTTGATAGGCTTCTTTTTTCTTTTTAAAATTATAATTCTGAGCTTGTATATTCTTCTTCATTGAAAGTAATGTTAAATTAGCTAGTGCATTTGTCCATTCTTCAATTTCATCTTGTGTAAAGATTTTATCCCATCCATGTTTTTTTGGTTCTTGAGGTAGAATATGTTCTAAATGTAGTTTACTATTAATAGGTATAAAAGTTGGATTTGGATTGTCATCTGAAAAATATTCAACTAATAATAAAATTGATTTATCCCATTTTCTTCCATATACCCAACTACCTATAATCTCATCATTAAAAGTTTTTGTTGTACTATATTTATTTAAATTAGCTTTCATCTCTTCTTGAATTTCATCTATTGTTTTATTTGCTTTGACTGCTTTTAAAATATTAAATGATGTTTGTTTTATTCTTGCTACAGTTGCACCAGCAATCCAATTTTGATAATAGTATGCTACTAGTAACTCTTTTAATTTTTCAATTTCATCATATTTGATAAAAATTGCTGTAGCTAATATACTATTCCAATAAATTTTATGCTTTAAGTATCGTAAACAAAAAATATGTTTATCATTAATAGTTAGTAGTTTTATATATGCTTTTGAAAAGTTATTAATTTCATTTACAATATCAAGTGAATTTGTTTTTTCTTTTTCAAATACGATTAGCAACTCTTTATCTAATCTACTTTTCGGATTTGTTGCTATTTTATAATATAAGTAAGTTGTTAACATACTTTCTATATCAAAATCATTAAATTTTAGTTCGGAATTAATATCACCCCAAACAGTTTTAAATGTATTTCTATCCTCTTTATTATCTTGTAATTTTTGCATCAATGATGATTTTAAAATATCTATTGAACTTAAAGGCATACCTCTATCATTTAAAACATTAAAAATTTGTATAGCACTATCTTGAGAAGGACAAGTTATTACTGTCAATACAATATTTTCATAAAACCAAGTAACGAAATCGTCAACATCTATTGTATGTTCATCAATTTTTTCAGTTATGAAATTTTTTAAATAGTGTGCATTTTGTAAGTATTTATTGTCTTTAATATCTTTTTCTATATTTTTAGTCTTTATAAACTGTATTTCTTTGAGAACTGTTTGTTCAAAATCATTTTGATATTTTATATCAGTTAAAAATTTTAATTTTCTTTTATTTTCATCATATTTGTCTTGTATAGAATTATTGATGTAGTCTTTTGCTCTATTTTTTAATTTATCAAAATATAAATCTCTAAATACACATGCAATTATTGTAAAAGTAGTAGTTCTTTGTTGTCCATCAATAATATCAAATCTTTCACTTTGTGGTTCATTCACTAAAACTAACGAACCACAAAAATAATTTTCTTCTTTATTTCCAAGATAGGCATTTATCAAATCATCTATTAAATCAGCTAAATTATCTTTATCCCATGAGTAAGGTCGTTGATAATCTGGTATTTGATAAAATTTTTCATCATCAACTAATATTTTTTTTAAATTTTCAATTTCTGCTTCTAGCTTCATTTTTATCCTTCTTGAATATTTGTGCTGTCATATAACGATTGAAGATGGCCGATAAATTTCCGCTAGGTAATTTATTGGGTACTCTGTTTTATTATAAGTTGCTTGCTCATAACGGAGTATCTGGACACCTAGTGAAGAGATATTTTCTGTAGTAGCATTGCAGCATAACTGTCCAAATAATTTTTAGTATTCATCACTTTAAGTGTTAGTATCATAACATTTATTTAACTATTTATGAAGTGCTAGTTCCTTTTTAAGATACTCCCCAGTAAAAGAACCAGTTGTCTCGAAAGTATCGGCTAAATCTTCAGGAGTACCCTCTGCAATAATAAGACCACCACCAGCGCCACCTTCAGGACCCATATCTATAATCCAATCTGCATTTTTAATCATATCTAAGTTATGCTCGATTATAAGTACAGAGTTACCAAGCTCTACAAAATGGTGAAGAACTTTTGTAAGTCTATCTACATCAGCAAAGTGAAGTCCTGTTGTTGGCTCATCTAAGATATAAAGAGTTTTTCCTGTATCTTTACGGCTTAACTCTTTACTTAATTTAATTCTTTGTGCCTCACCACCTGAAAGTGTTACTGCATTTTGCCCAAGAGTAATGTAACCTAACCCAACATCAACAAGTGTTTTCATTTTCAAGTTTATCTTTGGAATTGGTGCAAAAAATTCGTAAGCTTCATTTACACTCAAAGCAAGAACATCAGCTATTGTTTTACCCTTATAAAACACTTCTAAAGTTTGTTGATTATATCTTTTACCGCTACATGTATCACACTTTACTAAAATATCTGGCAAAAAGTGCATCTCGATTTTTATCTCACCCTCACCCTGACACTTCTCACAGCGTCCACCTTTTACATTGAAAGAGAACCTTGAAGTTGTATAGCCTCTTATTTGTGATTCTTTTGTTTGAGAAAATAAGTTTCTTATTTCATCCATAACTCCCGTGTATGTTGCTGGATTTGAGCGAGGCGTACGACCTATTGGACTTTGATCAAGATATATAACTTTATCTACATTTTCTAAGCCTGTTATCTCAACACCTGCAACTTTGTTTACCTTTCGTGCATGATTTAAAATCTCTCTAGCAGTAGGAAGTAAAGTTTGAAGCATAAGTGAAGATTTTCCACTACCACTTACACCGGTAATACAAACAAAATTATTTAGAGGTAATTTAGCCGAGAGTCCGTTAATATTATTTAAAATAACATTTTTTATTTCAATATATTTATCT
>Ga0256826_1000473_pt1 | contig 24366 bp, 22 predicted proteins | sample CV79metaG_FD_185975 | JGI IMG/M metagenome (GOLD analysis project Ga0256826, IMG submission 185975) | Hydrothermal vent microbial communities from East Pacific Rise, Pacific Ocean - CV79 | ecosystem: Environmental > Aquatic > Marine > Hydrothermal vents | place: Pacific Ocean: East Pacific Rise...
ATGCCTTAAGAACTGCCGATTATGGTGAGTGTCGAGTTCTTCAAAAAGGTGAAAAAATACGTTATCAAAAGCGTTTAGTAAAGTATGTTTGTTCGGATGACAAACATCTTCTTATTGGTAAGCCTTATAAGGTAAAAGATGATTGGTATTATGAGTCAGCGCAGTTTGCTGGAAAAAAGATAGAAAAAGCTCCTTATACTAAGATAGAAAAAGTTTTTCATAACAATTGTCAGCTTCGAGGTGCCAAAGGTACTGGAAAAGCAAAGATAAAAAAGTTTTATTTTGACACCAGAACAAAAGAATGTCGACCTTTTGAGTGGAGTGGAAAAGGTGGGTTAGTTCCTTTTGAGTCTGTCGATAGCTGTCAAGCTAAGTGTTATTACTAAAAACTGAAGCTTTCTTTCATCACTTCTTGAACCTTTTGTAAGTCAAAAGCCCCTTGGGTAAAGTAGTTGTTTGCAAGAACCCCTTGACCTAAGAGCATATCTGCACCGTCTTTATAGGTAATGTTCATCTGCTCGCATAACTTTAAAAAAGGTGTCATCTTTCCATAAATAGCGTCTGCACTGAAACGAGTCTTTTCAAGTAAAGATGTAAGCAGTTCAAGTGGAGCAGGGTAGTTTTCATCACTTAATCCTGCTGAAGTAGTGTTAACAATAAGGTCATAGTTTTTAATAGGGCAGTTGTCCCAAGTAAAGGTCTCAAAACCTGCTTCTTGAAAGTAAACAAGGTTCCCTTCGCTTCGGTTCAAGACAGAGACTTCAAAGCCTTCAATTTTAAACTTCTTACCTAAAGCCTTCGCGGTTCCTCCTGCTCCAATGATTAAAATCTTTTTGATATTTTCAAATTTTTCAATAGCAAAAAGAAAACCATCCGCATCGGTGTTATAACCGATGAGCTTACCATCTTCATTAATAAGGGTATTAACCACACCAACCTCTTTTGCAAAGCCACGGACCTCGTCACATGCCTTGTAAGCTGCTTCTTTGTGTGGAACAGTAACATTTGCACCTTGAAGCTTTTGAGCAAAGAAATTTTCTTTTAATTTGTTTCCGTCTTCTAGAAGTGTACGGGTGTAGGCTGCATTAAAACCAAGTGTTTTGAAGACGTGATTGTGCATTAACGGTGAACGGGAATGTTTAACAGGGTTTCCATAAATGGTAAATATTAGTTTTTCTTTCATGTCGTAATGATACCATCTTTACTAGTAGACTTCTTGCTTAATTCCTTGTAGTCTCAGAGCTAAAAAGAGGGGTGAGATTGTGAAAAACTTTTTCTGAGTCATAGCCGTAGCTCTAGCGATAAAAAGTTTTTTATAAGATTACTCCTCTTTTTAGCTCCCGTAGGGCATTTCATACAAGAGCATGAGCCGTCGTTAGAACCTCTCCACCATAGCTATTGCTATGCTTCCAAGAACCTGTCTTGGTCATGCTCTTGTATGAAATGCTGAGACTGCAAGGAATTAAGCAAGAAATCTATTCGTTAACTCTCCCTTTACTCTGTGTTTTTAAATGAAGAGTATCATTAAATTATAAGAGAGCAAGGGAGACATTATGGATAAGATATTTAATTACTTTAACTGGTTTAGCACGGATGTTCAAAGTGAGCACAGTTTGGAAGTCACTAAGAATGCTATTTATGACATGAAAGATGCGGATGACTCGTTAAGTGAAAAGGCTCAAAAAGATCAAAACTCTTCACCTGCTGTTGTAGATAGACGTACGGTAATGCTGTATGAAAAGAAATTTAGAGATAAGTTTTCAAAAATTGGCAACTTGCACCAAAAATGTCCTTATTGTTCCCAAGGCTATAAATCACTTCATGTGGGTGAGAAAAAATGCCTGAACTGTAAAAAGACTTTTATTGTACAAAAGCGTGTTCAAGACATGGGCACAGTTGCTTTTAAACAAGAAGATAAAACAAGATTTGAAGTACAATGGAAAGCTGTGAGTGGAAGTAAAAAGTTCAAATTTTACCTTCAAAAAGAGTATGCTTACATTCAAAAACAACTTGAAAAACAAGGAAAACGTAACCTTAAACAAAATGATATTATGCACGCTGTAATTGATGCGTATGCCAAAAATTCTATTAGTGTTGGGTATTACCAACTGTATTCAAGTTTTATGTTTTATAAGGCAGAACTTTTACGAAGTGAACAGCGTTTTGCAGAAGCTCTTAATTATTACTTTTATGTGCATTTTTTACATTCTAATGGAGTCGATAACCAAGCAAATTTTACACCAGTTACAGGAATGAATGAAGAGTTAAAAGCACGTATCTCTGAGCTGTTAGACTTAGGTGACTTGCAGACTAAAAAGATTCAAGAATTGTTTAATTATGCCTTACTGTCTTTAAATAAATTTGCACCAGAAGCGTTAAGTGTGAGCATGCACAAAAGCTACAGTCTATTAATAAAAGAGTTTAAAGATTTTGATGCTGCTAAAGAGGGTTATAAACCGATGCGTTCATTTGTACTGTACACAAAGGCGAGTTAAAAAGTTTTAACTACTCGCCTTTTAAGTCATCTAAAGAACTGAGTAAAGCACCTAGTTTGTTTTTAACTTCAAGGTATTCTAATTCAGGAATAGAGTCAGCTACAACTCCAGCTCCTGCTTGAAATACAATACGGTCATTTTTAATCATAGAGGTTCTAATAGTAATAGCAGAATCCATGTTTCCATCAAAACCAAAGTAACCAATAGCCCCTGCGTAAAAACCACGTTTAATACCTTCGTACTCAGCGATTAACTGCATAGCACGAATTTTTGGTGCACCCGTCATAGTTCCAGCGGTAAAGGTTGCGGCAAAGAGGTCAAACATATCTTTGTCTTCACGAAGTTCAGCAACTACATCAGTAACCATATGCATAACATGAGAATATTTTTCAACATGCATCATGTCATGGACTTGAACTGAACCTGTTTTAGCTACGCGGCTAACATCATTACGTCCAAGGTCAATGAGCATTAAGTGCTCTGCACACTCTTTAGGGTCACTTGTAAGCTCATCTTCCATCTCTTTGTCTTTAGCAACCGTAGTGCCACGTTTACGTGTTCCTGCAATAGGTTTAAGTAGAAGCTCACCATCTTGAAGACGAACCATAACCTCAGGAGAAGAACCAACGATTGAGAAGTCTTCAAACTCAAGTAAGAACATATAAGGTGATGGGTTTTTTGTACGTAAAATTCTGTAAAAACTAAAAGGATCAACCTTTGCCATTGCTGTATAACGGTTTGCCATTAGAATTTGGAAAACATCACCACTTTTAATCATCTCTTTTGACTCAGCTACCATGTCAAAGAACTTCTCTTTACTAAAGGCAAAATTACCTGTTGTGTCCGAAGCAATAGGTTTAAGAGGAACGTAGTCATAAGAAGATTTTAGTTCCGCTTCAATACCATCAAACTTTGTTGCCATCTCGTCCATTGAACTTACAAGAGAAATCTTATGGGTTTTATGTGAATACACAACAATAAGCTTTGGACGAATCAAGTCTAAGTCAGGAGTGTCGAGTTCATCTTCTAATGCGTCCATAGTTGACTGTAAAACAGGTTCAAATACTTTTACCATGTCATAACCGATGTAACCAATAAAACCGTCTATGTAGCCAATGCCTAACTCTTGTGTCTTTGCCCGGTAAGCTTTTTGGTCAAGCTTGTTGTAGTAAGCTTTTAAAAATGTGAAAGGGTCTTCTTTAATTACAGAGCTTTTAGAATCACCGTCTGTATAGGTAGTGATATTATCTTTAAAAACAAGGCGTTCTTGTGCACCGATGATGATGAACGAGTAGTTGCCTTCGCTAGAGCCTGCACTTTCAAAGAGAAAAGAGATTTCATCTTTGAAATGAGATTTGAGTTTGTTGTACACCGCGATGGGTGCAAATTGGTCGAGTGTAAATTGAGAAGAGTGTACCAAAAATTAAATCCTAGAAAGAAATGCGCCAGTAACGATTTTAGCTCTTACTGCTGGTAAATCTTTACGTGCTGCTGAGTCGCTTGAGTATGGTCCAACAAGAACCTTAGTCATCATTGCATCACCTGCATTAACTTTGTGTATTTTATAAGTGTAACCATTGTCTGTAATTTTTTTCAAGAATTTTTTATCTGGAGCAAAACGTCCAAATGAACCAACTTGAATATAGGTATTACCTATTTTTGAAATATTATTTTTTACTACAGTTTTCTTTGCAATAGGTTTAGCTACAGTTTTCTTTGTTACTTTTTTTGGTGTAGGTTTTATTGCTTTTTTAGTAATAGGTTTTTCATATTTAGCAGGAACAACTACTTCTGTCACCTCTTCTTCAAACACTTCCTCTGGACCAGAAATAAGTTCAGGTTCTTCACTTTGTTGCTTGATTTTAGCTGCAACATCTGCAAGACTCTCTTGTTCATTTTGTGCTTCATCAATAGCAACCGGTTGAAAAAGTGGGTCCTCTTCAATACTCGCAGTAGATGCTTTTGGTGGCTCAATAGGTTGAGGAAGATTAGCTGTACCTTCAGAATTAAGACTGCTCATAATAACAACAACAATAATAAGTAAGATTGCTAAAGATGCAACAGCCAACATGATTTTCTTCATGCCATTGTTACCGCTACTACGGTTTAAAATAATATCGTTTAATTCGTTTTTCTCTTCCATATTTAACACCTTTGAATGATAAGTTGTAGATTTTAAGCAAAAGTTATACCTAATTTAATTCTCTTATTATACAGAGTTTCTGAGAATTTTAGATTAGTTTATGATTAAAAGTTAAGATTCTTTTGTTTAAGAGAGAAATTTATGAAGTTAGTAAGTGTATTTATACCAAGATATATGTAAACTGCAAAGCAGTTTACATATGTTTAGACCAAGAAGCCCCGCGTTCTTTTGCATAAACCTCACTAGGAATATTTAAAATATTATACTCTAAAGGTAAATCTTGCGTAGGAAAAACACGCCACTGTTTTGGCATTTTTGAAGCTAGTTTCATTGAAATAAGTTTTCCAAGTTGATAGGCTTCTTGTAAGGTTGTGTGTCCTTTATGAATATACAGATGAAGATGCCCTGTTGTTTTTGTTTCAAAGGCGGTGAAGTTAATGTAACCTTCTTCACGTAAAAGGAGTTGGGCTTTGTGGTAAAAACGTTGGGGGTCACGACCATTGTAGTCAATGACAATATTTTCAACCTTATCTCTTGCGTTAATCAGAGAATGTGCTATTGTAATTTCACCCTTAATATGTTGGTTGATTATGGCTTGGTTGAGAGGTTTAGAGATTTTTTCATACTTGTTGTAAAAAGTACGTCCCTTGTATGAGATTTTATCAACAACGGTATCAGATTTCACCCAGTAGTGATCTGATACCATTTTAATGAGTTTTAAGTCCATAGCTGTCATTTGTAACCCCTTGAGAGTTTATTACTAATGCGGTTTATTGATCCGCGTCACATAATAAAAATTAATTCTTAATATGTAGACTGTGTATATATAATAAACTCTTTTGCCATCGTTGTCAACTCTTTTTTCACTTTTTCTTGAACTTCTGTGTTATTTACGTCATCAAGCACGTCAGCCATGCGTTCTGCAATAAGTGCAAATTCTTTTTCTTTCATACCACGGCTTGTTAAAGCAGGTGATCCAACACGAATACCAGAAGTAACAAAAGGAGAACGTGTTTCACCTGGAACAGTGTTCTTGTTAACTGTAATACCTGCATTTCCAAGTGCTGCGTCTGCTTCTTTACCTGAAAATTCTTTGTTAATGAAAGAAACAAGAACCAAGTGGTTGTCTGTTCCATCACTTACAACATCATAACCACGAGCGATTAGACCCTTAGCAAGAACATCAGCATTTATCTTAACTTGTTTAGCATATGTTTTCCACTCAGCAGAAAGGTTGTATTTGAAACCAACTGCTTTTGCAGCGATAACATGAACAAGTGGTCCACCTTGAAGACCTGGGAAGATTGCAGAATTAATTTTCTTAGCAATAGCTTCGTCATTGGTCATAATCATACCACCACGAGGACCAGCAAGAGTTTTGTGCGTAGTTGTTGTTACAACATCTGCATAAGGGAACGGGCTAGGGTGCTCGCCTGCACATACTAAACCAGCAATGTGTGCGATGTCAGCAAAAAGAATTGCTCCAACTTCATCAGCGATTTCACGAAACTTTTTAAAGTCAATTTCTCTTGCATACGCCGAAGCACCACAAACAATAATTTTTGGTTGTGTAATTTTAGCAATGTCCATAACTCTATCATAATTAATACGGCCGTCAAGCTCTACACCATAGGTGAATGAAGAGTAGTTCTTACCTGAAAATGAAGGTTTAGAACCGTGAGTTAAGTGACCACCATGAGATAAATCCATACCAAGAATTTTTTCACCGGCTTTAAGAAGTGCTGCATATACTGCACCATTTGCTTGAGAACCAGAATGAGGTTGAACATTAGCATAAGTACAGTCAAAAAGTTCACAAGCTCTATCAATTGCAAGTTGTTCTACTTTATCAGCATACTCACAACCACCATAATAACGTTTACCTGGGTAACCTTCAGCATACTTGTTTGTAAACACTGAACCCATTGTTTGCATTACTGCTGGTAAAGTAAAATTTTCTGATGCAATCATCTCTAAGTGCTCTGACTGACGTGCTACTTCTTGTTCACAGTATCCAAATACTTCGGGGTCAAATGTTTGTAAATTATCTGTATTCATTCTTATTTTCCTTCTTCTTTATTATTAATTTCATCATCTATACAATCTTGTTCTGCTTTAGTAATAGGTTTCATAGCAGGGAAAAGAAGTACATCTCTAATACTGTGTTGGTTTGTTAACATCATTACAAGACGGTCAATACCGATACCTTGTCCTGCTGTTGGTGCCATTCCATATGAAAGGGCTTTAATATAGTCTTCATCCATCTCATGGGCTTCATCATCTCCACCACACTCTTTACCTGCAACCTGTCCAGCAAAACGCTCATATTGGTCAATTGGGTCATTAAGTTCTGAGAAGGCATTGGCAATCTCTTTACCTGCAATGAAAAGCTCAAAACGTTCTGTAATCGCAGGGTTTGCATCTGAACGTCTAGCTAATGGAGAAATCTCAACTGGATAATCTGTAATGAAAGTAGGGTTAATAAGTTTAGCCTCAACATATTCGTCAAACATCTCTGCTTGAAGTTGTCCTAGATTCATTTTTTCATTAACTTTTACATGGTCTTTTTTCAAGTAGGCAATGATTTTATCTTTATCGCCTGTTATCTCAGCAGGAACGCCACCAATATCAGTTAGTGATTGAATTAATGGAATCTCTGTAAAGTCATCAAAATCAATAGTCAGGTCTCCGTAAGGAAGAACCTTTGGACGGTTAAGGTGTTCAAAAAGGTAATCAAAAAGCTCTTTTGTGATTTCAATTAAATCTTTATAGTTTTTATATGCCCAGTAAAACTCAATAGAAGTAAACTCAGGATTATGCGTTGCGTCCATTCCCTCATTTCTAAAGTTTCTGTTGATTTCAAAAACTGCTTCAAAACCACCAACAATAAGACGTTTTAGGTAAAGTTCCGGTGCAATTCTAAGGTATCTGTCAATGCTTAAGGCATTATGGTGTGTAACAAAAGGTTTCGCATTTGCGCCACCAGGAATAGGGTGCATCATTGGTGTTTCTACTTCTAAAAAGCCTTTGTCTTCGAAGAAATGACGAATAAGAGAAATGACTTTTGAACGCACTTTAAACGTTTGTTTTACATCTGCGTTCATAATGAGGTCAAGGTAACGTTGACGGTAACGTGTCTCTTTGTCTGTAATTCCATGATATTTTTCAGGAAGTGGAGAAAGTGCTTTAGTAAGGATTTTTAAGTCATTTACATGAAGTGAAAGTTCTCCCTTTTGAGTAAGAAATGGGTACCCCTCAACTTCAATAATATCACCTGTTTCCATTAGTTTCTTAATCTCGTTGTAGTAACCTTCTTTAAGATTGTCACGTGCAACGTAAATTTGAAGAATACCACTTTCATCTTCAATTTTTAAGAAAGATGCCTTACCCATGTTACGGTAAAGTTTAATACGCCCGGCAATTGTATATGAACGGCTCTCAGCTCTTTGGTCTTCCATCTTTTCAACATCTGCATTGATATTAATAAATTTTCCGATTGTAGTGTTACGTTCAGAATCATTTCTGTAAGGGTTGTGCCCTAATTCTTGAAGTTTTTTAGCTTTTTCTATACGTTGCTGAACGTATTTATTTTCAAATGGCAATCTCTATCCTTGGTTAAGTATTTGTTGTTTATGTTTAATGGCAGTTTTTACAAAGACCATAAATCTGCATAGAATGGTCTTTCATTTTAAAACTGTGTTTGTCTGCAATGCTATGTTGACGGTTTTCAATCTCTTCATCAACAAACTCTGTAATGTCTCCACATTCGGTACAAATCATGTGGTCATGATGGTCTTTAGCACCAAGTTCATACTTCTTGCCCTGAGCTCCAAAAGACAAAGACGTTACAATGTTTGACTCTTCTAAGCGAGAAAGGGTTCGGTATACCGTTGCAATTCCCGTCTTAAGACTAGGGTTCTCTTTTTGAATGAGTTGGTGCAGTGCTTCAGGTGTTAAGTGTTCGTCTGAATTGTAAAGTGTCTCAAGAATAACTTCTCTTTGAATAGTGAACTTTTCCCCATTCTTCTTAAGAAGAACTTTAAATTCTTCTAAAAGTTTGTCATAGGCAATGGTACGTTCTGTTAATATTTTATTACTCATTTAGATGTGTCTCCTAGTGAAATATTACTCTCTTTTAATTTGTCATTTACCGTTTTTATAATTTCATCTTTGTTTTTGTCTGCTGCTTCAAGCATTGCTTTGGTACCTTCGTCAGCTAAGACCTCTTTCGCCTTGTCTACATTTTCATCAATGCTTGCGTTAATGTCATCAGAAATCTGTCCACCATCAATGTGCATAATAAAACGACCTGTTTCAACAAGGGCAGGGAACATAATGCTTCCTTCCATGTCAAAGTTGTCTCTAACGGCTTTAAAATTGTATACCGAGTAAACGATGACAGAAGCGATAAAGAAAAATTTCCCAGAACCAAAGATAAAACCTAGAATTTTATCAACAAGACCTAAACCACTAAGTTTAGAAAACTTCTTAAAGATAATACCAAGGGCTATCATTGACCCCCAAAAAACAGCTAAGGTACTTAAAAAACCTAAGAAGTTAACGGCAGCGGGTGAGTCAAACTTAAAAATTGCATCTGAAAGAAAAGTTCCTACATCTGTCGCTACACGTGAAGCGATAAAGATACCTCCGATAATACCAATAAGTCCAAAAAGCTCTTTAAAGAAACCGTTTAAGATACCTTTTAAACCTAGAAGTAAAACAACACTTCCTACAATTAAATCAAAAATACTAAAATCCATTTTTATCCTACTACTACTTGGTCTTTTCCGCTGTCTTTAGCGGTGTATAGCGCTTTGTCTGCGCGGTCTATAAAAGAATCACAACTGTCCCCAGCTTGGTAATTACTAATTCCAATGCTCAGTGTAATTTTAATTTCGTGATTTTTATAAAAGAGTGTATTACTACGAACCCCTTTTAAGATACGTTCAGCAACTTCAAGCCCGGTCTTCTCATTTGCTCGAGAAAGAATAACTAGAAATTCTTCTCCACCAAACCTAAACACTTTGTCACCTTCACGCAAACAAGAGCTAATAAGTTTGGCTAAGAACATTAAGACTCGGTCACCGGCTAAATGCCCGTAAGTGTCATTGACTTTTTTGAAGTCATCAATGTCAATGAGAAGAATGCGTGTTTGAAGTTTCTTGTTTTGAGCCTTACATAAAGAATTTAGATAAGTCTCTAGTGCTCTTCGGTTGTAGGTTCTCGTTAAGGGGTCAAGGTTTGAACTTTTTTCTAAGACAGAAACTTTAGTTCTGAGATCTTCAATGGTCTCATTAGCTTTTCTCATCTGGGCTTCAACTTGGTCATACACACTGTTAAAGCTATCTAAGATTTTATCAGAATCATTGGCTAACATGCGTGATGATTGTTTGATGAGTGCTTTTTGTTCTTGGTTGATTCGAGCCACAGATTCACTTGTTTGCTCATAAGAGTTCAGACTTTCTTGAGCGATTTCTTTATAGTCAAGACTGAAGTCTTGTCCAATTGCATGCAAGTTAAGTGAAGTAGCTGAGTCTGTATTAAGGGCAAGTGCTAGGCGATGTAAATCATCAATAACGAGTTTAGTATTGTACTCATCTTGTGCCTGAAGTTTTTCTAAGATAGCAGTGAAAGCGGTACTAATAGTCTGTTCAACTTGAAGTTTTGTCATGTTTCACTACTCCTTATATACTCTATTATTTTTAAGCGCAATTATACCTCTTTTAGCATAAAGCTAGCTTTTGTTTTAAGTTTAGAGAGATTAATACCATCAAAAAAGCCCTATTTATCCTTATTTTAGGTGTTTTTGGATAATATCTTTCTCATTATTAATATACATAAAAAAATATGTATAAAAAACGAGGACAATATGAGCACTTGGAACCCACAAAGCTGGAGAGATTTTCCAATCAAACAGCAACCAACTTACAATGATGCAGACCATCTTAAACGTGTAACACAAAAACTTAGCGAACTACCACCTTTGGTGTTTGCAGGTGAAGTCCGTTCACTTAAAAAACAATTTTCAGACGTGGTTGAAGGTAATGCTTTCTTACTTCAAGGTGGCGATTGTGCAGAAAGTTTTTCTGAATTTAAAGCAGATAACATTCGTGATACCTTTAAAGCTATGATGCAAATGGCAGTTGTTATGACTTTTGCTGGCTCTTCTCCTGTGGTTAAAATTGGACGTATGGGTGGGCAGTTTGCTAAACCTCGTTCATCTGACTTTGAAGAAATTAATGGTGTTTCTCTTCCTTCATACCGTGGTGATATCATTAATGGTGTTGACTTTACAGAAGAAGCACGTATTCCTAACCCGGACAGAATGATTCAAGCGTATAATCAATCAGCATCAACATTAAACCTTTTACGTGCCTTTGCTAACGGTGGTTTAGCGGACTTAAAAGAGGTAAATAAATGGAATCTTGATTTTGTGAAAGATTCTCCTCTCAAAGATAAGTATGAAAATATGGCGTGTCGTATTGAAGAATCTTTACGTTTTATGGAAGCCTGTGGTGTAAGTTCTAAAAACTACCGCACGCTTCGTGAAACAGACTTTTATACTTCTCATGAAGCACTACTTTTAGAATACGAAGAAGCCTTTACTCGTCAAGACTCGTTAACAGGTGACTGGTATGATACATCAGCGCACATGTTATGGATTGGTGATAGAACGCGTCAACTTGATGGTGCTCACATTGAATTTATGCGTGGTATTAAAAACCCAATTGGTGTTAAAGCGGGTCCTACAATGTCTCCTGACGAGTTAATTAAACTTATTGATGCAGTAAACCCTGAAAATGAGTCAGGTCGTTTGAATGTTATTGTAAGAATGGGTGAAAACAAGGTTGGTGAACACCTTCCTGAACTTATTCGTGCTGTTGAAAGAGAAGGTAAAAAAGTGCTTTGGTCATGTGACCCAATGCATGGAAATACCATTAAATCAACGACAGGTTTTAAAACACGTCCAGTTGATGCTGTTTTAGGTGAGATGAAAAACTTTTTTGCTGTTCATAAGGCAGAAGGTACTTACGGTGGTGGTGTTCACTTAGAGATGACAGGTAAAGATGTTACAGAATGTACCGGTGGTGCATTTAACATTAGTGATGAAGACCTTAAGTCTCGTTACCATACGCATTGTGACCCTCGTCTTAATGCTGACCAAGCACTAGAACTTGCATTTTTAATTGCAGACTCTTTAAAAGAAGCGAAGAAGTAATTCTTCCTTTCTTCTCTTTCTAACTTCCCTCTTTAATTACTTTTTAGTTTTTATATTTGTTTTATAATGTTTATCCTTATGCCTTTTTAAGATTTTATTCAGCTTGATACTTATAGTATATATATAAGATTAAACAATAAAAGGAGTTAGAAATGAAAATATTAGTTGCAACTGCATTACTGGGTATGAGCCTGACATCACTTTTTGGTGCGAGTGAAACTGCTTTTCCAGCAGACTTTAAGTCATACACATCAGCGTCAACAACTCTGACACATATTGGTGCACTTCCGGGGTGTGAAGCGGATGTTTCAAGTTTTCCTAAAATTTATCAAGAGACGGTTTCTGCTTATTGCAATATCAAACCTGGCGGTCCGGGAAAGGTGGATGTAACGGTTAAGCCTTCTGCTATGGATACTTATAAAAAACGTAATGGTAAGTTTGCTGATGGTGCGGTGATGATTTTATGGCTTAAAGATATTAAAGCTATTTTTGTAACGGAGTATAAGGGTGGCAAACCTCTGTACGGTGTGTTTACAGAAGATGGACAAGACATTGCTGGTGCAGATGGTACAGGACTAAGTCCTAATGATTGTCGTACCTGTCATACGGGTTATGGTGCTTTTTGTATCAATGGTCAATGTGGAACACAACAGTAGTAATAAGGCTAATTTATGAACGTTTCTATTCAACAGAAGTTTACCATTGCCTTTATTTTGGTGGGAATCTTGTTTTCACTGGGTATTGGTATTGGTTTTTATAACCATATCTATAACTCCAAAGTGCAAAGTATTATTACCAAAGCACAAACTGCATTAAGTCCAATTCGTTCTGTTTCTGAAACCGCAGTTTCTGGGGCAAATATAATGAAATTACGAAGTAGTGATATTAAGGCGATTTTAGAAATTTCAAATGCTTTGTATGTTGACATAAATGGGCAAAGCAACTCAATCCCCGCAACAGTATTTGCAGCAGAACAGCCACCTAAAGAGATAAAGTTTATTTATGAAAGTGAAAAAACTTTAGATATAACGCGGGTTAAAAGACTTGAATTAGAAGTAAAAAAAGCTCCTGAGTCGTATGTTATTGATAAAGATGTTATTGCTATTTATCAAAAACTTGACATTACTAATGGGGGTTCAGTGATCGCGATTTTTGACGCTTCTGAGATGCTTAGTGTACGCAGTGATGTTATTATGCTGTTGGTGATGATTTTATTACCAGGGCTTATTTTAGGAACGATTGTGATGAACATTGTTGTGAAATATATGTTTAGAGATTTAAAAACAATTTCTGAGATTATTTCAACGGACATTAATGATTTGACTAAAAAGATGAGCGTTCATTCTCAAGATGAAGTGGGCATTATTGCAAAAAATATTAATAGCTTCTTTGAAAATATGCAAGGTATTGTTATTGATATTAAAAACCTTGGTGATACCAATGCCCAAGATGCTGAAGCTCTTATGAATTATGTTACGACTATTAAGTCTCACATTACTAACCAGCAAGGTCTAGTAGAAGATAATGTGAAAAATGGTGAAGCAGTGAGTATTGAGCTTAAACATTTAGTAGAAGAAGCTCAAAAATCACAAGTTGAAATTGGTGAACTGCAACAAAGTATTTTAGTGGCTAACAAAAGTATTGAAACCTTGCATGACATTGTTCAAAGTGGAAATGAAAAAGAGCTTGAACTAAGTGAGCGTTTAGGGGCTTTAAACACGGAAGCAGCACAGGTTAAAGATGTTCTTAGTGTCATCAGTGACATTGCCGACCAGACTAACTTACTTGCGCTTAACGCAGCTATTGAAGCCGCACGAGCAGGGGAACATGGACGTGGTTTTGCTGTTGTTGCAGATGAGGTAAGAAAACTTGCAGAACGAACACAAAAGTCGCTGACTGAGATACAAGCGACTATTAATATTATATTAGAGTCTATTGCTAATGTAACCGAAGAGATGAACCAAAAACTTAAGAATGTTCACCTGCTTGAAGATGCTTCAGCAGAGGTTTCAAATGTCATTGGTGATATTTCTGAAGTTATGAATCATACTATAGAAGTCTCAAATGCTTCGGTGGAAGTGACGAATGAGCTTTCTACAAAAATAGATACGATGATTAGTCATAATCAAAAAATATTTGACGTAAGTCTGTCTAATACCAAAGAGGCTGATAAAATTGCAGATGTATCTGAAAATACAAAAAAACAAGCGGATAAATTACAAACAGAATTGTCGAAGTTTAAAACCTAGAAGAAGACTCAATAAATGGAATATAGTTTTTTAGTGCGGAGTTACTGCACGTGAGCTTCCCGCTGAGGGAAACTTAGTGTTAACGTAGTTGAACGGGCTTCTGCTCGTTTAACATATTAAGAGTAACTGTGTTACATGTTTTTAATAACGTTTAAAAGCTCATCAGGACGATTAGAATACTGAATAGCGGTATCTTTAGTGATGATTTTTTGTCTAAGGAACTCAATGAATTCTTGTGTTTGCGTTACCATTCCTGTCTCAAGCTGATTTAACTGCATTTGAGAATAAAGCTGGTGAACCTTGTCTTCACGAATAAGATTTTTAATCGCAGGATTAGTAATCATAATCTCTTGTGCGGCAACACGCCCGCCACCAATACGTGGAAGAAGTGCTTGTGAAATAACAGCGACTAAAGAGGTCGCAAGTTGAGCACGAACCTGAGGTTGCTCGTCTCCTGAGAAAACATCAATAATACGATTAATAGTTTCAGGTGCCGAGTTGGTATGCAGGGTTCCAAAAACTAAGTGACCTGTTTCTGCAGCGGTTAATGCCGCACCAACAGTCTCTTGATCACGCATTTCTCCAATTAGGATAATGTCAGGATCTTCACGCATTGCAAACTTAAGAGCCTTACCAAATGAAGAGGTATCGGTTCCTACATTACGGTGAGAGAAAAGACATTTTTTATTTTCATGCATAAATTCCACTGGATCTTCAACGGTAATAATATGTTTGTTTTCAGTCTCATTAATCTCATTTAACATTGCTGCAAGTGTGGTTGACTTACCTGAACCGGTAGGACCTGTTACAAGGATAAGACCTTTTTCACGTCTTACCATCTCTTTAAAGATTTTTTTGGCACCAAGTTGGTCAAGTGAAGGAATCTCAATTGGAATAATACGAAAAGCACAAGCGATGTCACCCATAGTACGGTAGTAGTTCGCACGAAAACGACCGATATCAGGAAGAACAATGGCAAAATCTAGCTCTAACTCTTCTTCAAAATCTTTTTTCTGTTTGTCCGTTAAAAGTGAGTACGCCATCTCTTCAATGGACTTTCCGTCCATAACGGGAAGGTTCAGTGAAACTAACTTTCCATCAATACGAATTTGTGGTTCTGAACGGGTAACTAAGTGCAGATCTGAGGCTTTGTAAGCAACAACAGATTTTAAAAGTTTTCTAATATCTAAACTCATTATTTTCCTTTAATTGGGTTATTAGAGATGCCCTAATAATTCTTTCTTATAGACCTCTTCATCAAAGGCACAAAGAACTTTATCTTGGCTATATTCTAGCACAGGTCTTTTAATTAACATGTTTTCTTTACATAACCACTCAAGTTTTTGAGCATCATCTAAATTAAGTTCTTTGAGTTTAAGCGTACGGTAGGTAGTTCCACGTGTATTAAAAAGTTGTTTCATTTCTACACTTTTAAGCCACGGTTTTATAGTTTCACACTCAACTGAGGTAGTTTTGAAGTCAATAAATATGTATTCTAAGTCATTTTCTTTTAAAAACTTAATGGCTTTTTTTACACTATCACAGTTTTTAATTCCGTAGATTTTAATAATTGTATATCCTTTTCATTTAAGCGACTAGTCGCGTGAGCTCTCTGCTGAAGAGCTAAATTTGGACGTGTTCAAATTTTCTAAAGAAGTTTTTTATTTTATAAAACCGCTATCAGCTAACTTTGAGAATAAAATAAGATAAGAATTATTCGATGATTTTTGGAACGATGAAAAAGTTGTCTTCACTTACAGGAGCATTTGAAAGAATTGACTCTGAAACTTCAGGTGATGATTTTGGTATATCTTCTCTTAGTCTTGTTCCCTTGTCTGTCATGCCAAAAGTTGGGTTTAAGTCAGTAGTATCAAGCTCTGAAAGGTTGTCTACAAAAGATACGATTTTTGAAAGTTGTTCAATCACAACTTCCCGTTTATCTTCTGCAATTTCAAGATAAGAAAGTTTTTCGAGTTTTGTTAGTAAAGCATCATCAATTTGCATTGTGTTCCTTAGCGGTTAATTAGCGTAATTGTAACAAAATATTATTAAAAAAAGAGTGTTTATGACTGACTTGTGGGCTCTTTTAACTTTAATAAGCTAATATAACACCCATAAATATAAATTAAGGATATTTTTTGAGCTTAAAAGAAAATATTGCAATGGTTAAAGAAGAACTTAACCAAGAAGAGAAGATGTTTGAAAATGCGGTTAAAACCGAACGTTTTGTTAAGAAATATAAGTCACCGCTTATTGGTGCTGTAGTTGCTATCGTTGTGGTACTTGTAGGGAACTCACTTTACCAGTTAAATGTTGAAAATAAAATGCTTGACTCTAATGCGGCGTACATGACCCTACTGAAGTCACCAACAGATACGGTAGCAATGAAGACACTTCAAGATAACAATGCGCCTTTATATGACGCATGGAAACTTCAAACGGCAATCGTTGATGGGGATGAAAAAACACTTGAAGAATTAACGGCTTCTAAAAACAAAATAGTTGCAGACTTAGCAAGTTATGAAGTCGCTGCAATGAAAAAAGATGTAGTAGCACTAAATACTTATGCACAAAACAAAGATGCAATTTTAAAAGATATGGCACTTCTTGATGAAGCGGTTCTTTTAATGCAAGCAGGTAAAACAGAAGAAGCTCACCAACGTCTCAATGAGATTGATGAGAAGTCTTCAGTTGAAAAAACTGCAATGATGTTACAACACTACGGAGTAAAGTAGATGTCTAAAAGCCTTATTGCGGCACTTTTTTTATCGCTACTTTTTTTAGGCTGTTCTTCAAAAGAGTATTTTAAACCTGATGACACAGTTGACTCTATGTCACGTACTTCTGTTTTAAGTGAGTATATTTCTGAGGTGAGTGCAGACAGTGCTACCTTAGAAGATGGAACTATTATTACTAACAAAGGTGTAGACACTACACTTTTTCCTGAGGGTTACCGTTTTATCTACAAAAGTGATGAATGGACCTTAGGTATTAAAACTGGTGGTGAAGTGTTCGCCGTTAAAGATGCAAATGAAAGTCGTGTTATTAAACTTTCTAAAACCGTAGCCACACTAGCACTTAAAGATAACCTTTTAGCGGTTGTTTTTGCCGATAATGAACTTGCCCTTTATGACTTTGAAACCCGTAAACTTCTTTTTAAAGAACCTGCATCTCAGTCAACTGCAGTAGATATGCGTATTACAACACCTCGTTTTTTAAATGACCTTGTACTTTTTCCAACACTTGATGGAAAAGTGGTGATTGTTAATGCTCAAAGTAAAGAGTTAGTCCGTAAAATTATTGTAAGTTCAGAAGAGTATTTTAATAACATCATTTATTTTAACATTGTAGATGATGTTCTTTATGCGGCGACACCTTATAAGATTTACTCTTTGGGTGCGAAAGAGTCTCGGGTTTCTTTAGAAGCTAGAGCCGTTGTCGTAAATGACAAGGGTGTTTGGGCTGCAACAAAGCAGGGCGAAGTAGTGGCACTAACGCATAACCTTGAAGTGATTAAAAAGCAGAAATTTCCTTTTGCTCACTTCTTAGGAATGGTAGTAACTGATGAAAAGGTTTATCTTGCTGAAATCCAAGAGTACATTATTGTTCTACCTTTAGATGTCTCTTCTTCTGAAGTCTATGACTTTGACTTAGAAGAGGGTTACTTCTTCACTTCAGATGAAGGCTTTTACTACGGCGATGAATATATGAAGATGAAATAAGGATTTATTTTGTCTGCTCAGCTTGAAGCCTTTATCGAATACATAACGATAATTAAGGCTTTAAGTAAGGCGAGTATAAAAGCGTACACTAATGACCTCACTCTGATTGAAGCGTTTTACCAAGAACCTCTTATTAAACTTAATGAAGTTAAACTCCTAAAATACCTTTCTTCTTTTGAAAATAAACGTACCCTTAACCGTAAACTTTCTTCTATAAATGCTTTTTTTGCCTTTTGCCATCTTGAATTTTCTCAAGAGCAGAAAGTGAAATTTAAGTTCTCCAAAACCCCCTCAACCTTGCCAAAATTTCTTGAGTATGAAGAGATTAGGAATGCACTAGATTTAATTGACCGTTCTACATGGATAGGCTTAAGAGACTATGCTCTAATACTTTTTTTATATGCGAGTGGGACACGTATAACAGAGTGTTTAAGTATAGAACATGTAGATTTTGAAAAACAGTGGTTAAGGATTCGTCATGCTAAAGGTGATAAAGAACGTCTTATACCTATTGCTGAAGAAGCGATAAAAGCGATTAAGCTTTATGAAAGTGAATGTCCTTTTGAGTCGACTTCTGTCTGGTTAAACTATAAGGGAAATATACTTAGTCGTATCTCAGCTTATAAAATTACGCAAAAATACCTCAATGTCTCTCCTCATGTATTAAGACACTCTTATGCCACTGCTTTAATTCTTGGTGGAGCAGATTTAAGGGTGGTTCAAGAACTCTTAGGACACGCGTCTTTACTTACCACTCAAGTTTATACCCATATTCAAAAACAAAATCTTCAAGAAACAGTCTTAAAACACCATCCCATGCGCTAAATGGTATAAAACTTGCTACAATAAAACATAATTAAAAACACCTACTATCACAGCCTTGTGTGATATACTTTTATAATTGTGGTGTCAGGTCTAAAAAAAGGGGAATGAATGATTAGAAGGTTACTTGTATTGGGTCTGTGTACGTCTTTGTCACCATTAGGTGCAATCACACTAAAAGAGTCCGTAGATGAGGTTATTGTAACCCATCCTATTGTTCAAGAACGCTTGAAAAACTACAGAGCAATACGTGAAGATATAAATATTGCTGATTCAGAGTATCTTCCTCAACTTGATTTACGTTCTGCTATTGGACATAAAGAGGTAGGACTCATCGCTTCGGATATAAATCAAGAAGGGTATGATTTATATGAAAACTCTTTAATTCTCACGCAAAACCTTTTTAATGGTTTTGGTACGATTCATAAAGTGAATTACGAAAAAGCCAGAGTTGTTGCGGCGGCATACAATTATGTTGAAAAAGCTAATGATGTTGCTATTGAGATGGTTGATGCTTACCTTAAGTTGATGAAATCTGATGAGCTGTATAAAAGTGCTAAAGATAACGTTACTAGTAATGAAGATATTTATGCTCAGGTGTATGATCTTTATGTTTCAGGTTTAGCTGCACGTTCTGAGGTAGATAAAATTCAATCAACCCTTGCCTTGTCTCGCTCAAACTTGAGTGTTAAACGAAATAACCGTTTTGATGCGATGTTTAAATTTAGACGTATCCTTGGACGAAAGGTTGAAATAGAGACCTTAGTTAAACCAGTACTGGAAGTAAAAACACCTGAAAGCTTAATTCGTGCAACACAGTATGCTATTAATCATAATCCTGCTTTAATGGTAACTCGCTTTAATATTAAAGGTGCCCAAGAGCTTCATCAACAACGCAAAAAGAACTATTATCCAACCTTAGATGCAGAAATTTCTCAAAACTATAATGATAATTTTGATAATTTTACTGGAAAAGATGATCGTTTTCAAGCAATGTTAGTGTTACGTTGGAATCTCTACCGAGGGGGAGCTGATTCTGCTGAGGTTCAAAAAAATGTTTCTAAAATTAACCAAGAGATTGATCTGCAACGTGAGATTAAACGTGAAGTTATTGAAGGTTTAGAACTTTCATGGGCAGGGTACAGAATGTTAAATATTCAACTTAATGACCTCTATAAATTTCAAAGTTTTTCTTACTCAACATTAACTCTGTACGAAGAAGAATATGCCTTAGGCCAACGTTCACTTCTTGATCTTCTTGCAGCGCAAAATGATTTCTTTAATGCCCAATCACAAATTATTTCTGCTGAGTATGACCAGATGTTTGCTAAGTATAGAATCTTAGATGCTATGGGTGTTATGGTCTTAGCTGTTAGTGGAAAAGATGTGGACTATTATGAAAGAGTAGGTCTGGTTGAGGACAAAGAAGCTGAAAATATTCTTGATGAACTTCCTGTTCATTTAGATGTAGATAATGACACTATTGTGGATAACCAAGATATGTGTGATAACTCTTTAACAACAGATGTTGTCATGCCAAATGGATGTCGTCAGATTATTAGAGATCTTGATGGTGATGGTATTAAAGATGATGTGGATGCATGTCCACGAACACCACTAGGTTTTGATGTAGATAATAGAGGGTGTCCAAAAAGCTTTGAACTTGATCTCACTTTTCATAGACTTTCAGATGAAGTTTTACCAAAATCAAAACTTCAAGTACAACAGTTCGCACGTTTCTTGAAAGAGAACTACCTTTATAATGCCCTGATTATTGGACATACCGATAATGTAGGTACGGATGATGAAAATATGGCACTCTCATTACGACGTGCTAAACAGGTGAAAAAGTTACTTGTTTCGTACGGTATTGATGAGGTTCGTTTACTTGCTGTGGGACGTGGTGAAAACGAACCTATCGCAGATAACACAACGATTGAAGGTCGTACTACAAACCGTAGAACAGAGATTAAACTTAACTTTATTAAAGAGGGGAAGTAAGATGAAACAGTTATTAATAAGCACACTTATTTTAAGTACCGTACTTTTTGCTTCACAAAATAATGCTAATCCTGAAGGTTATGCAACCTCTGGCTTAGATAAGGTGGTAGAAGAAGAAAACTATTCAAAACCAGCAGTGCATAAAAAGTTTGAGTTTAATGCAAAAACAAAACCTAAACAAGGGATTTATGATTATCATTATGAAGCCACTAAACAGGGTGATGGTTTTGATGGAAACCTCTCAAAACGAAATCCTTTTCTTTACGGGCACTTTAGAAAGATTTACCGTTATGCACCTTTAACCTTTGCTGACTCAAGCAGTTTTGATGATAAGGCAGATGATACCTTTGAAAAAATCATCAAAAAGTTAGATGAGTTAAATAAAGACCCTAAAAATGAGTACATAATCTCTATTCTTGGGCACACACGCGAAGTGGATGACAAAAAAGAGAATATTGATTTAGACTCGGGTTACACAGACTTTTTTCAAGCCATCGCTCAGTATGATAGAATGGATGAAAATACGTCTAAAGAAGAGGGCACGAACTATGCACAATATGTGTATGACAAGTTTATTGACAATAATATTACAGCAGGATTTTTATATCAAGAAAATGTAGAAGGCTCGGATCCCCTTTATTCTGAAAATGATGAAGATGCACGTGAGTTAAACCATAGAGTTGATGTTGCAATTTACGTAAGAGAATACATTGACCCAGATACCGATGGTGATGGCGTACGTGACTCTAAAGATTATTGTCCTGAAACGGTAAAAGGTGCACGAGTTGACATTAATGGATGTCCTTATATTGTAACCCTTCATCTTCAGTTCTCTTTTGATAATGATGTTTTTGAAGATGAGAAATCTTATACTGATGTTTTAAAGTTAGCAAAGTTTATGAATAAGTACCCTGTATACAGTGCAACCATTGTAGGTCATACAGACAGCAAAGGAGCTGCCGCGTATAATATTAAACTTTCTCAGCGCCGTGCTAAATTAGTTCTAGATACCTTAGTAGGTAAGGGTATAGATGCTTCAAGACTTTCAAGCGTTGGACGGGGTGAAGGTGAGCCGGTAGCAAAAAATGATACAGATGAAGGACGTTTTGAAAATAGACGTACGGAAGTCGAACTCTTTTTGCCTAAAAAGAAAAGAAGAAGCCGTTTAAAACTTCGCAAACGCGGAGAATAAAATGGCAGGTGGGAAAATCGGAAATGATGCTCTTTTAGAGTCTCTGGTTTTATATACCAAGCTTTATCATAAGGCTTACAGTGCAGAGGCTCTTATTTCAGGTTTGCCTAATTCACCAAAAGAGGAGAACCTTAAGCTCTTTAGCAAGATGGGTTCGAAGTCTCTTTTTTCACGAGCTGCTGCGCGCGCAGGATTGAAGACAACCCTCATTGAACGACCTATCTCTAAACTACTTGATTTACAGCTTCCTTCGATTGCTCTTTTGGCTGAAGAGAATGCTTGTATAGTTGAAAGATTTTCACAAGACAAGAAACAAGTAAAAATCATTTATGCGGCAGATGAAGCCTTAGAAGAGTGGGTGGATGTAGATAAACTTGAAGAAGAATACCTTGGATACAGTTTTCTTCTTAAAAAAGCTTATGTTGCTGCAAGTGAAAAAGAGTCACATATACATACCCATAAAAAGCACTGGTTTTTTGACACCTTAAAGCTTTCAAAAACAATTTATGGAGATGTTCTGTTAGCAACATTTTTAGTAAATCTGTTTGTTTTAGCAACGCCTCTTTTTACTATGAATGTTTATGATAGAGTTATTCCTAACTCGGCTAAAGAGACCTTACTTATTTTTACTATTGGTGTGGTGATCGTTTATATAATTGACGCTTTTTTAAAGTACGGTCGTTCTTATTTATTAGAGATAGCGGGTAAAAAGTCTGATGTGATTATGTCTTCTATGATTTATGAAAAAGTGATGGACTTAAAAATGTCTGCCCATCCTAAGTCCGTGGGTTCTTTTGCTTCAAATTTAAAAGATTTTGACTTTATTAGAAGCTTTTTAACTAACTCAACGTTAAGTGTTGTGATTGACCTTCCTTTTGCTGTAATATTTTTGCTTGTTATTTATTTTATTGGTGGAAGTATTGTTATGATTCCTATCATCACAATCGTACTTATTTTAAGTTATGCTTTTATTATTAGAAGACCGCTTGCATTAGCAGTTGAAGCTTCGCATGAAGCAAGTGCACGAAAAAATGGTCATCTTATAGAGTCTCTTAACAACATAGAAACTATTAAAACGCATAACATGAGTGGTAAGATGCAGTATGAGTGGGAAGAAGCGACAGGAGAAATTTCGACTAAGGGGCTTAAGTCGCGTATGCTCTCCTCTTCCATTCCTACGGTGACAGGGCTTTTTACCCAGTTAAATACAGTATTTGTAGTTTTTTATGGGGTTTACCTAATCGAGGACTTTTCTTTGTCCATGGGAGCTTTAATTGCTGTGGTTATTTTAACCTCTCGAACTATTGCACCTATGGCTCAAGTGGCCTCTTTAATTACGAATTATGAAGATGCCAAAACAGCATTTAATGCCATTGAAGATATTTTGGCTCAGCCCTTAGAACGACCAGAGGGTAAAGAGTTCTTGTCTATGCCCGAGTTAAGAGTGAAAATTGAGTTTAAAGATGTGGACTTTACTTATCCTGATAGTGAAAAACCTGCCTTACAGAAGGTCTCTTTTCTCATTAACCCTAATGAAAAAGTTGGAATTATTGGGCGGATAGGTTCAGGTAAGTCAACCATAGAAAAGCTTATATTAGGTCTGTATGCGCCTGATTCTGGAACGATACTTATTGACGATATTGATATTAACCAACTTGATCCTGCTGATTTAAGACGTAATATTTCTTATGTTCCTCAAGATATTACACTTTTTAGAGGAAACGTAAAAGAGAACATTCTTTCAAGAGCACCTCATGGAAGTGACAGAGACCTACTTAAAGCGGCAAGACTTTCTGGGGTTGAAGAGTTTGTTAAACTTCACCCTAGTGGTTTTGGTATGGCTGTTGGTGAACGAGGGGCTGGGCTTTCGGGAGGACAGAGACAAAGTGTTGGTATCGCTAGAGCCTTAATGGTTGAGTCACCCTTAGTTCTTCTTGATGAACCAACTAATGCAATGGATCAGCTTACCGAGCGTCGACTTATACAAAACATGACTCCTTATGTTCAAAATAAGACCTTTATATTAGTGACACAAAAGATGGATCTTTTATCTATGGTCGATAGAGTTATTGTCATGCATGAATCAAAAATTCACCTTGATGGCACCAAAGAGGATATCTTGAAAAAACTTAGTGGAGGGGATAAAAATGCCTAAGAAACTAAGTCAAAAAGATTATGAGTTTATGCACTCTTTGGGTGCTGCCATTTTAGAGACGACACCTAAAAAACTTCGTATGGTTTTTGTTTTTTGGGCAGTAACTATAGCGGCTGTTTTAATATGGATGTCTTTAGCTGAGGTTGATGAAATTGCTAGGGGTTCTGGTGAGATTGTACCTAGTGGGGATAACCAGATGATACAAAACCTCGAAGGTGGAATTGTTGAAGAGATACTGGTGCATTCCGGAATGTTGGTTGAAAAAGGTCAAATTCTTCTAAAAATTGACAACCAAAAATCAGAATCATCATTTACCTCTAATACCCAATCTTCAAATGCCTTACGTGCTCAAATCTTACGTTTAGAAG
>Ga0256826_1000474_pt1 | contig 24361 bp, 26 predicted proteins | sample CV79metaG_FD_185975 | JGI IMG/M metagenome (GOLD analysis project Ga0256826, IMG submission 185975) | Hydrothermal vent microbial communities from East Pacific Rise, Pacific Ocean - CV79 | ecosystem: Environmental > Aquatic > Marine > Hydrothermal vents | place: Pacific Ocean: East Pacific Rise...
TGGGATTAATTCCTTAAGTTATTGGGTTTTATCTTCCCCATAACTAAATTCAGCACTCATCTTCTCTTTGCTAGGAACATACTTCACTTCACTATAATTACGGACGATAAACTCTTTTCTAAGGGTATTTCCTGTTCGTTTGTCTATCACTTTACGGTGTAGTTCATTGTTTCTAAAGTAGACACCATCAACCTCTTTAAAGTAGTGATTTTTTTCAACCACTTTGTAGCTCTCTTTTAGCTCTTTATTGGTTCTGAATTCTCCATAAAAAAACATATCATCAAGCCCTAAGAGCAGTTGAATCGGTTGATTGGTTGGGTTTTTGAGTCGTAGGTCTAAGTAGTTATACATCACCGTAGCCCCACTGGCAAAAGGTAACACTCGTCCCTCATCAGGAAAGGGGTCAAAGGAGTGATGATGTCGCTCTACAACTTCTAAAGGGGTATGCAGTGCCAACCAATAGATGAGGTTTGAAGATTGGCAGATACCCCCTGCTGTGGCTGGTCTTGCTTCTCCATTTGAGAGTTGAATTCCCTCTTGAAAACCTCGTTTTTTGGTGGGTTTTCCTAAGAGTTTAAAGTAAGAGAAGGTCTCGTTGGGTTGGATGATAATTCCATTAAGCTCTTGGGCGACGATTTTTAGATTTTTCACTTTGTTGTGTTGCAAGTACATGTCACAACTCCCTAGCTTTCTAAGTAGCAAACTCTTATGTTTTTTGATTCTATAGGGTAGAGGGGTCAGCTCTTTTTTTGTTGCATAGTGGTGTTTATCAAAAAGTATGTCTAGTTTTTTGTTGACAACTTTTAAAAAGATAGCCAATGCCAAAAGTTTAGGGTGGTACATTGAGAGTGGTTTCGATATAAATTTTGGTCGTTTTAACATCTTGACTCCTTTCTTAAAATTATACACTATTCTTTTTCTAAGATTTGTAAATAGTTGGTAAAAGTTTAAAGGAATAATAAATTTTACCAACTATTTACTATCTTTATTTTGAAAAAATAATATAATTCAAAGATAAATAAAAAGGAAGAAAAAATGAAAAAAATATTGATATTTTTACTATTAGGTATTGCTTTTGCAAACTGTTCAGTCGTCGAGTTAAGCGATGAAAACTTTGAAAGTAAAATAAAAGAGAGTCATAAAACCGTTGTAATGTTTTATGCACCTTGGTGTGGAGCTTGTAAGAGTATGAAACCTGACTATACTAAACTTGCAGAAACTTTTGAAGGGAAGATTGAATTTATGTCAATGAACGCAGAGGAACAGAAAGCAATTGGCAAAAAATATGAAGTAAGAAGTATCCCCACTACTATTGTTTTTGAGAATGGAAAAGAGATTAAGAAACATGTTGGTGCATTGGATATGATTGATCTAATAGAGATGCTTGATTCTAAAGTGGAAGAGAATATTTGTAATGCTACTGATAAAAAAAATGTAGAAAATTGTTTACGTATTGCTCACCTTTATCGTTATAAAAAGTGGACGGAAGGTGCTAATACAAAAGCATTTAACTATTTTACCAAAGTATGTGACAATGGAAATATGGAAGGGTGTACCGAGTTAGGACAAGCCTATTATTATGCCAAAGGTGTTGATAAAAATCTCTCAAAAGCTCATCAACTTTTTGAACTTGCTTGTAAAAAAGGTGACAGTACTGCTTGTGTTAATCTTGGGCTTGGATATAGAGATGAAATGGGTCTTGAAAAAAATAGTACCAAAGCGTTGGAACTTTTTACTCAAGCTTGTGATAACAACAACTCTTTTGGTTGTTATGTGTTAGGGAGAGCATATGAGAGAGGTGAGATAGTTAAGCAAGATTATAAAAAAGCATTTAAATTACATACCTATGTGTGTAATACTTTCAATGAATACTCGTCATGTAATCAACTGGGTCAACTCTATAAAAATGGAAATGGTACAACACAAGACTATAAAAAAGCGATGAGGTATTACACAAAAGGGTGTGAGAGCGAAGATGAGATTGCTTGTGAAAATATAGGAGACCTCTATAAAAATGGTCAGGGTGTTGATAAAAATATTTTAAAAGCGATGAAGTTTTATGAAAAGGGTTGTAGTGAAGAGAATCCATCTAGCTGTAATGAGTTGGGGGTTTTGTATATAAAATCTAAAGGTGGAAAAACATCAAAGCAACAAGCTTTTAAGTACTACAGTTTGGCTTGTAAAGGTGGAGATTTTTGGGGCTGTGACAATTTAGGTTTTCTATATGGAAATGGAGATGGTGTAGAAAAAGATGTTTCTAAAGCGATAGTTTTTTTTAAAAAATCGTGTACACTTGGATTGGCTAATGGGTGTAATCATCTAGGAAGTCTCTATAGTAAAGGGTGGTATGGTAGTGAGAAAAATAGTAGCAAAGCGATACCCTTTTATAAAAAATCTTGTGAGTTAAATAATGCAGATGGCTGTTATGATGTGGCTCGAATTTATCAAGAGAGAATAAAAACAGAAAAAACTGCTGATTTAGCCATAAAGTATTATGCTTTAGCTTGTGAAAAAGGGGACAGTTGGGGTTGTAACGCATTGGGGTTACTCTATGGAAATGGAGAAGGTGTAGAAGTTAACGGTACAAAAGCAATAGATTTTTTACAACAAGCCTGTGACTCTAAAAATGCTACAGCTTGTTCAAACCTTGGTGATGCTTATCGTCTTGCTATATATGGAGTTTCACAAAATAATGAAAAAGCCATAAACCCTTATTTAAAATCATGTGAAAAAGATATTTATGAAGATTGTAATGAATTGGGTGTGATGTTTGAGGGGGGAGAAGGTGTAGAGAAAAGTCTTTCAAAAGCAAAAGAATTTTACCATAAAGCTTGTGATGGAAAGAATATGGATGCGTGTTACTCTCTTGGAACTTTCTATTTCTATGGTAAAGGTATAAAAAAAGATATTGCTGAAGCTAAAAAACTCTTTCAGCAAACATGTGATGCAAATCTTACTATGGGGTGTAAAGCCTTGAAATATTTGAAAAAACTGGAAAAGTAAATAGAGTAACTATTAAAATAGATGTTTTGATTTTTTTCATGAGTTTTTCTTTTTATTAGTTAAGTAAAGCAAAAAGTCAAACAACCCAGAAAACCTAAAGTCTTTATCGACATATTTCTCTATCACATAAAAAGAGAAATAGTAAAGCCTAGCTGATGACCATATAATAAGTGTGATAGATACCAATCGTAAAAAGCTTTCTGTGGTTGTTAGATTAAGAAAAATAGCTAAAATTAAAATGACTATAAAAAGTATAGCCTTTAGGTATATGAGTTGTTTTGATTGTAAATCTTTGGTTATTTTATTACCCTCTAATTCTTGAATAGTTTTATATTATACTTGAAATTTTTTTAAAAGTGAAATGCTAAATTTACCAACTATTTACAACCTTTCTTTTTCAATTTTAGTATAATCTAAATATGAAAAAAGAATTAAAATTAGTTCCCTTTGCCATACCATCAGGGTGGGAGGTCACAACAAACCATTTTTATGAGATACATATAGATGAGTTAGAAGAAGATGAGTGGTATCCTTTTATTGAAGATATATTACATATAAAGAGTAAAGGGTACAGAGCAACTATTGATTTGGGTTGGTATCCTGAAGGTGATATTAATGGAAAGTTTCATTTGGAACTTTTACCTTGGGAAAAATCTACCAAAGCTTATACCTCTGTAAAAAAGAGTATCAAACGAGGTTTTCAAGATGAGAATTTTGTTTATGAGATAAAAGAGAATGCAGAAGTACTATGGGATAGCCCTCTTTGCTCTTGTGAGTCACAATCTTGGGAAGTGATTAGGGATAAATTGGAAGAGATATTTGAAAGGTATAAATGTTAGACTTACAAATTATAAAACTAGAAGAGGCAATCAATACAAAAAATGAAAAACTATTAAAAGAGATATTTTATGAATTAGAACAAGATATTCCTAACTATTTAGAGAGTATGAATTTATTGTTGCTAGAAGATTGGCATACCTATCATTATGATATTGTTTTAGAGCTACAGCGTCTAAAAAATCCACAAAGTATTGAGCCACTTTATCTTCATCTAACTCAAAATAGAGAGAGCCATTTAGCCTATAAAATAGTTTGGGCATTAGCAGATATAGGAACAGCAGAAGCTAAAGCGAAGATTACAGCGTTAATAAAATATGTTAGTGATATTCAGGTAAAACTGCTTATCTCAAAGCGTCTTCAACTTTGGGAAAGTGAGCGTTGGAGAAAAGAGCTGAAACCTCTGCCTGAAGGTTGGTATTTGACCGATGAGGAGGATGATTGCTATAACAAAGAGCTTTATGTAGAATTGGCAGAGGGACATGCACTTTATGGTCAACCTCTTAGGGTTGTTATGTGTGATGGTCTACATCAAGAGGTAATGTGCCAACATTTAGACAAAGAGAACTGCTACAGCATGGTGCATTTGACTTGGAGTGGAAGAGAAGAGTTTGAAGGGTATCCTAGTTATAGTGGTGGGTATACTTGGGAAGAGTGTTGTGTTTAATAATTTTTGAAAAATATATAAGAGGAAAAAATGAAAAGATTTATAACCTTTGGCTCAATCGGTCAATTTAGAAATATTGTTAAAGATATTGGGTTCTCGGCTCAGTATGTAGGTATGGATGAAGAGGAAAATGAGGCAATTTTTGATAAAACAGCAACGCTTCCAACCATTAAAGCCATAGGAACAGAGAAGATACATGGTACAAATGCAGGAGTTTGTTTCTCAAATAGTGATGGGTTTTGGGTTCAGTCTCGTAAAAATATTATAAGTGAAGAGCTAGATAATGCTGATTGTGCTTTGGTTGTGAACAGAAATAAAGAGATTTGGATGGAGATTATTAGTGCTTTGGCTCTTCATTATAAAATTGATTTGGACAAAGAGATAATTTCTGTTTACTTTGAGTGGTCGGGTGGAAATATTCAAAAAAAGTCAGCTCTTTCAGGTTTGGACAAACGGGCAATGATATTTCAATATTTTAAAGTCTCTCCTTTAGAACCTCAACTTAACAGTGCAGGAGAAGAGATTTCAGCACGATGGCTAGAGACAAAAACAAGTGATTATGTTGACCATGTTGAATCTAATATTTTTAATATTATGAACTTTCCAAAGATTGAGTTAACGATAGATTTTAACCGACCTGCTGAGGCTCAAAATAAGATGATTGAGTTGGTGGAGAGTTTAGAGAAAAACTCAAAAGTTGGTCAGGCTTTTGGAATAGAAGAGAATGTTGGAGAGGGGTATGTGTTTACTTTAGAGTTTAAAGAGAATATTCACCGATTTAAAGTCAAAGGGGAAGCTCATGCAAAAGGAAGTGGTAGAGTCAAAGTTCTAAGTCCTGCTGATGAAGAGTTAGAAAACAGAAAAATAGAGTTTGTAAATAATATTGCGTGTAAAGAGTTTAGACTAGAGCAGATGTACAATGAAGTTTTTGACACACTCAATGGTGGAGAGGGCGACATAAAACGAATGAGTGACTACTTAAGAGCCGTTGTAAATGATGTGCTGAAAGAAGAGCTAGATCTAATGGAAGAGCAAGAATTAACACCCAAAATGGTTAACGGCATGATTTCAAAAGTAGCTCGTGGTTATATGCTTTCACGGGTTAATGAGGTTTGAAAAACAAATAAGAGGAAAAAAATGAAACAAGAAAACATAACATTAGAAGAAGAGTTAGGGATGTTTCTTCAAGAATGGGAAAATACAGCTTTTGGAACAGATTATGGTATGGATAGCTTGGAATTTTTGGAAAAAATAGTAGAGAGTCCTTTACGTTTAGAGCATATCTATAGGTATTCTAATTTACAAGAGATTCTCGCTAAAGAGTTAACTTCTACCGTTAATCTTTTCTTTTATCACAATGAAAACTTTGAACAACATGTACATATAGAAGAATTTATAATTGCTCTTTCTGCTGTGGTACTAGAGTCTCAATTTTTGGGAGAATCCAATCTTAAATTTAAAATTACAGATGAAGAGCTTAGACTTTTACATGATGCTTTAGAACAAATTTTTACACATTATGAAGCATTTACATTATTTGAAATGTTAGATGAGAAGAGCTGTCAGATGGTATTAAATGATGTTGATGATATGTTAAATAAATTTCGTATACTTTTAGGAAATTAAATGAGAAGTTTATTATGAATATTTTAGAGCTATTTATCATTTTATTAATTATTGGATTTATCTATCCTATATTTCTAATGATAAATAGGATGTTGTGCTTTCTCTTTTCCGAAGATAAAGAGAATAGAGTAAACTGTTATCTATTTTCATTGTCATTTTTGTTAATACTCATTTATACACCTACAATATTTATGATTTTGACAAAATATTACACTTTAATGGTGCCAGTATTACTCTTTTATGCTCTATTTGCTATCTCTATTATTTATTGGAAGTTTAAAAAAAATATTTCAAAAAAAAGAGTAGTGACTTGGCTATTGGTTCTTATTATTCCTACCTTAATAATGGCTAAAGCTATAGGAAATAGCTATATTGAAAAGGTGGCACTAGATAAATATCAACAGAAGATTACAGCCTATATTGATATGGATATAGAGTGTAGTCGTTGGTATGATGATGCACATGCAATGCTTGATGATGGGCGAATTTGGAGTTTTCAAGAAAATGATTTTGTAGTGACTAAAATGAGTAGATATGGGTGTTGGAATGGTTTTGGTTCGGCTGTAATACTTTTCTATATTTTTACTATTTTTAGATTTATTTTCCGAAAGAGAGAAGAGGTTGGTACTTAAAATAAACTTCTTGTAAAACTAGGAGTAGAGACTTTAGTCTCGTTTAATTAACAGGACTAAAATCCTTGCTCCGATAAGTTTTGCAAGATATCTACTTTTATTTGAGGTGATGGACGATGAGTAAATTGAAAAAATCTATACCTATTGTTTTCATAATGAGTCTAGCAACTATATTTGCAGATATGGCTATAGATCCTTATTTCACCACGCGTGTAGGAAGTTGTCCTCCTCAATTTCCAAATCATCTATGGGAATTATATAATGTTTTATTCTCTTCTACTTTAGCCATACTTTTGTTGAAAATTTTCAAAATAAAATTTACGGTTTTAGATTTAATGATTGCATTAAATATCTACTTAGTGATGAGAGGTTTACTCTCGTTTGCTATTATATATAATTACGATTTTAGTTGGCTAGATGTAGCTATTTTAAGTGAGTATTGTGGAAAAGCAATTTTATTGTATATGCTCAACCTTTTAACTTTAGGATTTCTATTTAGCGAAGAGTAAATTTACCAACTATTTACTACATTTAGAAAAATATTTGTCTATAATTATAGTATGAAAACTTTTTTACTTATTTTATTACTACTATCTTCTGTATATGGTAAAGAACCAAAACCTGTCTGTTTTGAAAATTCTTTTATGTTTGTTAATCGTAAGTATAAAATCAACAAAGTAAAAATCTATTTTAATGATGCTTTGGTTCGAGAAGATCAAGATGATATTAACTACTCTCAACTCTACTATACTTTAGAGAATGAACATACCTATGCGATAAATGATTTGCTTTGTGAGTATGATGTAAATAGCTCTATTTACTCTTGTGGAGTCGAAACTGATGGTGGTTTTTTAGAGTATGATACTAAGAATCATGTGATGTATATGGATGGATTAAATGGATATGAACGTATTGATTTTAATCCTTTCCCTGATAGGTTTACAGATAGAATATTTTCCCCTGAACAAGGTGAATTGGATACAGCTATAAATAAAGATGAGTACTATAATCGTGAAACTTGGGTGTATGAAAAGAAGTGTAAAGATATTAAAAAGCCAAAAGAGACAAGAAATTATTATACTCGCGAAGAGTACATAGAGGCTTTTCCAAATTCAAAAAAGAGAGATAGTTACTTTAAACGCTTTAATAAACCTTTGATTAAGAGAGAAGATGAGAGTGAAATTGAGCATATAAAACTCAAAGAGAGCTATAGAAGTATCGCAAAAATGATGAACTATGAAGGGTTTGATTTTAATTGGGCTAAAATCGAAGATATTGAGCTTTTTGTTTATGACACGAAAAGAGCCTTTATCCGTTTTAGCCCCTATGTTCCAAAAAATACATCAGGATGTTTTTGTGGTGGCTATAAACTCTTAGAGATAAATGGAGATGATTTGACTATTTTGTCGTTTGGTTGGGAGTGTGGAAGTGTAGTTGCTCCTATTTTTGAGACGGAGACATGGGTTGAAGAGGTGAAGATATGAAACCAACAATGATGTATAAAATTATCAACAAAGAGTATTTTACCAATGGATTAATACAGATGGAACATGAAGGAAAAGGTTGGTTAGATGGAATATCTATAGATATTTCAGGAAGTAAATTTAATCTTATTTTCTATACTGTAGAGCGTTTTAGCCAAGATATAGAGGCAGATTTTAAATCACAAAATGTTATAAACTTGGCAGAGGAGTATGGTAAAAACATCTTATTTATTAAGTCCATAACTGTTAAAAATATTTTAGAGGCTATAGATGTTTTTGTCCATGGATTGGAATTAAAATGAAAGAAAAACCGATAATTTATGTAGATTTTAATGAGATGGTCGAGCCTGATTTGGTTCTTTTATCTCAAAAAGATTTTAAAAAAGATAAAGATGGAAATGATATTCACTTAGTAGAAGGTATGTTGATTTCTGTCTATATGGATGATGAAGATATAAATGGTAAACAAGATGATTTGATTGCCAATGGAGTTATTGAGTTAAATACTGCTAAAGATTGGAGTTCTCATATCAAATGGTGCTGTCGAATTGATGAGCGTGATATATGTAATGAATCAGATGTAAAAAATATGAACAATCTCTTTACGCAACTTAAACCCATTATTGAAAAAGGTAACTGTTTTACTGTTTAGCGAGGAGTAATTTACCAACTATTTACAAACTTTTTGAGTTGGATGAGGTATACTGTGTCAATGAAAAAATATGGTTAATAAAATATAAACAATAGGAAGATGAATGAAAACAATCACAGATGTAATAAATGAATTTATAAATTATATTGTAACCCAAGATGACTATTGTGGTGGACTAGAAGAGCATATCTCTCAGCCTTTAAATACAAATAGAGCAACAGAAGAAGAGGTGCTAAAAACCGAAGAAAAACTTGGATGTAAAATTCCTAATGAGTTGAGAAACTACTATTTAAATGATGCAAATGGTACAGAAGAAAATGAAGAAGAGTATGCAATATTTGATGAAACATTGGATATTTTTTCTCATCAAAAAATTATTAATATTTATGATTATTTTAAACTATACTGGGAAGAGTTACAAGATGAAAATGTTGATGAGGTATTAGATGATACAGGTGCATTAGATAATGAAGAGGAGGCACTTCTCGTAAAAAAATATACAAATGAATTTTTTGTATGTATTGCTAATTGGGAGAATAACTTTATAGGGACTTTTGTTTTTGATAAAGTAGGAAATTTTTACAAGTTTAATTTTGACCAAGATGAAATGATTGATAGAATTATTGAAGATTTACTAACAGCAGATAATGCTAAATATAGTGTCAAAAAAGATAAAAATTTATCTAAATTATTAGAAGATTATTTAGACGAATTTAAAAGAGATTTGTAATGCGAAAAATAGATGAAAATATTGATATACGGAGACAATATGAATTTAGAAAAAGAAATAGAACCATTTTGGTGGAATAATTTTGAAGATAAATCATTTTCAGTATGCTTAAATATGGGTGAGTATAAAGAGAAAATATTTGAATCTAGGGTAGATGAGGGATTTGAAGGAAATGGATATGACTGGACATCATTGGCAAGAGTTTTTTTAGATGAAAAAGCTTCTCATCTCTCATCGGTAAAGTTTGATCCCGAAGGGAGTATGTTTTGTGCTTACTCTTCAAATGCCACTGAACTAGAAGAGTTTATCTTAAGTTTTAAAAGCTTTTGTGACGATGAGTTGTTGATGTTAGAACTTTTTTCTCGTGCAGAGTTAGACTAAATCCTATGACCAACTTCAACAACCAATACAACTTTACACAAGAGGAGTGGGAATCATGCTTAAAAGTGCTAACCCAACTCAAAGATAATCCTTTAAATAACCCTGACAATAAAACTTTTGGTGCATTGGTTACCAAAGTGCATAAACAGGCGAAAAAAGAGTTAAAATCTGTTGAGGTTGAGCCTAGAAAAGAGTCTACTGAACCAAAATCAGAGCCTAAACGAAAGATGCGACGGCAGATTCATAAAGAGCATGATTTGGCGTTGGTTAAGGCTTCAACAGTTGTGGCAAATGCTTCTGCTAAGTGTTCACTTTTTTGGCATGAGTCGTTAGAAAAAAGTTTTTTTAGCCCCTTAAAAAGCTCTAAAAAATGTTACTGTTGTGATGTGACCTATTATGAGATTCACTCTTTTTACCATAAACTTTGTCCCTCTTGTGCCACACTCAACTACCAATACAGAGCCATTGAACTTGACTTAAAAGGTCGCAATGTTATCTTGACAGGTGGCAGGGTCAAAGTAGGTTATGCAACAGCTCTAAAGTTTTTGAGGTCTGGGGCAAACCTTGTGTTGACAAGTCGTTTTCCTGCATTGAGTTTGGAGCAGTTTAAAGAGGAGACAGATTATGCTACATGGAGTGATAGATTGACTGTTTATGGTTTAGACTTGCGAAATCTTCGGGCTGTAGAGGAGTTTATAGCGTTTTATAAATCGACCCATAGCAGTTTGGATATTTTGGTGAACAACGCTGCTCAAACCATCGCTTACACCCATGAGTACTATCAACCCCTTGTCCAAAATGAGCAAAAATTATTGATTGAGTTTAAGCAAGAGCAGAAGCTTATTGGCAATGTGACCCCTATTAGTAACGCGTTAAAAGCTTTGGATGTTATTGAAAATACTCCCCAACAAATAACACTCAATCGTTTTGGACAACCTGTTGATTTTAGAGAGAAAAACAGTTGGAACAGTACGTTAACTGAAATCTCTACCCAAGAGCTTTTGGAGGTCAATCTTATTAACCATATCTCTCCCTACATGCTCATAAAAGAGTTAACACCTCTGCTAAAAGCTTCGCCATTTGAGGAGAAGTTCATCATCAACGTTAGCTCTTCAGAGGGGCAGTTCTCTTATGCGAACAAGACCATACACCACCCACACACCAATATGACCAAGTCGGCTCTAAATATGTTGACACGCACCTCTGGCATGGAGTATGAAGTAGATAAAATCTATATGAACAGTGTCGATGTGGGGTGGATTTCAACAGGAGCAACGGAGTCAAAACGGGAAGTATTGTTTGAAAAAGGCTCTGTCCCACCATTAGATTCGGTAGATGGTATGGCTAGAATTTTTCATCCTATTTATGAGTCATTGGTGAACAAACAGCATATCTTTGCTAAACTTTTAAAAGACTTTCAGGTGGTTAAATGGTGAAATTTAACCTGTCTATTGTGGACTGCTAGATAAATGGAATATCACAAAGACACCATCTTTGAGTTGTAGGTTCAAATCCTACAAAGTCCACCACTTACATCAGCCATTAGAGAAATGGAATATCGCCTACTTGCAGGAAGGAATTGCAGGTTCGAATCCTGTATGGCTGGAACTAAAATTTACCAACTATTTCCTTTTTTTACTTAAGTAAACTAAAAATCAAATACTCCCCTAAAAAAATTTAAACTAATCTTGTTTTTTCTTATACTCTTCAATTATTCTTTTCAACGCTTCAATTCTATGTTCAGGGCTTGGGTGGGTTGATAAGTATTCAGGTTTATCACTTTTTTCTTTTGAAAATTTCTTCCAAAAACTTAACGAAGCTTTTGGGTCAAATCCAGCTTTTGATGAGAGAATCAAACCAATTTTATCTGCTTCATACTCTTGTGTTCGTGAATGGGGTAACATAATCCATTCCTCTATGGCTTCTTTATTCATTTTACGTTTCCATTTACGTTCAATGGGAATCGTTGGGTTATCATATTCTCCGATTTTATCTAAGATATTTAGAAAACCATTTCCTAGATTGGCTAAAGATTCACTTGTCTTTTTTTCAGAACCATGTCGTGCTAAAGCATGAGCTATCTCATGCCCCATCACGGTTGCCAATTCATCATCATTCTCAATGTATTTAAATATTGGGGTATAGATAAAAACCTTTCCTCCAGGAAGACAGAAGGCATTGGCTTTTTTTTCTGATTTAATGAGATGAAACTCCCAGTTATAATTATTTGTATGGTATTCCTTATTAACCACTTTTGAAATTTTAAGACCAACACGGCTAACCATCTTATTTAAATTGTTATCATCACTTATTTTTGAGCGTCTCAAAATAGTTTTACTATATTTCTCTCCCAGTGCTAACTCTTCTTGACTTTGCATTGTAATCATTTGATAACGATTGGTTATAGGAGCTTTGGTACAACCTATAAAAAATATGTTTATGGCTAAAAATATAATTTTTATTCTCATTCAAATATACCTTTATATCCTGTCATTTCAAACTTCCAATCAACCATTTGAATGGTTTTAGAAATATTTTTAACCTTTCTGTTTCTAAAGACTAAAGGTTTATTTTTGTCTTCTAAAGAGTAACGAAGGGTTAAACTTGCATCTTTACTATTTAGTATAATATAGCCTAAATATAAAGATTCCCCTTTTTTAATGCTAAAGTTTGCATGGTCTAGTTTTTTATTTTTACCTTTGAAACGAAAATTTTCTTTACATAAAAAAAGATTTTTGATATCCGTTCCTTCTCGTTTACAAGCGTCATAATCCCAGTGACTAAATAGATAGTTCCCCTCTTCAAGATTTATAGCTAAAATTTTTCGTCCTGAAGGGTCGAGACTCAGCATAGAATATGAGAAGATGAAACGGCTTTCTTCTCCTGTATCAATATTTTTAAGATAGATTGTTGCTTGAGGACGCTTTACCTCTGGATAAGAATCAATCGAGTAGTCAATAATTACAATAGATGCATTTTCATCGGTGTCTAAAAAGAGATCTTTCTTTATATTGTTAACCATGGTACAACCATTAAATAGAGTATAAAATATAATTCCAATTATTGTTTTTTTGATTTTATTTTCCTTTAATATTTTTTAGGAGTTGAAGCATATCACAAAAAGCTTATTGGATAATAATACCTTTTGGCTGATTTCGGTTAAGTCTATATTTTATTCTAATCACACCCTCTTGTCCTTTTTTATTTCCCATTTGAGCTGATAGAGTATACCACTCTAAAGATTTTTGATAATTTACTTTAAAACTATGCCCTGGAAGTTCATACATATGACCTATTCTTTCAGCAGCGAAACTGTTACCATTGTGATAGGCTTGTTGAAACCAATAGTAAGCTTTTCCATGGTCTTCTGAAGCTCCATTTCCACTACAGTACCGATTGGCTAAATTGAATTGAGCAATATTATAACCTTGTTTAGCTGATTGAATAAAAAGATCGGTTGCTTTAGATTCATCTTTTGCAACCACAACACCATTGTCATAATAGTTTGCAAGATTATTTAATGAATTTGGAAGATTTCCATGTTTAATTGCTTTTTTATACCACTCTATCGCTTTTTTATAATCTTTTTTGAAGTGTTCATTCATATATCCATAAGCATGTTCAACTTCAGCTATACCTTCGTTTTTATGGGGTTCAAGTAGTGGGATAGCTTTTTTATATTGATGATGTTTATATAACCAAAGACCTTTCTCCCAACCTGTTAACCCTTCAGCTGATGGCAATGTCTCGTATTTACTTTTTTTCTCGGTTATTAGTTCTACAGGTGTTAACTTTTTCATAGGTGTTGAAGCACATCCAGCTATAAATAGTATTCCTATGAGTAAAAATTTACCTTTGTAATTAATTGTTTTCATGTTTTCCCTTTTTTTAGTTTGAATAAATAAGTAATTTCATTATAACAAAAAAGATAAAGGAAAGTTGGTAAATAGTTGGTAAAATTTTACCAACTATTTACAAACTTCAAGCTATAAAACTGTTATACTTATAAAAATTAAGTGGAGAAAATGGTGAATATTTTTAGATACCTTTGGAGTTAAAGGATGAAATATAAAAACAGAGGTAGAAATGTTATTAATATTCAAGAGATAAAGGAGATGCTTGATGTTTATGCTACAAAGAAAAATCTCTCTAACGCTGTGGATTCTTGGTTACAAAAGAGCTTTTTGCGTTGGCTTATCAATAGCTTTCCTTATGTTCAAGTGGTTCAATCAAAAGAGTGTTATGGTTCTTTAGTACAAGGGAAAATCCCCTCTTGGTTTCAACCTGATAAAATAGAAATACAATATATCTATATAGAGGTAGAACATCGTGAGATTGGTATTTTTTTGGATAGGTGTTCAGAGTTTTTAGAGAGTAGAGATGAACGGATGGTTCATAAGTTTCCCCGTATGACAGTAGAGCACGTCTTGGCAAAGTGGGAAGAGGAGCATCAACGGATTGAAACCAAAGAGAAATTGTATCAAGAGACGACAACCCAAGGGCTAGAGAGAGTTTTTGAGTTTGAAAATCTACATGTAGTACATTTTAAATCCCAACACAAAGAGCTTTCGTTGGAGATGGCACGAGAGTCAGCGTTAATGCAACACTGTTTGGGTGAGTTTGATGATGACCTGTTGGGCGAAGGGGGATATGGTGAATATTATATAAAAAAGGTTCGTAAAAAAAAGATAGAACTCTTCTCTCTGCGTGATGAAAAAAACATGCCACATGCTACCATTGCTCTTTATAAGAAAAATGGACACTACAGATTAGAACAGATTAAAGGCAAACAGAACCGTTCCCCGATAGAGCGTTATGTTTCTGCTTCGGTTGCTTTTTTTAATTTTTTGGATGTTCGTTATGAGCATCATTCAGATACTTTTGGGATGGGTGTTGTCTATATTAAAGGGAAAAGTAGAACCATTGAAAATATAGAAGATGAAAGTATTCAAGAGCTTTTGGTGGCTTCTGATAGCACAATGATTCATAAGATTAAGAACCCTTCAAAATCAACCCTTTGGTTGGCAATAGTACGTTCTCCTGCTGAAATAGAACATCTACCACACGCTACAGATGCGATGAAAGTTACAGCACTTTTACAAAAAACGCATCTGATGTTAAAGCTCAAACTCTCTTTTACCAAAGTAACAAAAAAGCTTCTGCAAGGGTTAGAGAACTATTCGATTAAAGGGCGTTTTTTTAAATTTACAAAACTTCAAGTTGGAAGGATTGAGTAGTGTTTTTTTATACCATAATTTTAGGGGTTGTCGTGTGGCTACTTTGGAACAGTTTCAAAGATAGAAAACCTGATGAACCAAAGAATATAGTTGAAAAAAAGAGCTTAAGTAGTGTTGAACAGTTTGCTTTAGATATAGGTAACTTGGAGTTTGAACGCTTATCACAGCGTTGTAAAGAGTTAAACTTGCATGACTGTTTAGAAAAGAGTTGGGGGATTCGTTTTGATAATGAGTTTGCAAAAGACAGAATGATTTATACCCTACAAAAAATTTTAACACAGGGAAGTGTTGGGTTACTTTTAAAAAATAGAGAGTTACAAAAAGAGGTCAGAGTAAAAGATATGGTAGCGTTTGATAGCTCTTGTTTTGTGGAGTTGGTTCGCCAAGCCATGGCATTAAAACTTTTGAGTCAAGAAGAGGCATGGGGGTTTCTTTTTCTTAATGCACAACGGGTTCAAGATAGTTTTGAGGGGTGGGAAGATTTTAAAAGCTCTTATTTGAGGGGTGCAAATCTTGTAACGATGACCACGAAAGATGAGAAAGCTTATACCTCTACAGAGGTTAAAATAGTATGGTTAAAAGAAGATGTATTTAACCATTTAAAAATAGAGAATAAGGAATGAAAATAATGTTTAGTTTTTTCAAAAAGAAGCCCATTGAGGTAAAATATGGACGCAGTAACTATGTGGCTAACGACTACAAAGCAGATGATAGAGCTTGGATTTTGCTTTTGAGTTCGGTATTTATTGAAGCCAAAGATATGGAGATAGGATTAAAAAAAGCAGAGCATGGGCGTTTGGAAATCTACCCAAAAGAGATGTTGGATGAAGAGGAGAAAAAGAGTTTAAAGTTTGATTTGGTGACAGAAAATATCTCGAAAGTTAAACTGCGAATGGAACAAGTAAGTGATTTAAATGCTAGACTCTTTGAGACTGATGTATATTATGTTGTTAACTGTAACTCATTAGAGGAGGTCAGAGCTAAAGCAGAAGAGGAGTATGAAGGAGATAAGGAAAAGCTAAAACTTTTTGAATATATTTGGGAAAGAAGAGAGATTTATGAAAAGAGCTTTTTTCGTCTAGGATTTATTGCACAATCTATATGGCAAATACGTTTATCTGCTTACTTTGGTGTGATTCATGAAGATGTTGCATGGACCCATTTAGAGACATTGGCAGATTTTGCACGACCACTTATGACACTTTTCTCTTCGTGGGAGGAGTACAATTTAAACATTCAACAGTTTCATGAAATTTTTGAGTTTAAATATCCTGATGAACGAAAATTTATAGACAAAGCTGTAATATGTCTAAACAAACGAGAAGAGAGTCCATGTGCCATTGTTCCTTATGATTTAGGGGTAGATAAATCGTACCCTTATAATATTGAAACCCACTCCAATAGGTATGCTAAACAGATTAGTACTTCTGAAGACCCAGATAGCTTAATGCTTTTAGAGTTAATGGAGAGAGAAGATAAAAGTACATTGTGGAAGGTACTTGATAATTATAGTTTAGAAAAGAGAAACCTAGAGTTGGCAATTTTTATCAATGAGTGTGCTGTAAATATTAAGGAAGAAGATTTAATTGAGCTTCCTGAGCTTTATCCTGATAATTATTATGCGTACTTGATTCGCTCCTCATATTTTGATAAATTTGCATGGGATGCACGAGGAACAGGTGTCTCAAATACGGTAGGAAGAGAAAATTATAATTTGTTTTTTGAGCGTTTAGAGTGGGAGTTAAACGATTTACTTAAAGCTCATGAACTCAATCCTAAAGATTCAACCGTATGGGGAAACATCTATGCGACAGCCATTCACTTTAAAACCGAAGATAAGAAGGCATTGGTCAATAAAATGTATAAACTCATACGAGAAGAGGCACTAGAGCATCTTTTTTGTGTCAACATAGTAGAGACATTTAAACGGGAAAGATGGATGGGATACAAAGGTGAAAATCTTGATTGGGCAAGAGAGGTGGTTGCCAATACCCCTAGAGGTGCTGTCTCAAAAGTTATTATTTTTAGTGTCATCCAAGAACACTATAACTATAAGATTATGTGTGGAGAAGAGGAGGAAGAGGCATCTAAAATTTTTAAAGACAAACAGATTCAAGCCGAATTAAATCAGTATCTTGATGAGGTTTTAGAGAATATAGATAATATTCCATACACCATCGCCGATAAGCTGGTTTGGTGGTATCTCAATGTAAAAGATTTTCATCGTTTACGTCAAGTGATGCGAACTATAAAAGAGGGTAAATTTTCAGAAGACTCTATAAATGGTGACTATTCAGATGAGTATACCGAACTTTTGATGCATTGGTTTCGGTCGATATAATTTATAAAGAGTGAAAAAGGATTTTAAATTCCAAATTTATCGTGTAGGGTCGATTTATCGACCATAAAATAGGCATTTTTTTCAATTCGTGGTCGATAAATCGACCCTACAGAATTCAAATTTTTCTTAATTCATTGGCATTGAGCTTTAGATCCGAATGAATATAATATTAGTCTCAAAGATGAAAAAAAACAATGTAGAAACTAACCCATAAAAAAGGAAACCCAAACCCATGCTAGGACTATTTTTTCTCATCACCATAGCAACAGTAGCCATAATTATAATAATCATCATACTAATACTCTCCTACAGTATGTTAAAGTTTGAGCGTCAAGGAGATGAGGAAAAAGCAAAAAAACGGGTTTCATCCATTCAATTTATATCACTTTTGAGTGGGACATTTACTATCATTTTCATGAGTATACTTGATTTTGAGCCCATTACTCTCTTTGCTATGGTTATTTTTCTTTTTGTGAGTTATAAAGGGTGGTGTGCTTTTAGTCGATTTGTATACTTTTTGTATTATAAAGAAAAGACAAGAGCAAAAAAGAGTCTGCTGAAAGGGTTAATTATTGCTCCCTTTTTTATTTTGAGTCTAATATTTTTATTGTTTACTTCTATGTTAGATATAGGACTCTCTGCCTTACCTAAACCATCGAAAACCTATGATGCTTGTCATGATAATAATGCAGATTGGCTTCATATAGATGAGTGTACCAGTAGGAAGTTAACAGTAAAAGATGTAACAGGAAAATGGCAGATGCTCTCAAATTCTGATGTAAAAGAGGGATATAGTAATCTTTATTTTGTTTTGAAAGAGGATAAAACGGTAGAGTTTCATGCTTACTATGTCACAAGGGAAGCAGGTTATGGAATGATTGAATATAAAGATATAAACAGTACATGGGAGTTAAATCTTATAGGAGCTGGGAACTCTATTGGTAGTAAGGCTGATACGTTTCATCCTTATATCACTATTGCCATGGAGAAAGGTGATATAGAGTTTGGATTTGATTCAGGAAATAACGATGATGAACTCTATTTACAAAAACAATATGATGATTTCGATGCACCTCACTATTTGACTTATAAAAGGGTTGAGGATAAAAAGTGGAGGAACGATTCCCCATTATGAAGTAGGAGAACCAATAGATTGGGAGCTTATGAGAAATAAGTTTTCTTGGTTTGTTTTGATTTTCAATATCTAGCCACTAAAAACCCCTTTATAGCCCTTTGAACGAACATTTATAACTATCTCTATAAATTGAAAAAAACTTGATAGAGCCATGCTAGTAAAAACCCAGTTTTCACGAAAAAAGTTAAATGTAATGGTTGAAACTAAAAGAAAAAACAGTGTCCATAAAAATTCATCTTTGGTTCGTAAACGGAAGACGTTACAAAAGAGAAAAAAAGTAAAGCCGACATAAAGGGGCAATATATATAGGTTCTCGGTTGACCCCAATAAATTATACAGATAGTAAGAGCTAAATATCAGTAAACTTATAAAAAGTATATCGACAAGGTTTATCCGAAATCCTGCTTCTTTTTTGACTTTAGATATTGGAATGTTCATAAATAAGTTCCCCTTTTTTGTTAAATTTTACTGTAGTAGTTGCAAATTTTGCTCCAAAGTTTCGTACTGCTAAATCTTTGGCAACAATGATTGTCTCATTTTCTGACTCTTCTACTTTACAAATATGTAGAGCCTTAGTTACTTGTCGTATATCGTTAAAAAGTTGGCTCTTTTCTGTTAGATGGCTAAACTTTTTATTGAGGTTTTCACGTACTATTTGGTTTCGTTTTTTATTTAATAAGAGATTGTATGAGTAGGTTTCTATTTTTTCATTCTCTTTGTTGTAGATGTAAAAATCAAAAGGGTTTAGGGCAGAGGGGATGGCAAAGTCAACCTTTAATTGTTTAACAACTACCTTATGTATTAAAATTTTAAAAACAATATAGAGTAGATAGAGTCCAAAATATAGCCAAATAGAGTATTCAAAATAGAGCATGGTTGCTGTCAAAAGTAATAGTGTTGCATCTATAAAAAAGACTGAGTCTAAAGCATAACGTTTTTTAATCAATGGATAGAAGAGCATAATTCCATAACTGTTGAGATAGTCCAAAAAACTATGGGTAAAAAAGCCCAACATCAGAGCCATAAAATTGACCCAAGAGAAAGGGGTAAATAAAAGGCTAATGGTGAGTATTAGCAGAGCAAAGAGTGGGGCTAAGAACAGAGAATGTGAAAAACCTTGATGGTTTTTAAGATAAAAAGAGCGACCAAAGAGTACCAATAGGGCATCTAGGTCAGGGACTACATTGCCTATTAGAAAAAAGAGACCAGCCATTGTCTGGTCGTTGGCTACGGCAACACTGAATCCGATGAAGCCTATGGCACTGTGGTGGAGGATATCCATCTTGACCCTTTTTACTGTTTTTGAATTATACAATAGGATTGTCAATAATTTAGTAAAAAGTTAGTAAATTTTAGTAATGAAAAGAGAATATGAGAGATAGATTGAGAATAAAAAATAATATCATAATCTTATAGAGACAAAAGAAAAAATATAATATAATATAGCAATAAATAACATATTTTGTTGTTTATTGAAAAGGATAATTTATGAAAAATATTATAAAATATATACAGTATGGTTTGGTTTTTTTAACTTTAAACACCATACTTTTTGCAACAGTTTATGAAAATAGTGAGAGTGGTGGTACAGAAAAATGGAGTATTTATCATAATCGCTCCAATGGTGCAACCATCAATAATATTTATGATGATGAAATAGAATCAAATGTTATAGAATTTAAAGGAGATGGGAAAAAAAACTACTATATGATAGGGGCTAAAAAAGGGGTAAATGCTTGGAAAAATAGTAGAGAAAAAGTAGTTAAATGGAAGATGAAATTTTCTAAAAGATTTAAAATATCACTCTATGTAGATACTAAATTTGGTAGACGGGTTTTTATTTATACACCCAATAACAGTAGTTTAGGAAAATACCAAAAACGATACATTCGTATAGGGTTAGGGGAAAATACTATAGAAGGTAAATGGATTACTATACAAAGAGATATAGAGAAAGATTTAAAGAAGTTTGAACCTAACAATCGTATTTTAAACTTGAATTCTTTTAAAGTTCAAGGTTCTGGATATCTTGATGATTTGGAGCTTATCTCAAATCAATTTCATCCTAAACCTTGTACCAAAGAGTATCGTCCTATTTGTGCAATGATTGACTTATGTAAAGGTGATAAAATTTGTCCAGCAGTGATCCCTTATAAACAGACCTTTGCTAACCTTTGTATGATGAAAAATAATCCTAATGCGAGATTTTTATATCAGGGAAAATGTCGTCCCTCTCTCATAAATGTTAAAAAAATTTATGAAAATGGGGAAGATGGTGAGACTTCTCGTTGGAAAGTTTTATCAAAAACAGGCAGTGTCCATAACATTTATGATGCACAAAAAAGATCAAGAGTGATTGAATTTAAAGGGGAGGGGAGAAAGAGTGCTTATCGAATAGGGGCACGTCTAAAAAACTCTCCCAACAGTTGGAACAACAGTAGCCCTATTTTCTCTTGGTCAATGCAGATTAAGGAGAAGTATCGAATCACTATTTATGTTGAGACTAGAAAAGGCTCAAGACGCTTTTTTATTACATATAAAAATTTAAATAAAGGACTTTTCTCTCAACGCTATATTGGGATTGGCTTGGGTCAAAAGAGTATGAATGGTCAATGGCAAAACTTTAGTGTTGATTTGGCGACAGAGATTCAAAGGGTAGAACCAGATAATAAACTAATCTCTATATCAGGTGTAAAAATTCAAGGTTCTGGACGGTTTGATAATTTGGTACTTCATCGAGGTGACTATGTTAACCCACCCATTGTCCCACATTATTGTACACAGGAGTATACCCCTCTTTGTGCCTCGGTTCAAATAGAGTGTTTTACAACCCCTTGTGAAGCCAAGAAGGTGACTTTTTCAAATTTATGTATGATGAAACAAAATCCTAAAGCCCGTTTTTTATATAAAGGTGAGTGTCGTATTGAGATAGATCAAACGAAAGCAGATGCTATTAAATATGCTAAATTATGGGACAGTAAAGCAATAAATGATTACTCTTTTGTCTTTAATGCTCGATTTTTTGGACCACCACAACCTGAAGTAAAGGTGACAGTTAGAGGAGGAAACGTTGTTTCAGTTGTTAATACATTTAGCCATAAAAAGATGGATATTAAAAATGTTAGGAGCATCAATGACTATTTTACTTTGATAAAAGATTATATTAAAGATAGTAGAAAAAGAGTTTCAGTGACCTACAATAAAGAGTTTGGTTATCCTACACATATTAGTCTGGATTTATCAGATAAAAGAGTGATGGATGCAGGTATCTCTTATGTTATAACAAACTTTCAAGTAGAAGAAGATTGATGAGGTATGACGAAGTTAAAACTTCGTCATATCAGAGGACAGTTATCAAGTTCAAATGTAAATATGAGTGATGGATTGTTTTCAAACAGATAAGTATGTTTCATAATCGCCCCATTGTTTAACATATAAATCCACCATTTTTCTTTACAGTTGTTTTTAGTAATGGCATTTTTAAGTTTTTCAAAACTCTCTCTTGTCTCTTGCTTCTCCTCTTCGCTAAGTTTTGGAGAGATAAGGGTGTAACGGTACGCCACTTTCATACCATTGAGTTTGACACTATCTAGCCTTGTTCGTTCATCTATCATTTTAGGAAGATTTTTACCTTGTACTTTTACCAAATTTTCTAAGTAAGTTTGAATCTTTTTATGAGGTGAAATTGAAGGTTTCATCATAGTGTAAACACCAAAAGCCATAAAAGCAACAACAGGTAAAAGAGTCAGTATGAGCCTTTGTGTTCCGATAATTTGATGTTCCACTATAAAGTCACCCTCTTCATCCCATGAGGTTCTATTTACCCCTAAGTTAGCATAAGCGATACTCATAGTTACAAGAGAGAGAAGAGGGAGTCCAAATGCCATACCTTTTACAATGACTTTAAATGAACGGATAAGTGCCTCTTTATAACTCAACTTCTCCCCATCGCTTTTCCGTAATCTAATTTTGAAAAGAGATTTTCCGAAGGTTGCTCCCCGTGAAGAGAGTAAAAAAGCTTCAAAAAAAGCATGTAAAATGAGTAGAGTTGCTGTTAGAAGATATTCATTTTTTGTAAATAAAAATCCTATATGTGTACCCACTATAGCATCTACAATGAGTATGGTCAAGACAAATAAAGCAGTAAAAAGTATAAAATCAAACATTCTTGCCCAATATCTAATCCAAGGTCGTATCTGTTCCCCCGAAGGGGTGTAGTGATTGTTTAACGTTTTTTCCATAAGTTTTCCATCTTTTGATATTGCTTCTATTATACTTTAAATCTTTTCAGAGTCTTGTAAATAGTTGGTAAAATTTTACCAACTATTTACAAATTTCAAGCGATGAAACTGTTATACTTAACTTTTGTATAAAAATATTTTGAAAATTGGGTAAAAGAGTTTTTCTTAGAGAAGGTATAATCCATGACAGATGATAAAGATTGGAGTATTATAAGGACAATAGTGAAAAAAATAAAAGCCATAACGGTATTGATACTTGCAACTATTTTATTTTTTTCTACTATTCATCTTTTAATGTATTGGAAAGGTGTTTTTTCAGAATTAAAATCAAAAATATCAGACAATGTTATTGTCTTGGAAAAAAATCAATATGATATAAAAAATAACAATCACTGGGTATTACTTTATGGAAAGATAACACCATTACATAGTATTGAAGATAAACTATTTGGAGTAAAAACTGATGGACTTTTTTTGGAGAGAAAGGTTTATGTTTATCAGTGGAGAGGAGGACGATGGCAGTGGGAGAGAGATGGTTATTTTTCAGGTTATAAAACGCTCCCTTATCATAGTAAAAAATTTACTTCAAAATATCAAATAGGAGAATTTAAACTTTCTGAAAAATTTAGTAAACATTTAAAAAAGAGCTATAATAGAAAAAATTTAACTCTTCTACCCTCAGTTGTTAATGGGTTTAAGAATAAAGGAAATAAGTTTTATAGAGGAGATGATTTAGAAAACCCTAAAAAAGGGGAAATAATAGTAAAATATAGCTCAATAGCAAAAGAAAATTATACAATTTTAGGGATACAAAAAGGGGATACCATTCAGCCCTATCAAGATGAAGATGGAAATTCTTTTCTTTTTGTTGAACAGGAAAAATTTAAAGCATTGGAGCTTTTAGATAAAAATTTAAAACGAAATCATACAGATGGAATCTTTACTCTCTATTTGGTTTTTATTTTTATATTTACTTTTATAGGGTTTTTTAGTATGAGAGAGTCTACTAATATTTTAAAGGTTATTTCCAATACACTCTTATATATTAGTGTTTTATTTGTACTTTCATGGGTCAGTTTATTATTTTAAACATTTATCAACTCTCTTATAAAGAATTTTACCAACTATTTACAAACTTCTCTTTTGTTTTTAAGTATAATCATATTTAATGAATCATATAAAAATAAAATCCATAAAAATACTGCTATCACTTTTTATCTTCCTTTATGGAATCCTTTTTATAAGTACTTTCCTATCTCCCCATACCATAGAAAAACATGCTCACCCCTTTATTGCCCAAGAGATTTCTAAACGGACACATGCACGGATTGAGAGTCTTGATTCTCATAAAATATTTAACAGTAAAATTATGGTCTTGGCTAAAAAAAAGATGAT
>Ga0256826_1000475_pt1 | contig 24349 bp, 20 predicted proteins | sample CV79metaG_FD_185975 | JGI IMG/M metagenome (GOLD analysis project Ga0256826, IMG submission 185975) | Hydrothermal vent microbial communities from East Pacific Rise, Pacific Ocean - CV79 | ecosystem: Environmental > Aquatic > Marine > Hydrothermal vents | place: Pacific Ocean: East Pacific Rise...
AAACTTTTAGAGCTTGTTGAAGCTAAGGTAGTGAGTGGTTGGGATGATCCTCGTCTACCAACTATAGCAGGGTATAGAAGAAAGGGTTACACACCAGAAGCCATTTTAACATTTTGTGAGCAGATAGGTATAGCAAAAGCAAACTCAATGGTCGATGTCGCACAGTTAGAGTTCTGCATAAGAGATGACTTAAACAAAAAAGTTCCTCGTGTTATGTGTGTACTTGACCCTATAAAAGTAACTATAGAGAACTATGAAGCCTCTGAGATGATAGATGCTTCATACTACCCTGATGATGTTCCAAAAGATGGCTCTCGTGCATTGCCTTTTTCTCGTGAAATCTACATAGAACGTGATGATTTCAATGAAAATCCTCCTAAAGGTTATTTCCGTCTTACACCTACACAAGCTGTAAGACTCAAACACGCTTATATCATCTCTTGTAAAGAGGTGATAAAAGATAGTGATGGTAAGGTGATAGAGATAATAGCTGAGTATCATTCTACATCTAAAAGTGGTTCAGATACTAGTGGTATCAAAGTCAAAAGTGCTATTCAGTGGGTAAGTGCTAAAGAGGCGAAAGAGGTAGAAGTAAGACTCTACGACAGACTTTTCTCTTGTGAAGCACCAGAAGGAGTTGAAGATATAAACGCCAACTCACTTAAGGTTATCAAAAATGCTCTTATTGAACCTGCTGTTATAAATGAAAAACCTGATGAACGATTTCAGTTTGAAAGAGCAGGTTACTTCTATGCTGATCCTATAGACTATACAGATGCAAAACCAGTCTTTAACAAGATAGTTGGACTAAAAGAGTCTTGGGGTAAAAAGAAAAAAGTAGCTGAACCAAAAGTGCAAACGAAAAAAGTGCAGATAGATGGTGAAGTAGTAGCTATGACAAAAGAGCAACAAGCACTTTTTGAGAACTACACAGTAGCACTTAAGTTAAATAGCGAAGTAGCAAATACTTTAGCTCGTGATGAAAATCTCTCCTCATTTTATGCTGAGGCTTTAGGAGAGTTAAATAGTCCAGTAAATCTAGCAAATATCATTACAAATGAAGTAGCTAGAGAGATAAAAGAGTGTGGACTTGATGCACTTAAATTTACTGCAAAACAGATAGCACAGCTAGTAGCAATCGTAGATGATGGAACTATCTCAAATAAAATAGCAAAACAAGTTTTTGAAGAGATGGCAAAATCTGGAGAAAATCCAAATAAGATAGTAGAGAGTAAAGGTTTAGTGCAGATAAGCGATCCAGCTAAAATAGCACCTATCATTGATGAAATAATTGCTAAAAATCCAGATAATGTAGCAAAATTTAAAGATGGAAATAAGAAACTTTTAGGGTTTTTTGTAGGACAAGTACTTAAAGCAACAGGTGGAAAAGCAAATCCTAAGGTAGTAAACGAACTTGTAGCAGAAAAACTACAGTAGTAAAACAAAGAGCTAAAATGCTCTCTGTTTTACTGTTTTAACTATTGAGCTACTTCAACTACAACTTTAGTTGATTCCCAGATACCGTGTTTAGTACAGTAACCGTGTGCAACAAGGTTAAGTTTTTTACCCATTGGACGGATAGTAAAAGTTACTTCACAGTGAGATTTTTCATTTCCTAATGTACCTGGAACGAAAGTAGCCATAGCTAGTTTTGTTTCACCATTGAAAAGAGTGATTGATTCGATATAGTGATCGAAATCATCTGGGTGAGTATACTCGTTACCCATTTTAACATTAACTTTTAAAGTTTCGCCTTTTTTAGCTTCACCCTCAACTGTGATAAATGGTGAGTGACGATCGATTAAATCTTTTTTAGCTTCTCTTTCTACGTTGTCTATGTTTTCATATACATTAACTTTTGGCATATTAAATTCCTTTTTATATTTGTACTCTAATTGTATCGTCTAAATCTTTAGGATTATCATAAACGCTAGGGTGTTTATCTTATTTAAGTTTTTTTTTATATTTGTATAAAAGTATATTTTAACCAAAATATTGATAAAATCGCGATAACTATTATATAAAAGAGACTAAATATGTTAAAACCATTACTTATAGAAATCGGTGTAGAAGAGCTTCCCGCAGTTCCACTTTTAAAAGAACTTAAAAATATACAAACAAAATATGCAAAAATTTTAGAAGAGTACTCACTTTTAGGAGAGTTCGAATTTTACTACACTCCTAGACGTTTGGTAATCTGGCATAGAGAGTTTAAAGTAGCACAAGAGGACTCTGCTCAAGAGTTTTTTGGAGCTCCTTTAGCTGTTGCATATAAAGACGGTGTAGCTACTCCTGCTGCAAATGGTTTTGCTAAAAAGTGTGGTGTGACACTAGAAGAACTTAGTTCAACTGAGAAAAATGGTAAAGAAGTTCTTTACTATAAGAAAGATGTTGCAGGTAAAGCTTCAACAGAACTACTTCCTGAAATCATAGAGAAGTGGATAAAATCATTAGAGTTTGGTAAAACTATGAGATGGGGAAGTTCTGTAGAGAGTTTTATCCGTCCAATCCGTTGGGTAAATGTAATGCTAGATGATGCACTTGTACCGATGAAACTCTTTGGTGTAGACTCTTCAAAGGTTACTTTTGTACATCGTATAAGTAAGTTTGGTGCTACGGAAGTTCAAGGTGCTAAAGAGTACTTTGAAGTTTTAAAAGATGGTGGCGTTTCACTTTTTCCTGAAGTTCGTGCTGAAAAAATAGCAGCTGATTTTAAAAAGATAGAAAATGAGAGTGGATTAACTATAGAGATAGATGAAGAACTTTTTAGAGAAGTTGTTGCTATCACAGAAAATCCTACAGCACTACTTGGTTCTTTTGATGAAGCATTTTTAAGACTTCCTCCTGAAGTTATCATCACTTCTATGAAAGAGCATCAGCGCTATTTTCCAGTTTTTAAAGATGGTAAGCTTATAAACAAGTTTGTAGTAGTCTCAAATGCTTTAACAGATGATTTTAGTGAAGTAGTAGCAGGAAATGAAGTAGTGCTTCGTCCTCGTCTAGCCGATGGACTTTTTTTCTGGGACAATGACTTGAAAAATGGTCTTTCAACGAAAGGACTTGAAAAAGTAACTTTTTTCAAAGGTCTTGGAACGGTTACTGACAAAATACAAAGAGAAGGAAAAATAGCAAATACTCTTTTTGATAAGTTCAAACTAGATGCCAATAAAAAAGATCTTCAAAGAGCTGTAGAACTTGCAAAAGCTGACCTTATGAGTGAGATGGTTTATGAGTTTACTGAACTTCAAGGACTTATGGGTGGTTACTATGCTCTAGAGCAGGGTGAGAGTAAAGCTATCGCTACTGCTATAACTGAGCAGTATCTTCCAGATGGTGAAGATAGTGACTTACCATCGACACCATTAAGTGCAGTTGTTGCAATGAGCATAAAACTAGACACGCTACTAGGACTCTTCTCTGTAAACCAAATCCCTACAGGCTCTCGTGATCCATTTGCACTTCGTCGAGCAGTAAATGGAATAGTACGAATAGTAAATGAGTTTGGTTTTGAGTTTGACATAGTAGAGAGTATGAAAGAGCTTTCTAAAAACTATGCTGAAATAGATTTAGAAAAACTAGAGAGTTTTATGATAGAGCGTCTTAAACGCTACTATGATGTAAACCCATCTATTATTCAAGCAGTTTTAGCCTCAGGTGAGAGAGAACTCTGTGCATTAAGTGGTAAGATAGAAGCTTTAAATAACCTAGTAGATTCTGAAGGTTTTAGTGAAGTAAGTTCAACTTTTAACCGTGTAGCAAACATCACTAAAGATATTGACCTAAACGCCAACTTAGTTGTAAACGCCAGTCTGTTTGAAGAAGAAGCTGAAAAAACTCTTTTTGCAAAATATAGTGAAGTAATATCTCTAACTTATGACTCATATGAAGTAGAGCTAGATGCACTACTTGGACTAAAACCACAACTAGATAACTTCTTTACAAATGTAATGGTAAACGCTGAAGACGAAGCCGTAAAAGCAAATAGAAAATCATTAGTAGCAAGTGTTTATAAAAGTATTTTAAAAATAGCTGACATAAAAGAAGTTAGTGTAATAAAAACTCTTTAAACGCTAGTAAGATAGATATAAGTCCTATCGCTCCTACTATGAGATAAACTAAGTTCTTTGAACGAATAATCTCTATGAAGTTCTTATATCCAAAAACTTGTAAAGTTAGGATAAAGCTTACTATACCACCACTTGTACTTGCTAGTGCTAAACCACTAACACCCATAGGTGCGATAAGAGAAAGAGCTATGAAAACATAAGTAAGGAGTGAGTAAGTCGCTATCTTTGCTGCTTTTCCTTGCATCTCTTTTGCATAGAGCCATAAAACAAAAAGTTTTTGAAGCCCAAATGGTAAAAGCCCTATCATATACATCTGCAAAACAGCTGTAGTATTTGCTGTATCTTCTGCTGTAAATGCACCTCTTTGAAAAAGTAACCATGTGATTTCCTCAGAAAGAATAATCCCTCCTATTGTACTCGCTGTAAGTAAAAATGCTAAAAACCAAAAAGCTTTACTCATAAACTCTTTGGCTTGTTTTTCATCTTTGTTTCTTATATATCTAGCGATTCTTGGAAATAGTGCTATGGAAGTTGCTATGGCAAAGAGCGCTAGAGGAAGCTGAAAAATACGGTTTGCATAGTAGAGGTAGGATATGCTTCCAGTAAGAAGAAAAGATGCTAAAAATGTATCTAAAAATGCTGAAACTTGAGCCGTAGAGTTCCCCCACATAGCAGGGAAGAAGTTGTTTCTAAATTTACGAGTATCTTTTTGTATAAGTTTTGATTTGAGGCGAAGATGTTTAAATCCACCATACATAAGTTTCATAAGACCTATCTTTTTCAAAGCTATAATATGTGCTATAAGTTGTAAAACTCCTCCTATAACAACACCATAACTAAGGTAATAAACTATCTCACTTTCTGTTTTGTTTTGACTTAAAATAAGGGCACCAATAAGAGAAAGATTTAAGAGTGCAGTACTAAAAGCAGTAGTAGCAAAATGGTGCTTATACTGAAGTATACCACTGATAAATGTCATAGCAAAAACAAGAGGAAGATACCAAAAATTGATGGCTACATAAGGTGCAGCAATATCTAGCGTTTGAGCTGAAAATCCTACTGCAATAGCCTGAGTAAATAGTTCAGGTAGTAAGTTGACAAGAAGTGATATAAGAAGAATAATAGATAGAAAAACTAAAAAAATGTTTGCTGAAAAAACGGCCTTATGTTTTGTTCGTGCAAATGCAGGAATAAAAACTTGTGTAAATGCACCCTCTGCGAAGATACGTCGAAATAAGTTTGGTAGTTTAAATGCTATAAAAAATATATCACTATATATGTTCGCACCAAGGGCAGATGCTGTTAAAAGGTCTCTGAAAAATCCTAAAACTCTTGATATTAAAATTCCAAAACTATTGGTAAATATTGCTTTAAACATGGGCTTCTTTGTAGATATTTTATTGGTTTTACGAAATTTTAACAAAGATTTAGTTAAAATCTAGACAAAATTAAAATTAAAATTAAGTTTGGTGTATAAAATATGGCATTATTTGGCTCTAAAGAGAAAAAACAATCTTCCAAAACAGTTCGTCCTACCGTAGTACGCACTCAGAATGTAGCAAAAGAGTTAATGTCTATTGCTAAAAACTTTGAAGTACGTATAGATACATTAGATTTTAATATTTTAGATATATCAACATATACACGTATGAATGATGGAACAAAAGAGACTGAGTGGGAACAAGTTTCTGATGATTCACTTTATGAGTTAGATGATGAGAGTGCACTTTTAAATCCATATTTTCAAATTAAACAGACTTATGAGATAGAAGTTTTTTCTCCATCTAAAGAGTCATATAATCCTTTTCCAAGTCTAAAAGTTGCAGTTGGTGCTAATGCTAGTAAATGTAAAGTCTATTTTAGTATTGCTGAGGGATCAAAGCTTGAGTACTCTCCCTCTCTTGAAGAAGATTTAAAAGACCTTATTAAAAAACGAAAGATAAGAGCTGGAATCTTGATAAACATTTTTGATGAAATGGTAAAAGATGTAGTTTCTAAAATCACAGCACAAGTAAGAGTAGAAGAAAAGATAGAATTTCCTAAGGTGAACACTCTTCTTATAGCAGAAGGTTTTGAGCCAACAGCAACAATCAATGATGCGATTATCCTTCATTACGAAAATAATGCTGAAGTTGATGAAAATAAGAAAGTAGACTACTCTTCTCGTGGTTTTATTCAAAGTGTGAAAAAGAATGAACTTCTTATAGAATATATAAAACCTAAAATTGGTCTTTCTGGAAGAAACTGTCGTGGTGAGTTTATGAAACCAAATGACCCTATAGTTGAAAATATCATAACATTTAACATTGATGACACTATAAGTATAGTGGAAACTGAAGAGTCTATCGAGTATCGTGCAAATGAAAATGGCTATATCTCATTTGAAGATAATACTTATCTCATTAAAACAGATATGGATGTTGGTGAGATAAGTTTTAGAACAACTGGTTCGATTGATAGTGGTGTTGATTCTGATGTCTCTTTAAGTGTTAAAGAAACTGACTCTATAAAAGATGCTATCGGTACAGGAATGAGAGTAGAAGTTAGTGAAATAGATATAGAAGGAAATGTAGGTTCAAACGCTCATGTTGTAGCACTTAGAGCTACAGTTGCTGGACAAACACATAAAGAAGCCACAATCAAAGCTGATGATTTAGACATCAATATCCATAAGGGAAAAGCTTATGGAAAACATATAAAGATCACAAGGTTAGAACATGGTGAAGTTGATGGTGACACTGTAGAAATTGCTCAAGCTTTAGGTGGTCATATAAGAGCAAAAGAAATTGATATAGAAATATGTGCATCTCATGTTAAAGCAACATCATCAAAAAGAATAGAAATTAAAAAACTTCAAGGAAGTGAAAATACTTTTACTATAGATCCTCTTTTAAAAAATTCATCTCAAAAAGAGCTTAGCGACAATAAAGATGCGATTAAAGAGCTACAAAATGAAGTTCGAGATATGAAAAAAGAGATAGAGAAGTATACTATTCTTATAAAAGAGGGAACAAGTGCTTTTTTAGAGATAAAAAAACGTTTAGTTCATTACAAAAAAAATGGTGTTAAGCTTCCAACATCTTTTATCAAAAAATATAAACAGTTTACACATATGCAAGAGCATCTAAAAAGTATTAAAGAGACATATAGTGTGAAAAATGATCATCTAATACTTCAAACAACAAGAACAGCATCTTTTCAAGATAATATTTTAGATGCAAGAGTGATAAATAGAGATAGATGGGTAGGTTACAATGAGATTAAATTTAAACTAGTTGACCCTCCAATGGAGTTAGTTCATAGACCAGCAGAAGGTTCAAAAGATATGATTTTTGGACTTGTTGACATAGGTGATGGAGAGTTTGAAATACAGGCGGTTGAAGAATGATAGTAGGTTTAGAAGGAACTATAGTATATAAAGAACCATCTTTTGTACATATAAAGGTAAATGGTATAGTTTATGAAGTATTCATCTCTTTACAAACATTTTCAGCATTAGGTTCTAAAGATATTTCACTTTATACTTCTCAAATCATTAGAGAAGATGCATCACTTCTTTTTGGATTTATAGATAGTAATGAGAAAAAGATGTTTACACGTCTAATAAAAATAAATGGTGTAGGTCCAAAAGTAGCAATGGCGATATGTTCTACATATACACCCTCACAGTTCGCTACAGTTATAAATAATAAAGATTTAAATGGTGTAAAAAAAGTACCTGGAATCGGTCCAAAAGGGGCAGGGCGAATACTTGTTGAGTTGGCTGGTTTTGATAGTGACTTGATATCTAGTTCGGATACTCCATCATCTACACTGGCGTTTAGCCAAGCTACAGAAGCACTTGAAGCATTAGGTTTCAAAAAAGACAAAATCTCTAAAGCATTAAGTGCTTGTGAAGGTGATGACACAGCTGCACTTGTTAAGGGTGCTTTAAAATTACTACAGACAGTTTAAAAGGAAATATATTGAAATTAACTATTTTATTTGGTGGGGCAAGTTTTGAGCATGAGATAAGTGTTGTGAGTGCAATTACTGTTAAAGAAAAACTAAGTTCATTTGATTTGAGTTTTATTTTTTGTGATGGCGATCATAAATTTTATCTTATAGATGCAGATAAAATGAAAGCAACTACATTTTCAAAACAAGAGCATAAAAAAATGCCTGAATTGTCTTTAAGTATAGGTGGGTTTACACAAAAATCTCTCTTTAGTTCTAAAACACATGATAATACTATTTTAAATCTTATTCATGGTGGAGATGGTGAAGATGGAACAATATCTGCATTATTGGATTTTTACAAAATCAACTACATAGGACCACGAAAAGAAGCGTGTACCTTCTCTTATGATAAACGCTATACAAAATATCTTTGTGATTCTATAAATGTAGGATCTGTAGCATATGAACTTTTTTACAAAAATGAAGAGAAAACCTTAGAACTCTCTTTTCCTGTTATAGTAAAACCTGCATCATTAGGAAGCTCAATAGGTGTGAGTATAGTAAAAGAAGAGTCTGAATTTGACTATGCTTTAGATACGGCGTTTGAGTATGATGATGTAGTTTTAGTTGAACCATTTATAGAAGGTGTTAAAGAGTACAACCTAGCTGGATATATGGCAAATGGAAAACTAAACTTTTCGATAGTTGAAGAGCCTCAAAAAGAGGAATTTTTAGATTTCGAAAAGAAATATATGGACTTTTCTCGTTCAGAACAAGTATTAAAAGCTGATATTAGTGAAGAACTGATACATAAGTTAGAGATAAATTTTGAAAAAGTATATCGTGGTATGTTCGAAGGTTCTTTAATCAGATGTGACTTTTTTGTTGTTAATGATGAAGTACTTTTAAATGAAATAAATCCTATTCCAGGTTCAATGGCAAACTATCTTTTTGAGGATTTTACTCACTCAATCAAAGAGCTTGCAAACTCTCTTCCTGATTTAAATAAGATAAAAATTTCATATGATTACATACACTCAATTTCATCTGCAAAAGGTAAATAATGGCAATAAAATCTATTCAGCATAAGCAACATACATTTGACATAAGTTACGAAATAGTGAATCCAAACGCTAAAGTAGACATCATAATATTGCATGGGTGGGGAAGTAATAAAGCCATTATGAGTAAAGCTTTTTCTCCTTATATGGATAGTTTTCGACATATTTACATAGATTTACCAGGTTTTGGAGGCTCTACTTGTTCTATGGCACTTAGTACTGCTGATGTGGCAAGAATAGTTGAGTTGTTTATGATTCATATAAATGCATCAAAAGATATTATTCTTGGACACTCATTTGGGGGGAAGGTGGCTCTTCTTCTTGAACCAAAAGTTCTTGTTTTAGTAGCAAGTGCAGGTATTTATAGACCAAAACCACTTAAAATACAAGCTAAAATCATTTTATTTAAAACACTTAAAATCTTTGGTTTCACTAAATTACGTTCTTTATTTGTAGCTGATGATGCTAAAAAATTAAGTGAGCATATGTATCAAACTTTTAAAAATGTTGTAGATGAAAATTTTTCAAACCAGTTTTCATCTTATAATGGAAAAGCACTTATCTGTTTTGCTAAAGAAGATACAGCTACACCACTAAGTTCAGGAAAAATGATAGATACTCTTATCAAAGATTCTACTTTAGAAGTTTTTGAAGGTGATCACTTTTTCTTTATGAATAATGCTGAAAAAATAGCAACTAAAGTTCAAGATACTTTTTTAGCAACATTAGGAAATTAAAATGCAAGAGTATGAAATATTAGTAGCTTTTACAGTAAATACATTTTTTGTAATGCTTTTAGGTTGGTATCTAATAACGAACCTTCAATGGTATAACTACTCACTTTCTCGTGTAGTTTTAAAACATCATAAACCACAATGGCATGTTATCTATTTTATAGTTCCATTTATCGCTTACTATACAACTGAAAAGTTTTTTACAATATTTTTTGTTTTTGCTGTACTTCCTGCCATAATAATTTGGCATAAAAGACTCGACAAAAAGCTTGTACTAACATGGCGTGTAAAACGCTTTCTTATACTTCTTTTTGGTTTAACACTCTTTGGAAATGTTCTCTGTACTTTAAAAGATGCATGTCATCTTTATGGTGTGTTTATGCCCTTAGCTGTAGCATATATAGGTTCATACTTAATAGAAAAATATCTATTTATCGTTTATAAAAAAAGTGCTAAAAGAAAACTTGCTGATATGAAAGAACTTCAGATTATAGCGATTACAGGGAGTTACGGTAAAACAAGCATTAAAAACTTTGTAGCACAAATTCTTTCTCAAAAGTTTAATGTATATGCAACTCCAAGAAGTGTAAATACTTTAGGTGGAATTATGGGTGATGTTAATAACTCTCTACCTAAAGATACAGAGATTTATGTTTGTGAAGCTGGTGCAAGAGAGCGAGGAGATATCTATGATATCACAACCTTTGTTGAGCCTCAAACAGTAGTTGTAGGTAAGGTTGGTGAAGCACATATAGAGTACTTTAAAACATTAGAAAATATTATCGCTACTAAATTAGAGATTATGCAATCTCCGAAATTAAACAAAGCTTTTATTCATACATCGGTTACAGATGAACCACACGAAAAGGTAATCTTTTTTGGTGATGAGATAAGTGATGTAAACGCCACATTAGATGGAACAGATTTTACAGTAGCGTTTGACGATAAGAGTCTAACTCTTCATACTTCTGTTTTAGGTGAGTTTCAAACGATGAACATTGCAGTAGCTGTGAAAATTGCAAAAAGTTTTGGAATGAGCTATGAAGAGATAGAAGATGCCGTGAAAAAACTAGAACCAGTAGAACATAGACTCCAAATGATAAAAGCTGGAGGAAAACTCATACTAGATGATGGGTACAATGGAAATATAGATGGAATGTTAGAAGGAGTAAGACTCTGTTCTTTACATGAAAATGGAAAAAAAATCATAGTAACACCAGGCTTAGTTGAAAGTAGTGATGCCCTTAACTTAAGACTAATAAAAAGTATAAATGATGTTTTTGACATTGTAATAGTAACGGGTTCATTAAACGCTGAGATTTTTGAGAAAAATCTTAATGTATCAAACAAAATCATGTTAGCTGATAAAACAAGCCTTACTGCAGTTTTAGCAAATCAGACTAAAGCAGGGGATATTATACTCTTTGCTAATGATGCTCCAAACTTTATTTAGGGTATTTAAGTTGATAAAAGTGATGAGTAAGTATAGCTCGTATTTTACAGCACTTATTCTTACACTACTTGTTGTGCTTATTGTTTATGATGCAACAGCACGCTATCTTTTTTCAAATGGTTCGACAGCTCTTCAAGAGTTAGAATGGCATTTTTTTGATGTAGTTATTTTACTAAGTATTTCCTATACATTAAAACATAACTCTCATGTACGAGTTGATATTTTTTATGATAACTTTTCTCCTAAAATACAATCTTTAGTAAATATTGTTTCTCTTCTCTTTTTCATTTTACCTCTCTCTTTTTTGATTATTTATATAGGTATCAGTTTTGTTGAACTTAGTTTTTTACAAGGAGAGATGTCTTCCGATCCGGGAGGGCTTTCAAATAGATGGATAGTAAAATCCCTGATGCCTTTGTCCTTCTTTCTTCTAGCATTTCAAGCATTAGAACTTCTCCTTGAAGAGTTTAAAAATTGGAGAAATTTATGATAGCTTTAGTGATGTTTGTTATAGCACTTATTTTTCTTTTAGTAGGTATTCCTGTAGCGTTTGCTTTTGGTGGAGTGGCTATGATTTTTGCTTTTATTGTACCTGAACTCGGTTTTGAAGTTTTTAATATTTTGCCATTTAGAATATATGGTATTATGAATAATACTACTCTAATGGCTGTTCCTCTATTTATAATGATGGGACTTATTTTAGAAAAATCTGGAATGGCTGAAAAACTTTTAATCTCTATGAGTGCTATGTTTAAAGGTGTTAGAGGTGGTCTTGGAGTCAGTGTTGTTTTAGTTGGGGCTATCTTAGCTGCTTCGACAGGAATAGTCTCGGCATCTGTTGTTATGATGAGTGTTATTGCACTTCCTCTTATGTTAAACGCTGGTTATGATAAGTCATTAGCATCTGGAACTATTGCAGCTAGTGGAACACTAGGACAGATTATTCCTCCTTCTATTATCCTCATTATACTTGGGGATGTTATGAGTGTAAGTGTTGGAGATCTTTTTATGGGAGCTCTCTTACCAGGTGTTTTACTTGTGGGGCTTTATGTATTTTATATACTCATTCGTGCATATATAAATAAAGATGATGCTCCTGCCCTAAAAATAGAAGATAGTATCTCTTTACTTGATCTTATTAAAGCTATAATTCCTCCTTTACTTCTTATGGTGAGTGTTTTGGGAAGTATCTTTGCCGGTATAGCATCACCTACTGAATCAGCAGCATTTGGTGTTGTCGGTGGTTTACTTTTGTCTTTTTTCAATAGAAAACTTAATGCTGAAATGATACAATATGCACTCTTTGAAACGATGAAACTTTCAGGAATGATTTTTATGATTCTTATTGGAGCAACAGCATTTAGTCTTGTTTTTAATGAACTAGGTGGAAGTGATCTTATTTTAGAGTTTTTTAGTGAAGATATAGGAAGTGTATGGGTCTTTATAGCTATCTCAATGCTTAGTATATTTATACTTGGATTTTTTATAGATTTTATAGAAATAAGTTTTATTATTGTACCTATTCTTATTCCTGTGATGAGTGCTTTTGGAATAGATCCAATATGGTTTGCAGTACTCATAGCAATGAATCTTCAAGCATCATTTCTAACACCACCTTTTGGTTTATCACTCTTCTTTTTAAAGGGTGCAGCTGGTAAAAGTGTAACTACTATGCAGATATATAAAGGTATTATCCCTTTTATATTTTTACAGCTTTTAGCCTTAAGTTTAGTAGTCTTATTTCCAAATTTAGTATTTGCTTTTATATAGTATATAAACGTAGGTGAGCTTTAAGTTTCTATATAGTATTATAAAATAATTTATATTAGGACTTCACAATGAAAAACCTTTCTATCAGTAAAAAAGTTCATTTTCCTCTAATCTCATCTGTCATTGTTGGATTTATAATCATCATTATAAATTCTGTTTATTCTATTGGTCAGATGAAAAAAGATGTTTATAATTCGCAAGCTAAAAATCTTCGTTTAGTATATTCTCAAGCTATAAAAGAAAAAGAAAATATTGGTCTTACCAATGTTATAAATATTTCAAAAAACTACAATGTTGTAAATGCTCTTAAAGAAAAAAATAGAGAAATAGCTATTAATGGTCTTGAGTTTATACTAAGAGATTTAAAAGAATACACAAATTATAAAAATATAAAAATTCATATTCACGATGCTAATGTACATAGTTTTTTAAGAACATGGAATTTAAAAAAATATGGTGACGATTTAAGTGGTTTTAGAAGTACAGTCTTAAATGTGAAAAAAAATCAGAAGCCATTTATAGCTATAGAGTTAGGCCGTGCAGGTTTAGTTTTACGTGGGTTAGCACCAGTTGTTAAAAATGATGTGTATTTAGGTTCAGTAGAATTTATGCAAGGTTTAAATTCTATAGTTAAAAATGCCAAATCAATTAATGATTTAGATATGGTTATAGTAATGAAAAATGAATTTTTATCTACAGCAAAATCTTTAAGTAGTGCTCCAACTATAGGAAACTATACTTTAGCTGTAAAGAAAACAACAATAAATCAAGATTTTTTTAAAGATTTAAGTAATATAGAAATTTCAAATGCAAAAGATTTTTTTATAACAGATGAGTATTTTATTGTTTCTGAAGAGATAAAAGATTTTTCTGGTAAAGTTGTTGGTTATGCTTTAGTTGGTAATAAGTTGAAAAATGTACAAAACATCATAGTAAAATCAGAAGAATCATTATTGAATCAAGTATATATAATGGCACTTTTAGATCTCTTTATCCTTATATTTTTATTTTTTGTTATTAAAAAAGCAATTATAAATCCTATTTTAAATTTAAATAATGTTGCAACTGAATTAGCACAAGGTGACGCTGATCTTTCAAAAAGATTGCCAGTATTGTCAAAAGATGAGTTAGGAAATGCTAGTGCTAGTTTTAACAAGTTCCTAGACAAGGTACAAGAGATAGCTCAAAATGCACAAGAAGAAGCACATAGAGCTGAAGAATCAACAGAAAAAGTACAAGAGAGCCTTGAAAAAAATCACCTTACATTAAGTTTATCTCATGAGATGATTAAGGGTGCTATTAACAATGCAAATAACTTGAAAAGTAGTATGGAAGAGAATGTTGCAAATGTAAATGATGTAAATAAACTTAATGGTGAAACAGCAACTGTTATCAAAGAAGTGACAAACTCAACAGATGAAATAATAGAAAGTATGTCAAATATAACTGAAATGTTAGGTGACTCAAGAGCTTCATCGGAACAGTTAAACTCTAATGTAGAAGAGATATTTAATGTTATAGCATTAATTAAAGATATATCTGATCAAACAAATTTACTTGCTTTAAATGCAGCGATTGAAGCAGCTCGTGCTGGTGAACATGGTCGTGGTTTTGCTGTTGTTGCTGATGAAGTACGTAAATTAGCTGAACGAACACAAAAAGCTACAAGTGAAGTTGAAGCTAACATTAGTGTTTTAAAACAAAACTCTATGAGTATGTCAGAAACAAGTGAAAATATAGAGTCTCAGGCACATCGTTCTCAAGAGACATTAGACAATTTCAAAAATACATTATATGAAATGGTTACGAATGTAGAACAGATTAAAGTAGACAATACTATTATAGGTCAAGAGCTTTTTGCAAATATGGCTAAGTTAGACCATATAATATATAAAAACTATACATATTCTTCAGTATTTGAGGGTAAATCAGATAGAACACTTGGTGACCATAGTGCTTGTAATATTGGTAAATGGTATGCAGATGAAGGTAAGAAACAATTTGGAAAGAATGCCTCTTTTGTAGCAATCAATGAACCTCATAATAAAGTACACAAAAATATAGAAAAAGTTATGAAGAGTATGGATTCAGAAAAACCTATGGCAAATAGTGAAATAATTGATCTCTTTAAAGATACAGAAAAAGAGTCACTTAAATTGTTTAAATTACTTGATGAAATGATTAAATAGCTTATGAAAGATATACTTTATGCACCGTGGAGAGATGAGTACATATCTGGTGAAAAGATTGAAGGGTGTGTATTCTGTCACATAAGTAAAAATGAGGAAAATGCCACTAAACTTCATGTACTTTATAGAGATGAATTTTGCTTTATAGTAATGAATAAATATCCATATACACCTGGACACTTTATGATTATTCCTCATAATCATACTGATAAACTAGAAGATTTAGCAAGTGAAACTTGGTTACATATTTCAATGTTAGCACAAAAATCAGTAAAACTTTTAAAAGAAGGATTTGGTGCAGATGGTGTAAATATAGGTATGAATCTTGGTAAGTCTGGTGGTGCAGGTATTGCAGAACATATTCATATGCATTTAGTACCTCGCTTTGAACGTGATACAAATTTTATAACAACTATAGCTGATACAAGAGTCTATTCAACAGATTTTGAAAAAATCTATAATAAAATTAAAAGTCTAATTCCAAAATATATTAAGTAGTTTAACTCAATTTAAAACTAAAAAGATATAATAACCGAAATAATATATTATATAAGGACGACTTATGCAAAGAAGAGATTTTTTTAAAACTTCTATAGCTGCATCAGCTGCAATAATAGGTACAAACCTATTAGCTGACTCTGCTGGTGAAACACATCAACCATTAGATGGACAAAAAATGTCAAAAATGGCATTTCCAGAAAAACGACCAATGATAACATACTCCGATAGACCACCTCTTTTAGAATCTCCACGATCAGTATTTGCTAAGGGTATAACTGCAAATGATGAATTTTTTGTAAGATGGCACCTTCCAGATATTCCAACTAAACTAGATTTAGAATCATACACAATTAAAATTGATGGTTTAGTTGAAAAAGAATTAAACATAACACTTAAAGAATTGAAAAATGATTTTGAACAAGTTGAAGTAACAGCAGTCCTCCAGTGTGGTGGTAATAGCCGTTCAGCATTTACTCCTATAGCTGGTGGTATCCAGTGGGGTAGCGGTGCAATGGGTTGTGCAAAATGGAAAGGTGTAAGACTTTCTGATTTACTAGAAAAAGCAGGTCTTAAAAAAGATGCTCATTGGATTGGCTTTAATGGTAAAGATAATGCTGCATACTATGAAACGCCAAACTTTGTTCGTGAACTTGAACTTGAAGAGCTTAATGATCATGTAATCATTGCTTACGAAATGAATGGTGAAGATTTACCATATCTAAATGGTTTTCCTCTCCGTTTAGTTATACCAGGGTACTACTCAGATAGCTGGGTTAAAATGTTAAATAACATCACTGTTACAAACAAGTATAAATCTCTTTTCTTTATGGATGTTGCATATAGAATTCCTGATAATGATACAGAGAGTGAAACGCCAGATAAACACTTTAAGCCTACTAAGCCTATTACATCTATGAATGTTAAGTCTGTAATTGGTTACCCTGAAAATGATATGAAGGTTTATCACAACTCTCATATGGTAGTTCGTGGAGTAGCATTTGATGATGGACATGGTATCAGTCAGGTGATGATTTCAGTTGACAATGGTAAAACATGGAAAGAGTCACTTCTCAAACAAGAAGGTGGACGTTACTCATTTACAGAGTTTAGATTTACATTTAAACCAACTGAGTATGGAAAAGTAAATATAATGGCAAAAGCTATTAACCGTTTAGGTGATGAACAGCCTCTTGCTAAAGAGATATTATGGAACCATGGTGGATACAAATACAATGGTATCGATGTTGTAACAGTAGAAGTGGTTTAGGAGATAAATGATGAAGAAAATTATATTATTAGCTATGTTAAGTGTAGGTTCTCTTTTTGCTCAAGTTGAGCAAGATGTAGAAGTTCCATATATTTCATATGATATTAAAATGGGTAAAGGGTTTGACTCTGTTCAAGCTAACTGTTTAATGTGTCATTCTTTTGGATATATTATAAACCAAGGTCCTCAATCTCGTGAGTTTTGGAGTAAAAAAGTAGATAAAATGATTACACATTTTAAAGCTCCTATCATGAAAGAGGATGCAAAATCTGTAACAGATTACTTATTTAAACATTACGGAAATGGTAAGTTAAAATAGCAAAAGAGAGTTAGTTCTCTTTTGTGTCATCTTTTTTTAGTACAAAGAAAAAAATCCCTGCAATTATTATAAATACTGCCATTCTAATACTTAGTGTTGTTATGTCTGCTGTATCATTCATTTAGATAACCTTTTTAGTTTAATAATTTTAAAGTGATTTTATAAGGGTTAGTGGATGGGGTAGAGGGATTCGAACCCCCGAATACCAGTACCAAAAACTAGTGCCTTACCGCTTGGCGATACCCCAAAGTGTTGTTATATTTTAATGTTTTGATTTTTTTATATGATTGGTTGCGGAAACAGGATTTGAACCTGTGACCTTCGGGTTATGAGCCCGACGAGCTACCGAACTGCTCTATTCCGCGACATTTAAAGGTGGATGGGGTAGAGGGATTCGAACCCCCGAATACCAGTACCAAAAACTAGTGCCTTACCGCTTGGCGATACCCCAACATTAAAAAGTTAAAGAAAATTGGTTGCGGAAACAGGATTTGAACCTGTGACCTTCGGGTTATGAGCCCGACGAGCTACCGAACTGCTCTATTCCGCGACGCTTAAACAAATCATATTACTATGTTTGTTGGAGCGAAATTATAGGAAAAAAATCAAAAGAAGTCAAGTCTTTTGTAAAGAAATGTATAAATACTTTTTGAACTCTTTTTAATGAAAATTTCAATATAATAAAATAAAATTATCAAAAGAGAATTTATGACACCAATTAAAAGAGTATTAGAAGCTATCGAAGAGATTAAAAAAGGTAATATGGTCATCATGATTGATGATGAAGATAGAGAGAATGAAGGAGATCTAGTTTATGCAGCTGCATTTAGCACACCTGCTCATGTAAACTTTATGGCGACTCATGCTAGAGGTCTAATATGTGTTGCTTTAAGTAAAAGTATTGCCACAAAGTTGGACTTAAATCCTATGGTAAGTTCAAATACATCTTCTTATGAAACAGCTTTTACTGTTTCTGTAGATGCTAGAGATGCTCTTACTGGTATTTCAGCAGGGGAGAGAGATGATACTATTCGTATTTTAGCAAACCCAATAGCTAAAGCAGAAGAGCTTGTAAAACCTGGGCATATCTTTCCTCTCATAGCCAAAGATGGTGGTACACTCATTAGAACTGGTCATACTGAAGGTAGTGTTGATATATGTCGTTTAGCAGGTCTTAGTGAAGCTGGTGTAATCTGTGAAATAATAAAAGAAGATGGAACAATGGCTCGTCGTGATGATTTGGATATATTTGGTGAGAAACATAATCTTAAAACAGTTTTTATTTCAGATATAGTTGAGTATAGACTTGCAAATGAGTCTTTGATAAACGCTACTAATGTACAAGAGATAGATTTTTTTGGTATCAAAGTAAAGCAACACACTTTTGAAGATCATGATAAAATAGAACATACTGCCATAGCATTTAATTCAGTAGATACAATTGCTAATGTACGAGTACATAATGTTATTCCAGATATTGATTTACTTTTAAATCAGCAAAAATACAATAACCTAGTAAGTTCTATTGAGTACTTAAAGAACAATAATGGCTTACTAGTCTTCATCAACAAAACAAATCATCAAGATAACTCTGCACCAAAAGAGTTTGGAATTGGTGCTCAAATCATAAAATCATTTGGCATAGAACAGATGAACCTTTTAACTTCTACAAATCAAACTGACTTAGTAGGTTTAGGTGGTTTTGGACTTGAAGTAAATAAAATAGTTAAAATTTAATACAAATAGAGAGCATATGAGAGATTTTTTTCAAAGATTAGAAAATGAGAGTTTAGTAAACATAGAGATAGATTTAAATGCTTTTGCATATAGCAGTAATAATCCGTGGTTATTTAGTGTGTTTATAAAATTTGATGGTGCTGATGCACAAATAAATGGTTATGAAGAGTTTTTAGAGACTAAAGAGTCCCTAATCATTGCTTTAGAGAATGAGGATAAGGTTAAGTATGTTGGAACTCGTATTGTAGATGGATGGAGTGAAATTTATTTTTATTCACAAGAGTCAAAATCTTTAGAGTCAACAGTAGCAAAAATTTTACAACCTAGTAACTATGTTTTTGAAAGTAGTGTAGTACGAGATACTAAATGGGATTTTCATCATAAAAATTTAGTACCATCAGAACTTGAACAGTGCCATATTGAAAGTGAAAAAATTATTTTTATGTTAGAAGAGGAAGGAGACACCCTTACTACTTCTCGTTCTGTCGAACATTATCTCTCTTTTGAATTACCAACACAAAAAAATAGATTTGTAAATACATTAGATTTAGAAGGCTACTCTTTAAAAGATGAGATAAGTAGTGAAGAATTTGCAAATGGAATAGCTCTTGTTAAAGAGCATGATGTTACGAGTCAAACACTCCAAAAAGAAGTTGCTTTAGTTTTTGAAGCAGTGAAAAAATGTCAAGGTTTTTATGAGGGGTGGAGTACCACTCTTGTATAAAACCGTTGGTATTATTAACTACATAGTAGTTATTTTTTTAAATGCCTTTACCGATTTAGGGCATAAAATCATCATCCAAAACACTATATTTAAAGTTTATGATGGTGATATGCAAATAGTCTTAACGGCTATTGTTAACTCCCTTATTCTACTCCCTTTTATTCTTGTATTTTCTCCTTCTGGATTTTTAGCAGATAAGTTTCCTAAAAATAAAATCATGCAACATTCCGCAGTTTTTGCAGTTTTTATAACATTGGGGATTACATACTCTTACTATAATGGTCAATTTCTTTTGGCGTTTGGTTTTACCTTTTTGTTAGCAATGCAAAGTGCGATATATGGACCTGCAAAGTATGGATATATCAAAGAACTAGTAGGTGAGAAGTATATAAGTGCAGGAAATGCAGTTATTCAGGCAACAACAACAGTTGCTATTTTAGGTGGTATTATCTTCTATACAGTTCTCTTTGAAGGTATGTATACAGATAAATTGCTAAGTGAAGCTGAAATATTGCAAAAAATAGCTCCTATTGGTTGGTTGTTAGTAATTGGGTCGATAATAGAGTGGTTTTATGCAAGTAAACTTGCAAATAAAATGGAAAAATCTACAGCCCGTGTTTTTAAATTTAAACACTATTTACGTGGAACTTATCTTCGTGAAAACCTTAAAACAATTACAAAAAAACATGAGGTTTTTGAAGCAATTATCGCATTGAGCTTATTTTGGTCAATATCACAAGTTGTTTTGGCAATTTTTGGTGAATATGCTAAAAGTAACTTAGGAGTAACAAACACTATCTATGTACAAGGGATTATGGCTCTTGCTGGGATAGGGATAGTTGTTGGTTCAATAATAAGTGCAAAATATTCAAAATATTTTATAAATGTTGGTTTTGTTTTCATTGGAGCGATAGGAATAACTATAATTGTTTTTACAATTCCATTCATAAAATCTATACTATTCTTAGCTTTCCTTTTTACTCTTTTTGGAATGTTTTCTGGTTTTTTGATGGTTCCTCTCAATGCACGGATACAACTTCTTTCATCACAAGTTGACTTGGGAACTACTTTGGCTGGAAACAATTTTATACAAAATATATTTATGTTTTCATTTTTAATGTTAACAACTCTTTTTGCTTACAATGGAATTAATAGTAAAATACTTTTCTATTTTATGGGTTTTGTGGGTATCTATTTAAGTTATATGGTTTTTAAACGCTACTTAGTAAAAGGTTTTTGGTCATTTATTGAAATTATTTTTACAATGAGACATAAGTATGATTATTTTGGTTTGGAAAATATACCACACTCTGAAGGTGTGTTACTTCTAAGTAACCATGTAAGTTGGATAGATTGGATGATTCTGCAATTTCCTCAGGAAAGAGATATAAACTATATGATGGAAAAAGATATTTACTACTGGAAACTATTTCACCCTATGTTCAAAAAAGGTGAAGCTATACCTCTCTCTCCTAAAGCATCAAAGGATGCATTTAAAGAAGCTGCTAGACGTTTGAAAAATGGAAGTATTGTTGGGATTTTTGCTGAGGGTGGAATCGCTAAAAATGAAAAACTTGGTAAATTTTATCGTGGTTATGAGTTGATAGGAGATAGTTACAATGGTGTTATTATTCCATGTTTTATATCTGGAATGGAAGGTAGTATGTTTTCACGTGTTCCATCAAAACAGAAAAAATCTATATTTACTCGTCGAAAAATAAAAGTTTATTTTGGAAAACCGATGCCTAAAACAACAAAAGCTGATGAACTTGCTACAATTATACAAAAAATGAAGGATAAATATGAAATTAAATAAACCAAAACACAACCTTTTTAGAAATGGAGGCTATGCAGTAGAAGGCTTTATTGACATAGTTAAAAATGAAACATCATTCAAGTGGCAACTGTTGATGCTTTTTGTTATGGGAATTGTATCTTGGAATCTTCCTATCGCATTTTCATATGCAAGTATCCTATTTTTATCACTATTTATCCCGATACTTGCAGAAGTAGCAAACTCTGCGATAGAGAGAGTTGTTGACCTTGTAACTCAGGACTACCATATACTTGCAAAGCAAGCAAAAGATGTTGGAGCAACTATGGTTTTACTAAGTCTAATTCTAACAACACTCATCTGGATAGCAACTTTAGTTGTAGCGTTTAAACTGGTTTAGTCAATGAAAAAAATACTTTTATGTACACTTGTAATCACTTCTCTATTTGCAGAGAGTATAAGACCTAAAATTGCTCTTGTTTTAAGTGGTGGTGGTGCTCGTGGTGGTGCTCATGTAGGTGTATTAAAAGTTTTAGAAGAAAATAAAATACCTATCGATATGATAGTTGGAACAAGTATGGGTTCTTTTGTTGGTGGTATGTATGCTTCAGGAATGACTCCAAATGAAATAGAAACAATGCTTACAACTACAGACTGGACAGATTATATCCGTGCAGACTATAATAGAAAAGATATACCGATGCGTAAGAAAAATATAGATTATATTTACCAAGGAAGATTAGGACTAGGTATAAATGCTGAGAATAACTTAGTACTTCCAACTGGCGTTTTAAAACGCCAACCTATGCTTTTAAAGTTTATGCAACTAACTCAAAATGTTCGTGATATAGATAATTTTGACAATTTAACTATTCCTTACCGAGCGATAGCTACAGATATAAAAAATGGTAACTCTGTTATTTTAAAATCTGGTTCTCTTGCTAAAGCCATTTATGCTTCAAGCTCTATTCCTGGAGGTTTTGAACCAATAAATATTGATGGTACTGATTTAGTCGATGGTGGTGTGAGTGATAATATGCCTATTCAAGTTGCGAGAGATATGGGTGCAGATATTATCATTGCCGTTGATGTAAGTGAAAACTTTGACAAAGAGTTAGATGTTAACTCTTATTTTGTTGTTATGGGTCAACTTGTCAATATACTGATGCGAAAAAATGCAAACAACTCTATAAAAACACTTAAAAAAGAAGATATATTATTAACACCAAATTTAGATGGTTTTACAGGTTTAGATGCTGATAAATATCAACAAATCATAGAAAGAGGTGTTGAAGTTACAGAGAAAAATCTTTCTAAATTAAAAAAGTTAAGTTTAAGTAGTAGTGAATATGAAAAATATTCTAAACAACATAGAAAGAAACATACTTCAACTGTAGCTATCATAGATGAAATAAAAATTCAAAATAACACATACCTTTCAAACAATTCTATACTCGATAGAATACATCAAGATGTTGGAGAACCATTAGACTTAGATGTTTTACGAGGGGACTTACTTCATATTTATAATATGATGATTTTTGATAGTGTTGATTATGAGTTAGAAAAAATTGATAATAAAAATATTTTAACAATCACTACAACTCCAAGTTGGGATAACAATGGAGAGATACGGTTTGCATTTGGTTTTGAAGATGATTTTGAAGGACATTCTGCTTACTCAATGAAGCTTGGATATACAATGTATGGTCTAAATAGTTATGGTGGTGAGTGGAAAAATGATTTTGAAATTGGAAGGTATGAAAAAGCATATAGTGAAATATTTCAGCCTTTAGACACGATGCAACGTTATTATTTACGACCATCTTTAACATATGAAGGTGTAACTGATATTTTACCCCTTAAAGATTTTGGAAATCAAGAGTTGACATCTAGTAGAGTAGGTGGAAGTTTTGTTTTTGGAGCACATATAAAAACAGACTATGAGTGTGAAGTGGGTGTTTCTTTGTTTAAAGATAAGGTGAAATTTTTAGAAAATCTAGATGAGGATTATAAAGCAGTTCCGATTTATGCTCAGATAAATATTGATAATTTAGATAATGTAAATTTTCCAAAAGTTGGTATAAAAGCAAAACTAAAATGGACAAAAGAGATGCGTACTTGGGGAAGTGACTACGATTATGAACAAATTTACCTTGAAGTTGAAAAACCCTTCTCATTTTATTCAAATAACATTACACTCTTTATGAAATATGGAAATACATATCAAACTGATGATATAGATAGATTATCTGGACTTTTTTTGTTAGGAGGGCTTTTTAATTTATCTGGTTATGATCCATACTCTTTTCTTGGGGATAATATTTTATTTGGAATTTTAAAGTATACTTATGAGATAAAAGATGGTGGTTTTTTTGGAACTTTAAATGCACCAATATATGCAGGCTTTTCTCTTGAAAGTGGAGATGCTTGGTCAAAGCCAGTAGAGATGGACTTGAAGTATTCTGGAACAGCATATGTTGCCGCAGACACATTTATGGGACCTCTTTATCTTGCAGTAGGTGCTTCTGCTGATGGTGACAAAAGTGTATATTTATATTTAGGAGAAAAATTTTAATGACAAGTAATAAAACTCAAACAACCTTAATTATTGGTGCAGGTGGAGTCGGACGTGTAGTTCTTTACAAATGTGTTGAAAACAAAGATACATTTGGCAAAATAGTTTTAGCAAGTAGACGTATAGAATCGTGTCAAAAACTTAAAGCAGAACTTCCAAACGCTGATATATCAATAGCTGAATTAGATGCTGATAATACTCAAGAGATAATAGAACTTATAGAAAAAGTAGATGCT
>Ga0256826_1000476_pt1 | contig 24336 bp, 24 predicted proteins | sample CV79metaG_FD_185975 | JGI IMG/M metagenome (GOLD analysis project Ga0256826, IMG submission 185975) | Hydrothermal vent microbial communities from East Pacific Rise, Pacific Ocean - CV79 | ecosystem: Environmental > Aquatic > Marine > Hydrothermal vents | place: Pacific Ocean: East Pacific Rise...
CAGACCTCTAAAGAGAAGATCACCCGTTGTACATGGCTTGATGCAGTCAAGACCTCACGCGCAAAGAGCAATATTAGAACCAACTGTAACCAACGTATTCGTGCTATTGATGAACGTTCTGGTGTTTTGATCATGGCAGGTTTACTTGGTCTTAATGTCTCACGGATTGAAGGGTGGTGTCATGAAAATGGTCACTGTGATAACCGCGTACGTATTAGTCGTGATTGTGACTACCTTAAAGAGGTGGCACAGGAGTATCTGCATGATATTCAGGTCACAGGACGCTTTACAAGGTTCTTGACCTCTCACCGTTTTAAGATCAAACGTTATGAATTTGGGACCTTAGAGGTGTGTAGTAACCATAATATCTCAGATGTTGTCTTTGACTACTGTTGTCACCCTAAGACGGGTGATGAGATCGTCTCTTTTTTACAAAATAACAAAGCCCATGTTCATCATAAGATGTGTAAACATGCCGCTAAGATGATGGATGATGCAACGCCGATGTTATTTGTGCACTGGCGTAAAGAGCGTATCTTCCAGTATCGTATGATTGTCTCGATGCATAATGCTAAAGGTGCATTGGCTGGTTTCTTAACTTATTTGGCAAAATTAAACATAGAAATCAACAGTATTGAACTTGGAAAAGAGCAAGAGGAACATATTCGCTATTGTGAGATCGAATTTCAGTCTCCAGAAGCCGATCTTAACCGTCTACGCGGTAAAATAGAGCAAAAAATTAAGGTGATCCAGTTTTTCAGGACTGATGACGCCTATAGAAGCTAGAGAGAAAAATTATGATTCAAAAAGCACTGCAAGAGATTCGTCGTGGAACGGCAGAGATCATTGATGTCGAACGTATTGAAAAACTACTAAAAGCCTTTTTTGAAGAGGGCAAGAACTATACGGTAAAAGCAGGATTTGATCCAACTGCACCTGATCTACACTTAGGTCATACGGTTCTTTTACAAAAACTTGCGATCTTTCAAAAGTATGGGGCACGTATCCAGTTTTTGATTGGTGACTTTACAGCACAGATCGGTGATCCTACAGGTAAGAGTGAGACGCGTAAACAACTTAGTCCAGAGCAGATCATCATCAATGCTGAAAGCTATAAGACACAAGTCTTTAAGATCTTAGATCCTAAGAAGACGGATGTCGTCTTTAATGCAACATGGTTAAATGAGCTTGGTAGTACAGGTATCTTAGAGTTAACAACAACTTTTAATGTTGCACGTATGCTAGAACGTGATGACTTTGAAAAACGTTATAAGTCTCAAACACCGATCTCGATCTCTGAGTTTATGTACCCACTTCTTCAAGGTTATGATAGTGTGGCCCTCAAAAGTGATATTGAGCTGGGTGGAACAGACCAGAAGTTTAACCTTTTGATGGGACGTCACCTACAACGTACTTATAATGTTGGTAAAGAGCAAGCTGTTTTGATGATGCCGATACTAGAAGGTCTTGACGGTGTGCAGAAGATGAGTAAATCTTTAGGCAATTATATTGGTGTTGAAGATGCTCCTAATGATATGTTTGGAAAAGTACTGAGCGTCTCTGATGATCTGATGTGGCGTTATTTTGAACTTTTAAGTGATCTCTCTTTAGATGAGATTGCCGTACTTAAAGCAGGTGTTGAAGATGGCTCAAAGCATCCAAAAAAGGTCAAAGAGTCTTTAGCGATTGAGATTACAACACGTTTTCACTCAGCTCAAGCAGCACAAGATGCTAAGGCAGAGTTCGATAAAGTCCACTCAAAGTCTCAAATCCCTACAGATATTGAAAGTTTTGAGTTTGAAGGGCCGATTTGGATAGCAAAAGCACTGGTAGATGCTAAAATAGAGCCATCTACTTCACAAGCACGACGCGATATTAAGCAAGGTGCTGTTAAAATAGACCAACAAAAAATAGATGATAATCAACTGCAATTAGAGACAGGGGAATATATCTTGCAAGTCGGCAAAAGAAAGTTTGCAAGGGTAAAGGTAAAGTAATGGCATATAAAGCAGTTAAAATTGGAAAGCACACCATAGAGAAGCCTATTGTTCAAGGTGGAATGGGTGTTGGTATCAGTTGGGATCAACTCGCAGGTAACGTCTCAAAAGAGGGTGGTCTTGGTGTTGTAAGTTGTGTTGGTACAGGTTACTACAAAAACAAAGAGTATGCTCAAAAACTAGTATCGCAACGTCCTTTAGATGCTAAGAACTTCTACTCTAGAGAAGGTCTTGAAGCGATTTACAAAAGTGCACGTGAGATCTGTGGAGATAAGCCTCTTGCAGTTAACATTCTTTATGCGATCAATGATTATGGTCGTGTGGTGACTGATGCTTGTGAGATTGGTTTTGATATCATCATCACGGGTGCGGGTCTTCCTACTAATATGCCTGAGTTTACTGAAGGGTATCCTGATGTCGCACTTGTACCTATTGTCTCTTCTGCTAAGGCTTTGAAGATCATCTCTAAGCGTTGGAAAAAGCGTTATGATCGTACACCAGATGCGGTGATTTTAGAGGGACCAAAGAGTGGAGGACATCAAGGTTTTACTTATGAGCAGTGTGCCCTTGAAGAGAATCAGCTTGAGAACTTAGTGGAGCCTGTTGTTGCAGAGGCAAAGAACTGGAATGATGTACCTGTTTTTGCTGCAGGTGGTGTCTGGGATAAAGCAGATATCGATGAGATGATGGCACTTGGTGCTGCAGGTGTTCAGATGGGAACACGTTTTATCGGTACGTATGAGTGTGATGCGCATGCCAACTTCAAGAAGGTTCTTTTAGATGCTAAAGAGGAAGATATCCAGCTTATGGGTTCTCCCGTTGGTTATCCGGCGCGCGGTGTTCGTACTGCTTTGACCGCTTTAGTTGAGACAAGAACAGGTCCAGAGATCAAATGTATCTCAAACTGTGTCGCACCATGTAACCGTGGTGTTGAAGCCAAAGAAGTTGGCTTTTGTATTGCAGATCGCTTGAGTGATGCTTATGAAGGAAATACAGACTTAGGTCTCTTCTTCTCAGGTACCAATGGTTACCGTCTTAATGAGATCATTAGCGTTAAAGAGCTTATGGACAAACTGACTCAAGGCGAATAACCTATAATGATGCGTTCGCTTCTATTACTTCTGTTGATGGCAACGCTTTTAGGCGCTGCTTCTGTAAAAGCAGAGTTAGACACGGCTAAAAAAAACCTCTACTCCTCTTCAAAATCAAATATATTTAAAGCCTACGATACCTATAAAAAGCACTACCTTAAAAGCATTATGAGTGGTGATCAAAAGATTCAAGAACGTTGTTTGAATGGGATTGTCATAGCAGGTAAAAAACTTCATATTGATGTGAGTAACTACCAAACAAAACTTGATGATATCGAAGCAACATCAACTGCAACTACTGTTAGTAAAAAGAGTAAAAAAATTCAAAAAAAAGCCTCTAAAACTCAAAAAAAATCTAAGGTCAAAATCCGTTCACAGCGTGCTTTTAGGGACTTCTCTTGGGATGGAGGTACTTTAGAGTTAAACTTTGACTTTGTGCTTAAAAGTAAAGATATTAACTACTTTAAACTCCGTGCTGAGGGTAAAAAAGGGTATCGATATATCTTTGATATTCGTGCGGTGATGTTTAAAAAACCTAAAATTCGTCATAAAGAGCTAACACGGGTCTCTCTTTCACAATACAATCGTGAAAAGCTTCGCTTAGTCATAGAGAGTCAACATCCTCTCAACCTTCATTTTAGACGTATAGATCAAACCTTAGAGATTGATCTTGGGGTGAGTGGAGTTGTTGCTCCAAAGGCAACTGACAATAGTGACAAGCAACAAAAGAGAAGTCGTTTGATCATTATCGATCCTGGTCATGGTGGTAAAGATGGTGGCGCTGTAGGATACTCAAAAAAGCTAGAAAAAGATATTGTTCTTGCGATCTCAAAACGTCTGGCTAAGATCCTTAAAAAAGAGGGATATCGTGTAAAGATGACACGAGAGAGTAATGTTTATCGTTCATTAAAATGGCGTACAAAGTTTACCCGAAAACATAATCCAGACCTCTTTATCTCTATCCATGCCAATGCTGTTCCTAAAAAAAATGCGCGTAAGGCACAAGGTATTGAGATCTACTATCTTGATCCTAAAAAGGGTTCAAAACGTTCGAGTTCTTTAGAACGTAAAGAGAATGCAGCTGATTACAGGGCGATGGATCAGCGTTTTGGTAAGCTCTTTAGTGCGACACAGAGTCGTGCTAAAGTCTTAGCGTCAAACTTTTTGGCGATTGACTTAGGCCGTAATGTTGTTGGAAAGCTACGCTATGAAAAGTATAAGATTAAAGATGCCAAAGTGGCAGGTGGTAACTTCTGGGTGTTGGTAGGTGCAACATCAGCTTCAGCACTTGTAGAAGTTGGTTTTGTCTCACATCCTCAAGAGGAGAAGCGTCTGGTCTCTGCCAAGTATCAACAGACATTTGCAGAGGGTCTAGCAGATGGGATTGAACAGTATTTTGTCAATAAGAGTAAACTGCATTAACTTAAAAAGAGAAGAGGGTATACGCTTCGCTACTTGAGCGAAACCTTGTTATAAAAGAGCTGTTTTACTCATTATCAAAGAGGATACGAAGACCTTCTTTGTTGGTGATCTCATAACCATTATCACCTTTAGTCAATAGTCCAAGAACTGAGAACTTCTTTAGAGTACGTGAAAGAGTCTCTGGTGTCATGTGTAGATCATCTGCCAGTTGGTAGTTCTTGAGTTCGTTAAGGATATCTTCGTTTTCATGAAGGTACTTAGCCACACGAGCTGTAGCATCAAGAACAATATTAAGCTCAATGACCTCTTCGAGGTTTTTAACCTTACGAGAGAGTGACTTAACAAAAGAGAATGCAATCTTAGGATCATTCATAAACTCTTTTTTAAACTTAGCATAATCAATCGCGATCACAGTACCATCAGTCTCAAAAGAGGCAGATGCTGGATAAGGGATCTGCTCTAAGACAGCCATCTCAGCAATAATGGTTGGTGCACGAAAGCGGCGTAGTACGATCTCGTTGTTTTTGAGATCAGTCTTGTATATCTTGACAACACCTTCGATCAGGACTAAGAGTTGTGTAGGTTCCTCTTTTTCAAAGAAAAGAACACTCCCTTTTTTGTAGCTACTTCTTTTAGAGATCTCAAGAAGTTGACTACACTCTCCATCACTTAAGTCTTCAAAAAAATAAAAATCTTTTAGTATTGGCATTAAAAACGACCTTCATCATCAGTCCTAAAGGACTATTGTAAATTTGTAAATACATTATATCAATAAAACCTCAATTTATCTGTAGAATTTGACTTAAGTCAAAACGATATTTATTTGAGGTGTGTACACTACTTAAAATAACTATTTTTAAGGATTGAAAATGAACAATTTACCACAAGATGCTGAAAAAATTGAGGTAACAGGAAGTAGCGTAGATTTCTATACTTATGTTCAAGATGATGTTACCTTCTTTCAATTTGACAGTTCGATGACAGGGCCACCTGAGCCTATGGTCAATGCAATGGCAGGATTGAATATGATTACGTCACTCGATAAGAAATTGGTCATGATCAACCACAAATCTCCTGGAGGTCTGATTGCTAAGATCGGTGAGAACTACAATATAGAAGTAGAAGATTTAAGTGATGGTAATGTTAAACTTATCTTTTCATATAAAGCTGGAGATACTGAGTCTGCTGACTTGAGTGATAATCGTTGCGGATAGACGATGAACTCAATCTCTCGTGATTTTGCACCCCCTTTTAAACTCATAGCACCATACTTTTTTGTAGGGACGCTTTTTTATCTTTTTGCGACAGTAGGTCTGTTTGCACTGAGTAGCACTGTCTCATATGAGAGTCTTGATACGATTGCTTGGGTGCATTTTTATCTCCTTGGCTTTGTGATGATGATCATTTTTGGTGCTATGGCGCAACTGGTACCAGTTGTGATCGAAGTGGGTCATGCTATGGTCGATCTTTTTTATGTGATCTGGCCTATGTTATTGGTGGGAACTGTGGTGATGGTGGCAGGTTTTCTCTTTAACCAGACCCTTCTTCCTTTTGGTGGCACAATCGTACTTCTTGCGATGACGATCTTTGCTTTAGATCTTTTTATGACCCTTAAAGCTGGAAAACATAGATCTATTGTTGTTTCTGCTATGGGTGCAAGCAATATATTTTTGCTTTTAGGGATTGCAAGTGGATTTGTGATGTCACTCTCTTTTGGTGGTATGATTGCTGTGGATCCTCTCGTATGGCTTAAAGCACATGTCTTTGCTGTCTTTGGCGGGTATGTGATGTTGACTATCATGGGGATCTCTATGGTCTTGCTTCCGATGTTTGGACTCTCTCATGGTTTTGATGAGAGACCCATGCAAAATGCTTACAAGTTGATGTTGGTTAGTGTCAGTTTGATCATGGTTGCTTCATTAGCCTCATGGCAGATAGTAGAGTATATAGGGTTGGCAATGGTCTTTATTGCTATCATCTTGTACTTTTATCAGATCTACTTGATCACCAAGACGCGTGCACGTAAAGAGAATGATGTTTGGGTGAAGTCTTTAGTCTATGCTTTTATAACATTGATCGTGAGTCTGCTCTTTAGTGGTATCTACCTCTTTGGAGGCAGTGAAGTATGGTTGGTAAGTAGTGGATGGTTTTTGATGGTGGGTTTTGTTGGTTTTTTGATCACGGCCCACCTTTTTAAGATCATCCCTTTTTTAGTTTGGTTTGAGCGTTATGCACCTCTTGTAGGAAAGCAAAAAGTACCTATGTTACATGAGATGGTGCCCAAACGTCAAGCAGATGCACAGATGCGTTTTGGCATTGTAGGTACGACTTTAGTGGGGATCTCTTTTCTTTTTGAAAGTGATGCTCTTTTTTATGCGGGCGCTTCTACTTTAGTAGTCAGTGCGCTCTATCTTACATTTAGCGTGTATGCCATGATGCAGTATGGCAAGGAGGTCTTATGAGTGTAGTAACAGAAGAAGAGGTCTATAAAGCGATCAGTACAGTGATTGATCCTGAGGTGGGATTTAACTTAGTAGAGATGGGACTCATTTATGATGTCATGGTACTTAAAAATGGCCATGTTAGCGTTAAGATGACACTTTCTACACGAGGTTGCCCACTCCATCAGATGATGATACAGTGGGTTCAAGAAGCTGTTGTACGTGAGACAGAGAGTGATTTTTGTGCAGTTGAGATTGTTTGGGAACCGGCTTGGAATATTACTATGGCAGATGAGAGTGTCCAAGAACAACTCTCTAAGACAGGTATTGGCGGTAGCTAGGCCTTATAGTCTAGCTTTCCTGCGATAGACTCTTTTTTGTCAATAAGGTTTAAGATCTGTTGTTTGACTTTGTCATAACGAAACTGCTCTTTAAAACCTTGTATCCGACCTCCAGCAGCATTAGGATGACCTCCTCCATCAGCCCACTCTTTAGAGATCATGGCTACATTGACTTTGTTGTTGGCACGAAGACTCATGGTACCTCGTGTTGAGACATCAACAATGAAGTCATACTCAGGATAGGTTACTAAAAAGCCATTACCTACGATAGAAGTATTTCCTACGTTATAAGATAAAAATCCTTTGTAGCCTTTATAGTAGATGGTCATCGTATCCATTTTTGAGCCTAGAAGTTTTACGATGTAACGTGTGGCAAGGTTATCTAAAGTGTCATCTTTATCTTTTTTGAAAAACTCTTTTTTAAGGGTATGAATCTTCTCATCTAAGATGATGTTTGCGGCTTCAACATTAACCATTTGTGCGGCTTCTTTGAGTAAAGCGACTTTATAAAAACGATCTTCATCACCAAAGACAATACGGTTAAGTTCACGACTCTCTGTGACAAGACGCATGCAGACCTTACCATACTCAAAGTTCTCGACTTCATCTTGATGCCAAAGATCAACAGCATTAACAACATCAACATACTTAGCCATCCACTCAGGAGCATCCAGATCATAGTGCTCTAAAGCATACTCATAGATCAGCTTGGTAGCACATTTAGAGGTATCTAAGAAGTACCACTCATACTTATCGGCACAGACTTGTCCACTTCCATGATGGTCTCTAAGTGTTAAGGTTACAGACTTCCCTTGTTCATTGAAGCGTTCAACATTACGGTTAAGAGAACGGGCTTCATCAAGCGTAAGGTTTAAGTCACTGATCAAGATGACGGCATCATCACTACTTTTTTGTATCGCTTCTACGATCTCTGAAAGACGTTCACCGACTTCTGCACCATAGTTGGCATTGAATGCACGAAGTTTATAGGGGGTATACTCCATGATGAGTTGACATGAATAACCGTCTAGATCGGTGTGTGAAAGGTGGTAGATAGTAGGTCTCAAAGTATTCCTTGTGTAGGTAGAAGGTAGTGGGGCTGTTATTCAGCCATGATATCAGCAAGGCTAAGATCATCTAAAAAGTTATCGATCTTGCCTTGTAGACGTTTTAAAAAGGGCCAGATCGCACAAGCACCGGCTTTTTCTGAAGGACAGTTGCTTTCTCCTGACGCACAGTCAAAAACAGCAGGGGTCTTGCCCTCTGCTGCTCTCATGATGTCACTTACCGTGATATCAGTACTCTCTTTGGCTAAGGCAAAACCGCCATTAGCTCCTTTATAAGAGTTAAGGATGCCTTGGCGTGCAAGGGCTTGTAGGATCTTGGCTAAAAAGCTTTTAGAGATGTCTAATTCACGCGAAAGACTTTCTGAATCCATAGGCTTGTCAGACTTTGCTAGGATGATTAATGAGAGTAAAGCGTATTCGCTGGCACGTGTTAAAAGCATATTAAATCCGATAATTTTTATCTTATTATAAATGAGCAAAGCTTTGTGCTTGCTTTTACTATATGAAACTTTGAAAATGAGATGAAACTTCAAGCTAACAGGGGTCACCACTTTATAAATGTGGAAAAAGAAATTTGATGAAATTGGCTTGAACTTAGCCATATTTAAACCTAGAGATAGTAAAATCGCGCAATTAATTCGTACTAAGGGACAATGAATGGGTGAACTGTTTACTTTTTTCGGTCTGATCTCACATGATCACGCTTTTATCTATATGACGCACATGCTTCTTTCTGCATTGATCGTAATCATACTTGCTAAAATGGCAACTAGAAATATGCAAGTCGTACCAACTGGTACACAAAACTTCTTAGAAGCATACCTTGGTGGTGTACTTGCTATGGGTGCTGATGTTATGGGCAAAGAGGAAGCACGTCGTTATCTTCCTCTTGTTGCAACAATCGGTCTTTTTGTAGCAACTGCAAATATCATCGGTATTATTCCAGGTTTTGAAGCACCATCTGCTTTCCTTGACTTTACATTGGCACTAGCACTTGTAGTATTTGTTTACTACAACTTTGAAGGTATCCGTCGTAATGGTGTTGTAAAGTACTTTGCACACTTCCTTGGGCCAGTTTGGTGGTTAGCATGGTTGATGTTCCCTATCGAGATCGTTTCTCACATCTCTCGTATCATCTCTCTCTCATTCCGTCTTTTCGGAAACGTAAAGGGTGACGATATGTTCTTGATGGTAATCTTGATGCTAGCACCATGGTTACTACCAATGATCCCATTTGCACTTCTTAGCTTTATGGCACTTCTTCAAGCGTTCATCTTCATGATGTTGACGTATGTATACCTTGGTGGTGCTGTTCAGATCGCTGACGATCACTAAGTCCCTACATGAAGCGAACAGTCTTTGATAATATTGCAAGCTTCTTGTTAGGTCTCTCTTGGGCGTTTATCGTCTTTGGGGCCTACATCACTTTTAAAACCTTCTTCTTTATGGGTGTTATTTCAGCACTTTTCTTCTCTGCAGTTTATGTTGTATTTGGCCTCTTTTTGATTTTACTTCTCGAGACGATGTTAAGTTATAAAGAACGTTTAGCTGAGACAAAGAGACAGACTAAACTTTTAGAAGAGATTAGAGACGCTTTACAAAAGTAGCCTTATGCAAAGCTACCTGATTACTGATCCTGCATACTACACACAATCTCCTACCGATTTTAAAAGAGTTTTGATAAGTGCGTTTAAGAAGCATACTCCAGACTTAGCACTTTACCGTGATAAAGAGAGTAGCATCTATCCAGACTTAGCAAAGATCTTTATATCGGTATGCCAAGAGTATAAGGTAAAAGCCTTTTTACACCAAGAGATCGCTTTAGCAAAAGCCTTAGGTGCAGAGGGTGTGCATCTCACTTCTAAGCAGTTTGAGATGCTGCCTAAAGCAAAAGCACAAGGTCTCTTAGTGATCGCCTCGACTCATAGTGAAGAGGAGATCGAAGATGCAGCACAAAAAGGGGCTGATATGGTGACATATAGTCCTATCTTTAGCACCCCAAACAAGGGCAAAGCTAAGGGTTTAGAGGATTTACAGAAAATAGTGGCTAAAATAAGCCTACCAATAATTGCACTCGGTGGTATTACCACTGCAGAGCAGCTAAAAGCGGTTGAAAAAAGTGGCTGTTTTGCCTTTGCTTCAATCCGCTATTTTAGCAATACATAATCTATAATATTACCAAGGAAGTCTATGTTTGAAGTCGTCATAGGACTTGAAGTTCACACTCAACTCAACACTACTACGAAACTCTTTTGTTCATGTCCCACCAGTTTTAACGATCGTCCAAACGTCAATACTTGTCCTACCTGTTTGGCACTACCTGGAGCACTACCTGTTTTAAACAAGAGTGTCTTAGAGAAGTCTATCATGCTCGGAACAGCTATTGGTGCAACAGTTAACCGAAACTCTTTCTTTGATCGAAAGTCATACTTCTATCCAGATAGCCCTACGGCGTACCAGATCACACAGCTCTATACACCTGTAGTGGAGCATGGAACACTCGATATTGATTTTGAAGATGGTACCTCTAAGACGATTCGTATCAACCGTGCCCATATTGAAGCCGATGCGGGTAAAAACATCCATGATGGCGCGATCTCTAAAGTAGATTTAAACCGTGCAGGAACACCACTTCTTGAGATCGTCTCTGAACCTGATATGCGTTCTGCTGAAGAAGCAGTACTTTATGTCAAAAAACTACACTCTATTGTACGTTACTTAGATATCTCTAATGCCAATATGCAAGAGGGATCATTTCGTGTAGATGTTAACGTCTCGATCCGTCCTAAAGGTGATGAAAAACTTTACACACGTGTAGAGATCAAAAACATCAACAGCTTCCGTTTTATCCAAAAAGCGATCGAGATCGAAGTCGAGCGTCAGGTTAATGCTTGGGAAGATGGTGTTTATGAAGATGAGATCTTCCAAGAGACCCGTCTCTTTGATCAAACCAAGCAAGAGACCCGTTCTATGCGTGGTAAAGAAGAGGCAGCAGATTATCGTTACTTTCCTGAACCAGACCTACTTAAAGCAGTAGTGACTGATGAGATGTTTGAAAAATTCTCGAAGATCCCTGAACTACCAGATGAGAAAAAAGCCCGTCTGGTCTCTGAGTATGGTTTACGTGAATATGATGCAGCGGTGATTACAGCAGATCTTGAGACGGCACACTTCTTTGAAGCGATGCTTGCTGAAGGTATTAGTGGTAAAAATGCTGTAACGTGGTTGACAGTGGAACTTCAAGGTCGCCTTAAAGGTGGCCTTAACATTGCAACATCTCCGGTAGATGCTAAAACAATGGGAACATTGGTCAAACGTATTGAAGATAAGACCATTAGTGGTAAGGCAGCTAAAGAAGTTCTTGACTACCTTATGGAAAATGATGCTGATGTAGATAGTACGATCGAAAAGCTGGGTCTAAAGCAGATGAATGATACGGGTGCTTTAGAGAAGATCATTGATGAGATCATTGCTAACAATGAAGATAAAGTGGCGCAGTACAAAGGGGGTAAAGATAAACTCTTTGGCTTCTTTGTGGGGCAGACCATGAAAGCAAGTAAGGGTACAGCAAACCCACAAACGGTGAACGAGATGCTCAAAGCTAAACTCGGATAGCCAGAGCGATGCAAGAGCAAGGCCAAACCCAAGAGAGGCTCTCTTCATCTTCTTACAAAGAACGTTATGTTGGGCTTTTTGCTCGTATGCTTGTTGATCTTGCATACACACTTCAAACGTCACCCTCTTATAAAAAAACAAAACTCTTTTTTTACAATCTTTTAGAGAATCACGCCTATAGCTATAAACGTTATTTTGATCTCTTTATGATGCTTTTGATCTTCTCTAGTGTGGTTATTTTGATTCGTGAAGTGAAGTCTCCGGTCAATGATTTTTGGAGTTTTTTTAACGATTACTTTATCTCTCTTGTCTTTTTGATCGAGTATCTTTTACGTTTTTGGGTCGTCAGTGACACTTCCATGATCATCATCAATCAGTATGAAAAAGATGAGTTATTGCAACGTAAGTTTAGATTGGGACGTGCTTTTGCTAAGGTCTTGCTCACAAAATGGAACTATGTACGTTCTGTTGCTGCAATTATTGACCTTTTAGCGATCATGCCATTTTTCCATGAGTTAAGATTGCTGCGTCTGTTTATCTTGTTTCGTGTCTTTAAGATCTTTCGGTATACCCAAAACATGCAGTACTTTGGTTATGTTCTTTCTCATAAGAAGTTTGAACTCTTTACGCTATTGACCTTTGCGAGTGTGGTGATCTTTGTCGCATCAGTGATGATCTATATCATGGAAGCCAATAACCCTGCTTCACCTATAAACTCCTTGTTTGACGCCTTTTATTGGTCCATTGTGACCATCTCTACAGTGGGTTATGGTGATGTGACACCTATTACTGATGCAGGACGTGGTGTAGCTGTCTTGGTGATCATCTCAGGGATTGCTGTTATCTCTTTTGCAACTTCTATTGTGGTGACTGCTTTTACAGAAAAACTTGATGAGATCCGTGAAAACCAGATCTTATCTGAGATCAAAAAACTCAAACACTTTTATCTGATCTGTGGGTATGGGATCATTGCAAAACAGACGGCATCTAAACTTCGTAGAAGTGGTAGAAATGTGGTCATTTTAGATACCGATGTTGAGCGCATTAAAGAGGCCAAAGAGAACAAGTTACATGCCCTTGCCCTTGATCCTGCTTCACTCTCAAGTTATCAGACGATGGGTATTGACTTTGATAAGCAAGTACGTGCTGTCATCTTGCTCCGAGACAGTGATATTTTGAATGTTTATACCGCATTGACCCTTCGTTCGATCACCCATAGTATCAATATACTCTCTCTTTTACATGAGAAGAAAAACCGTCGTAAACTCCGTTTGGCTGGGGCTCGAAACATCGTTTACGCACAAGAGCTAATCGGTCTGCTTTCTAAAGAGTATAGTGGACGTCCTATCGCCTTTGAGACTTTGAGTCTGTTGAGAAGTGAAGATAGTGGTGCGACGATGGAAGAGGTCGTGGTGGATGAGCGTGTAGCTCAAAACTTTAGAGATGTAGCTGCTTTACATATCCATCAACATCGTCTGATCTTGATCGGTCTCTCTAAGATCGATGTAGAACATTTTATTTTCAATCCGAGTAGTGATATCCCTTTAAAACAGGGTGATATTATGATTATAGTGGGAGAACACTCCATGATACATGAGTTTAAACTTCATATCCATAAGAGGCCAAGATGAAGACTTTAGATGTTATTGTCTTTGGCTATGCTGAGTTTGCTAAAGAGATTGTTTCGCAAGTCAATGAAGCTTACCGTAGTGTAGAGGTCTTTGCGCTGAGTCAAGACAATGTAGACCAAGCCATCAAAGATGGTTTTAAAGCATCTCTTGTCACTCTAGATGATAATTGGGAAATATTTGAAGCTTTTAATCTCAAAGAGACCCTCTTCATCTGTGCATTAGAAGATGATGCTTCTAATGTCTACTTGACCATTGGCTTGAGAGATGGTCTTGAAGATGCACGCTTGATCGCTTTGGCATCAACACAAGAACATGCCTCTAAGTTACATCTAGCAGGAGCCAATAAGGTCATCTCAAAGTTACAAGCGACCTCTGATCTGATCATAGATGTCTTAGAAAAACCTATAGTAAGTCATATTATGCAAGATATCTTGCAAGAACAGAGTGCGCTTAAAACGGTACAAGTAGAGATAAGTGAAGATTCTAAGCTAGATACTCGATCTCTGCATGAGATTGCTTTAGAGGTGCAAAGTGAGCTTATTGTCTTAGCCGTCATCGATGAGAAGATGCAGACCCATTTTGTCTTTACATCAAGTGGTTATAAGCACCTGCTTAAAGTAGGGGATATTTTAGTTGTAATCGGTTATGATGAAGATATTGAAAATTTTAGAAGGATGATATAGTGAAGAAAATAGGCGTTATTGGAGCAGGAAAATGGGGGCAGGCTCTGGCTTATGCCTTTAGACAAAACCCTGAGAATGAGGTTTATATCACCTCAAGAACCAAGCGTGATATTGTTAACTTTATCTCTTTAGAAGAGATCTTAAAGCTTGAGTATTTGGTCATGGCGATTCCTGCTCAACAGGTCTCATGTTGGTTGGATGATCACTTTGTTAACCATGATCAAAAGGTGTTGGTTGTAGCCAAAGGGATTGAAGCTTCAAGTGGTCGTTTCTTAAATGATATCTTCTCTAAACATGTTGCTGATGAGAACATTGCTTTTTTATCAGGCCCATCATTTGCTGCAGAGGTGATACAAGGTCTTCCTTGTGCTTTGGTCATCAACACGACCAATAGAGATCTGGCCGATGCTTTTGGTGCTTTTTTCCCCTCTTTTGTTCGTACCTATAGCTCAAAAGATGTGGTTGGTGCTGAGATTTCAGGTGCTTATAAAAATGTTATTGCGATTGCTGCAGGTATTACAGAGGGGTTAGCTTTAGGTAAAAATGCAAGCGCCTCACTGATTTCAAGAGGTCTGATCGAGATGCACCGCTTTGGTAAACAGTATGGTGCTGAAGATGATACCTTTTTAGGTCTAAGTGGGGCAGGTGATCTCTTTTTGACGGCATCTTCTGTGATGTCACGTAACTTTAGAGTAGGGCTTGGTTTGGCCAAAGGTAAATCTCAAGCTGAGATCTTAGAGGAGTTAGGTGAGGTTGCTGAGGGTATTGGTACTGCTTATGCACTCAATACCATTGCTGAAGATAAGGGGATCTACCTTCCTATTGCAGCTGAAGTGTATGCGATATTAGAAGGGAAGTCACCACAAAAAAGTTTACAAGACCTTCTCACCCATTAAAAGGACTCTTATGACAGACCGCACTCAGATGAAGAAGATCCTACTCTCCATTGTCATTGGTGTCATGAGCTTTTTCATCACCTCTTTAGTCTTAACACATCAACAAGCAGCATTAGTTGGGGTCCTCTTCTTCTTAGTGACCCTTTGGACTAATGAAGGTTTGGCGCTAGGAGTGGTCTCTCTCTTACCTATTGTACTCTTTCCAAGTTTTGGTATCTTAACGACTAAAGCGACAACGGTCAACTACGCTCACCCCATCATTTACCTCTTTTTAGGGGGATTTTTACTGGCTATTGCTGTAGAAAAGACAAACCTACATATATGGATCGCAGACAGGGTATTGCATCTTTTTCCTAACTCTGCTCGTGGGGTGATCTTCTCTTTAGCGATTACCTCAGGTCTCTTGAGCTCTATCTTGTCTAACACAACGACAACACTTCTTTTGATCTCTATTGCACTCTACTTGACGGAAGATCCTAGGCTCAAACTTCGTTTTGCTTTGGCCATTGCCTATGGTGCAAGTGTAGGTGGGATCTTAACACCTATTGGGACACCGCCGAACTTGATCCTTTTAGGTGTTATGCAAGAGAATGGGATGCAGCCTATTGCTTTTTTTGAGTGGATCTACATGGTGGCACCACTCTCTTTCATCATGTTCATTGTTGTTTCGTTGGTTTTAAGTATTGGTGTAAGCAATGAGAGGATAGAACGAGAGATCGTACATGAACCCCTTAACGTACCTCAGAAGAAGGTTTTGAGTGTGTTGGGTGGATTGATGCTCTTGTTGCTACTAAATGCTCCTATAGAGCCTTATTGGAGTGGTTTAGGCATGAGTGAGAGTGTTATCTTACTCTCGGCAGGTCTATTGCTCTTTATTCCTCCCTTTCATCTTCTGGACTGGATGGAAGATAAAGAGAAGATCCCTTACCGTATTATGATGCTTTTTGGTGCGGGGTTCTCCATTGCGACAGCATTTAGTGATACGGGTTTGGCAGATGTTATTGCCAACTACATCATCTCACTTACGGATCTTGCACCACTGCTGTTACTTTTGATCGTAGCGACTATAGTTACCTTTACAACAGAAGTGACCTCTAACACGGCGCTTATCTCGATCATGCTCCCTGTGATCTACTCTGTGGCAGAACAGAGTGGTCTTGATACCCGTCTCTTTATGATGGTAGCGACACTGTGTGCGAGTTACGCTTTTATGCTGCCTATTGCGACACCTCCCAATGCTATTGCGATGTCAAGTGGTGTGGTTGATGTCAAAACCATGATCCGTTATGGCATTGTCTTTAACATCGTGGGTATTATCCTTATAGTTTTGATTGCAGAGTTTTACTGGAAGCATCTACTCTAAACCTTGCCCAAAGTGGATTATGGTCTGAGATCTTTTGCGTGTTAATAACTTGAGCTTCTTGTAGTATTAAGCCTCTGTAAAAGAGATGATCGATGGGTTTATTGAAGATCTGTTTGACATGGTGCTCTTGTTGTAAAGAAGCTTGTTGTAGATGAAGATGTTGTTGGGCCTCTTGTAGTGCAGACATACGTTTTTGAGACCAACTGTTAAAATCACCACAGACAATCATCGCTCCTTTGATCTGCGCTAGCGCTTCAGTGATGATATTGAGCTCTTTTTGAAATGAACGTAAACGTACAAAGTTGATGGCATGGATATTGACAAGGGTTAGTGGTGTGCCATCACTTAAGAGGTGTTGGGTGATCAAGAGGCTTTTATGGGTAATGAAAAAGAGCTCTTGAGATTGTGTGGTATGACACGTAACATCTTTAAAATGATTCTTGGTGGCTGTAAAGACACCATAAAGATATCGTAGTGTCTCCATATTGCAGGCCATGGCATAGGAGTAGTCTGTATGATCTTGGACACTCTTTTTCAACTTATACTCTTGAAACATCAAGATGTCACTTGCATACTTTTTTGCAAGATATTTGAGGTGGTTTTGAAAAGAGAGGTTGAGGTTCTCTTTATGCACATTCCAGATCAGCAGTGAAAATGTCTCTGGTAGCACTTGGTCTTGATGGGTGAGTTGTAGAGGTTGTTGATCTGTTTTAAACATGATTAGAGTTGGGGTGCGAGAATACGCATGAAGTTCTCAACAATACGGCGTGATCTTGAAGCTTGCGGCATCTCTGCATCACTGTTGGTAATGAAGCCATTCATCCAAGACTCTACCGCTTCAATGGTCTCTTCTGAGTAGACAAAGCTCACCACCTCATAGTTGAGGAGTAGAGAGCGGTTGTCTATGTTGACCGAACCAATCATCGCAGCAGCATCGTCAAAGAGGATCGCTTTAGCATGAAGCATACCCCCTTTGTAGAGTACCAGTTCAATGCCGCTCTCTTGGAGCTCTCTCATGTAAGAGCTACGAGAGAGGTCGGCGATGAGGTGGTTAGAGTTTTTAGGGGTGATGAGTCTGACATCGACTCCTTTGTGTTTGGCAATGCTCAACGCTTGCATCATACTCTTGTCTGGAACAAAGTAGGGTGTTACGATCCAAATACGCTCTTTAGCACTGTAGATGGCGCTCAAAAGAGCCTCTAAAAGTGCATCTCCTTTGATGTCTGGCCCTGAAGGAACCACCTGCATATCCACATTACCTACTTGGGGTAGCTTTGGTGGAAGGGGTGTGATACGGGGCTGTTTACTGGCATAAGCCCAATCCGCTTCAAAGATCTGAGCATACTCATAGACCGCTTCACCTTGACAGCTAAAGAGCATATCTTCCCACTGTGAAGATGAGCCAACAGGTGCTAGGTACTCTTTGGCCAAGTTCATACCACCACTGTAGAGGAGGGTGTTGTCAAAGAGATAGATCTTACGGTGGTTTCTGAGATTGATGTAGTTTTGATAGGGGAGTCTGAGTAGCGGCATAAAGAAGGAGACTTCACCTCCAGCTGCTTGAAGCTTTTTGAGTACAAGTCTATTGAAGTAGAGGGGGTAAGAGCCTAGAGAGTCAATGAGCAGACGCACCTTGACCCCCTCTTTAGCCTTTTGTGTAAGTGCGGCTAAAATGAGCTTAGTCGCACTGTCGCTCTTGAAGACGTAGGTACTAAAGCTAATGCTCTCTTTTGCATTTTTGATGGCCTGCATCAGTGCATGAAAAGCTTCGACATTGTGGATGATGAGTCTAAAGTCATTACGGTGTGAGACATCGCAGATACCATTGGCTTGCAAGATCCCATCGATAGGGTTGATCTCATGTTCAGTCTTACCCATACTTTGAAGTTGTAGATAGGACTTTGACTTCTCGTCAGGACGTTTACGAACGCCTATGAGAAAGTACAAGATGACTGAGAGATAAGGAAGTACGATGAAGAGCAACAACCAAGAGATCATGCTTGTAGGTGTACGCCTTTGATAGAGCATATGTAAAAGTGAAAAGAGTACAAAGATCTCTGCAATGATGATGAAGGCATGAACATAGAGAATCTCTAGTAGGCTACTTTCCACGAAACATCATCCAAAAATCTTTGATGATCAGCACCAGACAGAGTAACCAAAATAGGGCTAAAAAAGGGTTGATAGTAAGACCAGACGAAAAATGAAGTAGTGGGATACCTATAAAAAAGGGCCACTTCAAGAAGTAGAAGAACATTATTAAGCTGCCATAGATCTCTTTCATAGTGAGATAGTAACCTACTTTTGGTAAAATCACGAATATTTTAAAGCAATAAGGGGTAGCGTATGGTGACACATATCGTTTTTTTTGAGTTACAAGAGGAGAACAAAGCACAAAATATTGTGAAGATAAAGGCAATGTTAGAGGCTTTAGTAGCGAAGATCGCACCACTAAAAAGTATGGAGGTGGGTGTAGACTTTGATCGTAGTGCAAGAGCTATGGATATGTCTTTGATCTCAACTTTTGAGGATAAAGCGGGATTGGCAGCGTATGCAACCCATCGAGATCACTTAGAGGTAGTCTCTTTTATTAAGAGTGTGGCACTTTCAACTAAAGTGGTTGACTACGAGCACTAAGCTCCAAAGAGCTTGGCCATCAGACCAGTGCGTTTTGGCTTGGCATCTAAGACACTCGGTGCAGCAATAACCTCTTCAGGTTCGCTCTCAATGGCGTCGCACCCAACATCAGTATTAACGATCTCAGCATTACGTTTGATCATAATACCAGCACCACTCTCACTTTCAATACCAATCTTTTCTAGAGTAGAGGTGAGTAGATTGAAGATACTTGGATCGGCCGCTTCACAGTTTTGGTTGGCAGTACAGACACTAAAGATTGCCTCTCCCTCGATAAAACGTGTTCCAACGATGAGGTCAATACCTTGTTGACGTAGGTCGATCTTGATACCACATACACTACTATCATCGATATACTTTTGACTATAACGCTCTAATGCATCTTTAAACATAAGACCAACAGATTTTTCGATTTCCATGTAAACCCCTAAATATTATATTTAAGGAGACCTCTAAAACCCTTAGTTAGCCCAAGAGAGGTGTCCTTTATTAATTGTTCTTATAAGTTTATCACAAATTCTATTTTTACTATATTTTACGTAGTAATATCACTTTTTTGTCATCATGGTAGTGTCGTTTAAACCCATGTTGTTGGGCGAGATATTGGAGTGCTTGTGGTGTGAAAAAAGAGATGTGTGTAGGGTCTCTTCGGTACCACCACTTTAGATACTCGTCTCTCTTTTGTGGTAAAAACTGTGTCATCAAAGCAAGGTAACCCCCACTTCTGAGGTGTTGGTTAAAAAAGTCAAAAAGCGCATGAACTTCTGCGATGTGCTCAATGACCTCAGTAGAGGTGATGAGATCATACACTTTGTTCTCATAGACCTTTTGAGGGGCAAAGAACTTATCATAACTATCGACGTTAAAACCGTCTTGAGTTAAGATCTGTGAGAGTACAGGTGTCGGGCCAGAACCAAACTCTAAAACATTGTGAATCTCATCTTTGTAGGGTGTGATGGTCTTGGTGATGAAGTCACGAAACATGGCGACATAGCCTGCATTCTCAATAGAGTTCTCATGCTGCTCATAGATTTTTTTCTCATCTTCAAGTGAGATAATCTCTTTTTCATCTTTAAAGCAGAAGTGACAGTGATCACACCAGTAGGTAGTGACCTGCATCTGCTCATCGAAAAAAGTAGCGACCTCTTGAGAGCAGATCTTACAAAATGTAGTAGACATGGCTACTTTTGAGCCTCGATGGCTTCGACTTTCTCTTCTAGTTCTAAAAGGGCCTCGACTTTCTCTTCGTAAAGTGTCTCAGCATCACTTAACTCTTGAGCCACAACGCTGAGTCCGCGCTCTTCATAACAAGAGGGTGTCGCAAGACAGTTGTTGATGATGTCGATCTTCTCTTCTAAAGCCTCGACCTCTGTAGGGAGACGCTTGAGTGCTTCACTCTCTTTGTAGCTGAGTTTGAGGGCTTTGGGCTTTTCGCTGGTGGTTGTTTTGGGTTTTTCAACTACTACCTCTTTAGCCTCATTGACAATGCTTTGCATCTCGATGAGCTCTTTTTCATCTTCTAAGTACTCTGAGTAGAGTTGGTGAGAGACTTCGATCTGGCCATTGTGGCCTTTAAAAACGTAAAGTTTTTTAGCGATCTTATCTACAAAAAATCGATCGTGAGAGACTAAGATGACCGCCCCACTAAAGTTGAGCAGTTGCTCTTCTAAGATGTTGATGGTTGGGATGTCTAAGTCATTGGTAGGCTCATCGAGGATCAGACAGTCAACGTTTTTACTAAAGAGCAGGGCAAGTGCCACACGGTTCTTTTCGCCACCACTTAAGACTCCGATCTTTTTGTCTAAGAACTCACGGGGAAAGAGAAAGTTTTTAAGGTAGCCAAAGACATGCATGTTACTACCACGCACATTGACACGGTCACCCCCGTTAGGACAGAAGGTCTCAATGAGGTTCTTAGAGTCATCAAGCATCTCACGGTGCTGATCAAAGTAGCCAATACTAAATTCGCCTTGTTTGATGAGACCCGATGTAGGTTTGATGCGTCCAAGAAGGGCTTTTAGAAGGGTAGACTTACCGGTACCGTTAGGGCCTACGATGGCGATGATATCTTTTTGCAAGATGCGGGTAGTAAAATCTTTGACTAAGAGTTTACTACCGAGGGTGATACCAAGGTTTTCGACCTCAAAGAGCATTTTTTGTTTGTTGACACTTTTATCTCGGTTAAAGTGTTTGTCTTCACGCTGAAGTTCTACACTCATCTTACGGATCTTAGCAGGGTTGGTCTTTGCGGCCTCACGTAGCTGCATCAGACGCTCTTTACGTCCTTCGTTTCGTTTGAGACGGGCACGTACACCACGAGCAAACCACTCATTTTCAGTCTTCAACATTCCTAAGAGGTTGTCATGTTGTTTTTGTAAGACACGGATGTGCTCGGCTTTTTGTTCAAGGTAACTACTGTAACCGCCACCATACTCACGTAAGGCACCATCTTCGACTTCAATGGTCTTTGTCGCGATCTGGTCGATGAAGTAACGGTCATGTGAGATGAAGACCAGTGTAAACTGCTCTTTTAAGATGAGCTCTTCTAAGAACTCGACCATGTAGACATCAAGGTGGTTGGTCGGCTCATCTAAGAGCAAGATATCTGGCTTTTGTAGGAGTAAGCCTGCTAGTGCTACACGGCGTTGTTCACCCCCGCTGAGCATATCAACAGGGTTGTGTTCCATATGCTTGAGGTTGAAGTGCAGCAACACACGCTCAATCTTATCATCAAGGTTCCATGCGTTGTGGTGGTCGAGGTAGTGGGTCACTTCAGAGTGCTCTTTTTGTAAGGCGGCATCATCAAAATGTGTGGCTAAGAGTGCAGAGAGCTCATCAAAACGTGCTTTGGCACTGTAAAGCTCACTCAGTCCACGCTCTACGGCTTGACGTACACTGTCTTCTTCTTGAAACTTGGGAACTTGGTCAAGCATTTTGACTTCAAGGTCTTGTTTGGTGATGCGTTTTCCCTCATCAAACTCCAAGTTACCTTGAACGACTTTCATAAGGGTTGATTTGCCACTACCGTTTTTACCTACGATGACAATACGTTCACCTTCATCAATATGGAAGTTTATATCTACAAGAATCTTTTGTAGATCATAATGTTTGTGTACGTTTAAAAGATCGATCAGTGCCATAAAGAGTCCTGTAAAAAAGTTAGGTATTTTAGCGTATGGGGGCTTGTTGGCCCTTTAGTAGAACAAGAAGATGAAGAATTTACTTCTTTTGAAAGCAGAAGGTACGGTAAAGGTACCAAGAGGCGATGGCTGTATCGGTGTAGGTGTACTCTTGCTGTTTTTTAGGGATGGAGTTGTTACGCATGTATGAACGCACGATACCCGTGATGAGGTAGCTGATCAAAAAGGTAGCAATAGCGTAGAAGTAGTCTACCATCACAAGCACTAAGAGGGTTAGGATATAGGGCATGAACTTCAACTTAAAGGTGATGATCTTGACTAAAAACTGGCAGCTTTTATCCGTGTAGGTCGGTGTTGGTTCTATCTCTGGTATAAAATCATTTTGCATGCGTTATTGTAGCAAAGAGAGGTTAACTTACCCTCTAATACCTTATCTATAGAGAGGATTCAATAGTACACCTGACGATAAAACTATGCAAAAAGTAAACTTAAACCGTCACTTTAGCTCTGTCGCTTTACGTGGCTTGTAAAAAAAGTAGTTATATTTTCATCCTAAAATATTGTTACAAGGATGAATATGAGTGAACCACGTTTAAAAGATATTAGTGATTATGACCATCTTGTAGGAGAGAAGCGTACGATCGTCTGGGCAGTTATTATTGCAGGCTTGATCATAGGCTCGATCTATTGGGCAGCTAAGGTGGTTTTTACGCCTGATGATAGTATTGCAACGACAGATCCCATCACGAAAGTACGAACTGTAAATTAAAGATGCTAAAATAGCGTCACATTAAAAAAAGGTAGTCAATGTTAACAGCAATCATAGGAGCCTATACCCTGTATGTCTTGATCAAGATATATGTCAGTGTCATGCAGATCGGCTATGTCAACAAGGTCAAACGTCAAGATGCCATCTTGATGGGTGCGGCAGATTACTTGAAAGCAGGTAACTACGCAGTCGCTAAAGAGAAGTTAGCGATGGTTTCGACTATGGTTGATTTTGTTATCTTTTTGGCATGGATGCGTTTTGGTATTGCTGCTTTGCAAGATAACTTTTTGCTCTATGATGCTGATATGTCAGCAGTTTTAACAGTGTTAGCCTTTTTATTGATCAATGGTGTGATCTCACTCCCTTTTGATTACTATGAGAAGTTTGTGCTTGATGCTAAGTTTGACTTCAACCGCTCCTCTTTGGGGCTATACATCAAAGATACCCTCATCTCAACACTACTCACCATTATCTTTGGTGCATTGATTGTATGGGTGGTCTACTTGATCATTAGTTCTACTGCGCTGTGGTGGTTGTGGAGTTTCCTCTTTTTGTTTGGGATGATCGTCTTACTCAACATGTTTTTTCCCACACTAAGAGCACTCTTTTTTGACAAGCTCAGCCCCTTAGAAGATGAGAGTTTGAGTGAGAAGATCAAAGAGCTTATGGATAAGACGGGCTTTCAGAGTTCTGGTGTCTTTATCTCTGATGCTTCCAAGCGTGATGCCCGTCTTAATGCTTACTTTGGTGGATTGGGTAAGACCAAGCGTGTGGTCTTGTATGACACACTGCTTCAAAAGCTAACAGCACAAGAGCTATTGGCGGTATTGGGTCATGAGTTGGGGCACTTTCAACATGGTGATATCTATAAGAACATGGCCTTGATGGGTGGGATGCTCTTTAGTATGTTTGCCCTTTTTGGAAACCTGCCTGATAGCCTTTATATGGAGATAGGTGTCCAAAAGAGCCCAGCAAACATGATGATCTTGTTTATGTTGACCATGCCGCTACTCTCGTTTGTGATGATGCCGATCATGGGGATTATGAGCCGTCACAATGAGTTTGCTGCAGATCAGACCGGTGCAGACTTGGGTGGGAAGCTCTACTTGAGTGAGGCGCTTAAAAAGCTAGTGACTGAAAACAAGAGCTTTCCGCTTTCGCATCCACTCTATCGCTTCTTTTACTATACGCATCCCCCTGTGACAGAACGTCTCAAAGAGTTGGGTGTGGATCTCAAAGCCAA
>Ga0256826_1000477_pt1 | contig 24335 bp, 34 predicted proteins | sample CV79metaG_FD_185975 | JGI IMG/M metagenome (GOLD analysis project Ga0256826, IMG submission 185975) | Hydrothermal vent microbial communities from East Pacific Rise, Pacific Ocean - CV79 | ecosystem: Environmental > Aquatic > Marine > Hydrothermal vents | place: Pacific Ocean: East Pacific Rise...
CAACATTCCCTAAGATGAACTTTATTATGAATAAACTACCATGGATAGCTGCAATATTGGTGTCAGTAATCACAGTAGTACAATATTCAAAATTTAGGAGTGGCGGATGACCAAGAAAATATTATACATAACATTATTCATTCTTTTAAGTAGTTTTGTTAATGCTCTATATACAGATTTCACGCCAGTATCTTCCAATCTTGGCTCAGGTACTAGCTCAACACACACTGTTTATGGATGGGATGATATTTCGTCACAGACATTGAACAATACTAACCCGTCAAGCGTTGCAACAGAAAGCGACAGCCCTTCAAATGTAGGCGGTTGGTGGGACAGTGTAAGCGGTGGCAACTACTGGTACAATAAGACATCAGGATACATGGAAATGCCTGGAACAAGCGAAGGCGGATATTTTAAGATTAATCAAACTTGTACAGACTGTATTTTATGTTTCACTATAGATCATCGAGCATCTGCAAGTTGTGCTAGTGATAGATTCTTAATATACACTGATCTAGGTTCAGATACTAATAATGCACGAGCAGACTTTACATGTACTGCAGACGATTCATCACATATTGAATTTTGGTATGGCGGTGCTACTTCTATAGATGTAGTGGCACTTCAAGCAAAAGAGTACAGGGGATGTATCTGGGAGAACGTAACCACAGGAACAACCCATTACTCTTGGTGGGAGATCGGAAATAAGGCTGCATCATTCACGCAAGGTTCTGGCGGTACAGATAGACCTTTCTCAGCCAATGATTATATAGTATTCAAGTCTCACAATTTAGGTACAGCTAAATTCAGGAATATATCTTACTGGGATTATGGCACGCATGGTCTATCTGGAGATAAGACAGGAACGAGCATATTTGCGCCAGTTCCAGTAGATACTTCACCGCCAACATTCAGCCTTAACAATACTAATTCGTCAAACATATTGATAAATGATGATGTACAATTCTCAATAACTATCACAGACGACAATCCCGACAAGATGAAGTTCTTTTGGAACCAGAGTGGAACTTTCGTTAATGATACAGCTTTAAGTTATACGTCAGGCATTTCTGTAAGTACAACCAAAACAATAACTTCAAACAAGGGCAGTAATATCTGTTGGGGGTACTGGGCAAACGATACAGGTGGGTATACTAATACATCTTTCTTGAGTTGTTTTGTCGTCGGTAACAATCCACCTAACACACCAATAATATACACTCCGACACAGAACGCAATCAATACATCCATAATAATCAACTTTACTGCAACAGATATTAACCCTCAAGACTTATTGACATACAGATATTATATCAACGGAACATTGAACGGAACAACCAACCTAACAAACCCCTGGATTGCAAGCGATGGAGTTTATGCATTGATTGCAGAAGCTAACGACGGAACAGCATCCACCAATAGTTCAATAGTAAACTTTGAGATTGATACAACTCCGCCAGGGTTTAAGGATTTTACAATTTCTGGTAGTTTATTCCTAGGTTCTAGTCTTACTTTCGGAGTTACCGCTAAAGACCCTAACCTTAATTCTAATGGGTTGTTCTTCTGGAACATGACTGGCACGTTTACTAATTTCTCATTCGGTGGGTGGGATGGCAATAATGCAGGGACTATCACTAAAACGATAGCAAACAATGGAAATAGATACGACATCTGTTATGGGTGGTGGGCAGAAGACACTTTGGATAACTCCAACTCATCTAGACTATTATGCTTTAATGCTTCAAATACTCCACCGACAGTTAATATAATAAGCCCAGTTAATGGTACAATTAATAGAACAAACACAATTCCCATATTATTCAGTGGGACAGATACAGACCCATGGACTACTAATCTTACATACGATCTATTTGTTAATGGACTAATTAATATGAGCAGCTTGACTAATAATATCACGTCGTGGAACGCATCAGACGGAAACTATACAATCGTAATGCGTGCTTATGATGGAGAGAACTATACTAATAGCAGTCCCATTAATTTCATCCTTGATGCTTCAACGCCTCAGATAATACTTAACCCTAACAATGCATTCAATTCGTCAAATCAATCAAACATTAATCAATACATGGGTTATCTATCGTTAGATTATCAATTATTAGATAATAGGGAACTGTTTGCGCATAGTATCAATATCACATCAGCCAATAATACTAATTATTATTCTGATGGGAATGCATCGCTTGCTGGATATACCAGCATTAATATTACAAAAAACATATCTGTAAGTGATTGGGCAGACGGGTTGTATATCATCAATATATCTACTTCAGACCCTCACACCGCCCTAGAGATTGATGATTATGACGTTAGCAAGTTCTTTGGCAGCCTAACATTTAATACTGCAGAAGGGAACAGGATTAAAGTTAGCGGTAATGGCGCATACTCAACCAGTTATGTGAAAAAGAGAGCCGCTTATAATTATGAACTTAATTATCTTTTACAAAATACTAAAAGAACATTCTATGTTGAGAGTAATAACCCAATACATTATATGAGCAAAAGCAAGTATAAAGGTCATCTAGTGATATTGTCTGATGATGGTATTAATGGTAACTGGATAGACTTTGAGGGTACAGACGGCAAAGTAACTATCGAATTTATCACGCCTTATAAGGTTAAAGTAACTATTAATGAGATGAGCAGCTCTAAAAAAGTAAAACTGAAAAGTATTGGCGGACTAAACACTGCCTCTAATATATATTACTGGTACAAAGGGAGCGTTAATACCACACAAAACAGGGTAGTATCGTCACAAACTAATACTATACAAATAGCAGTATCAAAAGAAGATGGTTATATCTCTGATGCTAACGCAATATTAAGGTACAACAACACTATAATCAACGGACTAACTAAAACAGTATATGCTAACAATATTACGTTATCAAAAGAACTAGCAGCACCCGCTGTTACTATCAATACAGAAGTTCCATTATCTTGGGAGGTTGAGGTAGAACCAGCAAATGCTGCAAACTATTCTTTTATTGTTAATAGAACACAAGAAGTATTATACTGGAACTTTGATAATTGCTCAACATTCAACCATACTGTATTGGTGATTCATGGCAAGAACGAAGAGACAAACAAACCAGAGAATCTATCGTTAGATATTACTATGGAGGCTATCAACGGGCTTAATTCTACAATAGCTCTAACATTATCTGGAAGAAATAATTACAGCTTTTGTTCAAATAACGAAACTAACTTTAGCATCAATGCGATCATGGAATATGATGGAGTAGGATTTACGCATAGAACATATTATCTCAATAATTTCTCAATAGATACAAATAGAATCTCGGATGTATTCTTATATCAATTGAACAACACTAAGGCCAGCGAGATAGTTATGACAGTATACGATTCTACACAGGGAATCATAGTTCCAGACGTATACATCAAGACATTAAGATACTATCCTGGAGAGAACATCCTGAAAGTTGTACAAATATCAAAAACAGACGAAAGAGGAAAGACGCTTGGTAAGATGATACTGGCAGACGTTTTTTATAAGTTTATCCTCGAGAAACCGCCAGGAACTATTAAAGAGAATACCAATGTACAGACTATCTTATCATTAACAAAAGATTTCGGTGTATCGTTTACGGAAGACGAACTGAACACTTGGAATAAAATTCACGATACAAACACTCTAGTATCTTGCACTAAATCAACATCTACATGCAGGTTGGAATGGAGTGACACAAGCAACACAGTAGATAAGGTGACATTAGAAGTATGGCGCAGCGATGGGATAACCAATACATTACTTTCTAGCCAGGATGTAGAAGCAGCCGCTGGGACAGTATCGTATACAGTAACAGAAGCCACTGATGGCAACAAATACTTTGCAAAAGGTTATATTAAGGTTGGTGATACAGTAGGCAATGCAGGAACGTCAGACATGAAGTTTGTTGATAATATATTCACCAAAACAGAAAGCGATAAACTGGCAAGCTTGTTCCCATTATTCATGTTGATGGTTGTCATAATATTTGCACTTATAGATTTTGGTGTCATCGGCATAACTGTAGGTGCATTGGGCGGTATGGTACTAGGGTCATTCATAGGGATATTGCCTTTATCTAGCGCATACTTAACCTCATTCATCCTTATGGGATTAATACTTATATACAAATTATCAAGATGAAGCTACAAGACTTTTTGATAGGTATCGGACTCTTTGCATTATTCACAATAGTAATCTTTGGTGCTATCAATACTAATGTAGACGGAGGAATCTATAGCGAAGATTATCTGAACATTACTCACGATACAGAAACACTCAACAAAATAACAAACATTTCAAACGTCGGAACAGAGACTGGAGACGATTTTGAGGTTATCAAAGGAGACATCCGAAAATTCAGACAGAATGCGACAGGCGAACCAGAAGAAAGGTCGTTAGTAGCCGATGCAATGCGAGTATTACTCAATATCCCTAGCTCTTTTGGCACAGCAACCAAAGTTTTAGGTATGACAGAAAGCGAGTTCGGTGTGCCATCACCATTTACTAAATGGCTTTTGTCGTCGATAGTTATCATAGTATTGTTATTGATACTAAGCTCATTCCTTAAGAATCCGTTGAGGTCATAAAAAATGGTATACAACTATTACAATTTAACTAACATAACCAACGCTGGGAATCAAACAACTATATTGACATTCGTTAAGACAGTCAATACAGAGATGGCATCATTGCCTACTCTGATGATCTTAATATCTATCTATATAGTATTGTTCATTGCACTTATAGGTAAGGGGTTCAATGTGTTCAAGACTTTCGCTGCAACTAGCTTTGTGATGATGATTTTAACATTAATTGTATACCCAATGGGCTTGATCTCTGGCGGTATATTTCTATTCTTCTTGATACTTAGCCCACTATCAGTATTCTTGCTCTGGGTATTCGGCGGCTAAGTCCACCCAGTGGCTATAAAGTTTATATATGATACTAGTTATAAGCCTATTTGCCTATATAGAGTAATCTGTATAGAGTAACCAAATAAAGAGGAAAAAAACATGAAACTATTAAAAAAAGGTCAAATAGGTGGACTGCAACAGTTTATTCTGTCAATCGTTACGGTCACAATAGTCCTATCCATAGGACTTATAGTATTAAACGAGCTTAGCATAGCATCAAGATCAGATGGAACATCCACTGGTACAGCAACAGCGGCAACCAATAGTACGGATAAAATAATTGTGAAGCTTGGGACAATACCGACGTGGATTGGGATCATCATAATTGTCGCACTGGCATTTATTGTGTTGTCGTTCTTCATCGGAAAACGACAATAAAGATGAAACTGCTTAAGAAAGGTCAAATAGGCGGACTGCAACAGTTTATTCTGTCAATCATTACTGTGGCAATAATCCTTGCGATAGGGCTTATAATATTGAACGAATTAGCTGAGACACAAACTGATAGCGGTCTGGATAACTGTTCAGGCACGCAAACATCAGGATGTGGTGCAGCATACAATTCCACTACAGCGGTTCTTACTAAGCTTGGGACTGTACCGACGTGGATTGGGATCATTATAATTGTCGCACTGGCATTTGTTGTGTTGTCGTTCTTCATCGGACAGAAACAGTAAGCCACACGCCCATGTGTTTATTTTTGCCCGTTAGGGCATTTTTATCTATTTTTTAATCTCATTTCTCCCCCGTTTGATAGCTAGACCTCTATATGATCGCCATGAATTGTATAGTGGTCTGGCTTTCATTACCACACTATTGCGCCTTCTAATTCTTTTCAATATAAAAACATTTATATAGTAGTTCTACTTTAAATATTGTATGAGAACAACAACAAAATTTATACGGATAAGCGTGACAGAAGACATATACCACCGATTGATACAAGACCGAGAACATTTCCAAAAAGTTATCGGTGGCGGTAAATGGAGTATCTCGGACACAATTACAGAATACCTAAAAATCATAAACACCTCCAAGATCGGTAGGGGTAAAGCGGTAGAACAAAAAAACAAGACGAGGTATGAAAAATGAAACAAACAAAAATAAGCATTAAAGTAGAAGGTACTACACCTCTACTTATGAATAGGTTTAGGGACACACAGATCGAAGGAAAAATTAAAAGAAGGACTGGCTCTATGAGTGACGAAGAACTAAAAGAAAAGTTATATTTATATGACGATAAGCCTCATATCCCATCGGTATATTTTAGGAATAGCATAGTAGAAGCTAGCAAACAATTTAAGATAGTGGGAAAAGGTAAAGCAACCTACAGCAAGTTAGTCGCTTCAACAATAGAGGTAAATCCAGAAATGATTTTGATAAATGGCAGTTATGAGCCTTTTCGGATAGCTTCAGTTAACCCATCTACTAAGGGCAGGATGATGATCACCCGCCCACGTTTCAATAAATGGGATGCAGAGTTTACACTAATTTTAAACGATGATGGCGTACCTCCCGAAGTTATGAACGAGATTCTAGAACAAGCAGGGCGTTATGTGGGCATTGGTGATTGGAGACCACAAACAAAGGGGGTATTTGGTAAGTTTATGATTACCTTATTCAAAGAGGTAGAAGAATAAACAAGGCTAGGCAAGGCAAGGCTAGGCAAGGCTCGGCTTGGCGAGGCGGGGTAAGGCATGGCGAGGTATCTCTTTACGAGATTGGTGGATTAGCCCAATTCACAAGGTACGGTTCGGCCAGGCGGGGCAAGGCATGGCTTGGCGAGGCGGGGCTAGGCTTGGCGAGGCGGGGCAAGGCATGGCTTGGCGAGGCAAGGCAAGGCGGGCGAAAGCCCATTAAAAACAAGACGAGGTAACTAAAAATGAAACAAACAAAATTTATATGCGAAGAAGTAGACGAACAACAAAAGACAGCAAGCGACAGGACATATATAGAACAGTTCGAGAGCTATTAATTATGTGCGGTGAGGTAGACCACGACGAAGTAGAAATAACATTTAATGAAATCGGTGAGATAAAAATATTAGAAAAGAGGGATAAAAAAATGGTAAGAAAACCTTTCAACGATGAAGTAATCCAGATAATAAGTAAGCCAGAGAACAGAAGTAAACAATACTACAGCCATCTAGAGATGGACATGAGCTTCAATCGAGATATAGATTGTTGTTTCTTTATTGATTACGACCAACATAAGAGGGATGAAGAATGATATACCACGCAATGGCTGGACAAATACACCAGATACAATTAGAGATGGTGATGCGATGCCATACTATAGTTGGATGTATGGTCAAGTATGATATACCAAAGATATGCAACGATATTGTATGTTATATGAGGGTGATGTGAGAATGAAACCGACAGATTTTACGAAAATAATACCGACAGAACAAGATTTAATAAACCAAAGAATGGCGGCGTTAGAAGATTCGGTGAAGATAATAACCGCTAATCTGCACCAGAGAATTAATTGGCAATACCAAAAGACAAAAGAGATGCAGAACGAGATAGAACAGATAATAGCAAAATTGAGAGAATTATAAATAAACAACGAGGTGTGAGGGATGAGAAAAGTAAGGAGTTCTAAAAGAAAGTACTACTGGTATCATGGTGGGAGTACTACACCGCAATACTACTGCAGGAAATGCAATAAGGCGCATAGTATCCATAGCGAAATAGGTAAAGAACATTTGATCTATCGACGTAATTAATGTTATTACTTGGTGGTGTAGGGAAATGTTTATATATAATCTTCATATAAGTATTTTATAGAATTATTAAGGAGGAAAAATGGAATATACCAAAAAACTAATCGATGTTGGCGGAAGTTTAGGGCTAATCTTACCTTTAGACCTATGCAACTACCTAGGACTAAAGAAAGGTGATGAGATAGTTATATCAGATGACAAAGGGAAGCATGGGCTGTTTATCAGTATATGGGCAAAGAAAGGAGTTGAATAAATGGAAAAGATCAAAAACATCATCACATAATATTGATTCTATAATGAAACATCATAATTATTTGACAAAACCTTTTTGTTTTTTTTGTTTGAAGAATGAACAACAGCTTGGAATATGCGAAACACTAACAAGAGATCATATTCAAGAACTAGATAAAGGAGGACTAGACAATATTGATAACCTACAGATATTATGTACTGCATGCCATAAACTAAAAAATTGGGCAAGGTTATACACTAATTGGCATCTAGTTAAACAAAAATGATACCTAAACAACTTCAAAAAAACCATTTTAGATTTATCAAAGTGGGTTCTAATAAAGTGGCTATGGAAAAATTATGGCAAAAGGTTAATAACTATCTTTATGATGAAGACGCAATAAAATTGCATATCAAAGAAAATAAAAAATATGGTGTTGTATGTGGTTATGGTAATCTAGTTGTAATAGATTTTGACGACGAGAAAACACAAGAATTAGTTTTACCATCATTACCAGAAACTTTCACAGTTAAAACTGCTGGGAAAGGATTATTACATTTATATTATATAACAGATGAAGCAAAAGGTTTTAGGGTTAATGATATTAACCAAAAACGGATCGCAGACATCCAAGGACATGGCACATATGTTGTAGGGGCAAATACAATAATGGATAATGGCAGAAGTTATGAAATTATAAAAAATATTGATATATCAAAAGTTAATATGGAAGATATAAAAAAAGCTTTCTCTCCATGGTTAAATCTCGAAAAGAAAATCAAAAAAACAGAAATACAAGAAAGAGAACCAGAATTAAAAAGTATCATGCAAAAAATCAATGTGCCTACCCTCCTTAAAGAATATGGGATAGATACGACTAAGAATCCCACTGATTGTATCAATCATTCAAGTTCTGGTGGTAAATGTTTATCCTATACTGATAACCTTTGGCATTGTTTCCATTGTGGGGCAGGAGGCAATGTTTTTAATCTTCATATGGAAAAAAACAAGTGTGATTTTATTACTACCAAAATAAAATTAGCAGAGAAAACAGGAGTTAAATTAATCAACCCGCTAGAAAAGAAAAATAAGTTTGATGATTACGATACTTTTAAAGAACATATACAAACTTTGATAATGCAACAAAAAAGGAATGAAACACCTGCAATTATGGCGGATTATTTTATATGCGAAAATTATATTTATACAATCAGAAGCGATAAAGAAAGTGAAATGTGGATATATTCTGATGGGATATATATTCCAGAAGCAAAAACACACATAAGACAATTTGTTAAAGAGGTATGTTCCGCAGGTTATACTTATCATTTAGCTGCAGAAACTATTGCACATATAGAAGCTTTGACATATGTTAATAAGGACGATTTTTTTAACCAAGAACAAATCAAAAAGGTCTGTTTATTGAATGGAATTTATGACATTTCAGAAGGGAAGTTAGAGAAATATTCACCTAATCTTTTTTTCTTCAATAAACTACCTATCAAATATGATGATACCAAAACTTGTAATAATATTATTAAATTTTTGGAATCTATAATGTCTATCAATGATGTACCTATTATCCAAGAAATGTTTGGATTCTTATTACTTAAGGATTATAGATTCCCTAAAGCACTAATGTTAACTGGTGTTGGACGGAATGGTAAAGGTCGATTGATAGAATTAATTAAAAGATTTATTGGGATTGATAATTGCAGTGGTATAGATTTACAAAGTTTAAGTGAAAATGATTTTGCAGAAAGTCATTTGTTTAAAAAATTGGTTAATTTAGCTGGTGATCTATCCAGTAATGACATTAAGAAAAGTGGAAAGTTAAAAAATCTCACTGGTGAAGATTTCGTAACCGCAAATAGAAAAAATAAAAGCATGATAAGTTTCGTTAATTATGCAAAATTAATCTTTGCTGCAAATGAACTGCCACGATCATATGATGATAGTGAGGCTTATTTTTCAAGGTGGATTATAATCGAGTTTCCATATAGGTTCTATAGCGAAAAAGAGATAGAACAAATGAAACTTAATGGTGAGAATATTACTAATGTTAAAGTGGCCGACAGGAAAATTATTGATAAAATCAGTTCTGAAGATGAATTAAGTGGTTTATTTAATTGGGCATTGGAAGGATTAAAACGCTTATTTGAAAATGGTGGTTTCAGCAATAGCAAGAGTGTCGAAAACATCAAAAAAACATATATTAGAAAATCTGATAGTTTGCGTGCTTTCATTATGGATTCTGTAATTGAAGATGCAGACTCAATAACCCCTAAAGGCATTTTTAAAAAAGAATATACAAAATATTGTAGATTCCATAAGATTAAAAGTTTTAGTGATAGAGCAATAAAAGAAGAAATCACTAAGATAGCGGAAGATGAACGAAAAAGTATTGATGGTGAACAAAAGGCTTGTTGGGTTGGAATAAGAATAAAAAAGCGTGAAAGTGAGGATAGCAATAGTATTTCACCTTTCTCCAATTTCTCCTCTATAGGGCGAAATGGGAAAACCCTTACTATCGACACTACCATTACTAAAGAAGAACCAGTATTTACTGAATCAGACTACCTAACATTTATACGAGAGAAAGGTTCTCTAGGCTACCCTACAACCTATTTTATAGCCAAATATGGCGAAAAGGTGTTAAACCACCTAATTAGTAACGGAAGCGTATTTGAGCCTAAAAACGGCTTTATACACGTTTTAGAGTGAACAATTATTATAACTTGATTCAAAATCACAAAAAAGTGATGGAGGCAAAAATGGCATCAATAAGAGAAATAGCAAAGACTTTCGAGTCAAAGCAAACAAACAACGTAGCAGACCTTGAGAAAGTAAGTGTAGACATAACTTTAAGGGATGGACAGTTCGAAATGGTGGATGAAGACGGAAAGCCAAAGGTAGTAAAGTATAAGTATATCATTAAAGATGGTGTGGAATATCGTGTCCCTAATAGCGTGCTTAAGCAATTAAGGGAACAATTAGACGCTAACCCAAGCCTTACAGAGTTCAAAGTGAGTAAGAAGGGCAAGGGGCTGAATACAGACTACACTGTTATTCCGATTTTCCCAAAGGAAGAACAGATAATGTAACGATCCTCAACACACCTCGTTGGGTTTCAGCCTGGGATGGTTTAGGATGCCCCTTTTTCCATCCTAGGTTTTTTTAAATCATAAACTTTATATATTACTACTATTACTACTATTATTACCTTATAATTGGAGGTTATAGAAATGAACTGTAAATTTTGTCATTATGAATGGAAAGAACGGATAGATAACCCAAAATCATGCCCAAGATGTAAATCTCGCTTTGATCATCTTACGAAAGATGAGTTACCTAGAAAGATTGATGAGGATTGAAATGCAACCGCTAGAAAAAAAGAAATGGGTGAAACAAATGGAAATAAAAAATAGATATACTGGAAAGGTTATATATAAGTCAAATTATAAAACAATCAAGGCAACAATTGAAATGGCAATCAGAGAAGATATAGACCTTTCGAAAGCAAACCTTTCTGAAGCAAACCTTTCTGGAGCAGACCTTTTTAAAGCAAACCTTTCTGAAGCAGACCTTCGGGAAGCAAACCTTTGGAAAGCAAAACTTTCTGAAGCAGACCTTCGGGAAGCAGACCTTTCGAAAGCAAAACTTTCTGAAGCAGACCTTTTTAAAGCAAACCTTTGGAGAGCAAACCTTTTTGAAGCAGACCTTCGGAAAGCAAACCTTTCTGGAGCAAACCTTTCTGAAGCAGACCTTTTTAAAGCAAACCTTTGGAAAGCAGATTTAAATTGTATTTTTTATAAGACAAAAGTAACAAAAGAACAGAAAAAACAGATATTTAATTCAGATTTATTTAAAATTATATAAAATGCAACCGCTAGAAAAACTAATAATAGTTAATATCCGAGAATGGACAGACGCAGGCTTTCACATTGCCGAAACTCTTGATTTTAGGAATTATAAAAGCACTGTTGCGGTCAATCCAGCGGATTATATGCCTTTGGATGGCGTGTACATCGATGATGAGCAAGTATACGGACTTAGACAAGTGTTCGAAGAAAGACCAGTAAGAATAAGCATACTATGTTAAAAAATGAACCTTAAAGAAGAAATAGAGAAAGGAAGAGAAATTGCTAAGGCAGAATTACCTAAAGAGCCATTTAGATCGTACACTTTAGATGAAGACAGAGAGCCAGATAAGTATGGCAGACCAATAAGCGTGAGACTAAACGCAGAAGAAAGGGCATGGCTCAATGAGATAAAAGAGGATTTAGGCATCAAAAGCGATAGCAGAGCATTGAAAGTTGCAGCCATGGCAGGTAAAAATGTATTACAGACTATGTTTACAAGGAAGATTTTAAGGTATCTATTTAAAAAGAAGGTAGAAAAAGGCATTGGATTATGATTTCCAGATTGACAATTGTATTACAAAAAACGCTGTTTTTGTGTTACAATAAATTTAGGAAGCCTAATTGATGGATAAAAGAGGGATAAAAGAATGGGTTTTGGGATGATTGTCTTATTTTGTTGTTTAATCCTTGTAGCTATTGGACTTTTATTAATACTCATTAAAGTAAAAGAGCTTGGAGAACATGTAAAAAGGGAGTAGAATGTCTATAACTAAAGAACAAGAGATCAAGGAAATTGAGATGAGTATTGCGCAGAGGTGGGCAGAAAAGATGGAAAACGAAGAATATGAGGAGATTGGTACGAAACAGATGATAAGCATCTGTTTAATGGTGTTCTTTGCATGCATTGCATGTTTTTTACTGGGTTATTATTTTGCGTATGAGGGTGCTATCAATGAAGCGAATAGGCAGCTTGTAGAACTGTACCAAGATGCAAGCGTACTCTCTGGACAGCCTAATAGCATTATATTTCCTAATATCACTATGGAGGGATTCAAATGAAGAATATGAGTGCGATTAAGCTGTTGCATAACCTGCGCAGAGTATATGAGGCTGAACAGAAGTTCCACTATATGACTTTTGCAATATTGTCATTATTACTGATGTTAGATTTTATTATCATCATCTACACAAAAGCAGTAACCCTTAATGCTTATGCCTGGTCTGGTATAATATTATTGTTTACCTTGATTGCAGTAGAAGGACAGCAATACAGGCATTATACAGAGCTGATTGAAAGCGTGGATGATTTCTATTTAAAAGGAGAATATAGAAGATGAAATTCAGTGAACGGATGGACAATGCAAGCAGTTGGATACTTGATGCGCCAGAAAGCTTAGTAATCTTATTATTGATGGCTGCTAGCGTTGGTGTATTAATGTCTATAAGTATTGTTGTAGTAATGGGTATGTATCACAATTGGATAGTCATGGCATTGTTTGTCTTGATGGGAGTAGGTGCAATTAAATCATTGATCAAAATAAGTAAGTTGGTTAAGAATTTTGGTTTAAAGAATGCACTAAGCGGAATAACAGCTAGAGAGTTTGTCTGGATAAGGAGGAAAGAAGATGGGAATAGTAGATACAAGAGCGATGCAGATGGTTGTATCGAAGATGCAGAAAGAGACGGAGAGATTAGAAAAGAAATTAAACATATTTATCAAAAACCAAAATGATCTGGCACGGATGGTAGGTACAAACTATTTGATGCTGCAGGTCATAGTTAAGAAATTGGATATACCAGAAGAAGATATACCAAAACCATTGATTGATATGGAACTGGAGGACTAAAAATGGCAGACAAAAAGAAAGAGACAATAGGCGACAAGTTGCCGGATAAGGGAGAAGAGGAACAAGAAGGAGAGTTTAAGCTCTCTGATGAAGAGATGCAGCTTGCAATAAGATCATTGGCAGAAAGACCAGAACTTAAGGTCTACAATGATTTTATCGTGGGGCAGAGCATTGCAAGTATGTTGGTGGAATATGAGAAAGTCATGGCAAAAAGGAAAGAGAAAAAAGAGTTTAACGAACTACCATAAAATTCCCACCACTAGATGGATAGTCTGCGGCTTACTACTTCTTACTGGCGCCGCAGACTTCCTCTCTTTTACTATCGGGAAGAAATTTAGAATATTTGATATGAGCATGCTTACTATCTGGACTTCTAATATACTCATTATATTCCTGGTTAAATTTCTGATACTTGGCGGGCTGGTCTATCTCTTAGTAGGTGTTAAAGAGGCTTCTGATTATTGGCGGTTCTTATGGTTGATGATGACTTTATATCTTATAATATTTCAGGCAGTGGGTACAATAAACAATCGGAAGGTAGCAATCGCTAATCCAGATATTGAGGATGCGCCTAGTATTGAGGTAAGAGCTTCTACTGGCATAAGCTTCGCATTCCTATGGGCTTATTACCCTATAGGCTTTGCTATGCTGTCTTTCTGGTTATGGAACAAAGGGTGGCGGAAAAATGGATAAAGGAGTTATAGCGGTTATTGTAGTTTATTCTATATGTTGTTTGTCTTTAGGTCTTTGGTTGGGTTATAGTAATGAGCCAAATACTGTTGTAATAAACAATACTATTGAAGTTGAAAAGATAATCAATAACACAATAGAAGTTCCTGGAGATTGTAATATTACTACTAGGACAATTATTGTACAGAACAATTCAAACTGTTCATCACCAGACAACTATTCTTATAATAGGTTCGCTTTGATAAGGCAGCTTAAACGATGCGAAGCAAACGAGGTATTATATAGTAATCATTCAGATTGCTTTACAGAATTGAATAGTACTTCTATCGATCTCCAGGAATGCGAGGACTATGTTTGCAGAGAGTTTAATAGTAGCTGGTGTTAGATTGATTTTGCAATTTCTGATACATCTAAATACATTCCTGACACACCTGACACGGCACTGAAAAAAAGCATTACTATAGTAATGCTTTTCTAGGAGAATTCATAAAGGAAGTTTAACATACTTTCTTTTAAATTGTTCACCATACTTAATTAAAAATTGTGGAGATATGTACCAATATGCAATAGCCTTTGAACCTTTCTCTTGTCTAGAAATTAACAAACCATATTTCTCCATGTTTTTTAATATTGAAAGAATTTTTTTATATGACGGAAAAGAAATGTTTTTTGACCTTAATAATATTTCTAACTTCCTAAAATCCTTAGATGTAAAATTTGAAATCTTGGATAATGTATTCTGTTCTGCTGAGTTAATATTTTTATTATACTTATCAATTAATATGTTATTATAATAATGTCCTGTACTCATAGGAGTCTTATTCTTAAATGCTACAATTAAAGCCCACATTTCATAATCAAGTAAAGCATATTCAAGAATGGTTATGTCTTTTTTTAATAATGGTTGAGATCTTTCAATATTAATCTCAGTTTGTTCTCTTTCTAATTCATCAATTAACTTATTTTTTTCTGTCATTAAAAATAATAAATCTTACTTATATATAAATGTTTTGAATTACTTACAATTATATATTATTAACTATACAAAAGCATTACTATAGTAATGCTTTTGGTGATGGATTACTCCAAGCATTACTATAGTAATGGTAAGCATTACCATAGTGATTGAATTGTAATGGTTTTCCCCAGAATCTCAACATTTTCAACTGGCGCACTTTATTATTATAATTGTGGTGTCTCATAGTTCACAGCTTGATTTTTGTACTTATTGACTGTCTCACGACTAACTCCGAGTCGAATCCCTATTTGTCCGTCTGTTAGCTTAGGGTATCGCTTCTTAATCTTGATGATTTCCTGCATTAATCGTGGTTTTGTATCTTTAATCCTGTTTTTCTCTTCGCTTTTGAAGATATGTTTATCTATGAGTCCAAGCACATCTTCTTCTTTGCGTGTTTCGTAAGCTTTGGAGATGAACGGAGAGTGTTTAGTAGGAGTGAATCGCATATTCTTAAAGTAGGCTCTTTTAACAAATTCTGGTTGTTTAAATACTGCATGCCGATGCTTGCCCCAGCCATCCTTGCCCCTTAGGTCTTCTACTATTGTTTCTTTCGGTTTATCCCTTGAAGAATCCCATAAGCACCATTTATGTTTCTGGTTGATTGAAATTACTGCCCCAATCCTTTCGTACATGGATGATGGTATGCTAGAAAGCGAGTTAGCACAGATGCATACAAACATCTTAAGGACCCTTATTCTTTCCAGGATGTTCTTTCTTTCTCTACCTTCTTTGCTTAACTCGTGTGTCTCTGTGTCTGGTTCATCTAGTACAACCGCAGGGTATTGTGTTTCTTTTTTGGCTTTCTTGATAATCTTGAGCCATTTCTTGTAGTCTTGCTGCGATCTATCCTTTGTATATGTTTCATCAAGTATTGCGCATAGATAATCCGCTAGTGTAGACTTTCCCTCTCCGCCACGTTTACCGATAATAGCTATCCAGAAGTGTTGATTATTCTTGATGACCCAATTACGCTTGCCCCAAAGATAGAACATAACTTGCCTAGGGATATAAGTTCTGCCATACTTATCGCATACCTTACTGATGTAATCTATGTATTTGTCTATTTGGTTATGCTGTTTAGGGTGTTTTTGATAAAGTAATTCCCTGGTTTGTTCTTTCCACAATGGGTAGTTAGTAGTGCTTCTTACTAATTGCTTAATCTGTATCACTCCATTCGTCTGGTTCTTCGTCTTCGTCTATCTTGTTAGTCAATAGCATGCCATGGAAGTCAGCAGAACCCATAAGGAATAAGAAATAATCGTCTGCTGCATTATTCAATTTGTCCCAGCCTTCATAGTATTTATCATTGACATACTCCTGGGCAGGCATACCTTTGACGTAAGTATTTTTATTAAGATTACTCCCATAATAGTCTTTGATGTCATTTATGCTTTTTTGTTTAGTATTGTTTTGATTCTTCTCGTCTGGTGTCATCTTTGCATTGATCTCTATCCATAATCCGTACAATGTATCGATATATAACTCAGTAGGGTTGCCGCTCTTAAGCGGTACACCGAAATTATTAAGAGGTATTATCCCTCTTCTTAGAAGATGTATCTGTACTATTAGGTTATTAATTCTTATAAGTGTTGCCAGATTAGAATTAAACTCTGTGTCTTTATGACTATCTTTGTCCATGATTCTCCCCTGGTTATTATTATTATCTTTAGATTATATAAAGTTTTCTATAGAAAAGTTTATATACTTACAAAATAATAATAATAAACCATACTATGAGGGTAGTTATTTATTTTAATATAACTAGGGGGTTAGAGATTTGTTAGCCCAGTTTCTTCTATATAGTTTATCGCTTGGTGCTAGAGCCGCAAGGCGTGGCGATGATGCAGTAAAGCGTATAGCTACAACTAATGAATACAGATTCAGGAATGTTCAGCCTACCGCAGCAGACTATGCACAAGTAAGAAGTGAGGCATCCGCCGCAGGGGTTAATGCAGACGATGTATTCAGACAGATTGGCATCCAGAATAGAGACCCACAAAGTTTTAGCAGGGGGTCTAGTAGTGTAGATAGGCGAAAGGACACGATCAATGAATCCAGCCTGGATTCTTCTAAAAGGGTACAGAAGTTTACCGCAGGCGGTAAGAAAGTAAGCGATACTCAAAGAGTTAAGGTTAATGGCGATTTCGTAGCACCTTCTAAGATTTTAAGCGGAGAGCGGTATGTTCCGCCAGAACAAAGAGAGAGAGCTAAGAGCGAAGCAAGGAAGATATTTGAGACACAGATCAAAGAACCAGAGGTCGATATGATCGACTTCGGTGAAGGTCAAAAGCTAAGAACCAAAGAAGAAGGTATAAAGCTAGGACTAGCACCGCCACCCTCAGACCCATTCAGGCAAGAGCTTCAAGCAACAAGGCGCAGGATAGGCGAACCGCCAGAAGAATCTAGACCATTTGAGTTAGGTGGAGGAGGTGCAGTTAGTGAGTCAGTTTTTGAAGCAGAACCTAGAGGAACTGTAATTAAACAGGCTGGTTTATTTTCAACAGATTTCTTTAAAGAAAAATCAGAAGCTGCTATACAACGAAAAGAATCTGCAAGAGTAGAGATGAAAGAAGCAGATAATGTATTTAAGAAAGCACTGGCTGGTGCGAAGTTTGGTTTAGCAACAGCAGAAGAGTTTACATTAGGTGGAGAAATAGGCATAAGGGAAAAGATAAGGGATAGACCAGGAACACTTGCATTAGAAGTAGGAATAACTGCTGCATTCCCACTTTTATCTACTCCAGCGAAGAAGATCGGTTCGTTAGGATTAAAAGCAGGTACAAAATTTGTTCCTAAGGTAGTGCCAGTTATATCCAGTCTAGTTTCAAAAATACCCTCAAAGACAATCCCTACTTTATTAATGGCTGGTTTTGCAGGAACTAAAGGGTATCAATTAGGGCAAGCTAGATTTGAAGATCAACCAGTTACAGAGTATGGGAAGATTGTAAGTGGAACAGGTTTAGAGTTAATAGCATTTTCAGCAGGCAGTAAAGTAGGTACTAGTATATCTCATAAAATAGCAGAAAGAATTGCAACAAAGAAATATTTACCTATGATAAAACAAACATCGGATATATTAAAACCTACAGCTAGAGCCAAAGCAATAAAGAAAGCAGGCAAATTATTAGTAGTAGAACAACCATTGGAGAGTGCGACATTTACAGAGCTTAATTTAAAGACACCTGCTGGTTCGTTAAGAGTCTCTAGGTTTGAACCACGTTTCGGAACGGAATCAAGAATACGACCACTATCAGATGTATTAAAAGAACAATTCTTAATTAAAGCAAGAGTATCACAAGAAGTGGGTGTATTTGCTAAGACAGGCAAACTACAAGCTGGAGTAAGAACTCCTAAAGGAGAAGATGGGTCTTTAATCTTTTCTAAGAAATTTGCAGGCATATTAAGTAGACCAAAAACTAATATAGAAGTATCTAAGAATACGATCTTTAAACCAGCGACTCAAAAACTATTGGGTACTTCTTCTAGAATGAAACAAAGATTAACTCCCCAGAAGTTTCCAAAGACTACTAAGACAGGAGTCCCAACAACTACAGATATGTTTGGATTTAAAGGCAGGAAAATAAACATAGATTTTGAAGATTTTACGTTTCCGGCTAGTAGGTTAGTTACTGCCAAGCCAGCGCCAGTTAAACCTAAAGCTGCATTAAGTTACAGGATTCCTTTTACAGAAATTACACCATCTGGTGAGGTATTTAAAGGAGTAGTATTTCCTAAAAGTGCTTCTGGTGGTGTAGCTTTCTTTAAAACTAAAGTATCGTCTACTAAATTAAAACCATTTAGTAAACCAAAAATAAAACCAACTATTAAAGTAAATACAAAAACTACACAATTTTCAGTAGACACAAATGCTAGACAGAGATTAGTAAGTTTACAAAAAGTTGAAGGAATAACAAAAAGACCAACTGCTAAACAATTAAAAGATTTTCCATTAGTAGAAGCTCAAGGACAAGAATCTATCCCACCTAGTTTTAAGATTAAGTCTAAAGTGTTTGTACCAACAAGAATTATTAATCCAACTATATCACCTAAACCAATAATCACTCCTTTTATATCAAGACCTTCCAAGAAGTTTAAGAGATCAACAATTAAACAAGAACCAACAATAGATATCACACCAATCATAATACCAGATGTTAAAAAAACACCTAAAGAGATAATACCAGATACTTATACATCACCAGATATAATCAAGATTCCAGATATAATAAAGACTCCAACAAAAGATAGAATACCAAAAAAAGATACAGCTTATGATACGCCTACAATACCAGATGATACACCAATTATACCTCCTTCATTCATACCGGATGTTATATCAACACCAGACATCCCAACACCCACACCACCGCCAACTTATACTCCGGATACTACTTCAATTACACCAGCAGGATTCTTACCATTAGCCAGTGCTTTCTTAAGTGGTGATACTAATAAGAGAGGTAAAGGAAAATCTAAAAGCGAGTTTGCTTTCACTCCAGACTTTGAAGCGTCAGTCTTGAACCAGTTTGGTGCAGCACCAAAGAAGCGAATATTTACAGGTCAGGAAAGAAGACTGAAACAAAAAGGAAAGGGTTTTATAACTAAGTTGCCTAAAGAGAAGAAGAAAGGTATGAGCGGTTTATTAGGTCTATTCAGCAATTTTAATATCAGGGGGATATGATGGAATACGAACAAGAGATGGCACAAGAAGAACAAGGACAGCAAGAACAATTAGCGGCTATTCAGATAGCTCAGATGCAGCAGCAAGCAAGGCAGGATCAATCCAGCATGCCAGTAAGCAAAGATAGAGATTTCATGCAATGGCTTTTCAATCTTAAAGAATACTCATTAGCACCATTAAGGTATAACCTGGAAGGTAAGACAGAGATCAGCCCGAACAATTGGGATTATATGGAAGGACAGACACCTAATCCAATAATGAACTATAAGGGGATAACTTGGGCATGCAGTGTAGTGAGTGACTATCTAAGCCCAGAATATATAATCTCTAATTATGATGAAGAAGCTATGAACTGGGTGATGAGAGGAGTAGCAAAGACTGTATGGAACAGCTTAACAAAACAGTATGAGGAGTTTGCACTCAAAAAGATCAACATACCAAAAGTAGCATGGGCAATAATCCATAAAGTGCATGCAATATTATTGGGTGCTAGAGGCAACGGGTATAGAGAGTTCTTTATGTCCACCCACCACATTGATGAAGTTAAAACAACCCATAACACTCAACAAAGCAAAGAAGGAATGTTGGGAGGGCTATTCAAGAAAAAACCGCACATGAGCGGTGTGGGTACATATTAACGGATGGTATATTTAGCACAAAAAGGCGGGCTTAAAGTGCTAAATATGGCAATCAAAAAGGAGTGATAAAAATGGTAGAATATATTGATGTAAAAGATATTGAGAAACAAAAAAAGAAAGAAAAAGCAAAGAAATTTTTTAGTAAAGTAAAGAATGTTGCTGCAACTGCCGGGAGAGCAACACTAAAAGGAACTAAGACTATTGCTAAAGGAACACTAGAAGCTACAAAAAAAGGAATTAAGAAAGTACAAGAAGCAAGTACACCCGAAGCACGAGAGAGAAGAATGCTCGCTGAAGAAAAAAGACTGATGATCCAAGAAAGGATAAGTAAAAGAAGGCAGAGTATTCAGAAGATACAAGGAGAAAGTGGGAGCCCAATGAGTGTAGGTGGTAATCTATTAGGCGGTACATTCTCAAATGCCGGAAGCGGGTTTGATATTGGTGCTAATTTAGTTGGAGGCATGGGATTGGTAACAGGTATAACAGCACCAAAACCAGTACCTCAAATAAAACAACCTACTAAGATCAAGACTAGATTTAAAACTGTCAAGTCTACAAAATTTGTTAAGATAAAGAAAGGCAAAGGCAAGGGTAAATTTATAAGGAGAACTACCACACGAAGAATTAAGATGAAAGTTAAAAGATTACCTAGAACAACACCAGTTAAAACAGCACCCGCACCGTTCGACCCATTCAGTCAATTTTAAAATGGCAACGATACAAATAGGAACTACCATTAAACCAGGGTTCCTTTTGAAAGAAGGAAGGGATGGTAAATTTCTGGATGGAACTATTAAACATTTCGGGAAGGATAATGTTAAACAACTAATAAAAAAATAGTATATGAGGGGAGATAATCATGGCAGATTGGAATGTAGTATTAACATATTTAGCATCAACAATATCAATGATAATGTATGGCGTGTTTGGCATACTATGCGTCGGTGCATTATGGTATTATTTATTCATAATAAAGAAGAGGCGATTTTGGTTAGTTGATGTCTATGAACAAAAAAGCGACGGAAAATTATACCTAGTACAAAAAGACAGACTGCAAGAAAGAAAGATCAATTTCGGAAAACAGACTATCTACGTATTCCGTCATACTAAAACAGAATCAATCCCACCGCCTTACGAATGCGTAAGACGATTAGGCAATAAGGAATATTGCGATTATATAAGGGTATCAGGAGAATATATCCCGATGTCCAAAGAAGAAGAAGGATTGCCGGACTTTGGTAACTCATCAATCAAGGAAAAGCTTTTTGCAACAATCAAAAGAAACCTTGAGAAGATTAAAAGCCTGCCTTCAACTCTAAGAACGTCAGACTACATAGAGAACAAGTATGTATACATACCGATATACAAAGCATTAAAGTACAATGTTGAGTTCAAGCCGATAAGTTACGATGTGAACATGATGCGTATCAATGAACTTGATAACATCGATGTAATGTTCAAGAAGAAGCAGGACTTTTGGCAAAAGTATGGCTCGATGATTATCATCGGAGGCGGTATTGTGATGGTGATAGTCATTACTTATATGTCATTCGAGTATATGCAAAATGTTGTTGCTCAATCATTAGGCGCAGCAGATAGGGTTGCCAACCCACTGAATACTATTGCGGAGAAACTAGGAAAAGCACCGATAGTTTAAAAAATATATGGAGGATAAAAAATGACTTATGCAAAAACACAAAAAGGCGCAATAAAACGTGTAAAAATAAAAAGACAGCTTAGAAGTTTAGGTATCAAAGGGTGGAAGAATAACGACCCAATGTATAAACTAAAGGCAAAATTACAGAAGAGAAGATAGATAAATATGAGAACAAAAAACATAATAATCTTATCTTTTTTATTTTTGATTATTATGGCAGATGTTAAGGCATACACGCCTGCCTTATCAGATAATTCTGTACTGCCTGGCGAGACACTTGTATTATCATTAACCACAGATTCATTCTTTGAGCGAAGAAAGAGTTATACTGTTGAATGGAATAATGGAACTGTAATTAAAGAAACTGATACAGGCAAACTATCAAGCCTTACAGGCGGTACAGTGTTCGAGACTTATATAACACCTCTTAATGTAAACTGGACTTCTTCTTATGTTACAATTACAGTAGGCGCAGACGTTCAAACATTATACTTCAACGTCACTGGCAATAATGTAAATTCTTTGATAATAGATAATGTTAATTTTGCAACTGACGCTAGGATAGGTTCTCTATTCTCATTAGATTTTCAAGTGTCCGACATTAACGGAAACAAATTATCAAACGCAGAATGCAGTGTATATGGTACAGACATAACCGAAGCACCTAAACAACGATGCGGTCAAAAAATAGTAAGTTATCATGGGCGAGGAATCTGCGACGGGATAATAGAAGAAACCGCAACCTTCTTAGAAGAAGAAGAATACATTAGTAAAGTAAGATGTAATTGCGGCAGCGGTGAGAAGGCATGTTTCAACGAAGCAGGGCAATCAATTAATAGAAGCAGTGGTGAGAACAACTTTGTATTTAAAATAAACCCTTGGCTTAAAGTCAATACTATTACTGACAAATCTAAGTATACACTAGACGATAAAGAAGTATTGGTGTGCGCTAACATAACAAACAACCTAACTTATAGGCTTCCTATAGAAATAACCTACAATATAAGGTGTAACAGTAATGATTCTGCAACTGATCGTGTGATTATAAGTTCTCATAACGAATTAAGAGGTATTAGCGGATTGACAACACAAAATCAGTGCGCATCTTTAGATATTGTCAATATACGATCAATACAAAACAAGGTTAATAATTGTTATGCTGCGACAGATGTTACAGTATACGGACTAGACGGACTTACCAGGAAAGTTAATTATCCAACAACATCACCCAGTTTTAATATCACATCAGAAAGTTCAATATTATCTGAGGAGGCGAACAACGAGATGGAATGGAATATAGTATTCGGAATTGGACTGCTTATAGCACTCTTTATAATTTTCACAGTGGCTTTAAGGAGAGAACATCCTTATTTAACAAACTTCTTTTTTATAGGTACTTTTATCTTTATGACAGTAGAGACAAACATCTTATGGCGTATAGCACATGATGCAGGGTCAGTACTAGAGCCCACTATGTTGATAGTATATCGGATAATGTTGATAATCACGATGACCATGATGCTAATAATACTGGTCTTATTGACGAAAGAAGCAGTACAAATTAGACGGATTAACGGCAATCCAGTAGACGGGATAAGGGGTTCATTGAAGATGAACGATAACCTAGGAAAATGAAGCGAGTAGCATTTGACAAAAGAATAGAAGATTATTTGAATAACGAAATAATAAGACTAAATAAACTGGGATTGACCAATGTGACAAAACCAGATGCTTTAAGGTTCATTATAGAACAAAACAAAGCAGTAAAACTGAAAGTTAAAAGAAAACCAAGGAAAAAATTTGCGTTTATATTCGGATGAAAAAGAAAGGACAGATAAGAGATATTGCATTCTTTTTGATATTAGTATTTACTGTTGTGTTCACTTTGCTTACAGCAAAGATAATAATGGACAAGTTCAATGATGCATTAACAGAGGATGGTATGCACACCACCGAAAGCAAGGCTGCAATGGAACAGATGCAAACCGCATTCCCTACATTCGATAATATGATCTTGGTGGTAGTTATCTTATT
>Ga0256826_1000478_pt1 | contig 24330 bp, 28 predicted proteins | sample CV79metaG_FD_185975 | JGI IMG/M metagenome (GOLD analysis project Ga0256826, IMG submission 185975) | Hydrothermal vent microbial communities from East Pacific Rise, Pacific Ocean - CV79 | ecosystem: Environmental > Aquatic > Marine > Hydrothermal vents | place: Pacific Ocean: East Pacific Rise...
CATTCAGAAGTTCCTTCAATTTGCTTTCCAAAATCTTTTTCTAGCTCTGACTCTTTCTCTTCTGTTTTATCTATAAATGGAATTTTACCACCAAAAAATCTATAGATAACCCCTGCAACAACTATAAACATAATAAGTTTTAAGAACATTTTACAAAACCTTTTTTATATAGAGATAATTTCTCTGATTTTTTTCAATAATATCATAATCTAATGCTAAATTTACTGCTTCCAGTTCAGAAAATAGTCTCTCTCCCTTATAAAAGAGATATTGTGTCTCTTTGCTTTGTAAATGCTTGGTTAAATTTAATAGCATATTTGTATCGGTTACAGCTCGTGAACTTATAAGTCCAAAAGGCTCTGCACTGTAATCTTCTACCCTTTTTTTAGCTACTTCTACATTAGAAAGCTCTAGCTCCATAGCAACGTATTTTAGAAACATTGCTCTTTTTTTACGTGGTTCACATAGAACCGTTCTAACGTTTGGATAGGCAATAGCCAAAATTAACCCAGGGAAACCTGCCCCTGTTCCAACATCTAAAATAGAGCTTGGAGTATCTATAAAGGTTGTAGGAAAAAGTGAATCTTCTATGTTCTTTTCTACATCTTGTGGAGTTTTTGCCCCTGTTAAATTGTGAATTTTATTCCACTCTAATAGTAATTTACTGAACTGTTCAAATCTATTTTTCATTATAATAAATGCCCCATCTGCTCTTTTTTAACTTGTAAATAGTCCTTATTATAAGGATTTGATTCCATTATAATTGGTATTCGTTTTGTTATTTCTATATCTTTTAACGACTCTATTTTTGTTGGATTATTGGTCAATAATTGAATCTTTTGAATCTTAAAATAGTCTAAAATATACTCAACTATCTCATAGGTTCGCTCATCTGCTTTAAAACCTAACTGATGATTGGCTTCAACGGTATTAAAACCCTTATCTTGCAAAGCATACGCGTTTACTTTTCCTAAAAGTCCTATATTCCTACCCTCTTGACGGTGATAGATAATCATTCCACCCTGCTTGGCAATAAGCTGTTGAGAAAAAGCTAACTGCTCTCCACAATCACACTTTTTAGAACCCAAAGCATCGCCTGTTAGACACTCTGAATGTACACGAACAATGGGGTTATCACTTAATTCATTGGTATAAATAGCTAGATGCTCTTTGTCTGCCTCTTTAAAGGCTTGAATATTAAATGTACCGTAAAGGGTTGGGAGTTTTGCAACTTGGGAAATTTCAACTTGATTCATGGATGGGATTATATCAGTTTATGTTAAAATTTTATAATAAAAGAAAAGGATATAAAATGTTTACACGATTTAGAAGAAAAAGACTCAACCCTGTATTGAGAGATTTACTACAAGAGACTCATTTAAGAGTGGATGATTTTATCTACCCTCTGTTTATTAAAAATGGAGAGGGATTAAAAAAAGAGGTAGATTCAATGCCTGGTGTTTACCAAATGAGTATTGATGAAATTTTAAAAGAGTGTAAGGTTCTTAAAGAGCTTGGTATCTACTCTATTCTTCTTTTTGGAATCCCTGAAACCAAAGACAGTGTAGGAAGTGACGCAATGTGTGACCACGGAATTATTGCATCAAGCATACGAGCCATAAAAGAGGCTCATCCTGATATGTTTGTGGTAACAGATTTATGTTTTTGTGAATATACAGACCACGGTCACTGTGGCGTACTAGACCCTGTTTTAGAGACAGTAGATAACGATATTACACTAACCAATCTAGAAAAACAAGCCCTAGTCCATGCCAAAGCAGGAGCTGATATGATTGCACCAAGTGGAATGATGGATGGCATGATTACTGCTATTAGACAAGGGTTAGATGCAGGTGGGTACACCCATATTCCAATTATGTCCTACTCTACCAAATTCTCTTCAGCATACTATGGTCCATTTAGAGATGTAGCCGAGAGTAGCCCAAGCTTTGGAGACAGAAGAAGCTACCAAATGAACCCTGCAAACAGAAAAGAGGCTATCTTAGAGAGTTTAGCAGACGAGGCAGAGGGTGCAGATATTTTAATGGTTAAACCTGCCCTAGCCTATCTTGATATAGTAAGAGATATTAAAGAGAACTCCTCTTTGCCTTTAGCTGTTTATAATGTGAGTGGAGAGTACTCTATGCTGAAAATGGCGGCCAAAGCAGGTGTGATTGACTATGAACGCGTAATGATGGAGACAATGATTGGCTTTAAACGAGCAGGAGCTAATATTATTATTAGTTACCATGCTAAAGAGGTTGCAGAATTATTGAATAAGTAATTTTATTAAATAGGTAGGGACATCCCTTGTGGGTGTCCATAATAGCCTAAGTATATTTTAAAATTTACTTTTTATCTTTATCTATCTCTTCAGAAAGTTTTGCCAACTCTTCTAAATACTCTGCTTGAGTACGGGTTGGTACTTTTAAAGGATTCTCTATTTTTTTCTCATTACTCTTATTGTTTTCACTTTTTGAAATAGCAAGTTCAACTTCTTTTGCCATTTTATCAATATCAGACTCTTCTATTTGGGGAGGCATAGTTTCAACAGGGACTTCCTCTTCATGCGTAACAATAAGTTCATCATCTTCAACCATCTGTACCGAAGAAGGTGGCAAAGAGTCTGAACCCTCTTTCATCATATAGTTATATCCATAAATCGACACGGCTACAATAATTATAAGTAACAACAAAATTGTCAAGATTTTAGAAAGTGTATTAAATGAAGATATCTCTTCACTTGAAGCATTACTAAGTATTTCAGACTTATAGGCTTCACAAAAATCTGCTTCATCCTCTACTTGGTTATTGAACAAAATGTTCCTTTCTATAATAATTTATTTTAAGTTTTATAAGACTATTTTAGCATAAGTTTTAGAAAATTATCTTTTAAATATTATTTTTTCTCTTTTTGCTACCCAAGAACACTATTTATTTGATATAATGTCTAAAAAAATAATTAAACCCAAATCATGTTTTATCATATTGTTTGGGCTTAATCATGAAAGAAAGGGAAACATTATGAATTCAACATTTTGGATGATAACCATCTTTTCGATTCTCTCGATACTTGTCGTTATTCACTACACTATCGGCTTTCAAGGACTTCTACCTATCATTATTGTAGATGCACAAAAAGCATTGGTTTTAGATAATCGCTTGGGTGCAGATAGAGTTATTACAGAGGGTATTAATAGATACATACCATTTGGAGTAGAGGTAGTCGTTGGCGAAGTTAGCTTAAAAGAGCAACCAATTGACCCACCTGACCAAACAATTGTTACAAAAGATAATATCGAATTAAATGTTGATATGATTGCAACGATTAAAATCGTTGACCCTACTAAAGCTATAATGGATGTTGAAGATTATGAAGCCTCTGTTAAAAGTTTAGTTATGAGTAGTACCTTGAACCAATTAGGACAGATGCAACTTGCAGATATTCAAACACAACAAGATTCTCTATCTAAAAAAATTCGTGAACATATGCAAATTGATTGTACACGTTGGGGGATAAATGTTATTTTGGTTAAATTTGAAAGCATTACTCCTCCTGAATCAATTAGAGAAGCGATGCAAAAAGAGATTGTTGCCCAAAAAGAGACAGCAGCAGCAATTCTTAAAGCTAATGGAGACCATAAAGTACATGAAATTCATGCAGATGGAGAGCGTATTCTTATTGAAAAAAGAGCAGAAGCAACCCATAAAGTAATCAAAGATTTAAAAGAGTTAATGCCTAACTTATCTGATGAAAAGATTATGCAATTTTTAACAAAAACAGCATATATTGACTCTATGAAAGAGCTATCATCATCAGCTAACTCTAAATTTGTACTCTATCCAACAGAAACAGATAGACCAATGGAAAAAGTTATGAATGCAGAGTACATGTCACGTACTCCTAATTAACAAATTATAAGAAGAAAAGGATAAAGATTGTTTTTTATTACAGGAATGTCAACATTTACTTGGATTTTATTGGCTTATGTAGGCTTGCATTTAGGGCATAACTATGTTGATATGCTAAGTAACTTAAGCTTAAACTCTGTGGTCTTAACCCACCATATTAGTCCAGAGAGAGACTTTATTTTAAGAGTTAGAGAAATCTTTTTAATTGCAGGTTCATTTGCTCTTTTTGTAGAGATTGCAAAAGCAGCTACAGCAAAAAGTTTTGGAGCATCAGAAACACTTCTAAGTTTTGTTGTTGCTATTGTCTTTATTGTTATGTTTTTCATGGTGGGATGGGCACAGAATGCAACGTTTTTAATCCTAGGAATGATGTCGCTTATTGATGCTACAGGTGGATTTATTATTGAGTTAAATGCAGCAAGAAGAGATATTAATATCGCTTAATGGTATTACCTTTAACTATGGAGTACATCGTCATTGGCGATGTACATGGATGTATTGATGAACTAAAAACCCTTTTAGCCAAACAAAATTTTCACTGCAATTCAGAAGACCTTCTTGAACTTAACAGCCATAACCAAAACAGAGCCATTATTTTACTTGGAGACTTTATAGACAAAGGGAATGAAGAAAAATTAAAAGAAACCATAGAGTTTCTTCATAAAAATTATCATCATTTAAATCAAAAGAAAAAACAGCTCTATCTTATTTTAGGAAATCATGAAGAGATGGTTTATCGCTATATTACTAATGATTCCTCTCTTAAAATTACAAAAAAAAGTATAGAAAACAAAGAGAAATATTACAATACTGTAGCACTTTTAGAAAAAAACAACTCATTAAAACAACTCTTTATAGAACTTTACCACTCTTGTAACCCGTGGCTCTATTATGACTACAGTAATAATTTTTCTGTAACCTTGACTCATGCACCCTGCCCCGAAAAGCATTTACGAAGAGATAATGAAGAGTCTAGGCGTAAAATGGTTAAATGCGTCTCACGAAGTAAAAACCCTAAAATGGAACTGGATGAACTGATTCCCTATACTCATAAAGAAGCCAAAGACAATCAACACTATCATATCTTTGGTCATCTATCTCAACCCGATATTCGTCAATATAATAATAAAATTTGTATTGATACCTCTGCTATCTATGGACAGACACTAAGTTGTGCTATTATCAAAGAGAATCAACTCCACTTTGATTCCGTTCCTTTTGAAAACAAGCAAAAAGCAGGTAAGCAAAGTGACAGTAAACTATTTAATTTTTAAAAGGTAAAAAATGGCAGAAAAATTTAACGTAAAAAAAGAGGGTACACTCTTGGTATTTCTTTTTGAGACACTTCAAGGTTGGTCAAAAAAGAAGATAAAAGAGCGTCTTAAAGGGGCATCCGTCGCTGTTAATGGAACAGTAACTACCCAACATGACTTTCCTCTACATATTCATGATAGCGTTGAAGTGGGTGTTGTTCAAAAACATAACAAACTAAACACCTTACGCTCTCTAGAGATTATCTATCAAGACAGCGACCTTATAGCCATTCATAAACCTGCTGGATTACTCTCGGTAGGAACAAAACAAGAAAACAAACAACATGCACTAGCAATTCTAAGAAATCAACTCTCTAACCGAAGAAAAAGAATTACTATCTTTCCTGTTCATCGTTTAGACCGTGAAACATCAGGAGTGTTACTCTTTGCCACGTCCAAAAAGATACGTGAATCCGTTATGAAAAATTGGCATCGTTCAGAAAAAGTCTATTTAGCTATTGTCAATGGCATACCTACAGAGTCAAAAGGAACAATTAACCAAGCTTTACGATTGGATGAAAAAATCTATAAAATGCACGTAGGAGAACACCCAAAAGCTCAAAAAGCAATTACACATTATGAAGTAAAAGAGTCTTCATCTTCACGTTCACTTTTAGAAGTAAAACTAGAAACAGGACGACAACACCAAATCAGAGCTCATTTATCATGGTTGGGCAACAGTATTATTGGCGATGAACGTTATGGAGTAAAAGGCGAAAGAATGGGACTGCACGCTACAGAATTAACCATTATCCACCCTAAACAAAAAAAGCCTTTGAGCTTTCAAGTTGATGCACCAACAGACTTTTATGCTCTTTTAAAGTAATTTGCTATAATAGCACCATTACTTTACAATCTTAACTCTTCTATCAATAAGGAACTAGCATCAAAGCATTTGAAAAATTAAACTTACACCCCTCTCTTATAAAAGCTATCGCTGATGAGAACTATACAAACACAACCTCTATCCAAAAAAAAGTAATACCTCTTGCTTTAAAAAATTTAGATATTATTGGTGCATCTAAATCAGGTACAGGAAAAACAGCCTCGTATGTTCTGCCTTTACTGCATAAACTTCAAAAAATTATTAAACCTGAAAATAAAGTTATTCGTGCCATGATTATTGTTCCGACTATTGAGTTAGTTGACCAAGTAACACGAACCATTACAGCCTTGGGGAAAAATTTAGAGGTAGAAACGGTCAAAATTCAAGGTGGAACACCCAAATCGGTACAATTGGCAAGACTTAAAAAAGGTGCAGATATTATTGTTGCCACCCCTGGACGATTGCAAGATTTTTTATCGGATAAAAAGATAAATTTAGAATACATCAATACCGTTATTTTAGATGAAGCCGACACCATGTTAGAGCTTGGTTTTTTAAATGAGATAAAAAGCATACTCAAAGAGTGTAAACGTCCAAAACAGACCCTAATGTTCTCTGCAACCATCTCTCAAAATATAAAAAGATTGGGAAAAGAGTTTTTAAAAGAACCTGCTATTGTAGAGGTAAGCGATAGAAGGGATGTTGTAGACATGATTGCACATCGTGCCTATAAAGTGGACAAAAAAAGAAAAAATGAACTTATAGTCAAACTTATTCAAGATAAAAATTTAGAGCAAGTTCTTCTCTTTACCTCTACCAAAACATCTGCTAATAAAATTTTTGACTATTTAAAATCACAAAATATTAGGGTCTCTATTATTCATGGAGACATTAAACGAAGCAGTCGCTCCAAATCGTTAGCTCTTTTAAAGTCGGGTAAAACTCAAATCTTAGTAGCTACCGATATTGCTGCTAGAGGAATCGACATACCTGAACTTCAAATGGTTATAAACTATGAACTTCCTGAAACTACCGATGATTTTACCCACCGAGTAGGACGAACAGGTCGTGCAAACCATAAAGGTTCAGTTATCGCTCTTTTAACCATTCATGACTATACAAACTTTTCTAAAATAGAGAAAGATTTAAAACTTAATATCAAAAGAGAAGTTCTTGAAGGCTTTGAATTAACAGACAAACAACCCAGACAAAAACGACCTATGAAAAAAACCCTTCGCGAGAAAAAAGGCTACATCGATTATGATAAAAAACGAAAATATACCTACGCTTCTCAAAAAAAGAAAAAATCTGAACAGAAAAAGAAATAATAAACATTAATTTCTTTATAAAATTTTAATGGTAGAATATCTTCCTCATTTTACCATGTATTTAGATAAATTATTATTCAATTAAAATAGGAACTTCCCATGAGACACTTTTTAAGCCTAAAAGATTTCACAAAAACTGAACTTTTAGAGATGATCACCCTCGCTCAAAAAATTAAAGCCCAAACAAAAACAAAACATTTTGTACCCTATATGGAACACCAAACACTTGGGATGATTTTTGAAAAAAGCTCAACCCGAACTCGTGTCAGTTTTGAAACGGGAATCTATCAACTTGGGGGAGTTGGTCTATTTTTATCGTCCAATGACATACAACTTGGTCGTGGCGAACCCATGAAAGACACAGCCCGAGTGATTAGTCGTATGGTTGATATGGTTATGATTCGTACCTTTGAGCAAAATAAGCTTGAAGAGTTTGCACACTACTCTAATGTACCTGTCATTAATGGATTAACAGATTCCTATCATCCTGTTCAAATTATGACCGATTATCTAACCATGTTAGAGTGTGGAATCAAGACCCCTATTGTAGCCTATGTAGGCGATGGAAACAACATTACTCACTCATGGTTAATGCTCTCTGCTATTTTAGGATTTGAACTTAGAATTGCGACTCCTAAAAACTACTCTTGTGACCTAAGCATTGTTCAAGAGGCTTTAGAATTGGCTAAAAAAACAGATGCAAAAATTACCTTTAGCTCTGACCCAAAAGTAGCTGTAGAGGGTGCAAATGTAGTAACCACAGACACATGGGTTTCAATGGGACAAGAAGCTGAAAAAGAAGAACGACTTAAAGCATTTAAAGGATATATTGTTGATGAAAATCTTATGTCTTTAGCTCAAGAAAACGCTATATTTTTACACTGTTTACCTGCCTATCGTGATTACGAAGTAAGTGAAGAGATATTTGAAAAACATGCCGATGAGATTTTTTTAGAGGCAGAAAATAGATTACATGCCCAAAAAGGAATCATGGTCTGGTTAGACCAACATAGAGATAGCTGATAAAAGACAACTAAAGAAATTTTATATTATGCTATGATGAAAACAAAAAAGGAAACAGACTAAATGAGTAATATAGACTTTGAGAAATTCTCAAAATATTCTAAACCAGGACCTAGATATACCTCGTACCCAACAGCATTAGAGTTTAATAATGATTTTAAATATGAGAGGTATCTTAATTTTTTAGATAATTCTACAGAGAAAATTTCACTCTACATTCACTTACCATTTTGTCGCTCTGCTTGTTACTTTTGTGGTTGTAATGTAGTTTTTACCTCAAAAGAGGAGAAACTAAGCCGTTATATTGAGTATCTTAAAAAAGAGATAGATATTTTGGCTGACCATATTGACACCAATCGAGAAGTCATTCAATTTCACTTTGGTGGAGGAACACCAACCTTTTATAAAGCGTTTGAACTTGATGAAATAGTGAGCTATGTAAAGTCAAAATTTACAAACTGGAGTAGTGAAGCAGAAATATCGTGTGAAATTGACCCACGTTATTTTAACGAAGACCAAATGATAGTATTTAAGAAACATGGCTTTAACCGTATCTCTTTTGGAGTACAAGACCTAGATGATAAAGTGCAAAAAGAGATTCATAGAGTTCAACCCCTACAACTGACTAAAAATGCTGTAGAGTTGGCACGAAAATATGGAATAAACTCAATTAATACCGATTTTATCTATGGATTACCCTATCAAACGCTTGAAACCTTTAAAGCAACGCTTGAACTCTCTACACAACTAAACCCTGATAGAGTGGCTGTCTTTAACTACGCCCATGTTCCTTGGCTTATGAAAACCATGCGTAAATTTGACGAAACTACCCTGCCTTCTCCTGAGGTAAAACTGCAAATTTTTCAATACACCATTGATTTTTTTGAGAAACACGGATACAAAATGGTAGGAATGGATCACTTCGCCAAACCAAAAGATGAACTCTTTGGAGCAATAGAAAAAGGCGAACTGCATCGAAATTTTCAAGGCTACACCACCAAAGGTGGCTCAAACCTTGTAGGAATTGGGTTAACAAGCATTGGCGAAGGTAGCCGATATTATGCTCAAAACACCAAAGATATGAAAAAGTACGAAGAGGCACTAGACGCAGGAAGATTACCCTTTGAACGTGGTGTAGAGTTAGATGATGATGACTTTCTAAGAAAATCTGTCATTATGGAGCTTATGGCAAACTTCTCTATTGATATGCGACGTGTAGAGCATGAGCATAATATCAAATTTGATGAATATTTTGCAGATGCACTTGAAGCATTAAAAGAGTTTGAAGAGGCAGAACTAGTAACAATAGAAGATGGAAAAATATCAGTAAGTACCACAGGTACGCTATTAATTAGAAACATTGCCATGCCTTTTGATGCCTATATGAAAAAGTATGCCCAAAGCAAGAAAACATTCTCTAAGACAGTTTAGGTATATTTAAAAACTCGTAGGGTGTGATTGCTATCACACCAACTACATCATATATTAATATAAAGGTGCAATAGCAATTGCACCCTACAGTGAGAAAAAATGAATAAAAAAATAGAAGACATCTTTAATTTCCAAGCCACAACCGATGATTGTGTTATGTGTGGAAAGTGTATTCCCGTTTGTACCATCCACCAAGTAAACGCCGATGAAGTAACCTCTCCAAGAGGTTTTATTCAACTTTTAGGTCAATATCAACAGGGTAATTTAGAACTCGATAAAAATGCCAAAGATATTTTTGAGAGCTGTTTTTTATGTACCAACTGTGTTGATGTCTGCCCCAACTCACTACCAACCGATATGGTCATAGAAGAGGTTCGTGCCGACATTGCCGATAAGTTTGGAATTGCATGGTTTAAAAAAGGAATTTTCTATCTTTTAGAGCATCGTAAAGTGATGGACATCGTAATGAAGTTTGGGTTTATGTTTAAAACCTGTGCCTTAGCCCAAGACAAACACGACAGAGGCTTACGAGCAAAGTTCTCTTTTCCTATGGTCAAAAAAGGGCGATTGCTTCCATCTATGTCTAAAATAAGCTTTTTAAACAGCCACCCCCAAGAGATACCAGCACCCATTCAAGAGAAAAAGAACATGCGTGTAGCCCTTTTTATTGGTTGTTTAGCCAACTACAACTATGTAGGCATAGGAGAGAGTTTAGTAGAGATTCTAAAAGAGCTAAACATAGATATTTTCATACCAAAAGAGCAACTCTGTTGTGGAGCTCCTGCCTACTTTACAGGAAATGTTTCAAGTGTTGAGCGTATGACAAAAGCCAACATTGAGTATTTCGAGAGCTTTATGGACGAATATGATGCCATGCTTATCCCTGAAGCCACCTGTTCAGCAATGGTCAAATACGATTGGCAAGTATTCTTTAAAAACCACAACATGCCAAAGTGGGAAGCAAGAGCCAAAAAAGTAGCCAAAAAAATCTTTATGGCAACCGAGTGGTTAGATGACAACACAGAGCTTCAAGCCATTCTAAAAACACGTGGAACATTTAACGAGTCTGTTACCTACCATGACCCATGCCATGCTAAAAAGGTACAAAATATCTACAAACAACCACGAAACTTACTTGCTCCAAACTACCCAATGGTAGAGATGAGCGATTCAGACAGATGTTGTGGTTTTGGTGGTGTTACCATGCAAACAGAAAAGTTCCATTTTGCCGAACTGGCAGGAAAACCAAAAGCAGTCATGATAAAAGAGACAAAAGCCCACTATGTAAGTGCCGAATGTTCAGCCTGTAGAGTTCAGTTAAGTGAAGCATTGAACAATGCCGAGGTAGAGACAATTTTTAAAAATCCATTGGAATTGATTGCAGAGGCTTTGAAAAAAGAGAAATAATATATAATTGTGGGAAATTTGTAGGGGTAACAGTGGACACCCACAAGGAGACTGTGAAAGAACTATTTTAAGAAAAACTTAAATAGGTTCTTAAAACAGTCTAAATAATAATTTTTTTCCTTTAGTTTTCTCAAAATCAAAAACTATAATAAAATGAAGCCACATATAAAAAATTAAAGCCATATAAGCCTCTATTTCAGCCTTTATATCCTCAATATTACCCTCTTTTATAACAATTAGCAGTTTTCTAAACAGAGATATCCCAATAAGATTAAGTAATCGTCTGAAATTATAGGTAAACATAATTAATGCATTCTCCCCTGAAACTTTTTCTTTACCTCGAACAAGAAAATGAGTCCAACCAAGAGTCTGTTTGATTGTACCAAATGGATGTTCAACAATAGCACTTCGTTGTTTAATAATTTTTTTGGCTCTTATTGTTTCCATTTTGTTTTTATGTTCATCTATAAGAGATGAATGTTCCCATCTAAATAACTCTTTATAAGGTGTTTTTTCAGGAAGACATTTATCTTTTAATGGACACTTTGTACAAATATCTTTTTTTAATTTATAACGATAAAAAAGCATCTCTTTTTTATCGCTTGTTCCAGTCATAACTAATGATTGATTATCAGGACAAAGATATGTATCAGTAGAGTCATTATAGGTAAATTCTTCTCGGCTGAATTTACCTTTAGTTTTTTGGGTTTGTAGATTATCCTTAATAGGGACAATCACTTCAATATTATCATCTGTACACTTCTTTATCTCTTTGGCACTATCATAACCTTTATCAGCCGTTACAATTATTTTTTGATTTTCTGTTATCTCTTTTGATTTAAGTGCCATATTATGCAATTGTTTACTATCTCCACCTTCTGAACTTACATCAGTTGCCACAATAAATTTATATTTATTATCTACAGCTATTTGAACATTATATGCCATTAAGTTATGAGCTGGTTTACTCATAAGTTTTGCATCGGGGTCAGTTCGATTGTATTGAGTTACACCCATCTCTTCAAGTAGAGCCAAATCTTTATCAAGTTGTTCTTTTCGTTTAACTATCTTTGGTAAATTATTTGTTGGTAAGGGTTTTAACGCTCTATCTTTTTTTTCTTCTTTGTCTGTAAACTCCATATTTTCAAGATAGGCTTCCACTTTTTCATCTATCTTTTTCAAATCTTTCTCTACACTCTTTTTCATAACCAATTGATTTTTGGAAGCATTTGCTCTTAAAAATGCTCCATCCACTCCCACCAATTCTCCTGTTATTAATGCTAACTCTTTACATAATAAAACAAACTCTCTAAAAATCTTTTTTAGGGGATTAGAGTTCTCTTTTCTAAAGTCTGCTATTGTTTTATAACTTGGTGTTAATCCTGCACATAGCCATATCATCTCTATGTTTCTTTTTATCTCTGTCTCTAATCTTCTTGAACTTCTGATTCTATTGAGGTATCCATAAATATATATTTTTAAAAGAAGTTTAGGATGGTAAGCTGGTTGTCCATCTGTTGACTTTAGAGCTGATTTGGTGGAAGATGTAATTCTTCCTTTCTATCCTTACCTTCTTTATATATATTACTCATTTTAAATCCCTTTACCTTTGGGACTTTTGTTAAAAAATAGCACTCAATATATTTAGTTTAGTTTAAAATTATTCTATTTTATTAAAGTAATAGTTCTTTCACAGTCTCAAGGGATGTCCCTACCTTTAATTCTTTAATTCAAGGGCATTACCTTGTCCGAATTTAATTCTGATTTAAGCATCTCTATGATTTCCTCTTTAACAAAAATTAAATTTTTATAAATGCCTTTTAAATCTGCTATCTTTGTACTATCAAAATTTTCACTTACAAAATATTGATATTTATCTTTGCCTAACTTTTCTAAAATTACAAAATTCCAAATTGCACCTACAATATATGCACCTCTCATAGAAGTCTCATTATTTAGCTCTACAGCAGAGATAAGTTCTGCTAAGAGTTGAGGTTCTGGATAACCATCTGTTTGCCCTTTTTTGAACTCTTGAATAAAAAAATAGGGTTTTTGACTCTCGAACAAGCCTTTTGATACTACAAAATCGGTTGTACCATTAAAAATAAATTTATCTGTTTTGTAATTTAGAGGTAATTCATAAAAATCTCTAAATTCATTCTCATAAGACAAAAAATCTACCTTATTTAAAATAGGGATAATAAATTTTACTTTTAAATCTTCTTCGTTATAACTCTTCATTAAAAATCTGTTTTTACTGATTAACTGTTTAAGAAAACCTATTAAATTATCAGAAAATTCTATCTTAAAAGTAAACCAATCATCAAAAATAGCATCATTAATTCTCTGTTTAATTGTTACTAACTCTTTCAATTTTTTATCTGTAATTTTACTAAAAGAGTAACTTTCAATTCCTTCTTTATTTAATCCTTTAAGCTCTCTAATCTCTTTTTCTAAGGCTTCAATTCTTTCAAGTTCACTCATTTTGCATCCTTATTTTAGATATAGATTTTGTTGTGATTTCATTTTTGAATAAGTATAGGATTAAGCCCAATGCCAATGAATTAAGGAATTAAATGTAGGAACATCCCTTGAGACTGTGAAAGAACCTCACTTTTAGAATTTTAAAGCCCATAAAATAGGGGTTTATTTTTCATATTTAATACTTCTTTCACAGTCTCCTTGTGGGTGTCCAATATTATGAGTACCCACAAGGGATACACCTACAAATTCCATTCAAAAAAAGCTTAATTCATTGGCATTGGGCTAAGCCTCACAGTATGGAGCTAAAGAGTCTATGAAAGAACTAGCAAATTTGAAAAAGAAACCCTTATTTTTAGGGATTTAAATTTCTAAAAACGAGGTTCTTTCACAGACTCTAAAGCACCATTTCATATTATACAGAAAAAATATTAATGAAAAATCTTTTAACGATTAAATCTATCAAACCACCACATAAACGCAAACATCAAACCAACCGTTTTACCAATGGATTCGTCATACATAAATGTTTGGGCTTCACTTATGGGAACTTCTATTACCTCTATCTGCTCATCTTCAATTCCACCACCTTGGCTTACTCGCATAGATTCGTCAACCTCTGCATAATAGATAACTTGGGTGCTTCCTGATGTTCCTACAGCACTTAATATCTTGGTAATGCGTTCTATGGAGTCCAAAGGAACACTGAAACCACACTCCTCTTCTATCTCTTCTTTTGCTATTTGAACTAATGAAATATCTTTGTCAATGAGTCCTGCACAGATTTCAACGGTTATGCCGTCTCCTGTTCGGTTGTATACAGGGGGTCTGAACTGTTTTACTAAGACAAAAGCATCTCGTTCTTTATGATAAATTAAAATAGCTACAGAATCATGTGATTGAACTATCTCCCACGATTTTTCAACTCCATTTTGTCTGTAATTTACCAATGCTGTTTTTACAAATTTTGCCTCTTTTAGAGGGCTTAACTTAAAATCTTCTATTATATTTTTCACTACCAACCTCGGTTTTTATAGTATTTCTTCATTTTAGGAAGAACAGCCAATTTATTGATGCTGTTCCATACATATGAAGGCATTTTTTCATCAAAAATTGTATTAATAATTTTTGTGTATTTTCTTTTTCGATTTAAAAAAGCTTTTTTAGCCTTTCCTCTTAGTCCATTGGATGAGAACTTAACCAATCGCATAGGGTCAATAGGTCGATTATTTTTATACAATCCAAAATGTAAATGAGGTCCTGTACTACGCCCTGTACTTCCAACATAGCCAATAACCTGCCCTTGCTTAACCCGTTTACCTCTTTTGACCTTTAACCTACTCTGATGGGCATAGAGTGTCATGTAGTTGTCTTTATGTCGAATCTTAATCACGTTTCCATAACCACCCATTCTTCCTGAAAAAATAACTTTTCCTTCGGCTGCGGCTAAAATTGGTGTCCCTCGTTTTGCTCCAAAATCGGTTCCATGATGTGCTTTCCATCGTTTTAACACAGGATGAAAACGGCGTTTGGTAAAGTGTGAAGTAATGCGTATATGATTTAACGGTTTCCCCATATACTTCTTAATCAACTCTTTACCCTCTTCATCGTAATATTTTCCATCACTGTGTTTAAAAACATAATGCTTTTTTTTATGCGATTCAAGCATCGCTACTTTAATATCAGGTACACCTATCGGTTGACCCAAACGCATCTTTTGAGTGTAAACAATCGCCAATTTATCTTTTTGTTGAATACCTCTAAAATTAACCGAGTGTTTTAATAGACGCGTAAACTCATTTGCTAAACGTCTATTTTTAACTTTAGAAACAATATCAGCATGAGGAGTTTTATCGACAGAAAGAAGGGTAACGTAGGTGTTTTTTTGATAAGCAATAGGAATGACTTTTAAGTCATAACCATCATAGGTTTTGCGAAGATGCAATTGCAACTCTTCGCCCACAGGAATAAGAGCTTGAAGAAGAACTCCATTCGAAGCAATTAACTCATAAATTTTTTGATTTTCATCTACATCAGAGACCAAAAGTTCATCTTCGTCGTCTAAGGTTTCTAAAATAGTTTTAGAAATATCATGTTGTTCAAGATAGGTCTCAAAACGTAACCCTTTTTTCCAACTAGAATACGTTACCTTTGCTGCGGATGCACAACTATAAAAAGAGACAAGAAGTATTAAAATTCTTAAAATAAAACCCTTTATCAAATCTACTCCCTAAGTATCAATTGTAATCATTATAGCTTATGGAAACTAAAATCTAAAAGCTAAAAATAGTAACTATAAGTCTATTTAAGTAATATTCTTCCATGAAACATCTAAATGGCTACAGACGACGTTATTTTTCATTAGCAGTTATTGCTATGTATTCAACGCTGTTTAAATTGTGTACTATTGACGCAAACCATCAGTATCATAAGCATGCTTTTGAATATCAAGAGTATAAAACATCCCCTCCCTATCTGCACGCCTACTATTTAATCTAAATTTGGTGTGATAGCAATCACACCCTACAACACCACCAGAATCAAGGGATAACATGAACAACACAATAAAACTGAGCCTAATTACAACGCTATTACTATCAATAAACCTCATCGCAGATGAAAAAATTGAAGATATTACAGTAATTTCGGCAACTAAATCTTCGCAAAACTTAAAAGATGTAACTTCCAACATAAATGTAATTACGGCTCAAGAGATTGAAGAGCGACACTATACAACAGTAACTGAAGCACTAAACTCATTAGCAGGAATTGATTTTAATAGCAATGGAGGGTTGGGACAAACAAGCAATATCTATCTAAGAGGATTTGACTCTAAACGAGTATTGGTTCTAATTGATGGTATACGCTACAACGATGTCTCTAGCCTATCAGGAGCTCCTTTTGCACACATGATGATTAGTGATATTAAACAGATAGAAGTCATCAAAGGGGCTCAATCTGGTATTTGGGGTGCTGATGCCAGTGCAGGAGTTATTAACATCATCACTAAAAAAGCACAGCAAGGTTTACACTTTGGAGTATCACAAGAGTTTGGTAGTTTTGCTACAACTCAATCACAAGCCAATATCTCTTACAAAAATGATAAGGTCTCTTTAAAAGCCAGCCACAGCATTGTTGATACCAAAGGTTTTTCAGCTGTTGCTCCAAAAGGTTCAAAGTTAGAGAGTTTTGAAGATGACGGCTACAATAACAAAAGTACCCATCTGCAAGCAGGGTTTCAAATCAATGCGACCAATAAAATAGAGTTTACCCACATTATTAACGATGCTAAAACCCAAGCTGATGCCTATGATAATGCAACTTTTAGTTTTAACCCTAACAGTCAGTACGATGAAAAAAGCAAAACGAAACTAAGCTCTGTAAATTTTAATCACATCGACAGTTTTAACGAAGTAAATCTTTTTGCAAAAAAATCAACCTTTAGCCGTTACTACCCTCAATCGGCATTCTCTCCAAATTTTGATGGCGAGACAAAAGAGTATGGATTGACTTCAAAAGTTCCTTATGGAAAAGAAAATTTTGTCGTATGGGGTGGAGAGTACAAAAACTTTGAGCATAAGAACTCTATTAATAAAAAATACAATAACAAAGCCCTGTTTATAACCAACAGCAATAAATTTGAAGGTCTAATCGGGGGAACAACGCTCTTTACACAATCCCTAAGACAAGACAACTACAATAAGTTTGACAATAAAACAACAGGGAAAATAGGCGTTAAACATATCCATTCAGCGATTAAAGGGTTAACTACCTCTGCCAACTACGGTACTGCGTATAACGTACCTACTCATTACAATCTCTTTGACCCATTTTCAGGAAATGCAAATTTAACACCAGAAGATACAAAAGGATATGATGTAACCATTGGCTATAAAGATTTAAAAGTTACTTACTTTAATAATACTATCAAAGAGATGATTGACTACCAATCAAATTATGATACTAATGGAAACTGGATTGGAGGGAATTATCAGAATATTAAAGGAGATTCCAAACTACAAGGGGTTGAGGTTGCCTACCAAACAGAAGTTAATGATGATGCCCTACTCTCTTTAAGCTATACCAATTTAGATGCAAAAGATACCAAAGGTCAAGAGTTAGCACGAAGAGTAAAAGAGACGTTTAAATTTGCTGTTGACTATTATGGTATTGAAGATGTACACTTGGGTTTAAATGGTACGTATATTGGAGAACGTTTTGACCGAGCCAACAAACAGGGTCAACAGACAGGTCAATACACCATTGCCAATTTTACAGCCAACTACGAAGTAGATAAACATATGAGTGTTTATGGAAAAGTCGATAATATTACCGATAAATATTACCAAACCGTTGATGGTTATGCCAGTAGCCCAAGAGCTATTTATGCAGGTATGAAACTTACTTACTAATGTTCACTCTCTTTATGAGAGTGACTTTTTATTCCCCAACTCATTAATTATATATTAATAATAAAGTATAATCATTTACATACAATAAAAAGGGAATATGAAAATGAAAAAGGGAACACTATTACTATCCAAAGCTTTACTAACCTTACTCTTAACAGGTTGTGTCCAAAATCCAATGCTTCCAAGCCATTTAAGCAATGCAGGAGCAGGACAAAAATCCTTGGTATTCAAGACAAATCAATCAACTTTTATTAGTGAATTAAACAATAAAACGACAAAAGTTGAACGTAACAGCTTTATACATGAGTTTATACTAAAATCAGATATGCAGTGTCAAAAGTATTTAAGTGTTCCTCAAAGTAAAGATAAACCCAATAATGCAAGCAAAAATGAACTTTACATGAGTATGTTTGATACAGTAAGTGCAGTTTTTGGAATAAGCTATATTACAAACACAGCTAAAACCATGTTATCAGGCAATGGAGATACACAAGCAAATAACCAAGAAGCTTATGAGAAAGCTCTCTCTCCTGAAATTCAGCGAGGGGTAGAGATTAATCGAGCTCGTTATGCAAAAAAAATACAACAAAAAGAGCCTTTACCTACTAAAAAGTATACAATAACACAACTCCAAAAAGATATGCTTATTTATGACAAACAGTGTAATGAAGAGTATGGACTTATTGAAATTAACCGTGCATTAAAAGCGATGCAACAAAATATTAATCAACCCCCTGTTGATAATAAACCAAGAATCAATATTGAAGCTATTAAAAACAAAGTTACCAAGGTTACAAAAGAGGTTGAAAAAAAGGAAAAAATCATTAAACAAAAAGATACCAATGCTACAACTAAAAAACTACCACTCTAAATTTTTACACTACCTCACATTTGAACTAAAAAAGGGTCAAAACCTCATCATTTTAGGTTCAAATGGTGCAGGAAAATCCACACTAGCCAAAGTGCTTTGTGGTATTACCCCCTCTACTACGACTATAAACAATACACCATTAACCCTTTACAACGCAAAAGAGAGAACAAAACTCATTAACTATATCCCTGCTAAACTGGAAATATTTGATGAGTACATTACACTTAACGACTATTTAGACCTAAGTAGACTGCACACACTTTTAGAGTCAAACCATCTTCTAAAATTTTTAGAGATAGAAAAGCTAAAAGACAAACCCTGCCAACAATTAAGCTCGGGAGAGCAACAACTAACCATGTTCGCCACAGCCATTTTACACAACGCAAACATAACCATTTTTGACGAACCCACAGCAAACCTAGACCCCCAAAAAAGCCGAGACATCTACTCTATTTTAAAATCAAACATCCTACAATCCAAAATCATCATCACCCACGATTTAAACTTAGCTTACCACTTGGGCTACGACATTATCTACATGAAACATGGAAAAATTGATTTTAAAGGTAGCTCTAGGGAGTTTTTTAATGAAAATAATCTCAATGACTATTTTGGAACTTCGGTTAAGTTGATGGAGGATGGGGTTTTGAGTGGGGTTTAATAGATTTTGAGAATTATTTAATAATTTGATTATACAAGGGTGCTGTTTTCATAATGTTGTATTATAGCTTTTTTTGGGTTTGCGTAACATCAGTTAGACTATTTATTAATTTATTAAAGTTGGGCAACTTTAAACCTCGACCTCTAAAACCAACCCTCCACTCTTAGCCAAACGATACAAAACACGCCAAACCTCATCTATTTGAGGCAGAGGCTCTCCACTCATATTATAAAGGTTTCCATTAGGAAAAATAGATACTTGAATAGGTTGGTTACTCTCTTTACTTTTCAACTTAACTATCTCTTTATGAGCAAAATTCTCTTTTAGATAGAGTCTAAAATTTTCTATAGAAGCAAGGTAGAGTGTTCTCTCCATCTCTTGATGACTCTTTTTAAAAACATAAAGATTCTCTCTATTTTCATGCAGATACTCCCACAGTTTTTGAGCATCTTTTTTATTAATCGACTCATTGGTATCAGAGTAATACAACAACCCCTTTTCACTACATTTAAGAGGTCTATTCTCTTTGGTAAAAATAAGAACTTCATTCACATACAACTCTCGGATATAAGAGATAAACGCCTTTAAATCAGTATGATTCTTTTTAATGGTGTAGGTTACCTCTACTATCTTTCTAAGTCGTTTTTTCTCGAAAAGCTTTACCTCTATATCTGAGAATTTATTTATGTCTGTTTCGGCTTTTTTAAGTACACTTGTTTTAAATTTATTATAATGTGTTTTGTGACTATTTGGAACTTCTAATATCTCTTGTAACTCTTCAACTTTAAATGTTCTCTTTCCTATTTTTGAATACTCTTTTAAAAGCAGATAAATCCTTTTAGAGTAGCTTGAACGCATTGCTAAAAGAGCTTTTAGCTCACTTATAATAAATCGTTTGGCAATAGTTAATAGATATGGTTTTAATGCTTTATCAAATCGACAATTAATCATTCCATTATCATAATTAAAATAAGAGAACCAATTAAAAACCTCCCACTTTTTATTAGAGACATCAATACTAATTGGCTTACTTGCCATAGAAATAACTACCTTTTTAAAATCCGTAGAGGTCATATTTTTTTTCGTTTTTTCATTAAACTCTGCAAGAGTAAAACTATAATCTTTAAACTCTTTATCCTCTTTTTTAACAGCAGTTAAAAGCGTTAATATTACATTGATCTCTGTAATAGTCAAACTATATTTCCCATTCACAATAAAATGAGACAACCTCAAATAATTTCTATTTGTTAAATCTGTATCCATCTAAAACACCATTTCTATAATTAATATTCCATTATATCAAAAACACCTTTATAGTATATTTAGGTGTTTTATATGGGGAAAAAGGTGTTTTTAGTGGGACAAAAGGTGTTTAAAATGGGGACAAAGGTGTTCTTAACCCTTTTAAATAGCCATTTTATAGGCTACAGAAGCTCTATACAGCCTCTTACAGCTCTTTTATTATAGATAAATATCCGTTCACAATTAAAAAAATAAAAAACACCTTTTTATATAAATAAAGTGTTTTAAATGGGGAAAAAGGTGTTTTTAATAGATAAAAACTCATAGTTTGGGATTTTATATTTATTGAAAGGCTTAATAGCTATATTTAGAATACTAAAAAATAGATTGTTTGGGTTTTAGTATATGATTAAAAAATTGTGTTATAATTTAATAAGATATGAGGACAAGAGATGGGATTACAGTTTGAATGGGATGAGAAGAAAGCCAAGATAAATAAACGAAAACATGGTATAACTTTTGAAGAGGCATCAACTGCTTTTGCTGATGAGCTTTCAATTACCATTGATGACCCTGCACATAGTGATAATGAAGATAGACTTATTTTAATAGGTCAATCTAAACAGTTTAAAACTTTGGTTGTAATTCATGTGGAAAGAAGAGAAGCCATCAGAATTATATCTGCACGAAAAGCAACCAAACATGAACAAAAATTTTACGAGGAGTATTGATTATGAATTCAAAAAATGAGATGTTAGAAGAGTATGATTTTAGCAATGGTATTCGTGGCAAATATGCCCAAGCCTACAAAGAGGGTGTGAATATTGTAAAACTAGATAGTGATGTTATGAAATTTTTTCCTGATGCTAAGTCAGTTAATGAGGCATTGAGAACACTTATAAATCTAATGAATAATGAGCAAAACTCCCTACAATTAAGCTCATAATCCGTAGGGTTGTGCTTTAGCCGACCAAAAACTAAAAGGAGCAAAAAACATGACAAAAGAGGAAATTTTAAACTACCTATCAATACATCAAGAGAGATTTAAAAAACTATATAACCTTAACAAAATAGGCATTTTCGGCTCTTATGCACGAGATGAAGCGACCCCTAATAGTGACATAGATATTGTTGTAGATTTAAGAAAGAGTACAATGTTTGGACTTGTGGCTATCAAAAATGATATAGAGGAGTATTTTAAAACTCATGTCGATATTGTTCAGATTAGGGATAGAATGAATAGTTTATTAAGAGAGAGAATTGAGAGAGAAGCCATATATGTATGACAAAGAGATAGTTCTTGATTTGCTTAACAATATGATTGGGGCAACAGATAAGATTTTATATCGAAATAGAGATATTAAATCTATAGATGATTATCTAATAGATGACAATAGTTTAATGTTACTTGATAGTTTGTGTATGCAACTTATAGCTATTGGGGAAGCAGTCAAAAAAGTTGATAAAGAGACGGATAAAAAGCTTTTAAAGGCTTATTCTCAAATACCTTGGCGTGAGGTTGCAGGTATGCGTGATATTCTTTCTCATCACTATTTTGATTTAAATGCAGAGGTTGTTTTTGAAGTAACAACAGAACATATTGCTTCTTTGCAAGAGGTTTTGAAACAGATTGTTGAGGATATTTCGTAGGGTTGTGCTTCAGCCGACTATTGAATTATTTAGAAATTAGAAAGGAAATCTGTGAAGAAAAATAAATGTTTACATGATCATTGTCATTTAGATGTTTATGATGGAGAGAATAGATGTATCTTTCATTGTGAAAAAACTAAAGATAATGGTTGGATTATTGATGAAGAAGCTTCTTATGTAGATAGTAAATGGAATTCAAAAAAAGTACAAGAGTTTTGGAAAAAAGATTCTAATGAACAAAATATAATTTTTCCTAAGGATTCATTGATTCCACCACTTTATTCATATGAAATATTTCAAAAAAAAGATGAGAGTTTTACATTAAATTTATCTAATTGTAAAATTTTAGATGATTTCAATATAGACGAAGATAATATAGGAGTAAAGTTTTCTCTTTATGTTTATAAATCTACTTTTAATGGAAAGTTATCATTATTTAATTTTATTAATAGGTCTAATCATCAAATAGATATACACTTAGAAGAAACTATACATCATGGAAATATAGAAATCTCCTCTCAGTCTATAGATGATGTATGGATAAACAATATAACAGTAAATAAACTTAGGCTAGGAATAGGTGAAGGTAAATCTCCTAATCAGTATGAAAGTATATTTATATCTAATGATAATGACAAATATAAGATTGAAAATATTAATGTAAAAAATACAAATGTAGCTAATGGGTTTATACTAAAAGATACAGTTGTTAATTCATTGGACTGTTCTAATAGTAATTTTGAGGGTAAAGTGAAGATTATTAATTCTAATATAAAAAAATTTACTTCCTTTGAAAATACGATATTTAAACAAGTTGCTGATTTTTCTAATACAACTTTTTATCAAAATAATTTCACTAATACTTTATTTGAAGATACAACAAGTTTTATAGAGAGTAAGTTTTGTGATGATATAGACTTTAAATATACTGTATTTGAAAAATTGGTTATTTTTAGAAAAGCTATTTTTGAAAAAAGTATTAATCTTGAAGATTCTATTATAAAAGGTGAAGCAAACTTTTTAAATATAACATCAAAAAATAGAAAGATAAATATTGCAAATAAAGAGACAGCACGGATTATTAAACACTCTTTTGATAAAGTAGGTAACACTATAGAAGCCAATAAATATTTTGCTTATGAGATGAAAAAAGAAAGAAAAAATACTTCCTTTAAAGATGATTTTAATAAAAAAGCTATGCTCAATCTCAATTATTGGATTTCTGATTTTGGACAAAGTTGGATAAGACCTTTAATTATAATATTTGTCGTAGCTATACTCCATACTTTGTTAATCTATGGAATTAATAATCCATCTCTAAAAGTTATTAATCCTTCAAATTCAATATATGATTTTTTGAAATGGATAGTTGATTTTACTAATAACTTAGCATATAATATTCTTCCTTTTAAAAAGTTATTGATTCATGGTCAAGAGTTTATTAGCTTAGTATTTTTAATAATTTACTCTACGCTAATCTATAATTTTATAGTAGCTGTTAAACGAATTACAAAGAGATAAGGAATAAAAATGATTTGGGAAAGTAGTGATTGGAAAAAGCCTCTTCTTCGTATGGCAAAAAGATTGGAGAAGTTAAAAATAACAAAAGATATAACAGACAAACAATTTGCTCAAATAGAAAAATAGTAACTACTCACCCCTAAAAAACACTATTTCCCGACATAATCCCAACTAAAGAATCAAATTCATTTAACCCTCTTTTTCGAGAAGTATCAATAATAGAACGCAAAGAAGCATAATCTTTAGCCCCTT
>Ga0256826_1000479_pt1 | contig 24288 bp, 24 predicted proteins | sample CV79metaG_FD_185975 | JGI IMG/M metagenome (GOLD analysis project Ga0256826, IMG submission 185975) | Hydrothermal vent microbial communities from East Pacific Rise, Pacific Ocean - CV79 | ecosystem: Environmental > Aquatic > Marine > Hydrothermal vents | place: Pacific Ocean: East Pacific Rise...
ATCACTATATACAAATGAGTCTCTGAACTCTTTTATTTTACCACCAGAAGCATTGGGGTGTCCTCCACCGTTTCCTACCTCTTCAGCCATTTTTGAAACATCTAATTTGTTGTTGGAACGTAAAGAGAAATTTCCACGGTAATTGATATCCATGTAGAAGTGGTAGTCAGGATTTTCTACTAGGAAAGTATTTCCCAAAATAGAGGTATTACCTAAACTGTAACCCAAAAGACCTTTTTTACCACGGTACTCAATGGTGAGACGTTGTTTGTCACTGCTTAAAAGTTGTGTAACATAGATGGCAGCGAGGTTGTCTTTTGTATTATCCTCTGCTTGTTTGAAAAAAGCTTTTTTCAATTGGTGTAGGTCATTGTCTAAAGCTATGTGTGCATTTTCTTTGTCAACATAGTTTTTCATCGCTTCTATAAGTGAGAGTTTTAAAGCTCTGTCTTCAGCAGGGAAGAGGGTACGGTTAATCTCTCTTGCACCAGATATCATTCCCAGTCCAACTTTTCCAAATTCAAACAGTTCATCTTCACTTAGCCAAATATCTATGGCATTAATGGCTTTAACGATTTGAGCATAGTTGTTCTCTTTGTCAAAATTATGATGTTTTTGTAGCCAGTCATAGGTGATAAGGGTAGCACAACGTGTGGTGTCGAGCATATACCAAATGTATTGTTCTGCTGTTTTTTCACCAGAACCGTGGTGGTCAAGGAGTTGAATTTTTGCTCCAACTTCTATCGCTTGGGCTTCTAACCATTTTGCTTCTTTGGGTGTAAGATTTAAATCTGTGATTAAAATAATATGTTCTTTATCATTTCCAAGAAACTTTTCACGTTTAATGGCTGTAATAATCTCTTCAAGTCTTGCTTTTACTTCTGGACCATAGTTCGCGTTATAAGATTCAAGGGAGTAGTTATGTTGCTCTTTAAAGCATTGGTTTGAGAGGTATTGACAGCCATAACCGTCAAGGTCTATATGTGATAGGTGGTAAATGTTCATTTTTTAAAAATATCCTCTAAAGTAAGTTCGTGTAGAAATGTATCTATTTTACTTTGAAAGGTAACTAAAAATGGGGAAATATTACACGTTCCTATGACACCATTTGGACAGGTACTGGCATATTGGCTACAGTCAAAGACAGCAGGGGTCTTCCCTTCTGCTGCGACGATGATTTCACCAATGGTAATTTGGTTACTTTTTTTTAACATGATGAAGCCCCCATGAGCTCCTTTTTTTGACTCTAAAATATCTGCTTTTGCAAGACCTTGTAGAATCTTTGCCAAAAAACTTTTAGGGATGCAGAGTTCTTTTGAGAGTTGTTCTGCTCCTTTTGGTTTGTCGGAGTTTCTTATAATATCAAGGGAAAGAAGGGCGTATTCACTGGCTCTGGTTAATAACATTCTATTATGGTTTCCTTATAGATTATTCAATAAATTTTAATTAAGACTATTTTACTCTAATTTGTATTAAGTATAGGTTCTAGTTATTTTTATCTGAATTTAAATAAATAGTGCTAAAATATCAATTCAATTTTCCATGGTTAATTCTGTGTGAAAAAATTAAACTACCAATCAGGAGGTCATTATGGCTTTAGATACGGCTAATAAGCAAGAAATCATTGCTAAATATTCAAGAGGTGAGAACGATACAGGTTCTACAGAAGTTCAAGTTGCATTAATTACAGCGAGAATTGTTTACTTAACAGAGCATCTTAAAACAAATAAGAAAGATCACTCTTCAAGACTAGGACTACTTAAACTAGTTGGTCAAAGAAGAAGACTTATGAGATACTTGAAAAAAGTAGATCTTGCTAGATGGAACACCATCAAAGCAGACATGGGAATCAGAAACTAAGTTTCCTCTTTTTTATACTAAAGTGCAAGGGGTTTCCTTTGTGCTTTTTTCTTTCTTCTTCTAAATAATTTCAAATCTTATATTATTGTTATACCAACCTATTATAAAATAGGGAATTTTAACTGAAACAAAATATCTTACGTCCAAACTTATATCAAAAGAGGAAAGTCTCTCAATACTTTTGGTGTAAAAGGGTGTTGGCAAGAGTTGATTCATGGAGGATTTAACATCATGAATGGTTTGCACTATCTCAATGAAATGGAATTTTGTTTAAATTTTAAAAGGTAATAAGGATAACTTTTATCTGATTTGAAAGCTTTGAAGGCAATACTCTAATAGATAGAGTATTGTCTAAAAGTGATTAATCGTTACAAGAGTTTTGAACTCTAGTATATTGTTTTCTATAGTGGCTACATTTATTTCTATAATAAGTATAAGCATTTTTATAGCTGTAACGACCTGTCGTTTTATAAAGTCTTAGGTTACGATTTGCTGACTTGTTATAGTTATTTGCATATCTTTTATAGCTATTAACACGATAAGTATTTACTCTACAATTGTTATTATTATTGTTATAGTTATTGTTGTTATAGTTACCTGTACTTACAGTACAAGAGTTACATAAATTGGTATAGTGGTTAGATTGGTTGTTGTAGTATAGATACTTTGTATAATAGTGGTGGTTGTATGATTGGTTATATTTTTGTAAATATTGATTTGCATACCCTTGATACGTTACAGCTTTTTGGTGATGTGCAATACAAGAGAAACAAGCATTTGCAGTACTTGGTAGAAAAAATGACAAGGCAAAGACTACAAGAGCTATAGGTGTAAATAATTTTTTCATAATGATTCCTTTTTTGATAACTTAACCATATGGGTAAGTTTCTAATTATTGTTAATATGTTTAATGTATAAAAATATTACACAATAATTGTAGTCTATTTTTGTTTAAAAATGATTTAAATTGTTAAAAATATTGTTTTAGTCTCCAATCTCTAAACACTCTGCCAACTCTTTTGGACTCCTTCTCTTCTCCATGCAGTAGTTTGTTTGTTGCATCTGAGTAAGACTCTCTTTTAATCCTGAAATCATCATCTTTTTAGTCTCTTCATTCCAGACAAAAGTCTCATCATAAGCTTCTATCTCTACTACTTCACTGTCTCCTTGAAGAACACTAAGCTCTCTCTGCATATTACGTAGATTGTTAGAGCACTCAAAAGCCTCCTCTTTTGTCTTTGCCTCTTCTAAACACTCTGGTAAGTTTTGCATCTCTGTTAGGATTCTTTCATTTATCTCTGTTCTTATCTTTTGGGTTGTTTCATTAAATAAAGTTGATTTTTTTTTCTCTTCTTCAGTATCACTATAGATTACTTCTTTTTTGAGCAGTTCTATATCGGAGTTCTCTTGATTTTTCTTGTCGATTAGCTCTTTAAAAGAGGATACTTTAATTGGCTTATCTATTTTTTTATCTTCGTATTTCTCTTCTCTCTCTATCTGATTTTGATTTGATTTTAGTTTGGATAGGGTCTCTTTAGTTTTTGTAGTTGAGTTTGAGTTGTCAACGTTAAAAAGGTATATAGCTCCTCCTATGAGTAGTGGTATGGCTATAAAAAGTATATTTTTATTCATTTTTGACCTTTAAAATTTATTTGGAGTCTTAATTTTAACAAATGTAAGTTTAATTTACAACAAAAAACAATAAAATATCATTTAAAATAAAAACTAAATATAGTTTAGTTATTTAGACTAAACTATATTGAGTATATAATTTAATAGTTGGCTTGACAATATAAAATCAATGTTGTATAATCCATGCAATCTTTTGATATAGCAAAAGATAATACTAGTTAGGAGTGATATCTATATGAGTAAAGAGAATGAAAATTCTTCTGTAGAAGTAGAGTTAGAAACTCCTGAATCTGAAAAAGTTGAAGAGGTTGAAACACCTGAAGTAGATGAATTGGCTCAGATGAAGGAATTGGTTGCAGAGTGGGAAGATAAATATTTAAGAACCCATGCTGATTTTGAAAACAGTAAAAGACTTTTAGCGAAAGATAAAGTGGCTGCTGTTTCATATGCAAATGAAAGCTTTGCAAATGACATATTGTCAGTGGTAGATTCTTTTGATAGTGCATTGGCAACCATAGATGCAACAAACAGTGAAGAGAGTTCAGATGTTCTTGACAAAATTAAAGAAGGTTTGGAATTAACCCATGCACAACTTATTAAGGTACTTGAAAAAAATAGTATTAAAGTGGTTGAGTGTGAGGGGCAATTTAACCCAGATGTTCATCAAGCCATTATGCAAGTAGAGAGTGAAACACATGAAACAGGTGAAATTGTACAAGTACTTCAAAAAGGTTACACAATAAAAGAGAGACTTTTAAGACCAGCAATGGTAAGTACAGCCAAGTAAAATTTATGAAAAAGTATAAATGCAACTAAAGTGGCATTTAAAATTTTAGAAATAATATACAATAACAAAATTAGAAAACGAAATAGATAAATAAAAGGTAAATATATATGAGTAAAGTATTAGGAATTGACTTAGGAACAACAAACTCTGCAATGTCAGTGTTTGAAAATGGTGAAGCGAAAATTATTGCAAACAAAGAGGGGAAAAATACAACTCCATCTATTGTTGCATTTACAGATAAAGGTGAAGTGTTGGTTGGTGAGTCAGCTAAAAGACAAGCCGTAACAAATCCAGAGAAAACAATTTATTCTATTAAAAGAATTATGGGTCTTATGTTTGACGAAGATCATGCAAAAGAGGCAAAAGAGAGACTTCCTTATCATATTATCAACAGAAATGGTGCTTGTGCGATTGAAGTTGCTGATAAAACTTATACACCACAAGAGATTTCATCTAAAATTCTTATGAAGTTAAAAGAAGATGCAGAAGCTTACCTTGGTGAGACAGTTACTGATGCTGTTATTACTGTACCTGCTTATTTTAATGATGCACAGAGAAAAGCGACAAAAGAAGCTGGAACGATTGCTGGTCTTAATGTTCTTAGAATCATTAACGAACCAACTTCAGCAGCGTTAGCTTATGGTCTTGACAAAAAAGAATCTGAGCAAATCGTAGTTTACGATCTTGGTGGTGGTACATTTGATGTTACTGTTCTTGAAACAGGAGACAATGTTGTAGAAGTTATGTCTACAGGTGGAGATGCTTTCCTTGGTGGAGATGATTTTGATAATAGAATTATTGACTTTGTAGCAGGTGAATTTAAATCTGAAACAGGTGTAGATATTAAAGCTGATGTTATGGCACTTCAAAGAGTTAAAGATGCTGCTGAAAATGCAAAAAAAGAGCTTTCATCTTCAACTGAAACTGAAATTAACTTACCGTTTATTACAGCTGATGCGAGTGGACCAAAACACCTTATTCAGAAAATTACAAGAGCAAAATTTGAGTCTTTAATTGATGATTTGGTTGCTTCAACAATTAAAACGATTAAAACAGTTCTTGCAGATGCAGATGTTACCACTTCTGAAATTAACGAAGTTGTAATGGTTGGTGGTTCTACAAGAGTTCCATTGGTACAAGAAGAGGTTCAAAAATTCTTTGGAAAAGAGCTGAACAAGTCAGTTAACCCTGATGAGGTTGTTGCTCTTGGTGCTGCGATTCAAGGTGGGGTACTTAAAGGTGACGTTAAAGATGTACTTTTATTAGATGTTACACCACTAAGTCTTGGAATTGAAACTTTAGGTGGAGTTACTACTAAAGTGATTGAAAAAGGGACAACCATTCCTGCTAAAAAGTCACAAGTATTCTCAACAGCAGAAGACAATCAACCAGCAGTAAGTATTCATGTACTTCAAGGTGAAAGAGAGTTCTCAAAAGACAACAAGTCATTAGGTATGTTTGAGCTTAGAGATATTCCAGCAGCACCAAGAGGTGTTCCACAGATTGAAGTAACCTTTGATATTGATGCGAATGGTATTTTAACTGTTTCAGCACAAGACAAAGGGACTGGTAAATCACAAGAGATTAAAATCACTGGTTCGTCAGGACTTTCAGATGAAGAGATTGAAAAAATGGTTCAAGATGCTGAAATGAACAAGTCAGAAGATGAAGTGAGAAAACTTCTTGTTGAAGCTAGAAACCAAGCAGATGCATTGGTTCACCAAACTAAAAAATCGTTAACTGACTTAGGTGACAATTTTGATGCTACTGAAAAAGCAGGAATTGAATCAGCAATCGCTGATGTTGAAGCGTTGATTAAAGATGACTCTGCAACCAAAGAGCAGATTGATAATAAAGTTAAAATATTAACTGAAAAATCTCATAAACTTGCAGAAGCAGTCTATGCTAAAGAGCAAGGTGGTAACAAAGAGACAGCTGCTAAAAAAGCAGATGACGATGATATCATTGATGCTGAAGTAGAATAAGTAGTTCTTTTTTTAATCTTTAGAGAGAAGATTTTTCTTCTCTCTAACCTCTCAAAATACTCCCATAAATAATAATCTTGTGCTATACTTTAATATACTTAATTAAGGACTAAAAATGAATATGAAAAATTGTAATACATTAGAAGAGGTACGAAATGAGGTTGATATTGTAGATGATAAGCTTGTAGAGCTTATCGCTTTACGTAACAGTTATATTAAACAACTGGCTCAATTTAAGACAACAGCAGAGGAAGCTAAATCTCCTGAACGTATTGCAGATGTTATCAATAGAGTAAGGGCAAAGGCGATAGAATTGGATCTCTCACCAAATTTAATCAACGATATGTTTATTAGAATGATTGATGAGATGGTAGAAACAGAGATTTCTGAATTGAATAATACGAAAGTATTTTAATCCTCCTTTTCACTACCTGTAACTGCTCTTACTCCTGCTGCACCCACATCAATGGTTGCACCCACAACAGCACCAGCCACAGAAATAGGTGCTGTAATAATTTGTGTACATCCTGTAAAAACAAGGAAGCTAATTAGTAAATAAATATGTGTTTTCATAATAAATCCTTTGATATGATTTATATTATATACTATTTAATATTTCTAAAGGTAAAATTTTAGGATATAAACGTCTGTACTCAGGATTATCTCCTATAAAAGTCCATATCCCATCCTCTTTTATGGCTAAAAGTTTCTCCTCTTTTTTGATACTTATGGTACGTGATTGGGTGTTAATTCTTATATTATCATAGCCATATTTACGACTCATTACATCAGCTAAAAAACGCATTTTTGTATCATCTGAGTAAAGTTCTGGATTCACAAAATTAATGGTGATATTTGAGATATATCTAATCTGTGCAAAAGAGATATTTGAAAGGCAACTGACAGGATTAATATCTATTACTGAAGTTTGAAAATCTACAATACTTAAGTCTTGAGAGTTAAGCATTGTATTGATATATTCTCTAAATAAATCTTTGTTAATGGGGATAAAAAGTTTGGGGTAGGTCATACTGATGATGTTGTCAGCATTGAGTGATTTGAGTTGGTCAAAATAGTTTTCTAACGCATATTTCAACTCCTCCTCGTCACTGTTAATCTTGATTGGATTGCTTGTATAGTGAGGGTCATTAACAAAAACAGCTGTGCTACAACCAACATTTACTTTCTTTTGAGGAGAAGGAATGGTGGTAGGGGAGGGTTTTATGGTTGCTGTTGAAGATGGTGTTGTTGTTGGTTCTGGCTTAAGGATTTCCTTTTTTTCTCCAATACAAGAGGTGAAAAAAAAAGAGATTACACCTAGCAGGAAGGGGTATTTCATATATGGCTCTCTATTAAGCTTTTAATATTATCAAAGTTGTCTTCTGTTGCAAAACAAGAGTTTGAGTTACAGAGTGAAATATTTTCTTCTAAAGAGGTTTTATATAAAAGATAAGGATATCCCAGTTGAGTTTTCTGATTTAAATATTTTTCTAATAATTCCCCCTTTGATTTAAGAATCAAATCATCTTTTAAATAACGAAGTAAGATATGGGTTAATTTGGGAGAGGATAAAGGTTGACGCATAAGGTTATAAGAGTTGATTTCTAACGTTTTAAAAACAAATTTTTTATAGTTGGTATCGACCAAAGATGAGATATTCATCAGCAATGAAATAGCCGTTGAGACAGAAGAGGGGTACTCACTATCATAAATATCTGCTTCTATTTGAAACGCACCATTCGCAAAATTCCATTGACCATAGTTGTAAAATTTTTCTATAAGTTTGTTGGCAAATTGGGTTGCCATAATTAAATAAGATTCATCCAAGGTGGCTTGATAGACCTCTATGAGCATCTCCCCTACATACGCATAATCTTCTAAAAAATCTTTTGTGGTTAAGGCAGTAGTATGATAAAGGGTTGAATTTATATAAACTTTATCTAAAAGAGTTTCTAAAGAATCTATGGCAAGGTTTTTATATGTTGTGTCAATAACACTTACTTTAAAAAGGGTGGAAATCATCATGGCATTCCATGAGGTGATGATTGTTTTATCTGTTATAGAGCCTTTTTTTGTTTCATCCATTTTTGCAAAAAATAACTTCTCTTCAGCCATTTGTGTCAACATGAAATCAACAGTTTTAAGAGCTACCTCTTTATAAGCTTGATTTTGAGTGAGTTGATAAGCACGAAGATAAAGTTGGATGATAAGAGCATTATCATACGTTGTTTTAACTTTATGAGGTATTGTCCACTTTTTATCTTTACTGTAGTTATAAAATCCACCATTTTGATGGTCATATAAGTTGTTTTGATACATACCATCAAGGGAAAGTAGGGTAGCGTTGAGTATCGTATCATTTTTTGTGAGTTGATAGGTATCTAAAAGTAACTCTAGTGTTGAGACATTGGGAAACTTTATAGAATCTCCAAATCCCCCCTCATTTTTATCCACTAAGTTGTCGGTATGTGTTGTAATGGTATTTAATATATCAATATGAAGTTTAGTAGCGTCTATTTTTTTCTCTTTAGGGTTAATGTATTGTAAAACTTCATCCCCCTTTTGAACCAAAGTGTCATGGTCAGTAATATATTTTTTAGAAATAACACGAAGCAGTTCTTCAAAGCCTAATTTTTCCTCTTGAGCTTCTGGAGATATATATGAATCAGCATAGAAAGGTTTTAAATTTTCAGTCATAAAAATAGAGAGTGGAAAGGCAGAATCGCTTCGGTTCATTAACTTATATACTTTTTGATAATATTTTGCAATATCTGGATATTCTTCTTTATCTACCTTTATGGAGATAAAACGTTCATTTAAGAGTTCAGCAATATTTTTATCTTGAAAAGATTCCTCTTCCATAATTTGACACCAATGACAAAAGCTGTAACCTATAGAGAGAAAAATAGATTTATTTTCATTTTTTGCTTTTTCTAGGGCTTTCTCTCCCCATGGATACCAGTTTATAGAATTATTTGTATTTTGTAGATAGAAAGAAGATTCTTTTTTTAAGGGCTTGGGCATGTATATTTCCTTTTTATATAATTGAATATATAATTTTGTTTTATTTTGTCATAGATTTTAGTTTAATCTATTGATTCTTTATATTTATTAATAATAAAAAACATGTTTTTTATGATTTGCTCTTTTTAAACTTGAATTTTTAAAACTATAAAGAATTTTATGGTTTTAATTTGCTATAGTACTACACATATTGTACACGTGAGATAGTATATAATTTAAATATAATTATTTTTACATTAAAAAGGGATAAAAAAGAATGAAGTTTTTTAAATTACTTTTACTTGTTACCACATTTTTGTTTGCTGGTTTTGGAACAACCATACAAAATGGAGGATTTCTTTCTGAAGAAGAGGCATTTAAAGTTTCAGCTGTTCAAGTTGGAGATGTTATTGAAACAAAAATTGTTTTAGGTGATAAGATTCATGTCACAGCTGATACTTTAAAGTACTCAATTATTAAACCTAAAAACATTGTTTTAGATGTAAAAGTGCCAACTCCTGAAAAAGTGGATGGAGATATGGTTTATGAAAAAGACATCAAGGTTAATATTCCTATTAAAGATATCTCCTCTAAGGTTTCAGGAGATTATACTTTGAGTATCAACTTTTCTGGTTGTTCTGATAAGGGAATTTGTTACAATCCTATAACTAAGACTTATCCATTTAAAGGTGATCCTACTTTACAAGTAAGCTTTTTTGATAAATTAAAAAATGCTCTCGATGAGTCTAATCCAAATGGTATTGTCGATTTGTTAATAGGTGAGAGTTCGTTCTTTATTATACTTCTCTTTTTAGTATTGGGTCTTCTTTTAGCCTTAACCCCTTGTATCTTTCCGATGATTCCAATTTTATCATCTATCATTGTTTCTCAATCAGGTGGAGAAAAACCAAGTGCTTCTAAAGGCTTCTTTATTTCACTTGTTTATGTTTTATCTATGGCAATTACCTATACAGCTGTTGGAGTTATTTCTGGTTTAGCAGGTGCTGATATTCAGGCTGCTTTTCAAAATCCATGGGTATTAACTGGTTTTGCTTTAATGTTTTTTGCTTTGGCTCTTTCGCTTTTTGGTTACTATGAACTTCAACTTCCTTCAAAATGGCAATCAAAAATTAATTCGGTTAGTGATAATGCACAAGATAAAGGAATTTTAGGAACAGTGGTTATGGGGTTCTTGTCAGCCTTTATTATTGGACCATGTGTTGCACCACCATTGGCAGGAGCTGTTATTTTTATTTCCCAAACAGGTGATGCTTTACTTGGAGGTATGGCACTTTTTGCTATGAGTATGGGGATGGGACTACCTCTTTTAGTTGTTGGTCTTGGAGCAGGTAAGTTTATGCCAAGACCAGGTGGTTGGATGACAGCTGTTTCTCAAACCTTTGGTGTGGTGATGTTAGGACTTTCTATCTTTATGTTAGGTAAAGTGGTTTCACCTACTGTAACTATGTTGTTATGGTCTTTACTCTTTATGGGTACAGCTTTTTATATGGGTGTTTTCGACAATTCAGCTCTTAGAACAGGAATGAAAAAGTTGTTACAACTTTTAGCTTTTATATTTTTACTTTATGGAGCATCTCTTTTTATAGGAACTTTAACAGGTGCAAAATCAATGTTGCATCCATTTAAAAGTTTTACTTCAGGAAAAGTATCACAAGCTGTAATTGCAACAGTACATGATGCAAAATCTGGGTACAGTATCGCTTCTCTTCAAAAAGAGATTGAAGCATCAACCTTGCCTGTTCTTGTTGATTTTAGAAAAAAATCATGTGCTTCCTGTGATGAGCTAGAAGCAATTACTTTTCCTGATCCAGCAGTAATGAAAGAACTTAAGCGTTTTACATTTATTACAGTTGATGTTACCAACAATACCGATGATGATAAAGCATTAATGAAAAAGTATGGGGCGTTTGGTACACCAAGTATCCTCTTTTTTGATAAAGAGAATAAACATCTTCCGAAAAAGAATATGTCTGGTTTTCAAACAGCAGAGAAACTTACCAAGCATTTAAAGTCTATCCGTTGAATTTAACCATTAATATTGGTGAAGTTAATACTTTACGTGTCGAACGGGATACAGATTATGGTTTATATTTAAGAGCAGAAAATTTTGAAGAGGTATTGCTTCCAAATATTTATGTGATGGAAGCAGATATGCCTATTGGTGCTGAGATAGAAGTTTTTATCTATACCGATTCAGAAGATAGACCTGTTGCTACCACAAAGTACCCTTATGCTAAACTGGGTGAGTTTGCTTACTTTACGGTAGTTGATTATCAACGTTTTGGAGCTTTTGTCAATTGGGGATTACCAAAAGATTTATTTGTCCCTCTCTCTCAACAAAAATGTCATTTTCATATTGGTTCTAAATATGTTTTACGTGTTTGTCTTGATGCTGAAACAGGAAGGCTTTATGGAACACATAAAATAGGAAAATGGCTCTCAAAAGAAACTCAAGATTTAAAACCAAATCAAGAGGTTAACGTGATGGTTCTTTCTAAAACACCCCTTGGGCATAAAGTGATTGTTGAAAACCTTTATGAAGGGATGCTTTTTGAAAATGAAATTTTTGAAGAGCTTAAAGTTGGAGACAGAAAAATAGCCTATATTAAAAAAGTTCGTAAAGATGGTAAGCTTGATTTAGCACTACAGCCCATAGGTAAAAAAGCAACAGGTGATGTTTTTGAGACTAAAATTTTAGAATTATTAAAAGAGAAAGATGGCTTTATCGCTCTTAATTCTAAAAGTGATGCTGAAGCCATTATGAAAACTTTTGGTTTAAGTAAAAAGAGTTTTAAACGGAGTGTTACCTCTTTAATTGAACAAAAAAAGATTATTTTAGAAGGGGAAGGGATTAAGCTTTCTTAATTCTTTTCCTCCTTATTTATCAGATTCTCCTAAACATTTTTCAGCTATACTAAACGCCATATAAATTAACAAGGATAAAAATATGGATTTAACAGAATTATTAAAAATGGGTGCTGATGCAATACAAGGGAACAGTGATGATGCAACAACAGGACTAGATACAGATGCAATTTCTGGAGCATTGGGTAACTTACTTGGTGGAGGAGCTGATGGTGGAATTGATTTAAGTTCATTGGTTTCTGGTCTTTCTGAAAATGGTTTAGGTTCTATTGTTGGATCTTGGTTGGGTTCAGGTGAAAATGAATCTATCTCTTTAGATTCTATTACTGATTTATTTGGTTCAGATAAAATTTCAGAATTTGCTTCGAGCTTAGGACTTAGTGAAGAATCTGCAAAAGGTGCTTTGGCTGATACTGTACCAAATTTAGTGGACAAAGCAACAGAGGGTGAAGACTCTTTGATTGAAAATATGTTGGCTCAAGTTGGTGGTGTAGAAGGTGCGATGGGTATGCTAGGAAAAATGTTTAAATAACATTTAGATTTCGGGATACTTTATCCCGAAAATTTTATAATACAAATATGAAACTCTTTTTTATATTTTCTCTTTTTCTTTTTACCCATATTCTTAATGCCACTCAATTAAAAATCGCTTCATATAATGTAGAAAATCTTTTTGATATGCAAAATAATGGAACAGAATATGATGCCTATATTCCTCAAAAACATAACTGGACAAGGGGTAACTTTAAGAAGAAATTGCTGAATATTTCAGAAGTTATTTGTGATGTCAATGCAGATATTATAGGACTACAAGAGATAGAAAATAAAAATGTTTTAAAAAAATTACAAAAATCACTCCGTTCTATCGGTTGTTTTTATCCCTATTTGGCGATTAGTAATAGTAAAAAGTCTGCCATACAAGTGGCACTTCTCTCTAAACTTCCCATTCAAAATAGTCAAGATATTGTTGTGAGCAGAGCATGGGGACAACGTAATATTTTAGAAGTTAAATATCTTTTTGACAATAAAGCCTTTTATATTTATGTTAACCATTGGAAATCTAAACATTCCCCTGAAAGTCACCGTATGATTTCTGCACGAGGCTTAAAAAAACGGTTGGAAACTTTACCTAAAAAAAGTGAATATATCCTTTTAGGAGATTTTAATTCAGACTATTTAGAATACAAAAAGATGGAAAAACAACATGATGATACTCAGGGAAAAACAGGTATTAATGATGTTTTAAAAACAGTTTGTAATGATAAACTTATTGAAGAGAAAAATATGAGAGGAAAAGGTTTTTATCATTATAATTTATGGTTAGAATTGGTAAGTTTTCAACGATGGAGTCATAATTTTTTTGGTAAAAAACAAGCCTTAGATGCGATACTCCTTCCCCCTACACTTTTTGATGGAGAAGGGATAGATTATTTAAACGATTCATTTTTTGTCTTTAAACCCTCTTATCTTTTCCATAAAAAAGGGTATATCCAACGTTGGGAATATAAAAACAATAGACATTTGGGTAAAGGGTATTCTGACCATTTACCTGTTGTTGCTATTTTTAGTACTAAACCCTATATTTTTGATAAAAAAAGTAAAACTCTTTCTATGGGAAAAGTTTCAGACTTATATCAAGATGATTGGTCTCCCTCTATTTATTTAAAAAATGTTAAAGTGATTTTTAAACGGGGACATCATGCTATTGTTAAACAATCAAAAAAAGGTAGAGCAATTTTTATTTATGGTGCTGATGGTTTGGTTGAAGGAAAAGCTTATGATATTGTGGTTCATAAGGTGAAAATTTATAAGGGTTTACATGAAGTAATTGATTTCTCTGTAGAGTATACTTATGGGGAAGTGGAGATAGATGCTTTTTATCAGAAAAAAATAGATGATTTTAAAAATAAAAAATTTATAAATGAAGTGTGTGTAAATCTTAGAGGAGTTTATAGAAAAGATAAGTTTTATATGGATGGAAAAATTTATCCAATTTTTTTTAAAAATCGAAAAATAAAGCCTAAAAATGGCTCTTTACTAAAGTTATATAGAGTTCAAGTAGGGTACTATAACAGCCCACAACTTGTCGTTTGGGATAAGAAAGATTTTACACTATTGGAGAATTAGATGGAAAATTATTATTTAGAGATATTGTCCTTTCATATCATGGCTGTTTTGTCGTGGATGGCACTTCTTTTTTATATGCCAAGATTATTTGTTTATCATCAAGAGCATCAAAATAAAAAAGATTTTACCGATGTGGTTAAAGTTCAAGAGTATAAAATTTATAAAGTGATAGGTGCTCCTGCAATGTGGGCGACTATTTTAAGTGGGTCACTGTTAATCTATTTAAATCCTGAACTTTTAAAGCAACCTTGGATGGAGGGGAAGTTAACGGTTTTACTTTTTTTGATAGCTTATACTTTTAGTTTAGAGTATTTTAGAAAAGTATTAGAAAAAGATAGTTGTACGAAAAATGGACAATTTTTCAGAGCCTATAATGAAGTACCTACCTTATTAGCTATTCTTATTGTTGTCTTTGTAATTACAAAATCTATACCAATCTATTTTAGTATAGGAGTTACATTATTTTTCGCTTTTATTATTTATAAAATTTTAACAAAAAAGATATAAATTATATTTTTTTGTTATAATCAATGATATAATTTACTTTTAAAGGAGGTAATATGACATTACCAACAATTAGTATCCCTGAGATACCATTACCAATCGAGATTCCTGAACTGGTACATCCAGCTATAGTTCACTTCGTTATTGCTATACCTATAGTTGTTCTTCTCCTTGAACTATATAACTTAGTTGTAAAGCGTCGTTCTATATCACTATTTTCACTATTTTTACTTGTTATTGTAGCCGTAGCAATGTTTGTTGCCTATTTAACAGGTGGTATTGATGGAAAGGCTACATGGGATATTCTCTCTATGGAAGGTCAAGCTGACTTAAAAGAGCATAAGCTTTTAGGTATTTATTTGGTATATGCATCACTAGGATTGGTTATATTCAAGCTATTGTTTATGGCGATTAGAAAGACCATAGGTAGAGTGATATTTATATTTATTTTGGGTGGATTTATTGCTGTGACACTCAATCAAGGTAAAGAGGGTGGTGAACTTGTTTATAAATATGGTGCAAACAATGAAGTGGTTGTTGAATTAAAAGATGATATAGCTGATGCAGAAGATGATAATGATGGAGATGATGCAACTGCAAAACTTCAAAATGCATTAGATAAGCTTCAAACCAAATATGATGAACTTCTTGAAAAAAGTAAAGAAGTTACTGAAGAGGAGAGTTCTTCTGAAGAAGAAACCTCTACTTCAGAAGAAAATACTAGTAATTAGTTCTATAATTTAGATGGAAGTCTATTCCATCTAAATTTTGTTGTATGATATTGGGGTGTTGGTCTAAATAGACAGCTCCCCCTATGAAAACCATGATTATGATTACTAAGGTTGCAATTTTTAACCATGAATAAGGTCTCTCCCCTGTTACTTTACCCGTTTGTCCATTAATGGCATAATTGTAAACTTTCCCTTGCCATTCAAATTGAGCTGTCCAGATAGGAAAAAGAACATTTTTATAGGTAGTATTTGTATAATGTGTCTCCATATGTTGAATTTGTTGTTGATCCCCACCAATATGATGAAGAATATTTTGACGAATAACATGATCCATTTTAACTTTAGCAAATTCAAAACCATTATCTAAACCGATGGTATATTCTTCAGAGTCAAAACCTGAAAGGTATTTTTCATTAAATGGAACTAACACTTCAGTATGCCATGGTGTTAAAGTATCAAGAATGGTATGTGAAATGGTTTTAGATGCACCAATGGTGATGTCATCAAAAAAGTTTTCTACTTGACCTGAAACAGATGTCCAGTTAATTCGTGCTTCTTGTACATTTCTCCTCACTTCTCTCCCATTGATTATCATTGTTCGTTGAACTGTGACATAATAGATATCTCCACGTAAACCTTGGTAATTGGTATCTGTTTGTGAATCATAGGTCCAGTGTGGTAGATAGTATCCTTTTAATTTTTTATCTCCATTCATAAACTCTTTTAGTTTTGAGGGGGCAAACCAAAGTGAGCCTAACCATTTTTTAAAGCCTAACTGAGCCTCTTTTTGAGAGAGTTGAAAAGGTAAAAGTGATTGGGGAGTTATCTCTTTGATAAATTTAGTAATTGCAGGAGTATCACAATATGGACAATTAGAGCTAATAGAATAGGGTGTCATGCTAAATGTGGCAGCACATTTATTACATTTAACCTCTTTGTTTATCTCTTGTGCTTCATAGGTTTCTAAATGTTGCAGTGCCTCTTTGAAGTTGTACTCATGTATCTCTTTGGTAGATTTTTCAATGGACTCTTTTGTGGAACAAAATTCACACTGTAAAGAGTTATTTATGGGACTAAACCTTAACGGTGCACCACAACTTTTACAGGTGAAGTTTATAGATTTAAATTTCACGACTAAGGGAGAGGAGGAGGTGTACTTTGAAAGTATTTTTCTAAAACAGTTTCAGCAACTGTCCACTCTTTTAAACCTTCAGTCCATACTAAAGTATCTTTTTTAATTGTTCCTTTAGAGATATAGAGTTGAATGGTGCGAATATCATAAGGACCTTCTTGGACATCATCTAACGCTATATGGTACATGGTTGTATTGACCGATGGAAGAGGTGGTGGAGTATTTTTATCTACTTTCTTTTGAGCCATTTTTTGAGCCATCTCTTGTCCCAATGCGAGTCCTGCACCCATCCCTACCATTTCACTCATAGACCCACCACCATTTTCATTACCAAGGGCTTCACCCATTTGGTACTGAATATGTGCATCTAAATCACCAGTTAGTTCTCTACTTGTACGTTTATCAAGTGCTTTTTCCACATTTTCAGGAAGAGAGATATTTTCAACCAATATTTTAGTTAGTTCTAAACCATACTCCTTAAAGTACGGAGAAATTTTTTCAGCAATATATTCAGAAAATTTTTCATAGTTTGAAGCCATATCTAAAACAGGGAGTTTACTTCCCCCGACGACACTTGTAAATTTGGTAACAATGAGGTTGGTGAGTTGGTTATCAATCTCATCTACAGTGAAGTGATTGTCTGTTCCAACAATTTCGTTCATAAAGACTTTTGGGTCTGTGATACGAATCTCATAAGTACCAAAAGCACGTAGACGAACCATAGAAAACTCTGGGTCACGTACCATAATAGGGTTTTTTGTCCCCCATTTAAGGTCTGTAAAACGTTTGGTGTTGACAAAGTAAACTTCGGCTTTAAAGGGTGAGTTAAAAGCATGGTCCCAATGTTGAATGGAGGTCATAATAGGTAGGTTTTTAGTTTCTAATTCATAGATTCCAGGTCCTAATACATCAGCAATAACACCTTCATTTACAAAAATTGCCATTTGTGATTCACGAACGGTTAGTTTTGCTCCATATTTTATCTCATTATTATGTCTTGGAAAACGATATACCATGGTGTCATGAGAATCATCTGTCCACTCAATAACATCAATAAATTGTTCAAACATCCAGTCAAATAGTCCCATTTTTTATCCTTTTGTATTGTTGTCGTTTACCACATCATCAATGGTTTCAGAAGGGAGAGCATCTATTTTTGCTTTGGTTTCTAAAAGAGCATCTTTTAACTCTTTCTCTGTTTTATCCAACTCTATAAGTGCTTTAACTCTAGCTTCTTTACCCTCTTCGGCAATTCTCAGTGAATCATTAAGTGTTTCAATAAGTGTTGCATTGGCTATTTTAATGCTCTCTATATCAAATACCCCACGCTCCATCTGTGTTCTTACCTCTTTGTTTGCTTCTCTTAACCCTTCAGCATTTTTCTCTAAAAGCTCATTGGTTAAGTCAGTTGCATCTTTAAGTGCTTTTGCCGATTCATGTGATCTAAAGATGGTAACTGTTTGTGCCAATTGATTTCTCCAAAGTGGAACAGTATTCACCAAGGTAGAAGCAATTTTATTGATAAGAGATTTGTCATTTTCTTGAATAAGACGGATACTTGGTAGTGACTGCATAGAAACTTGACGAGAGAGTCTTAAGTCATGAACCCGTCGTTCTAAGTCATCGGCAAAAGCTCGAATCTCTTTTAGCTCTTGAATTGCCATCATTTCATTGTTTTCTGCTTTTTTTTCATATTCTGGCATAATCTCTGTTGCCAACTCTTTTTTCTTAATTTCACCAGCTTCAATGTAAAGTTCTAGTTTTCTAAAGTACTCTAAGTTTGCTTCATACAGTTTGTCTAAAGAGACAACATCTGTCATAAGTTTACTTTTATGACTCTCTAAGTTATTGGCTATTTCATCTATTTGGTCACGAACATTTTCATACCCTTGCATAAACTTAACCAGTGGTTTTGTTCCTCCAAAAAGACTTTTATACCAAGGGAGTTTTTTATTAGGATTTAACTCTTCAATGTCAAAACCTTTAATCGCTGCAACCATCTCATTTAGTACAGCACCTGCTGCACCTGTGTCTTTGTTTTGTACACCATCAATCATACGGTTAGAAATCTCATCTAACTCCTCTTGTGCTGATGCTCCAAAATAGATAATAGAGTTTCTATTGTTGAAATCTAATTCACTTAATGCTTTTTCTAATTGACTCTGTTCCTCTTTTTGTACAGCTGGTAAATTTGCATTAACATCTTGATTGTTTTCTTCTATTGTTGCTTCTATAATCTCTTTAGTTTTTGTTTCCATATTTTATTCCTTAAATTTAATTTTTTATCTGTTCTTGTAGTACATCAATGTTAACATCTAAGTCAAACTGATTGTTCTTTTTAAGTCTGTTTATCTCTTTGTCAAATCTTTTTTCAACATCTATTAAAAGGGTATTGAGTTTACTTTTTGTATCATCAGTAATTTCATTTTCCTCCATACTAGTATAAGATTGAGTTACCTTTTTAATACCATCAATATAGACAATAATAAACTTTCTTGCCACCCTTAAATCTTTAGGGTCAGCTTCTATATTGTTGAGAATCTCATAGGCTTTATCTGTAGCGATACGAAGTTTACTATGTAAAGACTTTTCTTTTATATTTTTCATATTCTCTTCTATATTTGCTAGTTTTCCTCGTGCTTCTGCAAGTGTTTCTATAACAAATTCAGCCGAGATATCACCTATGTTCTGAAGCTTATCATCCTTTGGGTCAAAGCCATAATATAAAAAATATCCAACAGAAGAGATAATACCTAAAAAGGCAGAAGTGATAAACTCTTGACCCCCAGCAAACCATCCTGTATAAAGAGTCGAAACACCAAGTACAAGTGCTGTGATGGCTTTATACGGAACTTTAGGGGCTTTGGTTAAGGTTGTGGTATGGTATTCATACTCTTTGGTAAGTCCTATTTCATTAAGTTTTGCTGTTAGAAAGAAAAGAGCAAATGCTATACTATTCATAATAAAAGCAGGAATACTTTTTGCAATTAAAGCCAATATAACGGCTAAAAAAAGAGGGGCTAAGAAAATATATAAAAAGTTTCCCCTTTTGAGAAAGGAGAGACTTTTTTTGTTTGATGGGTCGTAACGTTTTGCTTTTGACATATGCTAACCTAGTAATTTTCCAAGAGGATACCAAACGGTTAATCCTGTTGAAAGAAGAATAAATAAAAAACCAAATAACTTTTGCAAGGTTAAATCCTTTAATAATTTGTGTTATATTTTATCATAATAATCTTATGAGAATACAATTTGAATTATTAATTTAATATTAAATTAATATATTAATTTAGTTCCTTTTCATCAGGAAAATTAATAAATAATCCGAGCCAAATAGAGACCTTCAGGGGGGGCAAGTTTAGTAATGTAACGTTTTGTTAATGCCAACTGCGCTTCTAACTCTTTTAATGTAAGTGTTCCTAACGCAACTTGCATAACAGCTTCAACCATCATCCGTACCTGTGAGCGTAAAAAACCATTCGCTTCAAAATAGATAATGTGATAGTTATTAAAAGATTTATAGTGTGCTTTGTAGATATGGCGTATATTTGTATGGGTAATACTTCCTGTTTTTATAAAGTTAGAAAAGTCATGTTCCCCTTCAAATAGTTTAAGTGCATTTGTTAATAACTCTTGATTAAAAAAAGGATAGTAGCCTACATGGTTTTGTTCAAAAATAGAAGGGATATTACTTTTAAAAACATAACGATATATCCGTTTTTTAGCAGAAAACCTAGAATGAAAATTATCGGAAACAAAAGAGATATGTTTAAATGAGATATATTTTAGTTTTTGGTTAAGTGCATTTTTTAGTTTTTCTAAGTCTTGCCAAAAATCAGGAAGTGTAAAATCTATCACTTGCCCTGTGGCATGTACCCCTGCATCGGTTCTTCCACTGCCTTTTATTGCATCATGAATACCTAAAGAGGATAACGCTTTTTCAATATGCCCTGTAATGGTATTGTTGGTACTTTTTTGTTTTTGAAAACCTTTAAAATAGCCTCCATCATAGGCGATAACTGCTCTGACACGCATTAAAAAAACCTTACTACCTGTCGTTTAAAGAGAATTAATCCAATTACAAATGTTAAAAAAATAGCTCCCCCAAGTAAGAAAATATTCCCTTGTTTATCAAGTAGTGTTGCTATGGTATATAGAAGTATGGTGCTTATAGCTAAAACATGATAAGCATAGTTTTTCTGATATCGAGGATTGATAATAGAAAAAGAGGCGATGATATAGAGTGCCATCATGGGGATAAGACTTAAATAGATAAAAAAGAGAATTTTCCGTTTTTTCTTAGGATTAAGGGAGAGTTTTGTCCAATACTGAATAATATTGTTGTAAGTGAATGCTTCAGCATTTAAATTTTGAAAAACCTGCATCTTTTCATAATTAATCTCTTGTAAGGAATCTTTTGTAAATGTATAGCCTGAGCCATTATTGAGTGTTAATGTCACAATGGAATTTACATTTTTAATAGAAGCACTCTCTGCCATAAAAAGTTGGTCACTATGTTCTTCGTCTTTGTTATAAATAACAATATTGTCCATTTTATCATCTGTTTTACTTTTAGCATACACAAAAAGATTTCCAAATTTTTGCCCCAGTTTAGAGGGATTAATATTGACTTGTGCTTGGGTTGCTTTTTCATGTTTAAAGGCTTTAAACTGTTGTTTTGTTTTAGGCATCACAGCTAAAGAGAGTATGAGCAACATAATTGAAAAGAGAAACGAGATAAAAAAGAAACGATACATGATTGATTTTGCTTGTGAACCCAAGGCAAAGAGTGCCATAAGTTCATTTTCATTTGAAAGACGAAGGAGGGTCATCACAATGGCAACAAGAAAAGAGATGGGTATGGTATAAAATAAAATAGAAGGTAAGTTGTACCCAAACAACTGCATCATTTCGATGAAGCTAATTTGAATAGAAGCTGTTAAAGCTGAAATTTTAATAATAAAAACCAATGAGCCTATAAAAAATAGAGGCAAAAATATGGTAAAAAAAGACTTTGTAAAATTTTGAGATAAATATGTTGAGATATTTATTTTTATATTTTTAGCCATAGATTATAAAACTCACCAAATCTTGTACTTGAGTATCGAAGATATAAACGATAAAAGTCCCCATTGCTAAAAAAGGGACAAAAGGGACAGCTGTATCGGTATCTTTAGCCATGAGCGAAGGAACGAGTGCTAAAATAGCAGCTAAAAACAGAGCATAAAAGAAAGCTGGAAAACCTAGTAACGCTCCCATTGTCCCTGCTACAATAATATCACCTTCCCCCATCGCTTCCTTGTTTATAAAATAACTTAAGTAATAACGTAATAAGGTCATGCCCCCAACAGCTAACAGTGCATCTTGCAAAGAATCCAAAATGGTTGGGGTTATAACAGCCAGTGCTAATGCCAATAGATTTAAACTGTCAGGAATCTCCATATCCTTAAAATCTATCATAACCAGAGCTAAAAGTAAGGCAAAAACAGCAAAAACAATGGGCATATACCATACAAGACCCAATTTATAAAAGAGTGATACGGCAAGTATACCTGTTGCCAACTCTATTAGTGGGTATTGCTTTGAGATTTTTTCAGAACAAAAACCACATTTTCCACGTAGAAATAACCATGAAAAAATAGGTATATTATGATACCACTTTAGAGGTGTTTGACATGATTGACATTTTGAAGCAGGAAAAACAATACTCTCCCCTTTAGGGATACGATAAATCACTACATTAAGAAAAGAACCGATTAAGATTCCAAATATAAATACAAAAATTGCTAATGTTAATTCAGCCATTAAACCCCTCCAAATCGTCGGTTTCTATTAATGAAATTTTTAATAATTTCATCGAGTTCTCTTGGTGTGAAATCGGGCCATAAAGTATCTGTAAAGAAAAATTCAGAATAACTGAGTTGCCACAGTAAAAAATTAGAAAGACGTTGTTCTCCACTGGTTCGTACCATGAGGTCTATATCGGTATAAGGGGTATTGAGTTCCTTACCAAGACTTTCTTCGGTAATCTCCTCTTTTCTTTCTGCCAATCGTGTGGCTGCTTTAGCTATCTCTTCCCTTGAACCATAGTTAAGTGCTAAAATTTGGGTCAATTTTGTATAGTGTGCTGTCTCTTTTTTTATACTCTCTATTGTTTTTTGAAGTTTGGGTGAAAATCCTTCAATGTTGCCTACCGTTTCAAATTTAACACCAAATTTATGATAGGTTGCCAATTCATTTTTTAGCCAACTGTTAAGGAGTTTCATAAGAAACTCTACCTCATATTTTGGTCGTTTCCAATTTTCTGTACTAAAGGCATAAAGGGTTAATGTCTCAATTGTTTTATGGTTGGTACAGTATTCTGTTATCTCACGTACAACCTCTGCCCCTTTTTCATGCCCTTTTGTTCTAATAAAACCTTTGTCTTTTGCCCATCTTCCATTACCATCCATTATAATAGCAAGGTGAGTCAGATTGTTTTCTTTACTCATTATATATTCTCTCTTAATTTATATTGTATTATATTCTTTTTTAACTAATATTGTATTATTTGTTTAATTCTTTACTTTCATCTAATATCTTAAACGCCAAGTCAAGTTTTTCGGCTTCTCCTAGTGCTACACTTTTTTCTGAAGTGATAAATGTTATGTCGTTATCTGAAGTTCCAAAACTAGTACTATTTTTTAAGAAATTATAACATACACCATCCACACCTTTGTTTAGTAGTAGAGATTTTGCATTATCAAATCCTTTTTTTTCATCCATTTCAGCTTTAAACCCAACAGTAGTTAAGCCATCTTTGTTAACTTTCGTTAAAATATCAGGGTTTTGTTTTAAGTCAATTTTCCATTCTTCTCCAATATCTGATTTTTTTATTTTACCTATTTGTGGAAATTTTGGTGTAAAGTCAGAAACAGCTGCAACCATAAAAAGGTAAGGTCTTTTTTGAATAAGATGAATAGGATCAGCTGAGTTCATGGTGGCTTTAGACATTTTACCTTTTTTTGCCACACGAACAGCATCAACCGTATAGTCTAACATCTCTTGAGTATCTTCCACATCTATGGTATAAACTTCAGAAGGGATAGTAGAATGCTCTTTGGTTGAGATAAGACAAACATCAGCACCACGTAAATAAAGGGCTGTACTTAAAGCATTTGCCATTTTCCCCGATGAAAAATTTGAAAGGTAACGTACATCATCTATTTTTTCCCTTGTTCCTCCCCCTGTGACAACTATTTTTCGGTCTTTCCAAAACTCCTCTTCAAGTAGAGCTTGGGCTGTTTGGTAAAAGATTTCCAAAGGTTCAGCCAATGCACCATTTCCTTCATCTCCACAAGCCAAAAGTTTTGATTGTGGTTTAATAATCCTTACCTCATTAACCCCCAACATCTTAAGTGAACCTACTGTGTAATGATGTTCTATCATATTGGTATTGGCAGAGGGGGCAATTAAGAGGGTTTTGTTAAAGGCTAGAGCTGTTTGAGTTAAGATATTGTCAGCGATACCTTTACTCAGCTTGTTGATGGTATTGGCTGTGGTCGGGGCAACAACAAATACATCACAGGCTTTTCCAATATCTATATGGTTAAGTGTTGAAGCCCAAGATTCAGTACTTTCAGTTAGTACAGGATTTCGCGT